>Ga0209091_10003330_pt1 | contig 12979 bp, 6 predicted proteins | sample ArcticOcean_MG_C_6_FD_187438 | JGI IMG/M metagenome (GOLD analysis project Ga0209091, IMG submission 187438) | Marine microbial communities from western Arctic Ocean - ArcticOcean_MG_CB8_128 (SPAdes) (version 2) | ecosystem: Environmental > Aquatic > Marine > Oceanic | place: Arctic Ocean...
CACTGAACGACCATCGCGTCATTCACAAAACCGCGTCCACTGGAGACTGATTTCACCACCGACGCTCGCATTTGTTTCACCAGTTCAAAGTTTCCCCATCCTCGATTAAAAAATGTCGTTTTCCTTTTCGGGATGAAAAAAAGCAGGTACTTTATGAGAAACGCGACGACGAAGAACGCGAAATCGGACTTGAAGTAAAAGCTGACAAAGGTGAACACCGTAAAGGCGTCCATCTTTTTCCTCTTCGTCTTCTTCTTCGTTATGAGCGTTTGAGACGAACGCATTTTAGTATTAAGTTGGGGAGTGTATTTGGTCTTTGAAATTTTGCCCAACACGCATTGGTTGGTCTTTTTTTTTTGCGTACTTGGTATCTATCTTGCTTAATAATAATATTACTCGTATCCCCTGGGCAACCCAGTCTGAGGTGAAAAAATCAATTTTTTTTTGCCCTCAGACTGGGTTGCCCAAAATTATTTTAAAGCGACGGTATCAGGTCGCCTTCCGCGCACCGAATTTTTTCTTGATCCTCGGGCGGGAGCTCGATCTTATCGAAGCCTTTCCTTCCGTATTCTACGAAATCGTCGAAAGTGACAAATCCATCGCCTCGACTTCCGCATCGCCTTCGGGTGAGTTCTCTCAAGGAATGGTCCAGTTGGTCTTTGGAGACGTTTCGATGGCCGACTTTGAGCTCGTTCAAATCGGCGAGTAAATACGCCAACTCGGATTCGTCCAAGACTCCGTTTTTGGTTTTGTCGTAGCGTTGCCATAACCCTCGCAGAACGTTGACGTTGATTTTCTCTCGAAGAGAAAAGGATTGTTCTAAAAGCCATTTTGAGGTTTTTGGCTTCCAACTGGATTTCGTGTACTCGTCCGTTTGCATTTCGTTGAGACGAGATTTCGCGCGCTCCCAGGCAAAGAACTCGTCTCGAGTGTCGCATTCAAACGATTTTGCGTCGGCTATCACGAGTAATTCGTCAGGGTGTTTCGCATAGGCCGTGATTATCAGCTTCACTTTGTGCTCGTATGCGCAGTCGATGAACGTGATGAACCTGCGCATCAAATCGACTCGGTCTAAAGACAATTTCGGTATGTTTTCAATTCCAATGGCGTGAAAGGTTGAACACAAAGCGACGTAATCCGACGGTCCTAAATTCGCGTCACACAGCTCATCGAACTCTATTCGCGCAACGCCACCCCCAGCTTGTTTAATCCGTAGACTTCTACCAGAAATTGCCACCTCTAATTCCCTCAACGTCCGTTCGCCAGCGAGGTTTTGCGTCTTCACTTCCAACCAATCGTGCGCGATTTGTTTAGCCTCTTCGTCGGTTTTATCACTTTCCCCGATCATTTTCCACACCCCGTGCACGTTAACTGATCCAATCATCCGGTAATCGAACACTGAGTCCATACCGTGCACTTGCATTCGACTTTTTATGCCTTCAATACATGGTAAAAACTGTTTCCGATTCAATCCGTTTTTATACAACTCGTCCGGCGCTCGGTTCGAAGTGCACACCACTCGCACGTTATTCTCCCACAATCTATCGAGTAATCGTCTAATGATCATCGCATCGGCGACATCGGTCACTTGAAACTCATCTAAACACAACACGTCTACTTTTGCCGCCAAGGAATCCGCGAACCACTTCACGGTATCTTCGTTCGAAACATTATCCGTTTTCTTTTTCATCTGGGCTAATCTGTGCAACTCTCCGTGCGTTTCCATCATGAAGGCGTGGAAATGCACGCGTTTCGAGAAAGATTTTGGTAACGTTGCCATGAACAAATCGGAAACGAACGTTTTACCGCACCCAGGCCCGCCGTATAAATACACTCCGCCCGCGCTCGTTTCACCCGCCAGCGTCGAGGCGTCTGACTTATTCGTTCGATCCCAGAGCTTTTGAAACCACGATTTATTCTCCTCGTTGCTAGTACCGCGACTGCTGCTGTTATCACTACTACTACTACTACTACTACTGCTATTACTATCATTATTACTATCGTCTTTCCCCATGACTTTGTGATAAAACTTATCCAGCACGTAAAGCGCTTTCACCTGTTTCTCATCTCGTTGCAACACGCCTTCTTCGGCTAACCGCTCATAGAATTTCATCGGCGACTCCGCGCCTTCCGGGTGTTTCACCAGCGTCGCGAAATCCAGCTGACTGACTGCTCCAGCTGTCGCCGAAGAGGACGGCTTCTCCTCGCTTCTGTTTATCGCGTCCGTCGCTCTCTTTTGGTTGCCACCGCCGAACGAAGAAGAAGAAGCATCGAAGACTTTCTCGGGAAGAGTTTGTTGAAACGACGACTGACTCGAAGAAAAAGAAGAACAGAAGCAACACGACGAGAGGACGAGTTTTGTATCCCCGAGAGAAGAAGACTTTTTGCCCGCGCGCGATGACGATGCGCTCAAAAAAGCTCTTCGAGCGGCGGCCAAGGCGGTGGTGGTAGACGCTCGGCGCATCGTTACGCTTTTCTCTCTCTCTCTTTCTCTCTCTCTTTGCAAGTGAATTGTGGTGAAGAAATTTCTGATGAAAGCAACGAGGTAAGGTTTGTTTTTTATACTCTCTCATAAAGAGCGAGTAAGAAGTGCTTCTTAAACGAGAACGTAAAAGCAAAAGTAGAAATATGTATTTATTGAAACTGCCCTCCGTAACCACCACCACTGCTATTTTTGTTCTTTCTAATGATGCCCATGAAATACCCGGCGACGTTTCGGACGTTGTCCACGTTCGCGGTTTCCATTTCCGTGACAATTTTTTCCATCGCCGAGGGGTCGCGAACTTGAGACAAGGCGGAGAGCATGCGTTCGTCGATGGCGTTTCGTTGGAAACGGCCTTTCTCAATACAAGTGATTATTCTGTTCGCGTACGCTGGGAGCGTACTTCTGAGCGTTTGATCGTCCACGCCTTGGCCGCCGTAGCCGCCACCGCCTTGGCCGCCGTAGCCGCCACCGCCTCCTCTTCCTCCTCCGAAGTTATTGTTGTTGTTGTAGTTATTAAAATTGTTCCCTCTTCCTCCTCGACCACCGAAATTCCCACCACCACCACCACCACCTCCTCCTCCTCCGTAGTGCCCACCACCATGCCCACCACCGAAATTGATCCGCATTTGTCCGAGAAACTTTCGAATTTTTGAGACGAACAAGCCGTTCGGGTTACGCACGCCGCCTCTCGCGTTCTGTAACTCGATGAACGTCTCGTCGATGCAATTCATCGCCATCATCTCGTTGAGTTGCGTGAATTCTTCCCACGCCGCGGCGTCAAATTGGACGCCCGGATTAGACGTGAACAGTCGCTCCATAGCCGTACCTATCATGGGCGTAATGACACCGCGCATGAGCGCGTTTTGAACATCCTGCAACGCTGGATTGTACGCGTGGCCTTGTTCTTGAGTCCCTCCGGCGCCGCCGCCCATCGATCCAAACTGAACTCCATCTTTGTTCTCGTCGTTCCTTCTTCTGCAAACGCCTTTGAAATACGCGGATACGTTCTTAATCACATCTAAGTTTTGATTGGACAAATCCTCGATGGCTAAAAGTGCGCTCTCTTCCTTCATTTGCGCTAAGAAAGATAAAACGCGAAAATCAAGCGCATCTTCTTTCATGTGATTGGAATCGTACAAAGCTTTCAACGCCTGGCTTACTTTTTCCGGTAACTTGTCCAGTTCTTTCTCCGCTGCAACCATGCTCTTCGTATGCAGCCACACTTTTGCGTTGTGACTCGCCAACGTCTTCCTGAGCGCAGCCAACGAGTCGCTCTCCTCGATGAATTGCAACTGCGATTTGACCGGAAACTTTATCAAAGCGTTGAATACTTCAAGTTGGTTCTGATCGTATTGCGGATCCTCGATGTCGCGAAATTTCGCCTCAAAGTGGTTGCACGTGACGGCTGGAACGAATCCTCCAACCTGTTCGAGCGTTGGATACTCCAACGGCGGCGGCGTTCGAACTTTCTTCTTTTCCTCTGATTTCTTTGTTGCAGTCGTCGCTTTAGGAGAATTATTATCTTCACCACCACCGTCAGTTGCATCTTTCTCGTCGTTGTCCACCGCTTTCTCCTCTTTCGACGACATCTCGGATTTGCTCTTCTTCTGCCTCTTTACCGTCGTCGGTTTTGCCGTCGTCGTCGTCGTCGTCTGGTCTTTTTCTTCTTTTTCTTCTTTTTGTTGTTCGTGTTCGTCACCACCGTCACCACCACCGTCACCACCACCCTCGTCCTTCTTGTCGCCGTCAATTCCATCCGTTACTTTCGGAATCTCGATTTCTTCCTTCTCGCCGCCGTCGTCGTCGTCGACGACGACGTCCGCCGCCGCCGCCGCCGCCGCATCCGCATCTTTTTTACTCGCCGCAACCGCTTTGCGTTTCGTTCCTTTCTTTGGCGGCATTCTTAAGTATTACTATATAATACTAATAAAAGTCTCAATTCTTTTATGTTTTTTGTGCGCGTAATTTTTGTGCAATTGGATTGCAAAAATTACATAAAATCACTGATCGATTAAAAAAATGCCCGATGAAAAATGAAAAGAGGCAGAAGAGAGGAAAAAAAGCGAGAAGAGACCCCCCTCGTGCTTGAAAATAATCTGCAATTTCGGCTGCCTGCCAAAAAGGAATATTTTTGTGCAGAAAAACGCATCTCATCACGGAATAAATATAGAAGAGAAACGCGCGCAGAACAACGTTAAGAGAAAAGAATAAAAGAGTAAAAGAGAGAATGTTCGTTTTAGCGGGCTCCTCCTCCTCTGTTTCCTCCTCTGCGTGTTCCCAGCAACAACGACGAGTTTTACGACGACAACAATTTTGTCGTCGTCGGTTACCACTACGCGATGAAGATGATGACGCACGTAAACGAGGACCGAATTTTGTGGTGCACTCGTCGTCGTTGTTCTGCACTCCGTTAAACTCGACGAACGTCAAAACGCGAACAAAACGAAGGACATCATCATCATCTAAAATCTGTGCTGCTGCGAGTAATAACGGGGATACCAATCATCAACTCGGAAAACGACGAGGGGTAAACCGCGCGGTGGGGGTAGGAAAGTTGGTAAAAAAAGACACGCGAATCGAACAACTCGGCTTATCTCCGGACGAGTTGGAGCAGTATAACCAAGAAACCGCTGGATACAAAAGCATAATAAACGCCGCGCTGGAAGTTTTATTGGAAACGTGTCCACCGTTTATACCGGAAGGCACGGAAACCGACGTGGAGCGGTTTAAAGACGAAGACATTGAATCCTTTACCCTGAACGATAAGATATTTAACCCGGAGATGTCGTGGTTGGCGTTTAACTGGAGAGTTCTGGCAGCCGCGGCGGACGAGAACATTCCGGCGTTCGAACGACTTCGGTTTTTAGCGATTAGCGGGAGAAACCTGGACGAGTTTTTCGCCAAGCGAGTTGGGGCGTTAAAGAGGCAAGAATCTGTTGGGGTTGGGAACTTAGTCAAGAAAAGAGGTAAGAACATATGGTCGCCGAGGAAAACGCTCGAATACGTCAGCGCGGAAGTAGAAAAAATGTCGGATATTCAGGCGGAGTTGTACATCGAACAAATAGCGCCGAGTTTAGCGGATTATAACATCAGGATTTTATCGCACGACGATATGGACAAGGAAACGGTTCAGAAAGTTCGCGAATGGTACCACGACTATGTGGAACCGATTTTAGATCCGAGAGCGATCGATCCGTGCCACCCGTTTCCGTTTTTACCGAGTTTGTCCATAGCGTTGGCAGTGGAGTTGGAAGACGCGTACTCAAACGAGAAATTCGCGGTGGTTTCTGTTCCATCCGTGGTGGACAGATGGATCGACGTTGGCGAGTTTATGGACGAAACTAAAGGTAAACTTTTTTTGCCTTTAGAGCAAATTTTAGAGGCGAACATGGACACGTTGTTTCAAGGATGTAACATTCGCGCGTGTCACGCGTTTCGAGTGTGTAGAAACGCGGACGTCGAAAGAAACGAGGAGGAGGCGGAAGATTTGTTAGAGATGATGTCCGACGAAGTTCGAACGAGACGTCATGCATCGTTCGTTCGGTTGGAAGTGCAAGACACGATGCCTGAACACGTGAAAGACCGTTTGATGAAATCTCTTGAGTTGAGATCGTTCGACGTGACTTCGGTGCCGCACGCCGCGCCGTTGGGATTCGGCGTTTTAGATTCCATCGACGTGAGTTTTGAAATGGACGACGCCTTAGTTTTTGACTACTGGTCTCCGAGAACGCACCCGAGATTGGTTGGTATCGACGTCCCTTCCTCGTCGGCTTCCGAGGCGGAAGAGATGAGCAAACGTAATATTTTCGACGAGATTAAAAAAGGAGACATTTTAGTCCACCACCCGTACCATTCGTTCGCGACGTCCACGCAAGCTTTCTTCGAAGCCGCGGCAAGAGATAAGGATGTTTTGAGCATTAAATCGACGTTGTATAGAACTTCATCGAACTCGCCAATTATATCGAGTTTGATTAAAGCTTGCGATAACGGGAAAAACGTCGCCGTGTTGGTTGAATTGAAAGCTCGATTCGACGAAGAGCGAAACTTGGGTTTTGCGGAACGACTTGAAACTGCCGGGTGTAACGTCGCGTACGGCGTAAAAGGCGTGAAAACGCACTGTAAAGCAACTTTAGTCGTACGAAGAGAAGGAGAAAAGCTCGTGAAGTACGTTCACTTAGGAACTGGGAACTATAACCCGTCCACGGCGGGTATTTATACCGATTACGGCATGTTTACGTGCAAAGAAGAATACGGCGAAGACGCCGTGAATTTGTTCAAGTTTTTAATGGGCCATCATTTCCAAAAAGAGTTCAACAGATTGATGGTTGCGCCGCAAAGCTTACAATCTAGCATGGTGAATTTAATCGAGAACGAAATCACCGCCGCAAAGAAAGGGTACAAAGCGTCCATCACGGCTAAAATGAACGGTTTAGACGACCCGGAGATTTGTAAAGCGTTTTATCGGGCGAGCCAGGCGGGCGTGAGCGTGAATTTGATCGTTCGGGGCATTTGTAGAATTCGCCCTGGCGTCCCAGGCATTTCCGAAAACATTCGCGTGATCTCAATCATCGGTCGATTCTTAGAACACCACAGATGCTTTCGATTCGAAAACGCGCTCCAGACAGGGAAAGCGGATCCGAAGATTTACATGGGTAGCGCAGATTTGATGCGAAGAAATTTGTTACATCGCGTCGAAGTCGTCGCGTTAGTCGAAGATGAGAAAATCAGGTGCGAAATCCAAGACATGCTCGATGCTTGTCTCGTGGACGGTGTCTTAGCGTGGGAGTTAGGTGCGGATGGACGATATCATCGTACTCCGGAAGCACGAGCGATTGCGGCGAAACACTCGAGCCAAGATCCCGGGAAAGGAAAACTCATGCCAATTGCCGCGACGAAAGGTTTACACGCGAGTTTAATGGTCGACGTGTTAAAGAAACGCAGTAAAAGTAAAACGAAACAATCTGTAGCGGGTATTGCGGCCAAAAATTTAAAATATGCGGCGAGAATGCCAAAGCAAGCGATGGTGAAGAGTGCGGAGGATATGGCGCAGCCGGAGAAGTTGGAGAAAGCTGAAAGTGCGTTTCCCGTGTCCTCTTCTTCGTCTTCTTCGGACAAGAGACCTTCGATGCATGAAATCATCGACGCGAATGCGAGACCGATAGAAGAAGAAAAAGTGATTAATGACACCAGCGAGGATAGTATGGACGACGTCGCGTTCAATATGGAGGTTTAAATTCATAAGAACGATTGACTTCTAGAACAAAAATGAATTTTCCAACTCGTAAACTACAAACTAATCAACACATCTTCTCTCTTTCTCTCTCTCCCTTCTGCTTAAATATGATCACATATCATAGGTCTATACTATGCAGGAACCAAATAATAATTCTACTAACAAATACACAACAAAAGTTCTCCACGCATGCGTGAACGCGAGTGTTTGTACTTTCTTTTTAAATGTAATTTTCCGTCGAGAACGCCGGCGATAACACGGATTGACTCGCGGCTTTCTTCAACGTCTTCCATACTTGCACGTTCGCCTCGAAGAACCCAACCGAGTGGAAATTCTTCAAACCGTTTTTCTTGGCATACGGTTTAATAACTTCTTCTCGGAAATCTCTCAGTTTATGTCTCGGTAGTCTTGGACACAAATGGTGTTCGACTTGAAATTGCAAACCGCCATGGAACCAATCCAAATATTTTGGGCACTCAATGTCCATCGTCCCGGCGAGTTGCATCTCAATCCATTCGTTGTTTTTTGGAATCCCATCGAACACATCTCTCGAAAAGTGCGACAAACATATTTGAACGTGAATGATCCCACCAAATGCGTGCGAGAGGAAGAAGAACGCCCATTTCTCACCAGCCGTCGGTAACATGCTCACCAGCGTCGAATACCACGCGAAGTAAAAACCGAGCGTGGCGAATTCAATGACGCGCTGTTTCTTGGACATTTTTACCGTCGCGCAGTGAATCAACGTTTGCGCGTATAAGTTCACTCTCGCTACGGCCATGATCGGGTAGAACGTGTAATGCTGCACGCTAACAAACTTCTTCGCTAACCAATCAAATTTCAACTGTCGGTTGTGGTACAACGAGTACACGGATTCGAAATACTTCCTCGTGACTGCCAAAATCGGCATGTGTTGAATATCCGGATCGCACTCCAAAGAGTTCACGGCGCAATGATGGACGTTGTGAGTGCTCGACCACCAACTAATGCCAACACCGTTACACATGTTCCCAATGAGCCACCCGATGGCGGTGTCCAATTTCCTGTTGTGGGTCACCGCGCAGTGCCCCGCGTCGTGTCCGATGAACATGCTTTGCTGCCAAAACATTCCCAACGATACGGCTCCGAGTATGTGAGAAAACGTATCCTCTTTATTCACGACCAAATGAATTGCCACGGCTAACAAAGACACCAAGCGAATGGCGATGGCGTAATAGTGCTTATAATCCGTCTTGAACTCTGCGTTCTCCGCCGTTTTCACCAACTCTCGAAAATCATGTAAATGCTGGGGCGCTTCCTCCGAAATCTTTCTTTGAACGGCGCCAACGCGCATGGATTTCAACGTTTTCATCGCTTTCCCGTTTTCCGAGTGATACGCTCGGAACGCGTCCGTGATATCTCTCCCGGAGTACTGTTTCAGGACGGTTTCGCCTCCCGGATGTTTTGAAATCCAACTCGAAATGTCGTACACGTTGTCACCGAAGATGACCAGTTTTGGGGAGTCCTTCGCGGTCATATGATCGCACTCGTTCACCTGCGAAACCGTGTACGTGGCGGTAGTCGCGGGAGACATATCCACATTCGCGATTGAGGAAGAACCCGAGGCGTCCTTACCGCCTTTGCCCATGATGAAGATGATGTTAAAGTCGTTTACGTCGTCCTCCTCTGTTTTTATTCCTTTTTATCGCTTTTCTCTTTTATCACCGACGAAAATGTGTCCCGAAACGTCGCCACGTCGTCGTCTTGCGCGCGCGTTCGTCTGTTCTTCTTCGATCGATCGACCAAATCTCTCTCTCGATTGAATACTCTTTTAAATATCTATCCGTTCTCAAGTAGATCCCGACTGTAAATATAATAATACAATAGTGAGTGTGCGGGGTCGGCTTTAAAAAATGTGTGACGTCGTTGGACGCCTTTTTCGTGTGTGAGTGGCTGTTTTTAACGAGCGGCTGCGGGCTGTCGTGAACGACGAACAAAAAGCGACCTTTCTCTCTTTTTGCTTTTTTTCTGCGACGTGACCAACCACCAGTGGTGGTGTAAAATAAAAATATGCCGAATAATAGGAATACAATACGGTGATGATATATTAATATAAATAACAACGACGAAAAGTAGTAACGTCAATAAGAAAAACGTTCTCCTTCCTTTGCGTACGTTTACTTCTTATTAATATCGTAGAAGAAACCAACCGTGTTGCCGACTTTGATGGTGACTTTCGGAGCGCCTTCGGGAAGGCGCGGACCTCCTCGGCTACTATTACCACCGCCGCTCTTCTCCTTATAGATGACTTTTTCGACGATTTTCTCCTTGATGATCGGTACTTCCACTTTCTTCTCGATGATTTTGTCCTTGTAGACAATCTTCTCCACCGGCTTGTCTTTGTAGATAATCTTCTCCGGACCGGGGACCTGAACTTTCTTTTCGACGATTTTGTCTTTATATACGATTTTCTCCACCGGCTTCTCTTTATAGACAACTTTCTCTTTCGCTGCTGCGATACCACCGCTGCTAGTATTCTTCTTGCTGTTATCGGTTTTGTAGACGATTTTTTCGACTATTTTGTCTTTATATACAATCTTTTCCGGACCGGGCACTTTGACCTCTTTCGTGATTATTCTCTCTTTACCCGGAACTTCCACCTTCTCTTTGACAATCTTTTCCTTGTAGACTATCTTCTCCACCGGCTTATCTTTATAAACAACCTTAACAGTTTCTTTCCCGGGAGCCTCAACCTTTTCTCTAACCACGCGGTCTTTGTACACAATCTTCTCCGGTCCGGGAACTTTTACTTTCTTCTCGACGATTTTCTCCACAATCTTCTCCGGTCCCGGTACTTTTTCGTATCTCGTAACCACTCGCGTTGGGCCCGGAACTTTCACGATTTCTTTCACGACTTTGATTCGCTCTTTTCCCGGAACCTCAACCTTGACTTCTTTCACGCACACTTTCTCGCCCGTCGATGAGGGTGAGGACGAGAGTGCTTTACCGACAATCGCACCGGCGAAGAATCCAATCGCAATCTTACTCAGATGATTCATAACGAATCCAACCTTACCACTGTTATCAACATTGCTCATTGGTACATCATCGGTATTCGTAGCGGACGATGTCGATGGTGGCGAAATCGAACTACTCGGCGCACCTCCTCTTCCGAGATTATACGGACTTTCGTCAAAACTCATCACCCCGTTTCTGTTCTTATAATTCTCCATTATCGATTTCTCGAAGAGTTGTATCCACTCCGGCCCTTTCTCTCTCAAGTCAATACCCATAGGGTAATCCAACTGCATCTTCTCCGGCTGAATGCCTTCCATGGTTAATCGATATTTCAACCGTTCCCAAACGCGTTCTTGTCCTCGGGCGTTGAAATGAATTCCATCCGTAAAATAGCCTTTCGTATCGTGCTCAAACGCGACAAACAAATCCTCAACCGGTACCACGCATTTTCTACACGCTCGCTTACACGCCATCCCATACTTTTGTAGCTCTTCGTTCGACCTATCCAACCTCGCGAACGCCTTGTCGCCGTACATTTCGACTTGATAGTTCAATCGTCCTTGTTCATCCATCGCCGGTGGGGCCATAACAATCACGTGCTTCGAGCACTTCTTCGCTCGATTAATAATAGTCTCCATGTTCTTCTCGTATTCCTCTAAGGGCACGTACGCGCTCGTTTGAAACTTGCTCGTTTTTTCCTCGATTGCGCTATCGTTTGTCCCAAACATGATTATCGTTAGGTGATGTTTGCGCAATCGTCGGTCGAATTTCTCGGGAAAGATATCGTCCATAACTTTTAACGCCCATCGAGTGTTATACCCTCCGAATCCTCTCACGTACACGTCCGCTTTTCTCGTGAAGTGGTCGTTCTGTTAAATGATGTTTGTTTGTTTGACGTGTTATGTAATACAACACACAGAGGTATTAAATATTGGTTAGTTTATATTTAAACTTCTTAACGACAAAGTTAAGCAGCAGCAGCTCGTCGTCTCAAGGCGCGCGATCAAATTCAAGAATAAAAAACAAGAAGAAGAAAGACATCATATTTGACGCATAATAATAAACGAGAAGAAAAAGGAAACGAATAATATAAACGCGACGTACCAAACTCTCTCCCCATCCGCCTTGTTCGATCGCGCGTTGCGTCAAAGAGTCTCCGAACAGAACGATCTTCTCTCGCCGAGACGTTAATCCCATTATTTGATGTGTTTTTTTGTCTGTTTACGACGAAAGAGTCCAAACTTGAACATTTCTGACGTTTTTGCCAAAATTTTTGCCAAAATTTTTGGGGGGACGAACGAACCAGATGAAAAGAAAAGAAAAAGACATGAAAAGTGTTCAGATGATGGAATTGTGTGTTGTTGCGTGTTGTTAAAAATGTCATCAACAAGGAGAACATCATCATTGTCATTGTCATCGTCATCAACAACTAACGAGGAACAGTTTTGGCGACAACGCGCGCAAATCTTGCGCAATTTGAGCTGTTCATCTTCAGACGTTTCTAAACTCGTGAGCCGGTTAGATTCGGTCGTTTTTGGAAGAGGAAACGACGGGGAGGATGGAGGAAGCAGCTGTGGGTTCGTGCACGTGAAGGACACCGAAGAGGAGATTGAGAACGTGCGGAGATGTTTCCAACGGACGATGAGGAGACACGAGAGCGTGCGAGAAGTGGAGATGGATTTGTTGAAACGGAGAGAGATTGAGAGTACGAATGGAAAGAGAGGTGAGAAGGAGAGCAAAACGACGAGGTTGTTGGAGGAGATTTTCAACGAGAACAACAAAGTTGAAGATGTTTCCACCACTCAAAAGAGCTCAAAGGAGACGAAACAGACGAAGAAAGCGAAGAAGAAAGAAGACCCGTTGTCGCCGGAGATGTCTCTGTCGCCAGACGTCATCGCGGACGAGAATGATGCGAATAAGAGAAAAGTACGACGCCGAACGCCTGGTGGTGAAAAACCATCGAGGTCGCCGTTATCGAACGTGAACGACAGCAGTAGTAGCCACCACCGAGAGGTCTCTCTCGGAAAACCGCCGAGAGGAAACGTGAAACGGGCGAGGACGACGGGCGATCCTTCCCCAGTAGTTCATAGCAAAGAAAACAACGAATCCAGAAAATCGTACGTGTGCCCGTTTGAGTTGTCGTTGGGATGAGTAGTATTTTAATGACACGTCGTAGCAGTAGCATCCCAAACTCATCAGCGTATTCAGCGCCTAGTCGCGCCAAACGTGATGAATTTTTTCCTTCCCATCATCTGAACGTCCAT
>Ga0209091_10003333_pt1 | contig 12962 bp, 10 predicted proteins | sample ArcticOcean_MG_C_6_FD_187438 | JGI IMG/M metagenome (GOLD analysis project Ga0209091, IMG submission 187438) | Marine microbial communities from western Arctic Ocean - ArcticOcean_MG_CB8_128 (SPAdes) (version 2) | ecosystem: Environmental > Aquatic > Marine > Oceanic | place: Arctic Ocean...
TTCATTCGGAGAAGGTGTTGAAAGAACTTTTTCTTTATATAGCCCTATCATTGGTTCTATTGCAGTTATTAGATCAGGAAAAGTTAGAAGAGCAAAATTATATTATTTAAGAGACAGAAAAGGTAAGTCCGCTAGAATAGTCGAAAAAATTAAGAAAAAAATCGGTGTAGATGTTTCTGAGAAAATAAGTGAAAATCAAACACCAAAAGAAGAAGTTAAAAAGGAAGAACCAAAAAAAGAAACACCAAAAGAAGAATTAAAAAAAGAGAAAAAATAATTTTTTTCTATAATGCCCCAAACACTTTACGATAAAATTTGGAATCAACATGTCGTTCATCAACAAGATGATGGAACAACATTGTTATATGTTGACAGACATCTTGTTCATGAGGTTACTAGCCCACAAGCATTTGAGGGGTTAAGACTATCCAAAAGGAGTGTAAGAAAACCAGATTTAACTTTAGCGGTTGCTGACCACAATGTTCCTACGACTAATAGATTAAAAGGAATAGATGATAAAGATTCTAAAATTCAAGTAGAAACTCTTGAAAAAAATTGTAAAGAATTTGGTATAAAATTATTTGGTATGAATGATAAAAGACAGGGTATAGTTCATATCATTGGTCCTGAACAAGGGTTTACTCAACCGGGTACGGTGATTGTATGTGGAGACAGTCATACAGCAACACATGGAGCATTTGGGGCTCTAGCTTTTGGAATCGGCACTTCAGAAGTAGAACATGTTTTAGCAACTCAAACTTTGATGCAAAAAAAATCAAAAAATTTTAGGGTTAATATAACAGGAAAATTACCTACAGGAGTAACATCAAAAGATGTGATTTTACAAACTATAGGTATTATTGGAACTGCTGGTGGAACTGGCACGGTTATAGAATATGGCGGATCTGTAATAGAAGATTTAAATATTGAACAACGCATGACAATTTGCAATATGTCAATAGAAGCGGGTGCCCGCGCAGGATTAATTGCTGCAGATCAAAAAACTATTGATTATCTAAAAGATAAACCTATGTCTCCAAAAAAAAATAATTGGGATCAAGCTATTGAATATTGGTCTAAACTAAAAACTGACCTAGGGGCTAAATTTGATAAAGAAGTTGAAATAAAAGGAAATGAAATTAGCCCAATGGTCACTTGGGGAACATCCCCACAAGATGTAGTTTCAGTTACTGGCAAAGTCCCAGATCCATCAAATGAAAAAGATGAAGATAAAAAAAAATCAATGAATAGATCTTTAAATTATATGGGACTTAAGCCTAATACAAAAATAACTGACATTAAAATCGATAGAATTTTTATAGGTAGCTGCACAAATGGAAGAATAAGCGATTTAAGAGATGCTGTTAAAATTATAAAAGGAAAAAAAATTGCATCTCATATTAGTGCCATGGTAGTTCCAGGATCAGGTCTTGTTAAACAGCAGGCCGAAGAAGAAGGCCTAGATAAAATATTTAAAGATGCTGGATTTGAATGGAGAGAACCAGGGTGTTCAATGTGTTTAGCCATGAATGCTGACAAACTTAATCCGGAAGAAAGATGTGCATCGACATCAAATAGAAATTTTGAAGGTCGACAAGGTCGAGGTGGAAGAACTCATTTAGTAAGCCCAGCTATGGCTGCAGCAGCAGCTATTAATGGCCATTTAACAGATGTTAGAAAGCTTGAAAATTAATATGAAAAAATTTAATTCTTTGAAGGGAATACCAGCAAATTTACCAATGATAAATGTTGATACAGATATGATTATTCCTAAACAGTTTTTAAAAACCATAAAAAGAACTGGCTTAGGTAAAAGTCTTTTTTTTGAAATGCGCTATAAAGAAAATGGTGAAATAAATGAAGATTTTATATTAAGCAAAAAACCTTATAGCAATTCTCCAATTTTATTAACTGGAAAAAATTTTGGTTGTGGGTCTTCGAGAGAACATGCTCCATGGGCGTTATTAGATTTTGGTATAAAATGTATCATAAGTTCAAGTTTTGCAGATATTTTTTATAATAATTGTTTTAAGAATGGAATGCTTCCAATTATTTTAAAAGAGCAAGAAATAGCAGAATTAACCCAATATTCAAAAAGAAAAGAAAATATTGAAGTAAATTTAGAAAAACAAGAAATTATTTTTGGAAATAAAATTATTAAATTTGATATCGACCAATTTAAAAAAAAATGTTTATTAGAAGGTTTAGACGATATTGCTTTGTCTTTAGAAAAAAAACAGAAAATTTTCTCATATGAAAATAATATTAAAAAAAATATGCCATGGATAATGTAATATGATCAAAGTAAAAAATAGAAAAATTTTATTGTTACCAGGTGATGGAATTGGACCAGAAGTTGTTGATGAGGTTAAAAAAATTATTAAATGGTTTAATGAAAAAAAATCTTTAGATTTTTCAACAGAAGAAGCATTGGTAGGAGGGGCATCATATGAAAAATATCAAAGTCCGATTGTAGATGAAGTTTTTTATAAAGCTCTGGAATCCGAGGCTGTAATCTTAGGTGCGGTAGGAGGTCCAAAATGGGATAATTTAGAATTTGCAAAAAGACCTGAAAGAGCACTTTTGAAATTAAGAAAAGAATTGAAATTATTTGCAAACTTAAGACCAGCAATTTGTTTTAAACAATTGGTTGACGCATCTAGTTTAAAACCTGAAATTGTTTCTGGGTTAGATCTAATGATAGTAAGAGAGTTAACCGGAGGCATATATTTTGGAGAGCCGCGTGGAATTATGCCTATAGAGAATGGAGAAAGAAAAGGAATAAACACTCACTCATATACTAGCTCTGAAATTACTAGAGTTGCTAAAGTTGCTTTCGAACTAGCTCAAAAAAGAAATAAAAAGGTTACATCATGCGACAAATCTAATGTTATGGAAGCAGGGATTCTTTGGAGAGAAGAAGTTCAAAAAGTGAAAGATGAAGAATATAAAGATGTAGAACTAAAACATATGCTAGCAGATAATTGTGCTATGCAATTATTAAGAGATCCAAAACAATTTGATGTAATCGTGACAGATAATTTATTTGGAGATATTTTATCCGATGAAGCGGCGATGCTTACTGGATCCTTAGGCTTATTACCCTCCGCATCTCTAGGAGCAAAAGATAAAAATGGCAAGATGAGATCTATGTACGAACCCGTTCATGGCTCAGCACCAGATATTACTGGCAGAGGAATAGCAAACCCGATTGCTACAATTCTTAGTTTTTCAATGGCTCTTAGATATTCACTTGATTTAAATAAAGAAGCCGACATTTTAGACCAAGCTGTTCAAAAAGTTCTAGATGATGGCCTAAGAACTAAAGATATTTTATCAAAAGGTAAAAAAGAAGTATCAACATCACAAATGGGTGATGCAATAATTTCAAAACTTAAATAGTATCTAGACCAATGAATATAAAAAATGTAGTTGTCATTGGATCAGGAACTATGGGAAGCGGTATCGCTGCTCAATTATGTAACGCTAATATTCCAGTTACATTATTAGATTTAAAAACAGAAATTTCAGAAAAAGCAAAAAAAAAAATATTTGATTCTCGACCACCTTTACTAATTGATAAAAGCAAAATTGATAATATTAAAGTAGGTAATATAAAAGATGATTTTGCCTTAGTAGGAAATGCAGATTGGATAGTAGAAGCCGTAGTTGAAAGAATAGACATAAAACACAATCTTTACGAAAAAATTTTTAAAACTAGAAAAACAGGCTCAATCATTTCGTCAAATACATCAACCATTCCTTTAAAAGTTTTATCAGAAAAAATGTCGGTAGAAGATAAAAAAGATTTTTGCATAACTCATTTTTTTAACCCTGTGAGATATATGGGGCTATTAGAAATAGTTAGTGAAGAAATAAATGATATTAAAAAAATAAACTTTCTTAAAATTTTTTGTGAGGAAAATTTAGGAAAAGGAGTAATAATTTGTAAAGACACACCAGGCTTTTTAGGCAATAGAGTTGGGGTTTATGCTATGCAAGTAGCAATGACAGAAGCAATAAAAATGGATTTGAGCATAGAAGAGGCAGATTCAATTTTTGGAAGACCAATGGGTATTCCTAAAACGGGTATTTTTGGACTGTATGACTTAATCGGAATAGATTTAATGGCTGATGTTTTAAAAAGTTTTATTAAGGAATTGCCTGCGTCAGATGTTTTTCATGAAGTAGCAAAGGAAATACCATTAGTAAAAAATTTAATTGAAACCGGCTATACAGGAAGAAAAGGTAAAGGTGGATTTTACCGGATGAATAAACAAGATGGCAAAAAGGTTTTGGAAGCAATTAATTTAAAAAATAGTAAATATTTCCCATCCAAAAAAATTGATTTAAAAATAGAAGAAAAAGTTAATTTAAAAGATCTTGTCTCAAGAAATGACAAATACGGAAAATATGCATGGTCAATTATTTCAAAAATTGTTCTTTATGCATCTTCTTTAATTCCAAATGTAACAAAAGATTATAACAATATTGATGAAGCAATGAGGCTTGGCTTTAATTGGGCAAGAGGACCTTTTGAGATGCTCGAAGAACTTGGTGTAAAGTTTTTTGTTGAAAAAGATAATCACCTCAAAATGAATGAATTTATAAAAAAAATTTACAAAAAAAAAGTTGATAGATTTTATGGCAAAAGACAAATCTATACAAGTTTAGAAACCTTAGGAAAAGTAAAACAATTAGCAAAAGTTCAAAAAGAAAACAGATCAGCTTTTACATATGAATATAAAGATTACAAAATTGTAGAATTTAATACTAAAGCTAATACTTTAGATTATGATTCAATGGATGCATTAAAAAAAGCATCAGATAAAAACCTAATTATTATCAATGAGGGTATGCAATTTTCAGCTGGAGTAAATTTAAATTATGTTATGGAATTTGCTAAAGAAGGAAATTGGAAAGCAATTGAAAAATTTATTTATCACTTTCAAATGACCTGCAAGCAGCTGAAATATTCTAATAATTTAGTTATTAGTGCACCGTCTGGTTTAGCTTTAGGTGGAGGTTTTGAAGTATTAGTTCAAAGTGATTATGTAGTTGCTCATACTAATATCGTAACAGGTTTAGTGGAAACAATCGTTGGTTTAATACCTGCGGGAGGTGGAACTAAACAAATGTTATGGCGATGGATGCAAGATGAAAAAGCTAAAGAAGATCCAGACTTTGCACCGCAAAAAGTATTTGATATTATTGGGTATGGAAAAACGGCTAGCTCACCTGTAGAAGCTATGCCATTAAAGTTTTTATTAAAAAAAGATAAAAGCATTATGAATAGAAATAAACTTCTTTCAGTTGCTGAACAATTGATTAATGAGAAAAAAAATGGATATAAACCACCCCAACAGCCAATTTTTAAGTTATCAGGTAACCAAGTAAGAAATAAAATGTTCCAAACTCTTGAAAATCTTTTTAAAGAAAAAAAAATAATGGAGCATGGAATGGAAGTAGGAAAAAAATTAGCTTTCGTATTAAGCGGAGGCAACACAACTATTGATAAAGAATTATCTGAGGATGATATGTATGCACTGGAACTAGAAGCATTTATTCAATTAATTCAAATGGAAAAAACTCAAGCTAGAATTCAACATACTCTTACAACAGGGAAACCTTTAATAAACTAATGGCAACTTATACTGCTCCTATAGATGACATGATGTTTCTCTTTGAAAAGTTAAGAGATAATCCTCACTACAACTCGCTTGAAAAATATAAAGAAGTTAACCCCGAACTTGCAAAAGATATTTTAGAGCAAGCAGCAAAGTTAACAGAAAATCTTGTGTTGCCTTTAGCTAAAGCCGGAGATGAAACGCCTGCTAAACTAGAAAATGGGATTGTAAGAACTCCACCAGGATACAAGGAAGTATATAAAAAATTTATCGAAGATGGATGGACTTCTTTATCTTGTGATCCTGAGTATGGTGGGCAAGGTATGCCAAAAACAATTAGTGCATTTTTTGATGAAATGTTATCTTCAGCTAGTTTATCTTTTAAGTTATATAGCGAATTAAGTATTGGTGCATATAATTGTATATTCCATCATGGCACAGATTCTATAAAGAAAAAATATCTTCCGAATATGGTTAAAGGAATTTGGAGTGGAACAATGTGTCTGACAGAGCCAGTGTGTGGAACAGATTTGGGATTACTAAAAACAAAAGCTGTGGAACAAACAGATGGAACATATAAATTAACCGGTCAGAAAATATTTATAACTTCAGGGGATCATGATCTTACAGAAAATATTATACACCTAGTTCTTGCAAGAGTATCCGATTCACCTGCTGGCACCAAAGGAATTAGTTTATTTCTAGTACCAAAAATACAAGTTAAAGAAGATGGTTCTTTAGGTTCAAGAAATGGTGTTTCGACAGGATCAATTGAAAGTAAAATGGGGATCAAAGGGTCAGCAACATGTGTTTTAAATTTTGATGAAGCAACCGGATATATGGTTGGTCCCAAAAATAAAGGATTGAGTTCAATGTTTACTATGATGAATTTAGAAAGAATTGTTGTAGGAATCCAAGGTCTTGGAATATCTGAAATAGCCTATCAGAATGCTTTAAATTATTCTAAAGAAAGAAAACAAGGAAAATCAAATAATAGTAAATCAGTAAATGGAGCAGATGTGATTATTGACCATGCTGACATTAGGAGATCGTTATTAAATATGAAATCAATGATCGAAGGGGAGAGAGCTCTAAGTTTTTGGTTAGCTCAACAAACGGAAGTTAGCTTGCATCATAATAATAATAAAATCAAACAAGAAGCATCAGATTTAGTTTCTTTAATGACCCCTGTAGTTAAATCATTATTTACAGATATGGGAATGGAAATTACTAGTGATGCAATGCAAATTTTTGGAGGATATGGTTATACAAAAGATCAAGGCATAGAACAGTTATATAGAGACAATAGAATAACACCAATATATGAGGGAACAAATTCTGTTCAAGCTATTGATTTGGTTTTTAGAAAACTTATAAATAAAAATGGTAATATTATTGGAAATTATATTCAATTAATAAAAAAGGATATTGAGGAAAGTAAAAAAAATGATGAAACAAAATTATTTACTGAAGTATTAAATCAATATCTCAAGGTATTAATAAATTTTACCATCTGGATTGAAAAAAGTATGAAAAACTCCAAAGATGATGTTAGTGCTGCGTGTAATGACTATCTTAGAGTTTTAGGTTTAATTGCAGTAGGACACGCCTGGTTAAAGGTTTTAGATATAAGCTATAAAGAAATGAAAAATAACAAAAAATTTTTTGAAGATAAAATAGAAACAGCAAAATTTTTCTTTGATAGAATATTGCCTAGAATTGACACTTACTATAAATCTGGCACTTCAGGAAGTAAAAATATAATGAACTTTAGGTTTAATTAAAATGGAATATCAAAGCACATTACATAAAAAATTACATGATGGAGGATTTGTATTTACTGCAGAAACTACACCTCCAGATGCTTCAAACATAGAAGTTCTGTTAGATAAAATTAAGCCATTAAAAGACGTAGCTGATGCAATTAATGTTACAGATAGCCCAGGTGCTAAAGTGCACATGTCAGCATTAACCGCAGCAATTATTCTAGCACAAAATAATATTGATCCAATATTACAACTAACAGTTCGAGACCGTAATCGATTAGCTTTACAAGGAGATCTAGTGGGAGCATCAGCTTTAGGTGTACATAATATTTTATGCCTATCTGGAGATGATCCAAAAGGAGGTGATCAACCCGCAACAAAACCTGTATTTGATATTAGCAGTTTAGATTTAGTAGCTACAGCTGAAATGATGAGAACTGATAAAAAATTTCCATCAGGTAGAGTTATTGATCCTGCGCCAAAATTATTTATTGGTGGAGCCGAGGTACCGTCAAAAGGACTACCAGATGTTAAAAAAATAACCAACAAAATAAATACTGGTGTAAATTTCTTTCAAACTCAATATGTTTTTGAAACTTCTAAATTAAAAAATTATATGAAAGTATTAGAAGATGCAGGCATTTTAGAAAAAACTTATTTTTTAATTGGACTTGGACCTTTTGCATCAGCAAAAAGTGCAAAATGGATGAATGATAATCTTTTTGGAGTAGATGTCCCAGATGAAATAGTAAAAAGATTGGATCAGGCAAAAGATGCCAAAAATGAAAGTAAAAAGATTTGCTTTGAATTAATAGAAAATTTTAGGGAAATTAAAGGTGTGAATGGCGTCCATTTAATGGGACATAAAAAAGAAGAAGTAATTGCAGAAATAATAAAAGAATCTAAAATAAGCTAATTTAATATGAGTGATTACGATAAAAATCTTGAAAAAAACAATGCGAACTTTGTTCCGTTAACACCCTTATCTTTTCTTGAAAGAGCCAAGGACATTTATCCTAATTATGAAGCATTAGTTTATGAAGACCGTAAATACACTTGGTCACAAATTTATAAAAGATGTATTAAATTTGCTAGTGCATTAGAAAAGATTGGTATTCGTAAAGGTGACACGGTTTCATTTTTAGCTTTTAACACACCAGAAATTTTTGAGGCTCATTACTCTGTTCCAATGACTGGCGGGGTATTAAATACGATTAATATTAGATTAGATGCCAAAACCATTGCTTACATATTAGAGCATAGTGATGCCAAGGCACTAGTTGTGGATCGACAACTTCATGTAGAAGTTAAAAAAGCATTAAGTACAATAAAAAGAAAAATAATTGTCATTGATATAAATGATAAATTTGCAGATCAGTCCAAATTACAAAAAATTGGTGATTTAGAGTATGAAGAGTTTTTAAACACAGGTGAAGAAAATTATATTTGGAAAATGCCAAAAGATGAGTGGCAAGCTATTTCACTAAGTTATACTTCGGGAACAACAGGAAATCCAAAAGGAGTCGTTTACCATCATAGAGGATCATATTTAATGTCAACAGGTAGCGCAGTAGCTTGGGATATGACGAGTAGATTAAATTTTTTAACTGTTGTACCAATGTTTCATTGCAATGGTTGGTGTTATCCCTGGACTGTTCCTATGCTGAATGGAAAAACAATATGTCTTCGAAATATTCATGTTAAGAAAATTTTTGAATTAATTGAAAAACATAATGTAACCCATTTTGGTGGTGCTCCAATAGTCCTTAATATGATTACAGGAGCACCTGAAAATCAGCGTAAAAAACTAAAGCAAAAAGTTTATGTATTAACTGCTGGGGCTCCACCACCAAGTATAATTTTTAAAAAAATGAAAAATCTTGGTTTTGAAGTAATGCATGTTTATGGTTTAACAGAAACCTATGGACATGTAACACAATGTGCGTGGAATGAATCATGGAACGAATTAGAAGAGGAAAAGCAAAATGAGATAAAAGCTAGGCAGGGAGTAAGATATCCTAACACAGAGGGTGTAACAATTATGGATCCCGAAACCATGAAGGAAGTTCCAAGAGATGGTAAAACAATGGGAGAAATAATGATCAGAGGAAATATAGTTATGAAAGGCTACTTTAAAGACAAAGATGCCACCAACAAAGCAATGAAAGGTGGGTGGTTTCATACTGGAGATTTGGCAGTTATGTACCCAGACGGGTATGTAAAAATTCAAGATAGATCTAAAGATATAATTATTTCTGGAGGTGAAAATATATCATCAATTGAAATAGAAAATACACTAGCAAAACATCCCTCAGTATCTATAGCGGCAGTAGTAGCGAAACAAGATGAAAAATGGGGAGAGGTACCTTGTGCATTTATTGAGTCTGTCAAAGATAAACCTGTTACTGAAAAAGAATTGATTGATTTTTGTAAGGAAACTTTAGCTAAATTTAAAGTCCCAAAAAAAATTGAATTTTGTGAGCTCCCAAAAACATCTACTGGTAAAATACAAAAATTCGAATTAAGAAAAAAAGCTGAGGAGTTGAGCTGAAATTTGAAGTAGATCAAAAAAGTGTTTTTGCATCAAATGGAGGATTAGATTTTGATACTAATAAACCAGTAATTGTTTTGATGCATGGTAGCGGTCTTACCCATATTGTCTGGTCCTTGCATGAACAATTTCTTGCCTCAAAAGGGTATTCTGTCTTAGCTCTAGATTTGCCTGCACATGGCAATTCTGAAGGACCAGCAATTAAATCAATTGAGGAAATGGCAGAATGGATAAATAAATTAATGCAAAGCTTAAAAATAAAAGAAATCTCATTTGTAGGTCATTCGCAAGGTTGCTTAGTCGGCCTTGAATTTTCCCATCGTTTTCCAAAATTAATTAAAAGCTTAACTTTGGTTAGTGGCTCTTATTCTCTTCCAGTAAATCAAGACCTTATTGATTATGCTGATGGTGGTGACATGAAATCAGTAGAACTGATGATGAAGTGGGGATATGAAGGAGTAAAAAAATTTATTGGAGGAAATCCAGTTCAAAAAATCATAAATTCACCACGTGAGGTTCAAGAAGGTTTGGCTGTAGATCTAAGAGCGTGCAATAACTACAAAAATGGGTCAAAAGCAGCAGAGACAGTAAGCTGTCCAACTCTTTGCATGTTAGGAGATAAGGATAAAATGGTTCCCCTTGAAAAAGGAAAAAAAATGGCTGAAAAAATAAAAAATTCTGAACTAAGCGTAATAAAAGAATGCGGACATATGATTTTATTTGAAAAAGCATTTGAAATGAGAGAGATTGTTAAAAAATTTATAGAAAAAAATCACAAATAATTATTATAATGAAATTTTATATAGCAAAATCTAGAAGATTAAGAAGCACTCCTTACACAAACAGAATAGAAAATCAGGGGGTTACCGCATATACCATTTATAATCATATGCTTTTACCAGCATCTTTTGGAAATTTAGAAAAGGAATATTTTCATCTAAAAGAACATGTTCAAATTTGGGATGTTGCCGCTGAAAGACAGGTTCAAATAACAGGAAAAGATTCATCAAAATTAGTTCAATTAATGACTTGCAGAAATCTTTCAAAAGCAAAAGTTGGTAGATGTTATTATGCTCCTATTATTGATGAGCAGGGGGGTACGTTAAATGATCCAGTCGCTTTAAAACTGGCTGAGAACAAATGGTGGCTGTCACTAGCGGACTCTGATATTGGTCTTTATGCAAAAGGGATTGCTAGCGGCTTAGGTTTACAAGTTGAAATAACAGAACCTGATGTAAATATATTAGCTGTTCAAGGACCTAAATCATTTAAATTAATGGAAAAAGTTTTAGGAAAAAAAATCATAGAATTGAAATTCTTTGGTTTTGACTATTATACTTTTAAGGGAAATAAATTTTTAATAGCTCGCTCAGGTTGGTCCAAGCAAGGTGGTTTTGAAGTGTATGTTGAAAATCGTGAGGCAGGTCAAATGTTATATGATGAATTATTTTCAACAGGCAAAGAATTCAATGTTGAGCCTGGATGCCCAAATTTAATTGAACGAATTGAAAGTGCACTTCTGTCTGCAGGTAATGATTTTGATAGTGGAGATAATCCTTATGAGTGTGGTTTTGATAAATATATAGATGTTGAGTCAGATATTAATTATCTTGGCAAAAAAGCTTTAGTAAAAATCTTTAAAGAAGGAATCAATAAAAAACTGATGGGAGTCCTTTTAGATATAGATAAAATAGAGGTAACAGCGAGTATACCCCTATACAATAACAACAAAATAGTAGGTGATCTAAGATCAGCAACTTATTCACCTAACTTAAAAAAAGTTGTTGGTATAGCTATGATAAAAAAAGAATATTGGGATAAAAAAACTCCTATTGAATTGAAAATTGGAGATAAAAAAAGCAAAGGTACGCTTTGTGATTTACCAATTGTCTAGAATTGGTCATAAAACAGTAGTAAAACTCTAATTAATATGAATATTGCAATTGTAGGAGCAACGGGAAATGTTGGTAGAAAACTCTTAGAAGTTTTAGAAAAACTTAACTTTAAATTTGATCAATTATACTTAATTGCTTCCGAGAAAAGTATCGGAAAAACAGTTAGCTTTAAAAATAAAGAGTATACTCTCGTTGGCTTAAATGATTTTGATTTTTCAAAAGTTAAAATAGCTTTTTTTTCAGCAGGAAGTGCAATAGCTGAAGAGTGGGCACCTATTGCTGCCAAGAAAACAATTGTAATTGATAATTCAAAATATTTTAGAATGGATAAGGATATTCCTTTAGTAGTTCCAGAAGTTAACCCTGAAAGTTTAGGGCAATATAAAAATAAAAATATTATAGCAAATGCAAATTGTTCAACCATCCAATTGGTATTGGCTTTAAAACCACTTCATGATCAATTTAAGATTAAAAGAGTTGTAACGTCAACTTATCAATCTGTATCTGGCGGTGGAAAAAATCACATGATGGAATTAGAAGAGCAAACTAAATCTGTGTTAGAAAATAAAAAAGTTAAATCTAAGAATTTTACTAAGCAAATAGCTTTTAATGTCATTCCTCACATTGATGATTTTATGGATGATGGTTCAACAAAAGAAGAATGGAAAATGGTAGTTGAAACTAAAAAGATTTTAGATCCTAATATAAATTTAACCGCAACTTGCGTAAGAGTTCCAGTTTTTGTTGGTCATGCTGAGTCTGTAAATATAGAATTTAATAATAGTATAGATATAGTAAAAATTAAAAGCTGCTTAGTATCTGCACCAGGATGCAAAGTTGTTGATGAACATAAAGATGGTGGATATGTAACACCAGCAGAAGTTGCTGGTGATTTTACAACTTATATTTCAAGAATAAGGGAAGACAAGACGCAAAAAAATTCTATTAGCATGTGGGTAGTATCAGACAATTTATTAAAAGGTGCGGCTTTGAACGCTGTTCAAATAGCTCAACTTTTATGTGAGAAGTATTTAAAATAATTTAAATGACAGATAATCAAAATCCAATTTCGCCCCATTTACAAATTTACAGATGGCATATTTCATCTTTGCTTTCAATGACC
>Ga0209091_10003334_pt1 | contig 12962 bp, 10 predicted proteins | sample ArcticOcean_MG_C_6_FD_187438 | JGI IMG/M metagenome (GOLD analysis project Ga0209091, IMG submission 187438) | Marine microbial communities from western Arctic Ocean - ArcticOcean_MG_CB8_128 (SPAdes) (version 2) | ecosystem: Environmental > Aquatic > Marine > Oceanic | place: Arctic Ocean...
GGAAAACTATGGAGGCATGAGAAATGAAAAATACAAAATATCATCCTCCTGAATCTAATCTGAAGAGATTGGAAGTAAGGAATCCACTCACTCAAGGAAGAAGAGCTTGGGGCTATATCTCTCATGATAAAAGATTGATTATGAGTGATAATGGAGATGTTTGGGTACGTCATAGCCCAGAAGATGTGTTTGGCTCAAAAGAATCTGCTAGAGAATTTACAAAAGAAGAGAAATTTAGACCTCCTCCAAAAATAATGCCAGGCTCACCGTATGATATTGCACCTCATACAGAGCATTGTTGTAGAGTAATTGCAAATAAATCATTACACAATTCTCTATCTTCTAGATTAGTAAGATGGATGATTAATTCGAAATATGTGGAGAAGTTTTGATTTTCACATAGGATAAAGTAGCCTAAATTGCAACTCCGGCATTAATAAGTGCATTTTCGATAAATTTTAATGATTGATCCCAATTATATTTTATCTCAATCAAAGTAATTCCAAATTCTTGACATGCTATTCTTTTTTCTTGATCTCTTTTCTGAACAGATAATAAATTTTCAGCGGAGTCTTGTAAACTCCCTCTCCAAAAGGATTTAAAATGATATTCACCTTGATATTCTATGGCTATATTTCTCCCAGGGATGTAAATGTCTAACTCCATTTTTCTATTAGACTTGCCGAACCTTAATAGCGGATGCTTATAATCAAATAATATTTTTTCTTCTTTTGGAAATATTACTTTTACATAATCAAAAACCATATTTTGATTCTTTTTTAGACATTTTGGACATCCACTCATACTTGAGCCGGTCCTAGAATACACTCTAGCAGGCCACTCATGACCACATTTTTTTCCAATCCACCAGACTTTTTTATCATATCCAACTGTAATCATTTCAGGAGTTATTTTGCCATTTTTGACCGGATGAAATTCCTTTGCCAGGTCGGGCCTTAACTGAGCCAATGAATTAATGCCGTCAGAATGCAAATCTCCTCGATTGCACGGAGCACAACCATTTCCTCTTTCTCGGCCTCCTACTGCAGTTTCCCACTCATGTTGACATGTTTTACATAACCACCAAACTTTGTTATCGGACTTAAAAGTAATCATTTCAGGAGTTAATTTGCCATTTTTGGTCGGATGAAATTCTTCAATGATTTCCCTTTTTCCAAGTTTTGCAAATGAATTATTACCGTTAGAATGCAGGTCTCCCCGATTACATGGAGCGCAATTATGCCCATTTTCCCGAGAATGTACTGTAGTAATCCACTCATGTTGACATATTTTGCATAGCCACCAAACTTTAATTATTGAGTTACCAATAGTTAGCATTTCAGGAGTTAGTTTGTCATTTTTTATTGGATGAAATTCTTCCATAAGTCCTTTTTTTCCCAGTTTTGCAAATGAATTATTGCCGTTAGAATGCAGGTCTCCTCGATTGCAAGAAGGGCATCCTTGTTTTCTCATAAGTCTATTGAAAGGTTTAGTTTTCCACTCATGGTTGCAAGATGAGCAAATCCACCAAACATTATCTCCAGAACTTGAAATTAAATTATAAGGAGATAGATTTCCATTTTTTGTTGGATGGAATTCTAACGCTAATAATTTTTCTCTAAATAATAAATTTCTACCATCAGAATGTAAATAGCCATTTTCACAATAAGCGCATCCGCTTCCAACTCTATTCAGTATCTGTTGTCCAGTTGCATTCCAAATATTATCACAAATTTCACATTTCCACCATAATTTCTTTGAGTGCCCAGATATGACATTATCAGGATTTTTTGGGTAATTTTTCTGTTTATGAAAAATTCTTGTCAAATAAGCATCCTTATTTCTCATTGAATTTCTACCATCTATGTGTAATGCATTAGCATTACAATACGGACACCCACTAGGATTATTCTCTCTAGATCTATTTGAAGCGGATGATTTCCATTCATGGCCACAAGGTTTTTCCGAGACATTGATGCATTTCCACCATAGAACAATATTTGTCCCAACCATTAAATTTTCAGCACTTACTTTGTGACCTTTGTAAAATATATCATTATTTTTATCCAGATGGAGTTCCTTAGTTAAATCGGGATGACTAATTTTCATTGGAACTCCCCTAGTAGGATACTCAATTCCTTTGCATTCGTAGCATCTACTTTTTCGATTATTATGAATACAAATCTGACTGCCCCCGCAACTTTGACAAATACTGGGAGATTTATTATGCTCACAAAATAAGCTCTTTCCACTCCAAATTCTCACACTACCATTGAATAAATAACTCATACCGGAGATTCGAGCAGATTTCTTTGGAGGTAAATTCTCCATAATATTACTTGGTGACATTATTTTTGTATAGTTCTTTCTAAATTTAAAAGCGATTAAATAGTATATATAAAATACTTAGTTGTATATATATCTTTTAAAAAATATGTGAAAATATAGGAATAAATTATATTTATTTTATTTTTATATATATATATATATATATTCAAACTATAAGTTTTATATTGGGTAATTTGTAAAACTTTATAGACAGAGCCTACTTCCCGGAAGCATGGCCAAAAAGGTTGCAGATTGGAATGCAAAATGCCCTCAGTGTACAGATGAAGGACATATGGTTCCGAGGATAGATTTGAAAGCTGCTTCGAGCATAACTGTACTTATTTGCAATACTTGTGAGTGGGAATTTGCGAAGGACCAATCTGTCAAAATTCATGGTAATTTAGTTCGTAATGCTGCAGAGGCAATGAATATTCATGAAGGATATTCCGGATTAGGAGAGTATGTTAGAGATTGTATTAGAAGAAGGAATGAAGAGATAATGAGACAAGGTGCTACCGAATATACTCAAGAAACCTTCGCAAATTTATTGGATGCAATGACGAAAGATCCAGATAAATGGGCAGAAATGATGAAAGATGGAGGGAGAGAAATATGAGTCATATAGGAAAAGCTCTTGAAAATAGAATAACTAGTACCCTCATATTAAATCCATATATGACATATATGCATGCAGTATTCGTTGTTTTACGGTCAGAGGGAATTTTTGAAACGATACCTTCATTGACTGAACGTGATGAGAGACAACGCTCTGGAATGGTCGATCAGAGGGACACACCAACTGACTAATGAGATGATAAAATGCTGAAACCAATGCCGATAATGAAAAATAATGAACAACAAAATAAACAATTAGAAGATCAAATAACTGCAGATTTATTCCCCCTAATTGAAAACCCCAAACTGCGAGCCTATGATGTGGGATTTTCATTTTCCACCAATAAGAATAAACTCCTCAATCAACTTTCTTATGAATTAGGACGGATTCAAGGATCTACATGGTGCAATAGTCGGGGATTATTGATAACTGATTATGAGGGTGAGCTTAATTCCGATACTATATCGAAATTATGGGCGAATAGACAAAATAAATTCAAAGATATTCTAAGTATAAAAGAAAATGAAAATTGGGATAAAAAACCTCAACATATAGCTGATTTTGGTAACATGAGGTTTAAAAAAATATACCGAGGAAATCTCGAAAGAAAAAAATTCGACAGAGCGATAGTAGAAAGGAAGTGTAAATCGCAGGCTTTAGTCATAAATAACGAACCATATCTTGCGATAACAATTAGTTCACCCATCAACTATCCAATCGATTTGGCAACATTAAAATCTGAAAAAACTAGTATAGAATTAATTGGACTCCAAGTCAAGGATAGATCAAAACCCGATTGGACAATAGGAGAAATAGTAGAAGTGACTGGTGTTTGTAATGAAGAAAATAAATCCAGACTTTTGAGTATGACAACAACTTCGAAGCAATCTGGCTGGATTAAAAATTCTCATGTCAATACAGAGGTTGTCAAAATTAAGACATATGCAGGGAATATTTTGGAGTACTCCATTAGTGGTTTACTTCCTGTTATTAGCCCTAATCAGATAAGTAATTTCGGGCTTAATCAATATGAAATTAGTAAATATCAGCGAATTTCACCAGAAAAAAGGCGAACATTAATTTCTACATTAATGCGTGATCAGCGGATAAAGAAGTTGATAAGAAATCCAATTAATTCCAATAATTCAAATTCATTCTTTAATGCAGAAAGTATTGGTTATAATGGAACGGTTTTATTTGGCCAGGGGCACATTGGCCATATCAGCAATAATATTCGTGAAGTCAAAAAATATGGCTTTTATAAAAAAAATAAGAAATTTTTAACTGAATCTATTAAAATCTCGATTTTAAATGGCATACCTAACTTAGATTCTATCTCCAGTTTCACTAAAGAATTACAATATGAAATTAATTCTTTTGGATTTAATTCGGAGATAATATCTGAAAATCGTTGTAATGCCAATAATTACTCTAACTTAGAAAGGGCCATCATTAAATCGATAGAAGTCAAACCCGATTTAATAATTACTATCTTGCCTGATAAATATAGTAGCGGTGAAGGTGAGACATCAGAATTATATCAATCCACTAAGCATTTGACTGTCAATAAGGGAGTAATGAATCAAGTAATATCAAAAAATACAATAAGTGATTTTCGATTCAAAATCTCTAATATCGCATTAAGTATTTTAGCAAAAGTTGGTAATGTCCCGTGGGTTCTTAGTGATGAATTAAATTTTTGTGATATGATTTTAGGTGTTGACATTTCAAGAGAAAAGAAAGTTAATTCCAAAGGAACGAGAAATGATTTGGGAGTGCCCCGCTGGTATTCGCCTAATGGAGATTTATTGAATTATAAATTGCCGCGTTCAAGTATTGAAGGAGAAAGAATAAATAAATCCATAATACGGGAAATTACACCTGCTGAAGAATTTTCAGGAAAGAATATACTGCTCCATGCCGATGGTAAAAGGCCATTCCAAGAAATTGATGATTTTTTAGAAAGAGGTGAACAACTCGGAGGAGAGATATTCGTAGTTGAAGTAATAAAATCACCCTCATTTAGGATATATAGATTTGGTGAGAATGGCATTATATATCCTAAAAAGGGAGATGGAATTAAAATTTCTGATCATGAAGCAACAATTATCTCTACACTACCCCAACACTCTACTGGAACTCCAAATCCTTTACATATTAGATGTAGCAAGAATATGTTAATAGAAGATGCTGTTTTGTCCGTACTACAACTTACAGATTTACATTATAGTTCACAACAACAACCACGTTGCCCGGTTACTACTCATGATGCGCATCAGATATCTAATCTATTGAGAATGAATGTCAGGCCACCTGATGATGAGGGTGTACTTCCGTGGTGGCTTTAATTTAGATGTCTAAACAAATTATTTTTGTTAATGTAACATATTTTTTAGCTTAGATATATTTAGATATGTTCTCGTATACGCAAATTCATGTTTGGAGATGATATCACCTCAATATGTACGAATTGTGGACATATGCCTGGTGCTTGGCTGCCAGGTCTTCCTTGCCCCGAATGTGGAGAGCCAATGCTCTGATTTTTGTAAACTACTAGTTTTTGAGAGTATATGATTGAGCTAAGGGTAGGCATTGAAAGGGCCCACTGAAAGCCCTTTGAAATTGTAAATCCATTTCAACTCATCCGAATTGATTAGTTGATACAATCATATCAAAAACTGACTAATCATTCAGGAATCCCACGATGCCTTTTCGTGAACTTTGGAAGAACATCTTGTAATTTTGAACAGATCTCTTCGACGCTATTGCAGGAAAATACAATATCTTCAAGGACGGGGTCATCCAACCTCTTGCGATTATCCACAACTTGTCCTGCAACCTTTGAACTCCAACCCTCAACAGAGGTTGCCAGTATTGGCCTTTTGAATTGCCATGCGTATGCGATTTCACTTAACGTTCCAGCACCACCGCCGACCGCAATTACAGCATCAGAATTTGCTACAATTGCATTTCTACTGACATCTAATCCAGTTGGAATGATAATATCTGCATGATTGTAAGCGGGTTTTGGGTCAAAACCTGGCAATATGGCGATTGTATCTGCTTCCGTAGAGTTTGATGCAGATTTTGCCCCACGATGAGCAGCGGATGGCAGAAGACCCAATCCCCCTGTGACTATTCTGTAACCCTCTTCAACAAGCATTCTAGAAATATCTTCGACCAAAATTTGCGCTTCTTGGTCAATATCTCGTCCCCCAATGATAGCAATTTGAAATCGGTAACTCAATTCTCTCCCTCCAGCTGTTCCATTCATTGTTCATTGTTAGTTATTGGCTTCAGACAATCAAATTTTTGTGAATTCTAATCCTAAGTATTCATGTATTGGAGTGCATTCATTTACATTTATTCCTGGCGAATGAAATATTCGGGTTCGTGTAAGGCCAACTAATGATGCCAATCTTTCTATGAAATTCTGAGATCTAGTGTGTTCAACGCGATTCCTGCCTGTTGATCTCACTGTTTTGTTGTATGTAATTTTGTCATTCGTAAGTGATAATTGTGGTCTTTGAATTGTTGTAGTACAAGTTATATCTACACTATCTGGATGACAAACAGTCACAATTGCATGACCTCCCTGTTCCAAAGAATCAGAGATAATTTTCAAGACATTCAAGGCCTCTTCATCACTTTCGATATCACATAAAACTAAATTGCAGATTGCAATAGAGTATTTACCTTCTTTCAAATCAACAGGACCGTTTATCCAATTCACTAGGGGGTGTGATGTGACTTTATTTTTGAGTTCAACATTCGGATCATAAGCATCAATAGTGTATCCTAAATCAGCTATTTGTTTTGTCAATCTCCCACTTCCACAACCCCAATCTAGAACTTCACCAGAGTAATTTTCACTGAAGAATTCGATAAACCACGGATCATGTAAATCTGATTTATCTTGAATTTTAATTGCACTTCTGAAGATTTCAATACCCTCTAATTCAGGGAAGTAATAGGGTTCTGTGTCTCCCAATGACCGAGTAAGAAGTTCACGGAGATTTATTTTATCCCAGTGCTTCCAACACAAGTATGCTTTCCTCACCATACTATCCCAATCATCATCATTGTAGATTTTCAAATCCCAGCCAATATCGATTATGACCAATCTATTATCTTGTGTTAGGATTAGATTCTGCGGCTTCAAATCCCAATAAACGAATTTGTTTTCCTTGCATTCCCGAAGCAGATCTAACCATGGACCTACATTTGTTTCAAAATCTGGATGTTCCCCCTCGACCCAATCGTAGGAAATTATAGTCGGCTCAGAATATTGTAACTTGAAATTATTCGGCAGACAAGACACAGTTTTAGCAGAGAGTTTTCCCATTAAATTGAGAGCCTCATTGTTAAATTGTACATTCTCATGATGAACTTTAATCGCTAATTTGTCTTTCTTGAATACAACTCCTTCGGAACCATCTCCACGAATCTCAAAATCTGTATAGCCTAATTTCTCAAGCCTTTCAAACGCTTCAGTGATTCTGTATCGTGGACGAATCTTTGGTTGAGCAGATCTAAATCGGGACATATCCGCTGGTATTTCAGTGAAGGTTTTTTCAATCTCAGCTTCAATATTTCTTGCCATTTTCGAATGGAAAAATTCCTCAGCGATTTCAAGGGTTGAGGATTCATGTTCTAGATAGTGTTCCAATGCAGCAACACGATAAAGACTCGAAATCAATCTGGATTCTCGTAATTTAGAGTCCATGATTACATTTTCTGAAAATTCTTTCTCCCAACCCCCACCGTCCCATAATCTGCGATTCATTTCCATGTTGTTGAGGGAGAAGTTCTGAGATAAATTGCGCATAATCATGCTGCCAATGATGTCACCTCGAATATTGTCGACATCATATTTCAAAATTTGAGAGATCTTTCGCTCTTGCGGGACTGCAAAAGGTACCCAAGCTACTTTCCGTTCTTCCTTTCCAACACTTTTGCCTTTAATTCTCTGAGCGTACAAAGACCAAATCGAATCCCCCCTTCTCGTCTGAATATTCGAAATCAATGGTGCCATATTGGACCATTCAGATAGGGATGTTGGGTCTAACACGATTGTATTGCCCCCCCTAATCAGCAAATCATCATCGAATCGTTGGCGCCAGTCAGAATGTACTGGCCTAGAACTGAATTTTCCACTTTTGATTAATCTTAATGCATCGCTATTTTTCGATTTCACATTGAATAGACCCCACGGGAATTCAAGATGATCAAACCTTGATGTTGAGAGGTCATGATGTATGTCATTCAGATTTTCTAGACCCCAATTTATACGAAGAATACCTGAATTTTCCTTCATTCGCAAATAATGTAAGTCTAACAATTGTGTCCTCATAGTGAACAATGGATGAATTGGAGGGTCACCAATCACATGCCCAATCCCAACATCAATTCCAAATTTTTCCATGTGCCAGATTACCTTCAAAAAAGCGTCAAACCCTTTGCAATTAAAGTCACCTGAGTTACACAGATGCAGTTGCATATCTTCATCCAAAATCCAAATCAATGGACGATTGTCATTTCGAATTTCATCTAATATTCGACGATGTAAGACACATCTACCCCATGATACTCCTGTTCGATATTTTTCATTCAAAAACCATGGCCCCAATCCTCCAGAATTTGCAAGTTCTGTCGCCGAATTTTCATCATAAATAATGAGTTCAAGAGTGGTCAGATTTGCTTCCTGAAATATACTATCAATTGCGCTTGGGTTGATTTTATGAAGGCAAGCCACTAATCTCATTCTATGAGGCCATTGCGGGACTATTTTTTTGAGTGAATCAACGAAATTTTCTGCTAAATCTAAATCGCTAAATGTAACACCTATCGTTAGATCATAATTCTCAATTTCTCTCTCCAAATGTGGCTTCTCTGTAGTTCTTTCCTTCGATAAACCTGTTGCCGTGTGTGAATCAGGTTGGTCTAATTCTATTCCGAATCTCTCTTGAGTGACCTGAAGGAATTCACCCCACAGTTCTTCATCCATTCGAAATTGATGTTTCATCGCAAACCGTTGGATGCCCTGTTTTTTCCTCTTAGAATTAGGATCCGAAATACGACCTGATTTTCGAGCATCATGATGAACAAGGTGTTGATTAAGTCGTTTCCAATGATGATTTGTATTTTCAAAAAGACGGATACAAAAATCTCTGTCAGTACATGAGAGAAATGATTCATCAAACCCTCCAGCAGCAAGGAATGAGTCCATTCTAACAAATAGGTTGGAACCTTGAATATGTGGATTTTTTATTAGAAAAGAATCACATTGAAGTTCTTCAGGTACAGATAAATTGAATCCTTCAGGATTTGATAGATCATATCGGGTTAATCCCGCCACCACCTGATGACATGGTTCATCGATAAGCGAAACGCATTTTTCTAGATATTCGGTGTCCCACCAATCATCGTCATCCAGAAGTGCCAACCATGTAGAATCAGGCTTGATTTTCCAATCATGCCGATTGAGTATGATTTCATCAATCGCATGATTAATCGCTCCACTCAACGACTTTGTTCGCTTATTTGTTGTGGCATGTATAGTATTTCCAGAGAGTAAGTGTGTATATTCGTCTTCTTTTTCATGGACAATAAGAATACGATCAGCGGGTCGACTTTGATTTGAAATTGAGTCAAACGCTCTATTGAAATCACTGTTTCTTTTGTGGGTTGGAATAATGGCGATAATCTTCAAGATAAACACTCACTCATCCCTCATTTGATTCAAATTCCTGAGGTCAACTGCTTCTTTGCTTCCTCTCTCTTCCAGTATTTTCAAGATTGAATTAGGGTCACTATCGACTGAAGACAGGGCAGCAGTATCCTTCGGGACACATTTCCCATCAAAACCGCCCAATCCAGGAGTTAGGTGGGCCGAGTTCCGAACTCTTCTATCCGTCCAAACAGATTCCATAACCGGATATGGGTCCACACCAAATTCTTTCGCTATACGTTCAATTTCACAAGTGAATGTTACCTTTGTGGCAATATACGCATTGTGGGCTAGTTTCCCTAATTCCGCTTCAAGGTGATTCATACGAAGTCGGGGGACAGAATCTGGAACCCAATCGAAACAACTCAACGCGATTTCCATATCTTCTTGTTCACCACTGATGACAATTCGATCTGGTTCTGCAAACCATTCTACTGCATCTTTTTCCCTTAGAAATTCGGGCATATATGCAAGCCGAAGAAGAGGGTGTTCGGATTCCATCTTGTCCATAGTGCCAGGATGAAGGGTGCTTTTTACCACTACCAAACCACAGTATTCATCCTCTGACAACTTACTACATACAGCAATTACATTGCTCATATCCAATGTTGAATCTTCTGAGGCATCTGTATTGACACATACAAATGACAATTCAGATGTGAGAACATCTTGCCAATTTCCTCTTCCGTCTATATCATATCCACTTACTTCATGGAATTCGTCCAAACCCAATTCTGCAGCTTTACCAACTGATCCTAAACCAATGATTGAAATTTTCAAATTATCCCTCCATAGAAAGATGTCCTAACATGTGGTTCTTAACGGCTTGAGATATTATCCCTTTCGCAAGGGGGACCCTATGAAACGGGGGTGTTTCAATGGGTAGCGAATACGCTGTATTGCAGTACAACGGTTACTATCGTCAAATCTGAACTATTGGGTTTGCCATCATATCCCATTAGTTATTCTAAATCATAAAAGGGAGGCGCTATAGTTTCAGTATTTCCTAATCTGTAGCGAATTCGCAAGGAAAGTTGGAATTATCAATAAAGTCTTTGCACGCATGTAATTACCTTATCGGTGGAGCGTACATTATTCCACCTTCAGATACAAGAGCATTAAGAGAACCTTGACGGTATATTGCGCAGTATCCTAGTTCGGGATCAATAAGCAAAGAAGAATCGAAACCACCACAAAAGGCATCACTATATATCTCCCCATAATTACCTACATGCTCTAAAACATCTTGCACCCATGTGTCACTTAGGGGATTAGTTGACGTTCCTAAATATGAATTTTCTTCTAATAGCCTGTATACATTTAAGTTGGATGTATCAGCACTCTGATAATTAGAAGATGATATTCCTAATTCTTCAGCAGTTACCATATTATGCCATACCCATTCTACTACTTCTGCCCATTCTGTATCGCCATCTCTTACTGATGCCCCAAGTGGTTCTTTACTTATCACGTCAGGAGTAATCCAAGCAGACCACGTTACACTATCTTCATCAGTTTCAACTAACCATTTGTGTGCCAAAGCTGACCTATCACCAGTATAAGCATCACATTCTCCTGATTCAAATTTTTCTATTAATTCAGCACCGTTGCTAACACCAACATAAGTCCAAGATAATCCTTGAGATTCAGAATAATCAAATAAGTTGCCCTCAGTAGTAGTGCCAACACCAACACAAATTGATAATCCAGATAAAGTATCCATAGCACCATAAGAATAATCACCATTCACGATTAATGCTTGACCATCATAAAAATTAGTTGCAGTAAAATGGGCGTTTAGATCTGTATCACGGCTTTTAGTAAACGTTGTAGTACGAATTAAAACATCAATATCTCCATTGGCAAGAAGATCAAATCTGTTACTACCAGATGCAGGAATATATTCAACATCTAAATCCGGATTGAGTCCTATGGCTGCTGCAATTGCTCTACAATATGAAGCACAATTTAAACGAATTTACAATTTCAAAGGGCTTGCAGTGGGTCGGTGCTAACGCTAGAGAATACCGAAACTATAACGCCCCCCTTTGCTTATTTGAAATAATCAATGGGTTACGATGTCAATCCCAATGGTTCAGATTTTACTATTGTAACCGATGTACTGCAATACAGCGTATTCGCTACCCTCTGAAGCGTCCGCGTGTCAGAGGGGGCCGTTTGATGCGCTTGTGTTTCGATGGTTTTCAAGATTGCAACGGAGGTGAGGCGTTTGGATCGACTACGTAGGTCATCATTCTATCATTCGTAAAAGTCGCCGATTTTACTGACATTACTCCACCAATTTTTACCTGATATTGGAAATTAGACCCATTTGGCAGTACAAAGTTTCCGGAGTAGGTGGTTGCCATCATCCCCATATTCATCTTATGGTTCGATGAAATAATATTCCTCTGATCATCCATAATACGAATTTTCCCCCCCAACAATCCGGGAGGACCGAGCCTGATCTCATGCGTATAATTGCCATCATCTACTCTGAAGAAATTCTGCCTTCCTTTCTTTTTAATGTGATACACAGCAAACCTTACATTTGCTTTCCTTTCCTGGAATTTTGCTATCAAGGAATACAATTCACCCAGCAACTCCCCCTCATCTGGAATCCATGACTCTGAAAATTGCTCAACATTTCTTCCCTTTGTCAAGGAATCTCCAATTTTCACAGATTCACTAGCTATATTTTCATTCCAGATTTGATGCAAATCGGCTTTTGAACGCCTTATTACCCTCTTTAACGATCTAGCGAGAGCCATGTCGGAGGCTTCGTCAAAGTTCCCCTCATCAATATTCAGACTCTTTGCGAATTCCGCACATATTGGAATTACCACTCCCGTATACGACGCGTGTGTTGGAATGTAATCCATAGCATCTTCCAGTATTCCAGTAAGTTGTACCACCATTCTCCTTGTCTCAACAAGTTCTATGTTTCTTAGGTTATCACTGACACTCTGATTAATCTGGAAGGATAGCATTTGATTCTGAGTTGAAGCAAGAGAAGTTACCGCTCCTGCCTGATACAAATTTGCTCCCGTATTGAGTATGTTTATCCAATTCACAATACATGCAAGTAAATCATACTGATAAATAGTTCCTCGGATGTTATCTTCAGAATATACCCCGGGACCCCTATTATTCATATCTTAACTATTGGGTAATGCCTACACACCCATTCATCAAATAGATGAAGCAATGGGTATAACCTGCAAGCCCAATAGTGCATATTTGGAGCATAGTAACCGTTGTACTGCAATACGGAGTATTCGCTAGCGT
>Ga0209091_10003338_pt1 | contig 12949 bp, 14 predicted proteins | sample ArcticOcean_MG_C_6_FD_187438 | JGI IMG/M metagenome (GOLD analysis project Ga0209091, IMG submission 187438) | Marine microbial communities from western Arctic Ocean - ArcticOcean_MG_CB8_128 (SPAdes) (version 2) | ecosystem: Environmental > Aquatic > Marine > Oceanic | place: Arctic Ocean...
TTTTTTTCTCTTTTTTTCTCTCTCTCTCTCTCTCTCTCTCTCTCTCTCTCTCTCTCTCTCTCTCTCTCTGTCTCGTATATGATATGCACGACATTAGAGAACTTGAACAGGTTGAAATATTTGAGATACCTCAACGTTTCTCTGAATAACATCACGCGGATTGAAAATCTGGACGGGTGCGAGTCCCTGAAAAAATTGGATTTGACTGGGAACTTTCTCGATGTGACGTCGATCGAACCGTCGATGGAAAATCTCTCAAAATGTGAAAGTTTGAGGAGTTTGTTTCTAGTCGGGAATCCGTGCTTGGAAGAGTTTGAGAGATTGAGGGAATACGTGATTGGATGCTTGCCAGGGTTAGCAGTTCTAGACAGGAAGGAGATTACGGAGGAGGAGCGACGAGAGTGCGCGAGGGAGAAGGACGAGATCGTCAAGGCGTTGAAAGCGAAGATCGAGGAAAAGAAGAAGGAGGAGGAGGAAGCGAGTGGATCGACCGGTTGCGCGTGGAACGCGAAAACGCGGTACGAATCATTTCTAGAAGAAGAGAGAACGAAAAATAATCGAGAGGAAGAAAAAGAAACGTCATCGAGGAAGATTCAAAGTAAGAGGACGTTCGAGCGACCAAAGAAACCGCCGCGAGAAGGCTTCGACGAGCTTCCAGAGAATACCGACGCGATTTTGCAAGTCAACGAAGGAAAGTACGAGTTCACGCTCGGCAGTGAAGGTGAAGATATTGATGCAGATGCGAATACGATCATTCTTAGGGTTCAAATACCGAAACATTTCGATACGTCTTTGGTAGACGTCGATTGTCATTCGGAAATCGTACGCGTGTTGATTAAAGGCGAGTTGCTTTTGTTGCGTTTCCCAGAAAAAGTGCGCGAAGAGACGTGTAAAGCGTCCAGAAGTCAAACAACTGGAGAGTTGAAAGTGTGCGTGGAGAAAATGAAGAAAAAAATGATGGCGAAAGATCTCGTTATCGCTGAGGCTGCGTTGGGATGTATGAAAATAAACGACCAAAAGGCCGCATCGCTCGAGGATTCTTCGAATGATGAAGGAGAAGACCTTGACGAAACTTTTATACCGCCCATAACCGCGTGAAGAATAAATAGATTACTTGGTGTATTGAATCATGCACGTGATCAAAGGTAATAATATGTACTAATATAAAATGCATTTCAAATTTAAATGCCTTGCAAAACATCAATCAACGTTTGTCTCTCCTCGGCGAACTGCGCGTCGTCCTTATCTCTCTCCTCGTGAAACTTGCTCAAATAGTGCATCAACTTTTCCTTATTCGCTTCCAAAATGCTCGTTACCGCCGGCAGCCTGTTCGGATTCGCCACAAACACTTTAAACACGTGAAACGCCTCGTACTGAATCGATTTCGCATCGTCTCTCAACAAGTTCATCATCAAGCATAAATTCTCGGCTTTGCTGATGTATTTCATCATGACCTCGCCGCTCGCTCGATCTAATAAAATCTCCCCCAATAACTTTAAGCTTTGCCTCTTGCACACGTAATTCCCTCGTTCCAACAAATCGTTAAACTTCTCAAAGAACCCCTCGTAAGCGTCTCCGATTAAGAATCTCGCCACGATATCTTTGTGTCTCGTTAAACACTCTCGAAAACTCGCCATCGCGTCGCTCGCGATTTCAAAGTTCTCGCATTGCATGTACTCAAAAAACTTCAAGAAACTCTCTCGCCTCAACACCTTCTCTAAAACCTTCTCGTGCCTGACAACCTCTCGTAACATCGCCCCGTACGCTAACGCGGAACTTTGCTTCTCGTACCCTAAAATCAACCCTTCCAGTTCCTCTCCGTCGTTCATTTCGCTCAATTCCTCCGCCACTTTATACCTCCCCGTCTCCAAATCTTTCGCTCTCACCAATCCGTTGTACGTCGCCGCCGCGTCTTTCCTCGCTTCAAATTCCAACATCGGTAACCCTTGCGATATCATCCACGGAATGCTTTCCTTCATGCATTCTTCCACTAACTCTTGTATCATTTTCGGATCGAGATCGTGCGTCCCGTCCCCGTGTAATATCGCTCGCGTTTCTTGGAAATATTTCGCGAGAGACTCTTGGTCTTTTTCCAAAGGGCACTTGTTAATCACTCGTTCTAAACACTGGTGGGATTTCAAGGCTAAATCTTTCGGCGCACGCCGCGGTTTCTTCGTGCTGACGCCGAACAGGGAGGATTTCATCTCACTTTCACTTCTTCTTCTTATGTTCTTCAAAATCGAGTCTCAGACGCAGACTTTCTCTCGCGTTTCAAAGCGTCGGTCAGAGATTCTCTCTGGGGAAGTTTTGCGGAATATACGAGAGATACGACACGTTTTACGCGCGATGAGATGATACTTCGAGCAGCCGTCGTGTGAAATTTCTTACCCGCGCGCGATGATGAAAGGACGACCGTAAGGGAGACGTTTCTTCTTCCTCTTTGTCTTCTTGCGTATCGTATCACCGATGGTGCATTCCGTTGTTCCGAGAAGGTTTATTCCTCGTCCGAAAGCTTTGGGTTTCCGCCGCTTGAAAAAAGTGAAGATTTCCATTCGAGCGTCGTTAGATACAAAGACACGCGCGCGAGAATATAACAAGAACAGACTGACTGATTTTAAATCATCGGAATATTCAGCATGTTGCGAGCGACTTCTTCGTTATCATCGTTCTCATCATCGTCAAAGAGATTATTCGTCTCGACAAACAAGAAGACAAAGAAGGAGAATGCGACGACGCTTTCGAGGGGGAAAAGGAGTGCTCTCACGACGACTTCGGCGTCGAACAACAACGTGGGGAAAGACTTCGTCGAATCGTTCTTCGACGTTGCAGATTTCCTCTCCGGCGCCTCATCTTTCGGGACCTCCGAACTCGCCGAAAATATCGGTCGAGACTGTTACGTGGACGTCAACGGATGGCACTTATTCCTGAAAGATATGAAACCGCAAGGAAGTTTCCACGGAGGGTTGGCGAACGTGGTGATTGGAACGATCGTGAAAAACGGGAAGAAGTGCTCCGAGGAAGACATGACGGAGATTTTGAAAACGGTGAAAGTGCCGTTGGGTGGAGGGAAGATGGAGGCGAGTTTGTTCGATTTGATGCCGAAGAGGTGCTTGGACGACTTCGTGGACATAGCGAAGAGATACGCGGATGATTTGTGAAGTAATAATAATAATAATGTAAGTATATATGACATGATAGTACACGCGATCGATAAGCGGTCGCGATTTAAAGAATGGTCTCAATAATAATAACTTTTGATAGTAGCATGTATAATCTTTTATCGTTTTTCGGTGGTTTCCGCCGGCGCGACGTAATCCCATCTCTCTTCCTTGCCCATGCCGGCTTCGACGCACGAAGGACCCGGCGTTTGCATCGCGCACTTTCTCTTCTCGATTGCGTTACCCATGCCGTCGTATTTATAACCCGCGCAGCACATGTGCAACGTTTTCCATTCTCCCATATGTTTCACGACTTCCCAATCGTGTAAAATATCCGTCGTTCGACTGCAGAACGTGGCGTACGTAATCGGCAACGGTTGGATGTTCAAAGCGTACGGCTCGACCCCTAACTCTGTGTCACCAACCGGCGCCTGTTTTGCGGCATCGTGCAAGACATTCTGTTCCAAACCGCAGTTCGGCGAGCACATGACGCCGTGCGCTAAACTGGTTTGAATCCATCGAGAGGCGCGTTCCGAGGCTCGGTACCACATTTGACCAGAGTTGAAGTTACTCGCCTCGGCGTGAACGCCGTCCAAGTACTGTTTCGTCCACTCCGGCCCGTTCGTATAGGCGCCGTGATAGTCCATGTAATCTTCTTGGAACATTCCGTCCACGTTCGATTGGCTCAAAAAGGAGTTGGTTTCTGGAACCGAGAAAAGGACCACGTCCGCGTCGACCATGAACATGTTCACGCCGGATCCAACGACGCCCAACGAAATCTTTTGTTTCATCCACGTGAACCTCCCATACGAGGTATCCGAGTTCGAAGAATCTTTCGGAAACTCGATGTTGTTGTAACCATCCGCCGTGGCTCGTTCGCTACACGCCGAATCCGCGCACACGACCAAAAACCGTCTCATAAAACAGTCTTGGTCTTTTACATTTTTCACGACCAAACCGAGGTTGTGATAGAAATCATCCCCGGACGTGTACGTCGTGATCACCGTGTTCGGTGCCACGCACTCGCTCGGTTGATCTCCCAACGTCTTCGCTTTAGCGCCTAAATTGGAAAAAAATTCGCACTCTTTGTATCCGATCGCCGCGTCCTGCACCTCTTCGCCGTTATGCAGAAGCTTCGTTCGTAAGTTTGCGTCCACGTACGGGCCACAGGAAGGCAAACCGTCCGTTGCTTCACCCAAAAACGCCAATAATTTTTGCGCCCCGCTGCTTTCTCGTTGTTGCCTCTCGTACACGTTGATCTTCCCTAAAGTGCCAATCCCGGCGAGCAACGCCGCGCACGCGGTGACTTTCGTGAAAAACCGGATCGATGATGACGGTGACGATGATGAAGAAGAAGATGATGATGCACTTTCCCTCAGAGACAAGAGCTGTTCTTTCTCTTCTTCGTTTTGATTTTTCAAAAAAAAGAACATCTCACTCTCTCTCTTTTCAAAACTCCTTTAGTGGATCGAGGTTGACTGCTGATGTTGCGCGCGTTGAAAGGATCGCCGAATGCGTCGCAGGAGTGTGCGTTTAAAAAGATGATGATGATGATGTGATGATGTTCTTTACTTGGAAAGGGTGTTCACAAAACTTTTTTCTCGGCGAATCCAACACCCTAAATAGAACGAACCATCCTCTCTCTACGGATAAAATAACAACGCAAAACGCGCACTCTCGAATTCTCTCTTCGTTCGCAGTCTCGCGACGCACAGAATTCACGTTTGACCTAAAACTCACGTTCAGTAATACTAATGTCAGCTTTTGCATCATCCGCCCAAATCGCAAACTGCGCGGCGAAAGCGTCCTACGGCAGATTCCGAAAATCTTCCAAATCAGCCGCCAAGACCTCCTCCTCGAGAAGAGGCGCTAATGTTTCCATCTCCGCCATGGCGGTGAAAGCGCCGGAGTTGGACATCAACACCAAAGTGTTCACCAAAGAGATGGTTGACGTCGCCGGCGAGCAAGAATACATCGTTCGTGGCGGCAGAGATAAGTTCTCGTTGTTGCCGGCGGCGTTGAAGAGCGTCAAATCCATCGGCGTCATCGGGTGGGGGTCGCAAGCGCCGGCGCAAGCGCAAAACTTTCGAGATTCGTTGGCGGAAGCTGGGTTGGCGGACCAAATTTCCGTCAGCATTGGTCTGAGACCGGACTCGAAGTCGAACGACGAGGCGAGAAAGTTGGATTTTACCGAGGAGAAAGGGACTCTCGGCGAGACGTTTGACGTGATTGCGAAGTCTGATTTGGTGATGCTTTTGATTTCGGACGCCGCGCAAGCGAAGATGTACCCGAGAATTTTAGCCGCCATGAAGCCAGGGTCGACGTTAGGTTTGTCCCACGGGTTTTTGTTGGGCGTCATGAAATCCGACGGCGCGGAGTTTAGAAACGATATCAACGTTGTTTTGGTGGCGCCGAAAGGTATGGGGCCGTCCGTGAGACGATTGTACGAGCAAGGTAAGGAAGTGAACGGTTCCGGTATTAACGCGTCGTTTGCGGTGCACCAAGACGCGACCGGGGATGCCACGGATATCGCTTTGGGCTGGTCCATCGCTTTGGGTTCGCCCTTTACGTTTGCGACAACTATGGAGATGGAATACAGATCAGATATCTTTGGCGAGAGAGGTATTTTGTTGGGCGGCGTGCACGGCATCGTCGAGTCTTTGTACAGAAGATACGTCCGAAACGGCATGTCCAAGGAGCAAGCGTTTAAAGAAACCGTGGAATGCATCACTGGACCAATCACAAAGACGATTTCCACCAAGGGGATCAAGGCGGTGTACGATGAATTGATGACTACGCCGGCGATGAAAGAAGAGTTTATGAAGGCGTATTCCGCGGCGTACGCGCCGACGAAGGATATCCACTACGAGTGCTACGAAGAAGTTCAATCGACGAACGAAATCAAGTCGGTGTGCATGGCTGTTGAAAGATTTAACAAGTTCCCGATGGGCAAAATCGACGGGACGGAAATGTGGAAAGTTGGGGAGAAAGTTCGCGCGGAGAGAGTGGAATCGGAGATTCCGGTCAACGCCACGACGGCGGGCGTGTATTGCGCGTGCATGATGTCGCAAATCGACACGTTGCGCGAAAAAGGTCACTCGTTCTCGGAAGTTTGCAACGAGTCCGTCATCGAGGCGGTTGATTCGTTAAACCCGTACATGCATGCGAGAGGTGTCGCGTATATGGTTGACAACTGCTCGTACACGGCGAGATTAGGGAGCAGAAAATGGGCACCGAGATTTGATTACAACTTGGACCAACGCGCGTACGTCGACTTGGACAACAACAAAGGCATCGACAAGGAATTGGAAAGCCAATTCTTGAACTCCACCGCGCACATCGCGATCAAGAATTGCTGCGAGTTGCGACCGTCGGTTGATATCTCCGTCCAGTTTGGCGTCGGCCAAGCCAGAGAGATTGAGAACATCGACATGGGCTTAGGGAAGAAGTAAAAGCCCGCGAGACAATAAACGAAGAATCGTACTCTTTTGGTAATATTTAGGAACGAACAAGATATATATTATAACACTATTGTTTTTACCCCACCTCCCTATTCCTTTCTTCTTGTTCTTAATGCCGTTGCTATTGCCGCTGCTACTGCCGTTGATTTCGTGTTTTAAACGCGAGCTCTCCCCCACCTTTCCTCGTCTCGCATCCCATCGTCCATGCCTCCGACAAAGTCTTCCGCACCTCCGGCTAACCCACTCGTACCACCCCCATCACCTTGCGCCCCTCCTCCTCCTCCGGTCCCACCACTAAACCCAGCCGACGATGAAATCCCTCCACCACTTCCGCTCGCGCCTTGCGCTCCCGAGACACCATTCAACAAAGCGTAATCCATCTCGTACGCGGACGAGGATAAGCGCATGTTCACAGGCACGTCCACGTCGTCGAAGGGTAAGGAATCTTCCAGCCATTCTTCGTCGATCACGTCGAGTAAGTGTGAAGGGGTGAGTTGGACTTTGCTGTCGTCCAGAGTCGTCGTGCTATTGCCTCCCATACGTATTCAAAATTAGAGAGTCACAGAAAGAGCGAAGCGAGAGACGTGTGAAGAATACCTTCGAAGAGAGCAAAAGCAAATGCACATTTGCAACGCAAAATGTGTGGAAGTCGTGACAATAACAGTTTAGGGTGAGTAATTTGATTTGAGCAGCCACGTGTGCTTTTTGGCTTTTTGTGCAACTTTTTCGCTCGAGACGTTCGTTCCGCCGCAAGAAATATCCATCTGCTCTGTCTAAAAACATCATCAAATCACATCTCACTCTTCTCACACACACACACACACACACACACATATAATACACGCGTGAAGAACTGTTGTTGTTAAAGTTGTTGTTGTTATCGTTCTTTTATTATACGTTTGATTAAAAAAAATGGTGCGAATGTTATCGGAAACGTTCCGCTCGGTCGTGCGTGCACCGTATGGATTGGATTACTCGGATGGCTTGTCCACGTCGTCTTTGAGTTCGAATGCGATGAATACGAAGGCGGTTGGTAAGAATACGAATAACACGTGCGATTTCAGCAGCGCTTCTTGTTCTTCGTCCTCTTATTCTTCTTCTCCCGATTCTTCGTCTTCTTTGCTGACGAATATCATTCGTCGAACACGAGTAGGAGAGACGACGACAAAAAATCAGATGGTGGCGTATTCGTCCTCTGAACCGCCTTCGAAGGCGGTGTCGTTCGCGAAGGATGTCTTCGCGGGGACCTGCGGCGGGATTACGGTGACTTTGTTAGGGCATCCGTTCGATACGGTCAAAGTGTTGTTGCAAACGCAGAGTTCGACGAATCCGGTGTATTCCGGCGCCGTCGATGCGGCGACGAAGGTGTTGAAATCTGAAGGTATCGGCGGGTTGTATAAAGGCGTGATGTCGCCGCTTGCCGGGCAGATGTTTTTTCGAGCGACGTTGTTTTTTGCGTACGCGAGAGCGAAAGAGTGGGTCGGGGTGTCTCCGGACGATCCTTTGAGTTACTGTAAAGCCGGGGGGTTGGCCTGGTTAGCCGGGTCGTTCTTTGAATCGCCGATTGATTTGTTCAAGAGTCAATCGCAGCAGCAAATTTTACGCGCGAAAGCGGATCCGAGTTTTGTGCCGCAATCGATGGCTTCGAGCGTGAAGGATGCAGTGAAATACATGGGTCCAAGAGGTCCGTGGTATGGGATGGGGGCGACGTTGGCGAGAAATTTACCCGCGGGTTCGGTATATTTTGGGGTGTTTGAAAACACGAAGAACTGGTTCGCGGCGAGAAATGAAGACGGGAAAGCGAGCAACGCGGAGATTTGCTTCTCCGGAGGTTTGGGCGGGATTTTCTATTGGTCGTTCTTCTACCCGATCGATGTGATTAAATCCGCGGTGATGACGGATAAGTTGAACCCAGCCGAGAGAAGGTTCAAAGGGTACGGGGATGCCATGGGGGCGTTGTACAAAGAAGGCGGCGTCGGGAGATTTTATAGAGGTTTGTTTCCGTGTTTGTTGAGAGCGAGTCCGGCGAACGCGGGCATGTTGTTCACGGTCGATTACATAAGAAGGATTATAGATTAAAAGGTTAGAATGAATAATAAAAAAAGAAAAGAAAATGATTTTATTATTGTTGTGAAAGATATAAAAACGCATTGTGTAATTGAAAATAAGGATATCATTGTCCGTCATCATCATCATCATCGTCATCATTTAACGGCATAATAAAAATGAATTCATCAAACCAAAGGCCCTTTCTCTCTGGTCACTAAAACGCCATCGCAATCGGCGTAAACCCAACTCCCGCTTTTAAAACTGACCCCGCCAAAGGTCACTCCAAATTTTGGATCCTTCACCCCCGGATCTCTCTTACTCGACGGCACCGGCGAGGTCCCGATGGCTAAAATTGGGATTTTCAAGCCGCACCATCGCATCTCGTTCGTATCTCGAATGCACCCGTTCACTACGATCCCTTCCCACTGATTTCCTTCCGCAATTTTCGCAATCTCGCCTCCCAGTAACGCGCATCTCCGCGAACCGCCTCCGTCGATGACTAACACTCGATTTTGCCCGCTTTCCTTCGTCAGCGTTTCTCGCACGAGCGGGTTGTTTTCGAAACACTTGATTGTGGTGATTTCCCCTCGAAAGAACGAAGTCCTGTCGAACGCTCCACCGTACGGTTTCAAATTTAAGTCCATTAGGCAATCAAATTTAACTTTTGTGTCGTTCTGCATCTGATCGATGACGGAAAGTGATGAAAAATACAAGTCGACCACGTCTGAAGTCGTCGTCGGTTCCGTGATTGAATTGGATTCCATACCGTTAAAATGAGTCGGATTGTGTCCTCTCCGCGCGGAAAAGTGGATGTTCTTATTAGAATTTTGCAACCACAGACTGGACAGACATCGTTTTTCTCGAACAGAAGAGGGCTTTGAGAAAAGGAGTTCAGAGAGGTGTTTGCAGAGTTGCCGCTCGACTCGTCCTCTCCCCATTCTCGCGTGTCGTCGTAAAAGTGTTGAATCTTTGGGGAATTCACCAGACAAAACACTAATACTAATACTAATAATAGTCATAAAGAAGCACACTTTAAAGAGAAAGAACAACAGATGATAGAAGAAGACGATGAACTGCAACAACAGCTGGACGAAATCGAAGCCTTGAGATCGATTTTCATGGAGGATTTCCACGAAGTTCTCGAACTCGGAAATCGCATCCCACACGTCCCCGAGGATGTGAAATGCTACGAAATCGTGCTCTCACCGCTCGCCGCGCACGAAGACGCGTCGGAGATCATCACATCAGACGAGAGCAAAAACAACAACAGCGATTTAGTGGACGCTCGATTAGGCGTCGTCTTCGCACATACGAAGAAGTATCCAAACGAGATGCCGTTTCTTAAATGTCGCTCGGTGGCGAAGATACACGACGAGGAGTGCAAAAAGCTGACGAAACAGTTAATCGACGTCGCGGATGCGGAACAGATGCTCGGACAGCCGATGATGTACGATCTCGTAGAACTCGCGAAAGAGTGGCTTCGTTCGCGAACGAACGTGAGAGAAAAGGAAGAGGAGACCGAGGAACAGTTGGAGAAGCGGTTGGAGTTGGAAGCGGAGGAACGGTTGAAAGAGATGCGGGAAACCGGAACGGCGGTGACGAAAGAGAATTTTGAAAGGTGGGCGAGGGCGTTCGACGCGGAGAGAGCGTTGGGAAAATGGACGACGAATAACAACGACAAAATAGATGATGCGACTACTACCGCCGCCGCCGCTGCTGCTGCTGCCACTGCCGCTGCCGCGACGACGCACGCGCAACAAGGCACGGTGTCCATGTCCGGGAGAAAATTCTTCGAGGAAAGGTACGAGGCGTTGCGTAAAAGCGGCAGCCTCGAGAACGAAGAAGGACAAGAAGAGGACGACGAAGACGAAGAGAAAAATAGCGAAGAAATGTCAGAAATATCATCGGAGGATGGTTTTGATGATGATGAAATAATAGGTGTAAAAGAAGACGACGACGACGACGAGGAAGAATACGAATAATAATAGTATTAGCGGGACGCGTATAGTTTAGAAATAGCCCATAATCCATCATGTTAACGCTCGCACGTATCGTTATTAATGATACTCATACTCGTAGCGACACGTTTAGAAGCAGCAGCCCCGCGTTTAATGTGAACGCATTCGCCCGTAGTCGTGTTTACATCACACTTATTACATAAAGCAGAGAGAAAAAATCTCCATAAAAATGTGCTGCTAAAAGCTCGAGAGGAGGAGAGAGAGAGAGAGAGAGAAGAAAAAGAAGATGAATAACGAATCTTCGCACGCGTACGTGCCTCTCTCCGAGGACATTTTTAATAACGGCGACGACGAGCACAACAACAACAACAGCGCGTCGTCGTCGTCGTTTTTGCTGAGGCCGCAGACGAATTTAACGAACGAACTTTTCCAATCAACCGAAGAAGAAGAACATGAAGACCAAGAACGACGAGAAGTCATCTCGGAAAACCTGCAACGAGCGACGGTGGCAAACATCACCATGAACACCTTGAATTACATGCTCGTGCCTCTTTCAATGCCGGCAGTTTTTAAAGCCGCCGGTTGGAAATTTGGCACGTTTTGTTTCGTGTCCAGCACGGTGTGGAGTTATTGGACCGGACGCGTCGTCGGAGTCGCGTACCTCAAACATCCAGATTTGAAAACGTATCCGGAAATGGCAGCAGAAGCGGTGACGAGATTTATCTTTGGTGGTGGTGGTGGTGGTGGTGGTGATGACGATGCTGATGATGATGGCGGTGGTGATGATGACGGCGACGACGATGACGGAGCGGTTCGATGGAGCCTCGGGGAGAGCGCCCGGCGCCGAGTTCGTCTAGGAGGAAAGAAAACGAAGAAGAGTAAGAAGATGAGAGCGAGGGACGCGACGAGGAAAGCAGTCCACGTGGTTCAATTCCTCACTTTTTACTTGGACGCGGTCTGTCAACTCGTCTACTTGGCGCAATATTTAGCGATGCTGACGAAAGCGATGAAAGTGAGAGGTTTCTATGGCGTCGGATGGTGCCAATCGTTTTCGTTGCTCATAGTTTCGATTTTATTATTACCCGTCGTCCAATTGCCGACGTTTCACGATAGCGCGAAGTTTGTGTATTTTGCCATCGGGACGTTGACGCTAAGCGTAGGCGTATTTACGTACGAAGTCTTGCACCGGACCGTGGAAGTCGTGCGCGATTAAACACCGCAGTTTCCCGCGGTGAGCGCGAGGAGCAAGTTTGTCTCTCTCGCGAATTTCGCGTACGCCTACGGCGGGCACGGTCTGTATCCAGAAGAACTGAGCGAGATGCAAGAACCGGAGAGATGGCCGGAAGTGATGAATTGGTCGTATTTTATATCAGCTCCCGTGTATCTATTCGTGGGTGCGCTTGGGTATAGAAGTTACGGCGCTAGCACGGAGGCGGACATCAATCTCAACTTTCCGAACGACTTTGGCAACGCGTTATCGATTGCGTTTCAATTCGGTCAGTGCTACTACGCCGTGTTTTTCTGCAACGTCGCGTTGTGTTCGCGATTTGAAGTCATGCTTGGCGTAGACCCGACGGATTATTTCAGCAAAAAACATCCTCTCTTCAAAGTCACGGCGTTCACCTTCCGCCTCTTCTTCCGAGCATTCTTCCTCTTGACGCAAACGCTCGTGGCAGCCATTTTCTTAGCGAGTAAAGGCGACGTGTTGCTCGATTTACAAGGCCTGGTCGGATCGTTCGGCATGGCGCTGATGACATTCCTTTTACCGTCTATAATGCGCTTAACGCTCGTCGAGGACGACGAATTTTCGACGACGACGACGACGACGAAGAGGAATAGGAATAGCATCAACAACAACAGAAAAAAATGGCTCGTCGAACCGTTCGTCTACCTCTCTCTCCTTCTCGGCTTTGTCGTCGTCCTCAGCGGCACGTACGGTTCGCTCGCGGATTTGAGATCGGATATCAACATCGACAAAAGAATGATAGCGGACGCGTGTCAACCCGCGGTGACCACGGTCGTGGACGAGAGAGGATGTCCCACATCTTAGCTTCTATTTAATGTATAATCAGAGAGAGAAAGCGCTCCGAGAAAGAGAGAGAGAGAGAAAAGAAGAGCTGAATAATACTGTGTAATAACATGTACCTAGGTACAAAAATGTACTACTACGAGTACGCGTAATTGAAAAAATCGAACATTTTCCTCTTTTGCCCCAAAACCACCAACCACAAAAAGAGAGAAAAAATGACCAAAAACGCCGCTCCTGCTGCTGCTGCTCATCGAACGTCCTCGCGAACGCCCAAACCGACGAGGAAAACATCGA
>Ga0209091_10003345_pt1 | contig 12938 bp, 10 predicted proteins | sample ArcticOcean_MG_C_6_FD_187438 | JGI IMG/M metagenome (GOLD analysis project Ga0209091, IMG submission 187438) | Marine microbial communities from western Arctic Ocean - ArcticOcean_MG_CB8_128 (SPAdes) (version 2) | ecosystem: Environmental > Aquatic > Marine > Oceanic | place: Arctic Ocean...
TCATGTCGCTACCTATGGTGGACACTTTGGAGCCAGTTTGGGTGTGGTTGAACTGACCGTAGCCCTACATTATGCATTTAATACTCCAATAGATCAACTGGTATGGGATGTGGGGCATCAGGCCTATGGGCACAAAATATTAACGGGGAGAAAATCCCATTTCCATTCTAATCGCGTCTATGGTGGATTGTCCGGGTTCCCTAAACGAGATGAAAGTAAATTTGATGCCTTTGGGGTCGGGCATTCTTCAACGAGTATATCCGCAGCGCTAGGGATGTCCATAGCCAATCAGGCAGAAGGAAAGGACCGACAGCATATTGCGGTCATTGGAGATGGAGCCATGACCGGAGGAATGGCTTTTGAGGCCATGAACCATGCAGGTGTCTCTAACTCCAATCTCATTATTGTATTGAATGATAATTGCATGTCCATCGATCCCAATGTGGGGGCTTTGAAAGAGTATCTTACGGACATTAGTACTTCTCAGATTTACAATAAATTTCGTGATGAGGCATGGAAAATTTTAGGAAAAGTCAGTAAGTTTGGTCCCAATGCGCAGGAGCTCGTAGCCGGTGTAGAAAACAGCATAAAGACTTTTCTACTCAAACAAAGTAATCTATTTGAGTCTTTCAATCTCAGATATTTTGGACCGGTGGATGGGCATGATGTGAACCATTTGGTGCATGTCTTCAATGATCTCAAACAGATCCCAGGCCCAAAAATTTTACATTGTATCACGAAGAAGGGTAAAGGGTACGACGCGGCAGAAAAGAATCAAACCAAATGGCACGCTCCGGGTACTTTTGATAAAATTTCGGGAGAGATTCATAAAACTTCTTCCTTGACCCCACAACCCCCCAAATATCAAGATGTATTTGGCCACACTCTAGTTGAATTGGCAGATGAGAATCCAAAAATCATGGGAATTACCCCTGCCATGCCTTCAGGATCCTCTATGAATATTATGATGGAGGCATATCCTGAGCGGTCATTTGACGTGGGTATTGCCGAGCAGCACGCCGTTACCTTTTCTGCGGGTTTAGCCACACAAGGTTCGATACCTTTTTGTAACATTTATTCAACATTCATGCAGCGAGCATATGATCAGGTGATTCACGATGTTTGTGTTCAAAAGTTACATGTGGTATTTTGTCTAGATCGAGCAGGTTTCGCTGGAGCAGATGGTCCTACGCATCACGGTGCCTATGATATTGCCTTCATGAGGTGCATACCTAACCTCATAGTTTCTGCACCCATGGATGAATCTGAACTTAGAAATTTGATGTATACTGCCATGCAGGAAGGGTGTCCTTTTTGTATCCGGTACCCAAGGGGTAAAGGGGTTTTAGTCGATTGGAAAACCCCTTTTGCTAAAATTGAAGTGGGAAAGGGTCGTAGGATAAAAGAGGGAAGAGATATTGCCCTACTTACTTTTGGTACGGTGGGAAATTATGCACTGACGGCTCATAAAGAATTGGAGAAAATAGGCGTGACTGCCGCTTTGTTCGATATGCGTTTCGTCAAACCCTTAGATACAGCTTTATTGCATGACGTATTCAAATCGTATGATCATGTGATCACCATTGAAGATGGTTGTCTTATGGGTGGATTTGGAAGTGCCGTAGCTGAGTTTATGGTGGACCATGGTTATCAAGCAAAACTAGAGAGATTGGGAATTCCCGATCGAATGGTAGAGCATGGAACACAGCTAGAATTGCATAAAGAATGTGGCTTTGACCCTCAAGGTATTTATCAAGCAGCAGTAAAAATGTTGGAGATCGAAATTGCCTAAAAGTCTTGAACGGATCCGTTCAATCAAAAACTTGCCCTAAAAGAATTACAAACTTTTCAACTTCTTCAAAGGAGTTGTACAAAGGTACAGGAGCCACTCTAATCACGTTGGGTTCACGCCAGTCCAGGACTACCCCATTTTTTGTAAGGTGGTCGAAGGCCAATCTTCCTTGATCGTAAAAATAGAGCGATAATTGACAACCTCGTTCTGATTCGTTTTTTGGAGTCAAAATATTGATATGCGGCTTGATCGCCTCATTATTTACTAGCAAATATTCCAAATACCCCGTTAACAAAATACTTTTCTTGCGAAGTTCGTGAATATTGGCTTTTTCAAAAATATCCAGAGAAGCCAAATGAGCTACAGAGGAAATAATATTGGCATTGCTGAGCATCCAGCCGTCGATCCCAGGTATAGGATCAAAATCATTTTCCATTTTGAAACGAATGGTTTCGTTTTGTCCCCACCAACCTGCTAATCTTGGGAAATCAGGATTATTCCCATGTTTTTCATGTATGAATACTCCTGAAACATTTCCTGGTCCAGAGTTCAAATATTTGTAGCTGCACCAAGCCGAAAAATCAACTTGATCTTCATGGAGGGTCATGGGAATATTCCCCACGGCATGTGCAAGATCGAATCCGGCATAGGCACCAACTTTATGGGCCGCACGTGTAATAGATTTTAGGTCCAAAAATTGGCCACTATAATACTGAATACCGGGTAGCATTACCAACGCCAGAGCGTCTCCAGTAGTTAAAATGGAATGGCAAATTTTTTCAGTAGAGAAATAACCATTTTCATCAGGGCTAATTTCGATGAGGTGGTCCTCTGGCGAGATACCTTTTTGCTTCATATGAGAGGTAACTGCGAAATAATCTGAAGGGAAGGCTCCTTTTTCGATGATCATCTTTTTCCTCGTCCCTTTGGGTTGATAAAAAGAAGCCAGCAGAAGATGCAAATTTGTGGTCAAGTTATTCATAGCGACCACTTCATGAGTTTTGGCTCCAACTAGATGGGCCATAGCTGTTTTACCCTTATGATGGTGTGAAACCCATGGATCTTCATTAAAATGGCCGTCGACCCCTTTTTGTGCCCATTTTTTTAGTTCATGGTCAATTTTGGAGGAAGTGATTTTAGGCTGTAATCCCAAAGAATTACCACAGAAATAAATGACCTCTGTATTATTTCTTTTGGGGATGTAAAATTCCTTCCGAAATTCCTTTAAAGGGTCTTGCTGATCAAGAATTATTGCGTTTACCGGGTTCTTTTCAAAATGCCTTATTGCGTTCAAGTGTTTACTTCTATTAATCTGTGGCGGATGCTTTTGGATTAAGCTTTGCGATTCTGTGAGATTTCCGTGATTTTTGACCGCAGTATCCACAACTTAGAAATTTGATCAATTCACCTTCTTCATTCAGGGTTGCGGGCTGTGTAATCTCTTCTTTTGAGACCTTCAGCGTTTGATAATTACATTTATCACATTTTAACGCATGAAGCCTACCATTGTATTTTTCAATTTTTGTAAATTTAGTTTTTTCATCAATCCAAACATCATAATCTACTGAATAGGCATTTTCTTCCGCCTGCATGCCCTCATCTAAATAGACATCTTCTTCTTCTTCACTTAATAACTTCATGACATTACCCTCAGCGGAAATTCTTGGTGAATATCTTAATTTTTTCAGTCTCTTTTCAATGTAGAAAGGGAAATAAAACTTAAGCATATTTTGAACGATTACTCCTATAATGATGCTCATCATAGAGCTTAAGAAAAGTCGTACAAAAAACCAAAGCCACGTAGTAGGGTAGAATAAGGTATTGAGCAGTAGGGTTGCTCCGATGGTAAAAAGCAAAAAGGAAAACCACAAACGTTTGATTTCATTCTTATTAATGTAATCGTATCGAGATTTTTTATCACTCGTGAATAAAAGCTTTAAGTAGTGACTTAAAACGAGTGAAAGTCCAGCTGCAATCAATAAGATGGCGGTATAATTACCATACATGTTCCAGACAGAGAGGATGTGGTCAGGCATTAAAGGCATCATGGCAAATAATCAGTTAAAGGGCTTACATTCTTGACAAGCTTAAATTTATTAACTTATTTCAAAGAAAACATTCTAGTATTCAAGAAATAGTTGCTTGGGTAGGTATTTTTTAAAAATAAAAATTTTACGAATTATCAGAAAGCTATTTAGAAAGCTATTTAGAAAGCTATTTTGGTTTGAATTACTCTAAAAAAAGATTAACTTTTCCTCATGAAATTATTTTTTAAAATTGGGATCATTTTTATGGTCCTTTCATTTGCTTGCTCTGGAGAGCGGTCCAAAAAAAATCAAGATAATGAAGTCCTAGAACTCCGAGAGCGGGCACATCGATTAAGTCAAAAACTCATCATTACCGATGGACATATTGATTTACCCTATCGTATGGCTAATAAAGGATTCATGTCGCGTAATTCGGTTGAAGATGTATCTATTGAAACTATGGGAGATTTTGATTATCCCAAAGCCAAGATGGGAGGACTAGACGCTCCTTTTATGTCGATATACGTTCCGGCAGCACTTCAAAAATCAGGAGGGGCTAAAGCTTTTGCAGACTCTCTAATAGACATGGTAGGTAGATTACCGGAAGCCTTCCCAAATTTATTTGCCTCGGCAGGAACACCAAGTGAAGTAAAGGAAAATTTTGAAAAGACCCTTATTTCACTCCCTTTAGGTATGGAAAATGGTGCGCCTATTGAATCGGATTTGGCCAATGTGAAATATTTCTTTGATCGCGGAATCAGGTACATTACTTTGACTCACTCTTTAGACAATGAAATTTGTGATTCTTCGTATGATACCAGCGAAGATACTTGGGATGGATTGAGTCCATTTGGGGAACAAGTGGTACAGGAAATGAATAAATGGGGCATCATGATTGATGTTTCTCATATTTCAGATAAGGCATTTTATGATGTAATGAATTTGACCCAAGCCCCTGTCATTGCATCTCACAGTTCTTGTAGAAAGTTTACACCAGGCTTCATGCGCAATATGAATGATGATATGATTAAGCTTTTAGCAGAAAAAGAAGGTGTCATCCAAATCAATTTTGGTTCTTCATTTTTATCAAAAACCTCTCAGGATCAATTTTCCGAAATCAAGACCTCTTTAGATGAATATAGAGCGGCTGAAGGCTTGTCAGAAAATGATTCAACGTATGTCGCCTATGCGGCTCAATATTTAATCGATATGGACCCTTTTGAGGAAATCAAAACCGTTGCAGATCACATTGATCACGTGGTAGCCATTGCTGGAATTGATTATGTGGGATTGGGTTCAGATTTTGACGGTGTCGGAAACTCCTTGCCTAAAGGACTGAAAGATGTTTCGATGTATCCTAACTTAATTTATGAGTTATTAATGCGCGGGTACAGCGATGAGGATATCGAAAAAATTTGCTCCCAAAATGTATTTCGTGTCTGGGAAGAAACCTTGAGAGTTGCGTCAAAAATTCAAACCCTTTAGTTTTTTTTCAAAGAACGAATAAAGGAGGACCAAGCAAAGGGGTTTAAATAATTATTGGCGGCAGGCTGATATTGATACCGATTATAATTCATTTGTTCATTCATGGCATTGCGGAAATTGGCATTGCCACTGTTGACTTGATTGCGATACATTTCTCGCATAACTTCACTGTTCATCCAGACATTGAGGTTACTTTGATCAAACTCATTAGGTAACCGTGTAGCCAAAATACCTGCCTTAAAAGTAGCTTCCGAGGGGTAGGGAAAGATGGCTACATCTTCCAAGTAAAAGATATCTTCAGTTAGATAGACAACCAACTTCAAACTATTGGGTTCCTTATGAGAAGGAATAATGTAGTAGGTTTTATCAAAGCCTACTGCAGAGAATATAATACTGTCCCCTTCCAAGACAGGCATTGAAAAAAACCCATATGGATTGGTGGTCGTTCCACGTCCTCCTTGAGGGACATACACGTGAACTCCCGGAACAATAGATGCACTATCATTCGCAAAGATGACTCCAGTAAATTGGATCACCTTTGGGGTAATTCCCCTGATTTGACCATAAGTCAATGAATAAAGGGCAAGACAGAGAACAAGGAGGACGCTTATTTTTTTCAAGAATGAAAAAGTAATAAATTCATACGAACTAAACGCATAAAGTTGACTTTTGTGATAACTTAGTCAAAAAATATTAATTTTGAAGCTTAAAAAATTCAGTCTTTTAATAGGAACTCAGATATTTAAGTCCTTTTCAGAGGAGGCAAGGGTTCGAATCATTCAATTACTGCTCGAAGCAAAGAGCCTCACCATTTCGGATTTGGTCTCTATTCTAGACTTTACCCAGACAAAGACCTCAAGGCATGTCGCTTATTTAAAGAATGCGGGTCTGGTTAAGTCGCACAAATTAGATCAATGGGTGGTTTACAGTCTCAAAGAGGAAGTGATAGAAATTGTGAGTAAGATGATGGTCTTTCTTCAAAAAGACCCACAATTATTGAGAGATCTTGAGCTCTATGCTATTATGGATTCCAATAGAGAATTGGCCACGCATAAGGCCAAGGCGAAAGAATTGAGAGCGTGACGAAGCTATTTTTTGATTTAGATCATACTTTGTGGGATTACGAAATCAATGCGCGAGCCACACTGCTTGATATGTATCGTACTTTCGAACTTGACCGGTTTTTCAGTGATGGAGCCCATTTTATCCAAACATTTAAGCAACAGAATGAACAGTTATGGCATCGCTATAACGTGGGGGAAATAGATAAGTTTGAAATCCGAAATCATCGGTTTGGTTACATTATGAATGCCGTGAAAAACACAGATCTTATCTTAGCTCAAGAATTATCAAATCAATTCATCATTGAATGTCCTCGAAAGAAGGCATTGATGCCCAATGCACACAAAGTACTTGATAGACTATCAAAAGATTTTGAATTAGGGATTATTACCAACGGTTTTGATGACACTCAGAATATCAAATTGAAATACAGTGAGATTGATCATTACTTTAAGTGGGTGGTGACCTCTGAGTCTTCAGGTCATCGAAAGCCAGCCAAGGAGATTTTTGATTTTACGCTTGATTACTGCGGAGGAACCCTAGGGGATATGGTCATCATTGGGGATAACCTGCAAACAGATATATTAGGGGCTGACCATGCAGGATGGAGGTCTGTTTGGTACAATCCCCAAAAAGAATCCAAAGCACCCTCGCAATGGCAAGTTCATGACTTGATTGAACTCCCGGCACTCTTCCTGTAAATCGTTGGTGATTGCTTATATTTGAACCATAGAAAGTAAATAAATAAACAATGTCGTACGGAAATTTCAAAATACCCCAACCTATAAATGAACCTGTGCTTAATTACATTGAGGGTTCCTTTGAAAAGCAGGCAGTTAAGGAAGCTTTAAAACAAGCAAAATCTCAGGAAATAGATGTGCCTATGTATATCGGATCTGAGAAAATCAGGACCGGAAAAAAAGTTAAAATGAGCCCTCCTCATGACCATCAATATGTCTTAGGACATTTTCACGAGGGGGATGCCAGTCATGTTCATGACGCTATTGAAGCGGCATTGGCAGCTAAGGAATCTTGGGCGAAGTTGAGCTGGGAGCATCGGGCGGCCATATTTCTAAAGGCAGCGGATTTGATAGCAGGACCTTACCGAGCTAAAATTAATGCAGCAACCATGCTCGGCCAATCCAAAAATATTTACCAAGCCGAAATAGATGCTGCTTGCGAGTATATAGATTTCTTGAAGTTCAATGCCACTTATATGGAAGAAATTTATAGTCAGCAGCCTAAATCTTCGGCTGGTGTCTGGAACCGAATGGAGTATCGACCCCTCGAAGGATTTGTGTTTGCAGTAACACCATTCAATTTCACATCCATTGCGGGTAATTTATGTACTGCTCCAGCAATGATGGGAAATACCATTGTATGGAAACCTGCTTATACACAGATTTATTCCGCTCAAGTCATCATGGAGATCTTTCAAGCTGCAGGATTACCCGATGGAGTGATTAACATGATCTACGTCGATGGCCCCATTGCCGGAGAAGTGGTATTCAACCATCCAGAATTTGCAGGATTACATTTTACAGGAAGTACACAAGTATTTAAAAATCTTTGGAAAACCATTGGACAAAATATAGATATTTATAACAGTTATCCACGAATTGTTGGCGAAACGGGAGGTAAGGATTTTATTATGGTCCATGCTTCAGCTGATGTGCAAGAAGTTTCAACAGCTATCGTCAGAGGAGCCTTTGAATATCAAGGGCAAAAATGTAGTGCAGCTTCACGCGTATACATTCCAGATAACCTATGGGAGGAGATTCAAGAGCATTTAATAAATACTTTGAAGGGTATTAAAATGGGCTCTCCGGAAAACTTCACGCATTTTATCAATGCGGTGATTGATAAGAAATCCTTTGAAAAAATTACTCAATACATTGATCGTGTGAAAGCATCTAGTGATGCTGAAATCATAGCGGGGGGTAATTATGACGGTACTAAGGGTTATTTTATTGAGCCAACCGTGATCTTATCCAAAAACCCACGTTACGAGACGATGTGTGAAGAAATATTTGGACCTGTAGTTTCTGTCTATGTGTATCCTCAAGATGAATTTGAAGCTACCCTTACGCTCGTCGATCAAAGTTCAGCCTATGCTTTGACGGGAGCAATATTTAGCAAAGACAGATATGCTATCGAGCGGGCTTCAGATGTTTTACAGTATGCTGCTGGCAATTTTTACATCAATGATAAGCCTACCGGAGCCGTAGTGGGGCAGCAGCCATTTGGTGGAGCGAGAGGCTCTGGAACCAATGATAAAGCCGGAGCTCAAATGAATTTATTGAGATGGGTAAGTGCGCGCACGATAAAAGAAACATTTATGGGAGCGACTGATTATAATTATCCTTTTTTAGATGCTGAATAGGTTAGTTCTGAATTAACACAAAAGGGTTAGAATTAGAGCCGTATGAATATTTTGAGTTCTATTTTGCCTTTAAATAGAGTAAAGAGTCTACTTTTCTAAATACAAACAATGTTCTTACACGAGCAATTTTTTTGGTAAATTGAACTCATAAATAAAGAAAATGAAAAAAGTTGGGAGAAATGATGTTTGTCCTTGTGGGAGTGGTAAGAAGTACAAAAATTGCCACGGAATCAAGGCGATGGTCAGTAGACAGGGAAACAAAATTTTTTGGATGATTGGAATATTGATTGTCCTTTTTATATCCGCAATCTACGGATTGTACAATAAAAGCGAAGAGAATGGAAGTACACGGCCTGAGGGGCAGGCTCCCGCAGGTAAAGTATGGTCAGCAGCACATGGTCATTGGCATGATGCCTAATTACGCAAAGGTCGTGGGAAAGTCAATAGCCTAGATTTTTTTTAAGAGGACATGTTTTAAAACAATATCAGTGAATGTAAGGATTTCCCCATTTAAGCGTCCTTTTAAATGTTCTCATGTCACTAAATCAGAAGAGATATTTTAGTGTTCCGTCATTCCCGAATGGTCTAAAGAATCAGTAATGAAATAGTATGAGAGTTTTTTTAATAATTTTTGTGAGCTTGATACCTGTTTTTTGTTTTTCTCAAATAGATCACTGGGAGAGCGTAGTCCTACCGGGTGATGACTGGTATTATACAGTACCAAGTAGTCAACCAAGTACTTTATGGAATCGGCTGGATTTTGACCATTCAAACTGGAGTCAAGGGATCTCCGGATTTGGTTATGGAGATGATGATGATGCTACTTTAGTTCCTGAAAATACTATCTCAGTTTACTTGAGAAAAACTTTTGAGATCATTGATCTTAAAGCGATAGAAAGGTTGCGATTGGATATTGATTATGATGATGGCTTTGTCGCGTATCTCAATGGCCAAGAAATGGCAAGAGATTTGGTTTCGGGAGTTACGCCTGCTTATGATCAGTTAAGCGATGGTCACCATAATGCGTTATTACCTAGCGGACAAAAACCAGAATATTTTGATATCGATGTCGATTTTTTGATGGAGGGAACTAATGTCATTGCTGTGCAAGTACACAATCAATCAAGTACTTCATCTGATATGACTGCTTTACCGGTACTTTCATTGGGAATCAATACTACTGAATATATTTATCGAAGTACACCGAGTTGGTTTTCAGCGCCTATTTATGTGGATTTTCAATCATCTAATCTGCCGATTGTAGTTCTAGAAACCGTGAATAATCTATCGATTCCTTCAGAACCTAAAATTGCGGCAAACATGATTATTGTGGACAAGGGCGTAGATTTAAGAAATGATATTTCGGATGTAACCAACCTTGATTATTTAGATTTTAAAGGGGCCATAAAGATAGAGGTTCGTGGTTCCACATCTTCTTTATTACCTAAAAAGCAATATGCTTTGACTACTTATGATAGCCTGGGTCAGAAAGAGGACGTGAGTATCTTAGGAATGCCCAAAGAGAATGATTGGATTTTAAATGGGATTGCCTACGACTCTTCGCTGATCAGAGATTATTTGAGTTATCAACTGTCCAACCAAATAGGTCAATATGCCTCGAGAGGCAAATATTGTGAAGTGATGCTGAATGGAAATTATGAAGGGGTCTATCTTTTTCAAGAGAAATTAAAGGCCGATGATAATCGGATCAATATAAAGAAAATTCAACCAGAGGATCTTTCATTACCCAATCTTACGGGAGGGTACATCACCAAGACAGATAAAATTGAGGGGGCAGATTTAGTAGCTTGGAATATGCCCAATTATGGTGGATGGCAGAGTAGCTTTGTACATGAATATCCAAAATCTACAGAGATCAAAACCTCGCAACATCAATATATCAAAGGAGTGTTTGAACGCTTGGAAAATACATCGGGCAATAAAAATAGTTCATTAGAGGACGGTTATCCATCAGTAATAGATGTTCCTTCATTTATTGATTTCATGATTTTAAATGAGTTTGCGGCCAATGTAGATGGCTATCAATTCAGTACTTTCTTTCATAAAGACCGTAATGGAAAATTACGCGCAGGACCGATTTGGGATTTCAATTTGACCTACGGTAATGACCTTTTCTTTTGGGGGTATGATCGAAGTTTCACCAACGGATGGCAGTTTGATGATGGGGAAAATATGGGGGCAAAATTTTGGAAAGATTTGTTTGATGACCCGATTTATAGATGTTATTTAAATAAAAGGTGGCAAGGACTTACTGATCTAGGGATGCCACTCAATACACTGAAAGTAACGGACTTTATCAATGAAACGGTACTTCATATTTCAGAAGCAGCAGACCGGCAAGAAGCTTTATGGGGGACCACAGGTATATTTGATCAGCAAGTCAGCGAGCTGAAGAGCTTTATCAAGGATAGGAATACTTGGCTATCCGGTCAATTGAAATCAACGACGTCCTGTGCATCGGTAACGCAGCCGGCACTTGTGATTACTAAAATTAATTATCACCCTTCGGCTGAAGAGAATGAAGTTTCAAGTAATTATGAGTTCATTGAAATCACCAATGTGAGTGATGCATCTGCCGATCTTACTGGACTTTATTTGGGAGAGTTAGGGCTTACCTATCAATTTCCAAAAGGCATATTCATGGGAGCCCATAGCACTTTATACTTAGCCAGTGAGGCACAATCTTTTGAAGAACGGTATGGATTTACTCCTTTCGATGAATTTACTAGGAGCTTATCGAATCAAAGTGAAAAAGTTCAATTGCTGGATGGCTATGGAGATATAATAGATGAGGTTTTGTATTCAGATGAGGCTCCCTGGCCTATCGAAGCAGATGGTGCAGGGGCTTATTTATCTTTAAAGAACGTTAATTTAGACAATAATGAGGGGGCCAATTGGGAAGGACAATTAATTTTACCCGCTTATGAAAATATTTTAGGTAGCATCAATACCCTACAGCCTTTGGTGTCCGTCTTTCCTAATCCAGTTCAGGAGGTTTTACACATCACTGCTAGTGGGAGGATTAAAGTCGTTAATGTTTGGGATATTGAAGGAAAATGTGTCGGACGATACAGGTTTGATGTTAACAAAGTTGTGATGGTATTAAACAGTTATCAAGCGGGAATCTATTATCTCGAAATTTATACTGAACAAGGGAGATTTTTAAGAAAATTAATCAAAAATTGATTAATTTTTTAATTCAGAATCACATAATAATGGCGCTTAAATTTAGAGCTAGTATTTACAAATAATCTGAGGAATTCACATAACAGCAACAAAAAACTCATACCACGGCGGTGGTATGAGTTTTTTGTTTTTTTTGTAAATATCATTTTATCATGATATTAATTGAATAAAAGGTCTAGTTGTTATCATTTTGGAATAAATACTAGACCTTTTTATGTATTTTTCTAGAAGGAAAAAAGACTTAAATTAATCTTCAAGTCGAATATCGATACTTCTAGTCTTATTTTCTAATCCTCCTACTTTTCTTACCTGATCTTGATCTTTTCTTCCTTGGCATTTCTTTCGAAGCGACAAAAGACGTTCCTTCATTTAGCTTTAGGTCAGTTAAAACCGCATTTTCGCTATGGCTTAATGAGAGATCACTAGGTGAAGCTTGAATCATTGAGAACATAAAGAGTGATATAAAAGTGGCTATAATTTTTTTCATAATTTCTATTATTTGTTACAATTTTTTCATTTCTTTACCTAAATGTAACTAAAAAAGAATTGATTTCTGTTATTTCCTCTAATCTTTTATCCAAAATTATGATTGACTACTTGTTTTTGTAAATAAATTAACAAAAAAGTTCTCTAGCTTGAAGGATACAATTAAGGATAACTTAAAAACTTTTAAGAGTACATAAAAAAGCCCCCATAAAAAATTACAAAGAGGCTTTTTTTCATTATTGTGCGGGACTTGTGGCAGATAAAATTTGACCTAAAACGATGGTTTCCCATCCATCAGGCATGATTTCATTAAGGTGGTTTGAGGCCAATCTCCTAAACCATCAATATCATTGGCCAGTACTTTCATGGTCGCGGCTTTAGTAGCAAACGCATTCCAGGTCATAACATTGGTGGTCTGGTTGGCATTGACAGGGAGAAATTTAGTACCTACACCCCATGCTTTCAAACCTGTTTTGCTCATGTTTTTTTTATGATA
>Ga0209091_10003348_pt1 | contig 12937 bp, 12 predicted proteins | sample ArcticOcean_MG_C_6_FD_187438 | JGI IMG/M metagenome (GOLD analysis project Ga0209091, IMG submission 187438) | Marine microbial communities from western Arctic Ocean - ArcticOcean_MG_CB8_128 (SPAdes) (version 2) | ecosystem: Environmental > Aquatic > Marine > Oceanic | place: Arctic Ocean...
TTTAGTTGGTACTATAATTGCATCTTTTCAAACTGGGGCAGTTTCATATCTTTATTATGCTGACAGAGTTTATCAAATCAATCTTGCTGTAGCTGGGATTGCCGTAGGTACAGTTATGCTTCCAGAGCTGTCCAAACATATAAAAAGTAAAAATATTGAGGAGACAAAAAATTTACAAAATAGATCACTAGAACTTTGTTTGTTTTTATCAATACCTGCTGCGATAGCTCTAATTTTAGCTTCACAACAAATTATTACATCACTATTTGGCTATGGTTCTTTTAGCAACACCAGCGTAGCCAACACTGCTGTTGCCCTTACTTTTTTTGCTTTTGGAGTGCCTGCTTTTTCAATATTGAAAATTTTTTCAAATTTCTTTTTTGCAAGAAATGATACTAAAACACCTTTTTACCTTTCGCTTATATCAGTCACCTTAAATATAATTATAAGTCTTATTTTTTTTAGCAGATACGGTTTTATTATAATACCAATAGCTACATCAATCTCTTCATGGGTAAATGTTTTAATGCACTACCACTTTATAAAAAAAAAAAATTTTCATATTTTTGATAGTAAATTTATTTATAAGTTTCCTCGCATGTTATTATCTGTAGTTGTAATGGGAATAGTTTTATATTTATTGTTGGGCTTTTTCTCTAATAAATTTGATTACAATGAAAGTTGGAAATCTATTTATTTATTTATTATAGTACTAATTAGTTTAATAAGTTATTTTTTAATTTCAAATTTTACAGGGGCTTTTAAGTTTAAAGATATTAAATTTAAAAATTAAATTTTATATATGAATGAAAAAAGAGTATTTTCAGGAGTTCAGCCTACAGGAAATTTACATTTAGGGAATTACTTGGGAGCAATTAAAAACTTTGTAGATTTGCAAAATAAGTTTAATTGCATTTATTGTATAGTAGATTTACACGCCATAACTAACCGTCAAGATCCAAAAGAATTGAAATCAAATATTTTAGAAATTGCAGCTAGCTTTATTGCTTCAGGGTTAGATCCTGAAAAAAGCATTATATTTAATCAAGCAAGTATAGCAGCACACAGTGAGCTAGCTTGGGTATTTAACTGCGTGGCAAGAATTGGATGGATGAACAGAATGACACAATTTAAAGAAAAGGCTGGTGTGAATAAAGAAAATGCTAGCGTTGGCTTAATGGTTTATCCAAATTTAATGGCAGCTGATATTCTTTTATATAAAGCTACGCACGTGCCTGTGGGTGATGATCAAAAACAACACTTAGAATTAACAAGAGATATTGCTAAAAAGTTTAACAACGATTTTAACCGCAAAGATTATTTTCCAATAGTAGAACCTTTAATTGAAAAAGAAATATCTAGAGTAATGAGTTTGCGGGATGGATTAAAAAAAATGAGTAAGTCTGAAGATTCAGATTATAGCCGAATAAATTTAAAAGATAGCAAAGATTTAATTGTTAAAAAAATTCAAAAAGCTAAGACCGATGCATCTGCTATTCCTTCAGAAATATCAGACCTTAAGGACAGACCTGAAGCAGCAAATCTTATATTAATATATGCAAGTTTGAATAATGTTAAAGTGGAAGAGGTTTTAAAAGATTTTGGAGGAAAAAATTTTTCTCTTTTTAAGAATAATTTAAGCGAATCTATTATTGAAAAAATTTGTCCAATAGGAGAAGAAATAAAAAAATTATTAAAGGATACAACCTATCTTCGCACAGTGCTAGAAAAGGGTTCTAAAAAAGCAGATTTAATAGCTAAAACTAATATCAAAGAAATTTATGAGATTGTAGGACTTACCAAGTTTTCTTGATATAATAAGATTTTAATATACTATTTACAATCAAACATGATCGAAACAGAACATACTCCCAATCCAGATACATTGAAGTTTTTGCCAGGAAAAAAAGTTTCCGAAGTAGGACCTGTTGAGTTCTTGAAAAGTAGTAAAAATATTTCAGTTCCATTAGCAAATAAAATTTTGTCGTTGGAAGGAGTTTCAATGGTATTTTTTGGTGAGGACTTTATTACTGTTAAAAAAGAAAAAAGTCTAAATTGGAATGATTTGAAACATAATATTATCTCTGAAATAAATCACTATTACTCTCAAGGTAACAGCATTATTATTAAAAAAATTATAAAAAAATCTTTGACAGATTCAAAATCCAATGACTCAAATGAAATTGTTAATAAAATTAATGAAATTTTAGACTCAAAAGTTAGACCGGCTGTTGCTAAAGATGGTGGAGATATAACATTCAAATCTTTTAATGATGGTGTGGTTACAGTAGAATTAAAAGGTAGTTGCTCAGGATGCCCAAGCTCAACTTTGACTCTTAAACAAGGTGTACAAAATTTATTGTGTCACTACATACCAGAAGTGAAAAGTGTTGAAGCAAACTAAAAAATGCCCAAAAAAATAGAAAAACTTTTTAAATCATATCGAGATCAATTGCTTCATTTGGCTAAACTTTATGGCATAGCCGAAGTTAAAAGTTATGCACGAAGCTCTAAAAAACTTACAATTTCACAATTAGAATTATTATTAATAAAAAACCATATTAAATTGCCAGTTAATAGATCTAGTGACAAAGCACTTGCAAGGGCTGAAATAAAACAAAATACTATAACAAATATTTATTTATCATTTTTTATTCTTTTTTTTATAGGATCTTTAATTGCAGTAAGGCCATATATTAAAAATGTGGTAAATGAAGTTAAATTTACTTATGTATCTGAAGAATACAAATCGGCTAAAGTAAATAAATCAAAAAACAAAATAAAAAAAAAAACAACAAAAGAAGTTGAGCCAGAAAGTACAACAAATTATGAGAACACAGTAAGTCTTAATTCAGAAACTACGATCAATTTATTTGAAGATTTAGGTTATGACCTTAAAGGAATTAGGGCTGGCGGAAAAGTAAAACCAATATATCTAACAAAGCTTCCAAAAGACATTAAAACTTTAGGAAATACAAAACAAAAAAGAGAACTTTTTATCCAAATTATATTGCCGTTAATACTTGATGAAAATTTAAAAATTACAGAAGATAGAAAAAAACTTTTTAAAATTTTAAGTAAAAATTTTAATACTGTAGGCGAAAGAGTTTGGCTGAAAAGAAGGTTCAATGAATATAAAATTGATGATGGCGATCTAGCTAAACTAAAAATGAGAATGGATATTGTGCCTGTTTCTATTGCAATTGCACAAGCTGCAAATGAAAGTGGCTGGGGAACATCTAGATTTGCTTTAGAAGGCAATGCATTATTTGGACAATGGACTTGGAGCAAAAAAGGTATTTCTCCCAAGAATAAAGATCCAAACCAAAGTCATAAAGTTTTACAATTTCAAGTTCTTAAGGCTTCAGTTAAAGCTTATAAAAATAATTTGAATACACATAATGCTTACAAGAATTTTAGAGAAGCAAGAGCAAAACTCAGGCAAGAAAATAAAAAAATTATAGGAACAGAACTGACAAAATACTTAAAAAGATATGCTTCGATAGGCGAAAAGTACGTTGTAATTTTAGATGATATTATAAGAAAAAATTCTTTGACAGATTTTGATACAGCAGACTTATTATCAACACGTTTAAAAAAAGGAGTTTCCTTATAAAGTTAGTATTAGTACTCTGCAATAACATATTGTATTCCAAGCCATCTCCAACCACCTTCTATATCTTGCAGCGAGCAGTTTATTCGACCTCTTTCACTTTTAAATTTTTCTCTGAGTAAAATATTTAATTCATACTTATTTATGAATTTTATATTAGATTTTTTCCAAATGTTTCCTTCATTAGAATAACAATTAATATTTTTAATATTAATTAGATCTTTAAAAAATTTAATTTTTATTTTAGGAGGATTTTCATTCTTGTTAAGATATCGATCTTTAGGAGTAATACTTTCATATGGAAAAGGAAGTGTTGAAAGAATTGTTTTAAATCTTTTTAATTCACCATATTTTTCATTAATAGGAAATCTTGGCAATTCTAAAAGATCCTTTGTTTTATCAATTACCCCAGAATGCTGTCCAAAAGCATATTTAAAATTTAGATCGCTAACGATTTTTTTTAAATTTTTGCTGTACTCACCAAAAGGATATGAAAAAACTTTTGGGGAATACTTCAGTTGATTTTTGAAAATATTTATAGAGGTTTTTAAATCATTTATTATTTTCTCATTTTCCCAATCAATCAAATATTCATGTGAGTGGCTATGATTTCCAATAGTAACTAAATTACTTTTATCAATTTCTTTAATTTGATCCCAATTCATATATCCATTTTTTCCAATTTCTCTTGTATTAACAAAAAGAATAAATGGTATTTTTTCACTTTTTAGTATAGGCCAAGCATTTAAGTAAAAAGATTCAAATGCATCATCGATTGTTAAAAGAATATAATTTTTATTCATACTGGTTGTAATAATTTTTTCAAACTTTTTAAAAGTAATAAATTCTATTTTAGCCTTATTTATTAGTTCTAATTGTTCTATAAAAATTTCATTTCTTACATTAGTTGATGGATATTTATTTTCATTAAATCTATGATACATTAAAGTTATTACACCAGCTTTTGTATTAAAATTATTTAAATCAATTCCAAAGGATTTACTTATTGATAGTATTAGTAGTATCAATATAGATATTATGAATTTTTTATCAATTGACTGTAGCACAAATTTATTTTCATTATTTATAAAAGCTAAAAATAAAACATTTAGCAAAAATTTGCAAAGTGATAAATCTAATATTGACTCATTAATGCAGAATATTTTAGACTTTTTGAAAGAAAATAATTTAGATTTTAAAAATATATCTTCAATTTTCGTAAATCAAGGTCCAGGAAATTTTTCTGGTCTTCGAGGATCTTTATCTATTGCTAAAGGAATATGCTTATCAAAAAATTTAGATTTGTTTGGATACAACACATTTTTGTGGTCCTGTGCAGAATTTTTAAATAAAGAAGAAGATATTTACAGTATTATTAAATTTAGAGAAAAGTATTTTTTAAAAAGATTTGATAAATCACTTAATACAGTTTTAAAAGCTAGAGAAATCACAAAAGATAAAATTATAGAAAATTATGATAAAGAATTTAAGGTTATTCCTATTAATATAAAAAAAAATTTTGACGATAAAATATTAAAACTTAATAATCTTTGTGTTGTAAATTTAGATCATAATAGGCTCGAATCTCTTCAATTAAGAGGTTTATTGGATAAGGATTTGATTAAGCCATTATATTTGAGTTAAGATATTTTTTTAAATACAAATTATGAGCAATGAAATAGAAAACAAATGTATTAAAAACGGCGTTAGGCTTACTGAGCAAAGAAAGCTTGTAGCCAAGATAATGTCCGAGTCAGAAGACCATCCTGACGTAGATGAACTCCATAAAAGAATTAGTAAAGTAGATTCTAAAATTAGTATTGCAACAGTCTATAGAACTGTGAAGTTATTTGAAGAATCGGGAATTGTTGCAAAGCATGATTTTAAAGGCAATAAATCGAGATACGAAAAAGCTCCAGAAGAACATCATGACCACTTAATAGATATTAATACTGGAGAAATAATAGAATTTGTTAATGAAGATATAGAAAAATTACAGAAAGAGGTTGCTGAAAAACTTGGGTATAAGCTTGTTGATCATAGGTTAGAATTATATGGTTTAAAAATAAAAAATAAAAAATAAAAACTTGTCAAAAAAAATATTTATAAAAACTTTTGGATGTCAAATGAATGAGTATGATTCAAATCGTATTTATGATTTAGTTTCAACAATTGGTTTTAATAAAACTGATTTAAAAAAAGAAGCAGATTGTTTTGTATTAAACACTTGTCATATAAGGGAAAAAGCAACAGAAAAAGTTTATCATGAGGTTGGTAGACTAAAAAAGTTTTTTAAAAATTCAAAAAAACCTTTAATTATTATTTCTGGATGTGTTGCGCAAGCAGAATCAAAAGAAATGATTAAAAGAGAACCATATATTGATATGATAGTGGGACCACAATCGTATCATAAAATTACTGACATGATTTTAAACTATCAAAGAAAAAAAATTAAATTAAATGAAACAGAATTTGATGTGATTAATAAATTTGACAAGTTAGAACATATTAGTAATTTACAAAACAAAATTTCATCATATCTAACAATCCAAGAAGGTTGTGATAAATTTTGTAATTTCTGTGTTGTTCCTTATACAAGAGGCCCCGAATACTCAAGGCCATATAGACAAATAATAAATGAAGCAAAACAACTGGTGTATAATGGAGTGAGAGAAATTATTTTGTTAGGTCAAAATGTAAATGCTTATAAATTTTTAGAAAATCAAAAAAGCTTTACACTCTCGTCATTAATAAGAGAACTAAATGAGATAACAGATCTTAAAAGAATAAGGTATATGACTTCCCATCCTAACGACATGAATAGCGATTTAATTAATTGCTATAAGGATTGTAAAAAGTTAATGCCATTTTTACACCTTCCTATTCAAAGTGGATCAGATAGAATACTTAAATTAATGAATAGAAAACATGATAAAAAGTATTATTTGTCTGTTATAAAAAAAATGAAAAGCATTAATAAAGATATAAAATTTTCAAGTGATTTTATAATCGGTTATCCAGAAGAAACAGAAGAAGATTTCCAAGAAACAATTAGTCTTATTGAAGAAGTGGGATTTTTTAACTCTTATTCATTTATTTTTAGCCCTCGACCAGGAACTCCTGCTGCCAAAAAGCAGCTTAATAACATAGAAGAAAGCAAAAAAAGGCTGAAAAAAGTTCAAAATGTTATTGCAGCTTTTCAAGTCGAGCATAATAAAAAATATTTTCAGCAATATTGTGAGGTTTTAATTGAAAATAAAATTGATGGACCAGACCGATATTTTGGAAGAACACAATTTATGACACCAGTAAAATTTCAGTCAAATAATTGCAAGCCAGGCGAATTAGTAAGTGTTAAAATTACATCTTTCAATCAAGGTGGCTTATTTGGCGTGCACCATAGTAATAAAGTGCAAGCAGCATAATTTTATGAAAATAGAGAAGAAAATAGTAACCAGCAATTATGCAGAGGAAGAATCTTTAAGTATTAATATTCCCGACAATAGTATTTTAATGGTTGTGGCTGGTGAATTTGATAAAAATTTAAAAGAACTAGAAAAATTAACAGGCGCAGAAATTTACTTTAGAGGTAATTCCATCATTGTTAAAGGTCACCAAACCTTAATCAAAAAAGTTAAAGATTCTATATATTATTTAATTGATAGAGTTAGATGTGAAAACAAAATTACTAGAAATGATGTAATTTCATCTTTGAATGTTGACATGATAAATGATAAAAAAAATCAGTCATCTGTTCAAACCATTGGCGACGTAATAAAGACGCCTAAAAAATCTGTAATACCTAGATCAAAAAAACAAAAGGAATACGTTTTATCTCTAAAGAAAAATAAAATAACAATGTCATTAGGACCAGCGGGTACTGGAAAAACTTACTTAGCTGTTGCAGCAGCTCTTTCAATGCTGTTAGAAAAAAAGGTTGAGAGAATTATATTATCAAGACCAGCTGTTGAAGCAGGTGAAAGACTTGGTTTTTTGCCTGGAGATATGAAAGATAAAATTGATCCGTATTTAAGACCGCTTTATGATTCATTGTACGAATTATTTGATTATGAAAAAATTCAAAGGAAAATAGAATCTGGTGTGATTGAAATAGCACCTTTGGCTTTTATGAGAGGTAGGACTTTAAAAAATTCTTTCGCAATTCTAGACGAAGCACAAAATGCTACAGCAACACAGATTAAAATGTTTTTAACTAGAATAGGAGAAAATTCAAGCCTAGTTGTTAATGGAGATCCTTCGCAAATAGATTTACCAAATAAAAGTCAGTCTGGACTTTTAGAGGCGCGAAACATACTAAAAGATATTAAAGAGATAGGTATTGTCAATTTTGATCATAAAGATGTGATTCGCCACCCACTAGTCACTAAAATTGTGGAGGCATATCAAAAAAGTAATAATGATAAAGGCTAATATTGTTGTAAGTAAAAAATCCTGGGGAAAAAAAGTTAAAAATCCGACGAAATATTTTAATAAAAAATTAAAGGAGATGTCAAAAGCAGATTTTTTTTTGAAAGATAAAAATATAATTTTTACAATCTTATTAACCAACTCATTAGAAATGAAAAAACTTAATAAAAAATTTAGAAATAAAAATAGAGCTACAGATGTTTTGTCATTTCCATATTATCCATTTAAGCAACTAAGATTAAAAAAAGAAAAAAAGTTGTATCTAGGGGATATCGCAGTATCCTATGAAGTTATTAATTTTCGATCCAAAGAGAGCAATTTTTTTATAGAATTTGATAAAGTGTGGATTCATGGATTTTTACATTTGTTGGGATACGACCATATAAAAAAAAAAGATTATTTGAAAATGGTCAAAGTTGAAAAAAATATCATAAATTTAATTACTTAATTTTTAGGTTTTGTTTTGAACTACATTCTAAATAATAAATTTTTAACTGTATTTTTAGTTCCATTTTTATTAGGCGCAATAACAATTCTGGGATTTTCACCATACAATTTAACTTTCATTAATTTTTTTTCTTTTTCGATATTATTATTTTTAATTTGGAATATTAAAAAAAAAACACAATCTAAGTATAGAAAAAAAAGTTTTCGTCATTACTTTTTTTATTTAGGTTGTGCTTTTGGTTTTGGTTTTTTTTTATTTGGCAACTATTGGATTACGATATCTTTAACTCACGATGAGTCATTTAAAGTTTTAATACCAATAGCATTTGTACTTATTCCATTTTTCTTATCATTATTTTTTGGAATTGCTATATTTTTAGCTGGCCCTTTTGCAGAAAAAAAATTTTCATTTATTTTGATTTTTTCTTTAATATTTTCAATATTTGAATTTTTAAGAGGAAATTTGCTAACGGGTTTTCCTTGGAATTTAATAGCATACACTTGGTCATGGTCAATAGAATTTATACAGATATTATCTATAATTGGAACATATGCGTTTAGCTTAGTTTCTGTAACATTTTTTTGTATACCCTTTATTTTTTTTCAAGAAAAATTAAGTAAAAAAAGAATTTTTAATTTTTTAATATTAATATTAATTTTTGTAGGCAATTATTTTTTTGGTTCCAATGCAATTAGCAACAATTTTAAATATGACGAGACAATTAATGTTAAAATTATTTCCCCAAATTTGTCTCTTAAAGAATATAATGAGAAAGATGAAATTGAACATCTTGAACATTTAATAAAAATTAGCTCTCCAGAAAAAGATAAAAAAACTATATTTATTTGGCCAGAAGGAGCACTTCATAGAACCTATTTACAAGATATTAATATATATGCAGATTTATTTGACAAAAATTTTTCAGAAAATCACTTAATAATTTTGGGAATAAACAATGTAGCAGATTCATTAATTTCTGACTCACAAAAATATTACAATAGTTTAGTAATTTTAAATTCTAAGCTAACAGTTTTGTCCGTGTATAATAAAATTAACCTTGTACCTTTCGGAGAATTTTTACCTATAGAAAATTTTTTTTCTAAATTAGGCTTTAAAAAAATAACTAGTGGATACAATTCATTTTCTCCAGGAGTAAAAAGAGAAATAGTAAATTTAGGCAGTCTATTTAACGAAAAATTAATTCTTCCATTAATTTGCTACGAAATTATTTATCCTGGCGATATAAAAAGGAACAATCAATTTCCAGATCTTGCAATTAATATTTCAGAAGATGCATGGTTTGGAAAATCAATAGGACCTGACCAACATTTTACGAAAGCCATATATAGAGCAGTGGAGGAAGGTATTTTTATTGCAAGATCTGCAAATAAAGGGATTTCTGCATTTATCAATCCAAACGGGAAAGTGATTAAATCACTTAATACGGGAGAGTCCGGCAATATTGAGTTCAATTTCCCACACTTTTTCAAACCCACTTTTTTTTCAAATTATGGAAATAAAATATTTTATTTAATAATTTTTTTGTATATGTTTCTAATTTTACTTTTAAGAAAATATAAAATTTAATGACTAAAAAATCTTATTTATTTACAAGCGAGTCAGTATCTGAAGGACATCCAGACAAAGTTAGTGATAGAATTTCAGATATGGTTGTTGATACATATTTAAGTGCAGAACCCATGCAATCAAGAGTGGGATGCGAAACTTTAACAACTACTAACAAAGTAGTTTTAGCAGGAGAAGTAAGAGGACCTGAAATTAAAAAAGATGATTTGATTCAAAAAGTTAGAGATTGCATTAAAGATATTGGGTATGACCAAGAAGGTTTTACTTGGAAAGATGCAACAAAGATAGAAAGTTACCTTCATTCTCAATCAACCGATATAGCGATGGGAGTAGATGCCTCTGGAAATAAAGACGAAGGTGCTGGTGATCAAGGAATAATGTTCGGTTATGCTTGTAATGAAACTGATGTTTTAATGCCAGCCCCAATTCATTATTCGCATAAAATTTTAAGACTTATGGCTGAAGATAGGAAATCTGGAAAACTTAAAAACATTGAACCGGATAATAAGAGTCAAATTACAATTGAATATAAAGATGGTATGCCGGCAGCAGTTAAATCGGTAGTAATTTCTACTCAACACTCAGCCGACGTTAATCAATCTCAAGTTAGAGAATTAGTAAAACCTTATATAGAAAAATCTATTCCAAAAAATCTTTTGACAAGTTTAGATGAAAAAGAGATTTATGTTAATCCAACCGGAAATTTTGTTATTGGTGGTCCTGATGGTGATGCTGGATTAACAGGAAGAAAAATAATTGTAGATACATACGGGGGTGCAGCACCTCATGGCGGCGGAGCTTTTTCTGGAAAGGACCCGTCTAAAGTTGACAGATCTGCAGCATACGTATCAAGATATTTAGCAAAAAATGTAGTAGCCTCAAAAATTGCAGACAAATGCTTAATCCAACTAGCCTACGCAATTGGAGTTTCGAAACCTTTATCTATCTACGTTGATCTTTTTGATGATGATGAAGAAAAAAACAAACATGTTGAAAAATTAATTAAAGATAATTTTGATCTGAGCCCAAGAGGAATTAGAGAGATGTTAGGTCTAAATAAACCAATTTATCAAAAAACAGCTGCATATGGGCATTTTGGGAGAGAACCAGAGTCTGATGGTTCATTTTCTTGGGAAAAAACAGATAAAATTGCAGTTTTTAAAAAGTAGACCTTGAAAAAACCATAAATATAAATTAAAAAAAGAGCAAGTTACCTGGATTATCGAAATGGGCTTTTGCCCATTTTTTTTTAGAAGAAAGTAAAATTAACATATGCTTAATCAAAGATCTGATAAATTAGAACTTTTACGAATAGCTGAATCAGTGGCTAATGAAAAATCAATTGATAAAGAAATTATTATTTCATCAATGGAGTCTGCAATTCAAAAGGCTGCTAAAACGAGATTTGGAACTGAAAATGATATTCGGGCAATTATTGATAGAAAAAGTGGTGATATTAATCTTCATAAAGTTTTAAAAATTGTCGAAAAACCAGAAAATTTAGATACCGAAATTTCACTAGAAGAAGCAATAAAAATTGAAAAAAAAGATGATCTCAAGATTGGAGAGGAAATATTTGAGTTACTTCCACCTGTAGATTTTGGAAGAATTGCTGCACAAACAGCTAGACAAGTAATAACTCAAAATGTACGTGCCGCAGAAAGAGAAAAACAATATAATGATTTTATTGATAAAAAAGACGAGATACTAAGTGGAATTGTTAAAAGATTAGAATACGGAAATGTTATTTTAGATCTAAATAGAGCTGAAGCTGTTATCAGAAAAGAAGATCTGATTCCAAGAGAAATGCTAAAAACAGGAGATAGAATTAAAGCTTACTGTTATGATGTTATTAGGGAAAACAAAGGGCAACAAATTTTTTTATCTAGAGCTCACCCGAAATTTATGGAAAAATTATTTTTCCAAGAAGTGCCTGAAATTTACGATGGAATTATAGAAATAAAATCATCTTCTAGAGATCCAGGAAGCAGGGCAAAAATAAGTGTTAGCTCAAATGATTCTTCTATCGATCCAGTTGGAGCTTGCGTAGGAATGAGAGGAAGCAGAGTTCAATCAGTAGTTAATGAACTCCAAGGGGAAAAAATAGACATAATCCATTGGTCAGAAGATCCTGCTAGACTAGTTGTTAGTGCTCTTGCGCCAGCAGAAATTCAAAAAGTAATCATAGACGACCAAAACAAAAGAATAGAAGTTATTTTAAGTGAGGAAAATTTAAGCAAAGCAATAGGAAGAAGAGGTCAAAATGTAAGATTAGCATCAAAACTAATTAATTTTGAAATAGACATATTAACTGAAAAAGAAGAATCTGAAAAAAGACAATTAGAGTTTAAAGAAAAAACAGATATATTTATTAAAAATTTAGAGGTTGACGAAACGTTAGGACAACTTTTAGTGGCAGAAGGATTTTCTTCGATTGAAGAAGTCTATCAAGCTAAAATCGAAGAAATTTCAAAAATTGAAGCTATCGATGACAATACAGCTCAAGAGTTAAAAGATAGGGCAGCAGAATGCTTAAAAAAAGAAAAAGAAAATATTTCAAAAAGATTAGAAGAATTAGGTGTTGAGGAAGCTCTTATAAATTTAAAAGGATTAACACCTGGAATGCTCGTTACATTAGGAGAAAAAAAAATTAGTACATTAAAAGATTTTGCTGAACTTTCAACCGACGAACTAATAGGGTTTTACGATGAAAAAAAAGGAAAAAGATTTAAATTTGATGGTTTTCTTGAAGAATTTGCTTTAGCAAAAGCTGAGGCGGATGAATTAATTATGGCTGCGAGAAATATCGTCTTTAAATAAGGGTATGTGCTTTTATGGAAGAAAAAAAAATAAAAAAAAAA
>Ga0209091_10003352_pt1 | contig 12923 bp, 7 predicted proteins | sample ArcticOcean_MG_C_6_FD_187438 | JGI IMG/M metagenome (GOLD analysis project Ga0209091, IMG submission 187438) | Marine microbial communities from western Arctic Ocean - ArcticOcean_MG_CB8_128 (SPAdes) (version 2) | ecosystem: Environmental > Aquatic > Marine > Oceanic | place: Arctic Ocean...
GTTTTTGTTTTTGTTGTTGTCATAGTCGTCGAAGTCGGGGCATTTTCGAACGATTCTTTGTCTTGTTCTTGTTCTTTTCTTTCTCTTTCTCCAACGTTGGCGTCGTCGTTGGCGTTTTTTAAGCTCGAGGATGCTGCGGCGTACGCGCTGGCCACGTGCAACGGATAGTCGACGGATAAACCAACTAACAACGTGACACACACGCTTTTGATAACCCCAAACTTCCAATCGCGGAAGGTGGCGCTCAATCCAAGACTCGCCGCGCAGGCGAACGCGACTGAGAAGCACGTGGCGAAAGCGATGGCAAACGAGCGGCTGGCGAAGAAGGCGACGATGAACGCGAAGAAGAAGGAAGCAACGAGCGCAGTTTTTGCGCCTTTCGCGAGCTCCTCGACGGTATCTGCGTAAGACCACGCGGGCGAACTTTGGAAAGCGGAACCGCGGACGGTATCTGGCGCGGTAGAAAGCGCCTGTTGGAACCACCGTTCCCAGTCGTCTCTCGCGTTTACTATATCGTGCTGAGAGGCTGTGCTGGAGACGTTTATGGACGCGGAAATTATGATCCCGCGCTTACAGGTATTTTCTTCGCTCAGTTTCGAGCACGCCAACGCTAGGTGTTTCACGTTTTCTTTATCTTTCGCGGTTGGTAGTGTCGATGATGGTGTCCCGTAGTAATAGTCTCCTCCGGGCGGGAAGAGCGAGGCGGAAAGTTCTCCGTCGTTGGTCACGTTTAAATCATACTCTTCGTTCTCGATCATGAACTGCGAAGCTAACTCGAACGCGCGGAGCTGCTCATCACTCCACGATGATGGTATGCTGGTCGTCGTCTCGTTAACAACGTGTGTGCCGTTGTTGTAATAACGAACATTGGTATTCATCAAAGCCAAATTTTCTTCATCCGAGAGAAACTCGCATATCTCGCGCAACTCAATTCTCAGCGACTCCAAAGCATTCTGGACGTTGTTTTCGTCTTCAAACCCGTAGGCATCTTTATTCTTCAACGCGCAAGCATCGGTGGAAATGACGTGCGGTATGTGTAACCCGCCTTTCTCCCCGGCTCTAAACGTGGCGTCGTTGATGAAGTCTTCGACGTACCGCTCGTATTGCTTCGCGTTCGCAAACGGGACGCGGTTCGGGTACCGGAAGTTTTGCGACCAATCGTCGAGTTCTTTGGTGAAACATTTTAAGCTCGGTTTCAATATCCGCTGATCGTTGTTTAATAATTCGCAAAAGTCGAGCATCCACTTCTGAACGTCGACGTTGGCATCATTGAAGTCTTCAGCGAATGCAACTTTGGTATCCTCAAAGCGCAACGTCTTGTCGAATCCGGACGATTGTCTGGTTTTTGTCGGATCGATGCCAAAGATCAAGTGGAGTTGAATGGCTTCTTCACGTCTGGCGTACGGGATGTATTCGCGGTTTTGTCGAGCGAAAACGTTCGGGTTGAACGACTCGGGCCAAATCGAATGCGACGACCCGTCTGGCGGTTTAAAAGTCGACGCCACGTACGCCTCGTACGCTGCGAGAATGAATGAAAGTATAAGCACTGGATACCGTTTTGAAATCGCAAATTTACCAATACTTTCGCTGAGCGAGGCAGCAAACCCTAGTGCTGCGCGACGCGCGGTATCTACGCGCGTGAAAGCGTCGTTAATCGGTTCAAGAACGCGTTTCAGTCGATCGAGGCGTTGGCGATCCCGCGCCGCGTTGGCGCCGTTTACCGTTCTCATCGAGGTGTCGTCGCCGTCGCCGAAAAAACCGAATGACTTTGCTCGTTTGTGTTTTTGATTCGTTCCATATCTTTTGCTTTTCAGTTGTTTTATTTTGACGTTATCGTCGTCTTCGTCGTCGTCGTCGTCATCGAAGTAACCGTCCATCAGGTTGCGCTTCGTGTTCATTTTGGTGGTCATATTTTTTTCTTTTTCATCGTAATCACATGTATCATCTGAGATTCTTCTCTCAAACGAGGAGGCGAACAAATCGGCTTCGTTGCCGTAGCTTTTCGATCTTCTACTCGTGCTTGGAAACGTGTCACTTTCAATCCGCTCTTTTCGTCTTTTCTCTTGTTTTTCTTCAACTTCTTTCTTCGCTTCTCTTTCGCCACTCTCGCCTGCGCCGCCGATGCCGCCTTCCATCGCGGTGACAACTTTCACGCGTCTCGGTACCACTTTTGAAGATCGTCCACCGGGTGCGTTGACAATGGCAAAGAACCGTCGCTTTCGCTCGGATAAACGCGCGTCTAGAATCAAACTCGCTGGAACCATCGCGATGGTCACGAAGAAGCAAAACGCCACGGACAGCGCGGCGAAAATGCCAAACAATCGCAAAGGTTCAATGTTTGAAAATATGAGCGTGGCGAAAGCGGTCGTGGTTGTCGCGGAGGTACAACAGATGGAAAAGAATGACTTTTGAATCGTCCACGACATTCGATCGATCAGCTACGCTTCTGCGTCTATTGAATAACCAGTATTGCGCATTCTGCACCGTGACGACTTCTCAATTTCGTTGTCGTTGTCTTCGTCGTCGTCATCGCGGCGTGTTTTTTTAGGCACCGCAACGAGTTTCGCTGAAAGCTTCCAGTGATCGACCAGTACAAAAGCATCGTCTGCGCCGATGCCTAAAATACAAAACACGCCGAGAAAGTGTAAAACACCAACCCAAACTTTGTCTAAACCGAGGATGTAAGTAAATATCGCGAACACGAGCGACGAGGCGACCACGATGCACGAGACGACAGTGACAATAACGCTTCCAGTATGAAAGAATACGAGTGCGAAACACGCACCGAATGCCGCAATAATCCATTGACAATCGTTTGCGAGCTGCTCGAGCTCGAGAGAAGAGTACGTTTGCCAATGTCGCCACGCGACGCGATCGGATGGCGGCGTCTCGTCTGTCTCAAATCTTAACGCGCTTTCGATGTCGTATTCTTTGCTCCACTCTCGTATGGTGCGCTCGAAGGAGTTTTTTACCCAACGAATGGAATCTTCTTCGGAAATGCCGCGATACAAGTCGCTTTTCTTCCTCTGGAATATGAGTCGCGTTGCGCCAAACTTTCTTTTAGATAAAGTTGAGATATTATCATAACGTGTCGTAACGCCTTCATCGTCTTCTTCCTCCCGGAACCCGAACGTATCGAAATCTAATATTGGTTCCCACGGACGCGTCACAACCTCAAACGCTTCCCATTTATTCGCCCACGAGATGAAAACTTTCAAACCGCGCAAACTTCTTCGCACTTGATCCAAAATCGTTTCCGAATCGCACGGCGCAAAAGCGTTCTCAATTTCCTCCTCGACGGATGGCATTTCCGAAATGATTTTAATCTCCTCCGTCGTCGGTTTCGCGCGCTCGATCCAATCGCAAACGCCCAGGTCCCCTATTAAATTGCACATCTTTGGCTGCTCTATCATGTTCATTTCGCCACTCTCATTAACGTTTTCGTACATTCGCTCCTCGCATCCTCGCTCCTCGCACGCGAATCCATCGTTTTCGCACAAGCGATTCGCCTTTAAAAGACTTGTCGTATCATTCTCACCACAAATATCTACGGCTGTTTGAAGAAGTCGCGTTGTTGTTTCAGTTTTGTTGTTGTTATCACCATCATGATCGTCATAGACGTAAAGTCCTTTCAACGTTTGAAACGCGGTGTGCCAAATATCCACGTTCATGTAAACTAAGTTCACGTCAAAAACGCTCCACGGTGGCGCGCACGTTTTCGAGGAAAAGGTCCAGCCTGCGTGATACCCTCCCAAAACTTGATCTCGCGTCGCGCACGCCTCTTCATACCCCAATGAAGATTCAATCGCTCGTTTTACTTCACACAACTTAATCACATTCTCCTCTCCCTGGTACGTGTTTTTAGTACGCTCTTCTTCTTCGCTAAAATCCACCATTGCGTTTACGATCAACTCGTTCCAATCGACGCTATTCGGAATCGCCCCGTACCTCGCCCCTCGTTCCAATAACATTAAATCCATCATCGACCGTACTTTTCTCACTCTTTTCTCACTCCGCATGGGATCTCCGCGATCTCCTTCGCTCCCGACGAACACCAGCGGGAACTCGCGATAAAAATACTTCCTCTTCCCTTGCTCTTCGATCAAGTGCTTCCTTGCGGCTAAAAAAGTTTCGTCCCGATCGCTGTGCGTGGTCAACCTCGCGCGGTACGCGGTCAACTTCACGTCGACGACAACTGTCGACCGACGCTCGTACACCGCACGCGACGCGAACCCGATCGAGAGCAGACATACGAGCAACACCATTCCTATTGTTTTAGATAAAAATATCAGATCAGAGATGTGTTCCGAGAAAAAAAACGCTCAGCTTGGTGCAAAAGATACAAAAAAAGAAAGAACTCTTCCCCGTGCATTATTATTCGAAAGCGGGGGGAGAAAAGGCCAAAGAAGAGTCGTTCTTATCGCGCACTTACCTGGTCGTCGACAACTCGCGCGCGCCCAACATCGCGCGACTCTGTTATTATTATTATTGTTGTTTGTTTTCGTCGCATCATTTTTGCACATGTGTGTTCGAATGTGCTTCAAAAAGAAACGCGTTTCTTTTGTCTATTTTTAGGCAAAAATTTTCCGCACAAATCGTCAAAAATTCATGAAAAAACTAACAAAGTTTTCCTCCTCCTCGGTGGAGTCCTCCTCGCAAAAACAAAAAGCGAAACGATGTCTCTCTGAACTTCTGACCCCGATCACGAAATGCGCGGCAGAGTTAGATAAAGCTGCTTTCGCGGCGACGATTGAAGGGAGCAGTCGGGAGAGTCATCGTACTCGTATTCATCGTATTCATCATTCTCATCGTCGGGAAAATTCAAATTTTGGAATGTTCTTTCCAGAGAGTCCGGTGCCAATAATGAACTTGGCGAACGATTTCGGCGGCAACGATGGATGCGCAGAGATGAGAGGGACGAAGAGAAGTTGGGAGGAGGAGGATTTGCACACGCCGGCGCCGAGGCAAACGATTCAGACGACGGCAAACAACGCGACGACGACAAACTGTTTTTTTCCTCCTCATTCGAGCGGAGACAAAGAAAGAATAAAAAATTTTCGAAACGACGACGATATCGACGACTTTGACGATTGCTTCTCGATCGGTGTTCGAATGCAGAGAATGGAAGGGGAAAATGCGAGTGGCAGAGCTACTGGATCTGTGACGAGTATTCCGAGCGAAATAGACGCTTCGCGCGGAGGGATTCCCATGATTGACTCGAACGCGATGAAAAAATTGTTACTCGAGGACGAGAACGGCGTAGTTTTGATCGATTGTCGATACTTTTACGAGTACCGAAACGGTCGCATATCGTCGAGCCATAACGTAGTGTTCCCGGACGACTGTCAGAGAGGTTTGCGAATCATAGAAATAGCGAGAAGAGGGATTTGGTGTACGTCTTTTACGACGACGGCGAAGCGAACGCGATGGCGATGCATCACCGAGCCACGCAGTTATTTCGACACATCAGAAACTTAGACAGATTGGATAACATGCACACGTATCCAAACTTGTGTTTCCCAAACATGTTCGTTTTGAAAGGAGGATTCAAGGCGTTCATCGAGTCGTCGAGAGATCGAGAATGGGAAGACGACCATCGAATATTTTACGAAGGTAGTTTTGTCTCGATGGACGATTGGCGTTTCTCGAACGAGACGAAAGAGTTGCACAATCAAGTCGTCAAGCGATGGATTTTGGCGGCAGCCGCGCAAAGCCTGAACGATTTCCCAACTCGAGTGTAAGAATATGAATGTTGTACCTGTAAAATAATCGTTAAATGATAAAAGAGTAGAAAAAGAAAGGGACTTCTTCGTCGCGTTGTATATAAAAAATGTATGTATTTAATAAGAAACAATAATAATGATGATGATCAACGCTCATATGCGTTTAAACTACACGCTCCTCGCGCGTGGGTCAAGACTACTCCTACACCTCCTACTCCTACTCCTACTACGAAGACAAATTTTACGCCGCGGCGCTCCCTCCTCCGTTATTATCCTCGGAAGGAATCAACTTCAACGCTTGCGACAAAATCGAACTCGCCGCCTCGGTCATCTCCGGGATGACCGAATCCGGCCCGCACCACGATTCAAACAAAGCCCCGCACAGCCTCTCGTCCTTAATCGACTCTCCAATCTTCTTTCCTCTCAACCTCGTCGTCAACGTGCCGCTCTCGTTCGTGCTAAACGTCAAACTCGCGCCCTTTTCGATTTTCACGCTCCGAAACATCGATTTAAACATCTCCAACGCTTCCTTCGCTTTCTTCTCCGACTCCTCGTTCCCGCCGCTCTCTGCTCTCGATCCTAACTTTTTCTCTATGCTTTGCGCGATCGCCTTCGCCACTGACTCTCCGCTCACGTCTCTTACGAACGTCAGTCGCACCGTTTTCGCAATCGAACTGTCGTTCGCCACCGCGTCCAACGCGTCCTCTTCTCCCTCGTGTTTCTTACACGCTTTCGGTAGGAAATACAACCCAATCACGTACACGTCCACGTTCAACATCGCGGCTACTTTTTTCCTCCTCACCCCGCCGGCGATGAGCGGCGCGTTCGATTCTTCCTCGTCATCTAGAATATGATGCGACGGCACTTTCACGCTTTCTCTTTTTTTCCCGTACGGGATATCGAGCAGACGCGTCATGGTGGCGCTCGCGAGAAAGAACTTTTTCTTTGTTGTTGCATCTTCGCTTTTTCTTCGGAATCTCGTTAAAATTCTTTGCCTCCTAATCCTCCTCCTTCGTTGTTTCTCCTCGTCGAGTTCTTCTTCTTCTTTCCTCGCCGTCGTCGTCGTCGAAGAAGAAGAGACGCGCTGTTGTTGTTGGCGATGGTGGTGGTGTTGCTGCCGCTGCTGCGGAGAGGAGGAGGACATGTCGTATCAATCGCTTTTTGTTGTTTGGATAAAATGGAAAATTCTCTACCTCTGCGTGTGTGTTTATTAGATACAAAAAGGAGAAGCGCGTAAGCGCGTAGTAGTATTCTCCTCCTCGGCGCCTTTTTCCAGAGAACAACAACAAATGCGCCTCCCTCGTTTCTCTCTAAATCTCTCTAAATCGCTTTTATTACGCCGCAACAAAAGAGTACTACTCTCCAAGCGCTTTTGAATTTTTGTGCGGTTCGTTCTCCTTTTACGCGAAGGAATTTTTCACAGGACTGGCCCTAAACTCTGCTCTCTCAAAAGAGAGGAAACACCAAAAAGGAAATTTGCGCGCACATTTCCATCACTTAACCGAACATCCAAACGCACATCTACACATAAAAATGGGCTTTGCAAACGTTTGGGGGTCTCACCCGAAAGATAACGCCAAAGGCGGTCGAGCTTGGTACGTGTGTGCTGTTCTGTTTCCGAATGATGAGAGAGATTTTTTCTCTTTGTTTTGTGCCTTTTTTTTCTTCCTCTTCGTCTTTGCGGCTGCCGAGACCCCATGATGACGAGCGAGGGTGGCGACGAGACGATGAACCGAGCGCGGCGAATTTGTGCGAGCGGAGTACGAAGCGAGAAAATGCGCGTCGATATAGGTTCCATTCGATTTCGCAATCACAGAGACGATCGATTGGCGGTGTACAACGAAGGGTCCCTCTTTTCGCACTCTGCGCGCGCTTTAATCGATTTTTCCTCTTTTTTTCTTCCTCCTCTTCTTCCTTTGGTGGACGAGACTGACATTTTTACTCTCACTGTGGTTTTCTTGTAAACTTTATTAAACAGCCGCGTGTGCTCCAACCAACACGCGATCATCCGCAAATACAACATCATGATCTGCCGTCAGTGCTTCCGCGAGTACGCCAAAGACATTGGTTTTGTCAAGAACAACTAAAAGAAAAGAGAGAGAGAGAGAGAGAGAGCGCTCTCGACCACGTTTATATACATGTAAATAGTTGTGTTTAGATTCTGTAGCGGGTAGAAGAAGTCTTTCGTTGTAAGAGTTTACTTTGAACGTAGAGACGAGTAAGAGAGAAGAAGAAGATTGTAGCGCACTCTTCAAAACTTTCTATTACAAATACAAATATATATACTTTCTTCTTGTGACCGCTTTGTTTTTTATACACCGCGAACGTCGCGAGCGTGTGTCTCTTAAAATTGGTATCAACCGCCGAGACGCTTTTTTACGAACGATATTACTGTTATACAAAAGAACGATACTACGCGCGAATATGATCTACACAAACTCACGCGTGGTACTCCATGTACCTCGCTTTCTCCACCTCTTTTCTCTTCCACTTCTTCATCTCCAACCGTAAAACTACCGCGCTATCCGGTTCGATCCTCTTATAATACTTCTCAATCACCTCGCCTTTCTCGAACGCGAATTTCCCGCTCGGGTCGCAATAAAACTTAATCGCCTCTTCGTTGTTCGTTTGGACGTGTAAATACGCGTCGACTATGTTCTCATCTTCGCTCGCTTCGTTTAAACTGTTCATTAATAACCTCGACCCGACGCCTCGAGCGCGGTGAGGCGCGTACACTCCCAGCGTCATTATGTACATTCGAGCCTTGTTTGGCAATTTTGGATGTTTTTCCAATCGAACGGCGATGGCGCCGGCGAGCTCGTTAAATGCATTTTCATCGTCATCATCTCCTCCTCCTCCTCTCGCGTACGCTAATGACGTGCACGTCCCAGCCGCCGCGGAGTCCCGGTAAAACGATTCCTGTGAGTGATGAGAATAAGAGAACAACATCAATAAAAACAGTTGCAACATTTTAACGGGTTGTGTAAAGAGAGATTGAGAATGGAATGCACGACGACTTACCGCGTACTTCACCGGGAACAACACCGCGTTTAGCTTCCTCAAATCGCTCGCGGTCGTTTCGTCCAAGCGTTTGAGAAGTATTTCGGATAACGAAGACTCTTCTTTCATTTAAATAATATACTATTACGAGTGTGTTATTAAGTGTTCTCGATTACTTTGAAATGCCCGCACTTTAAATGAAGCGATTGTTGATGATGTTCTCGTCTCTCTCGATATCCCCAAGGCCTTTAATTCTGCCGCAATCATCACTCGGGGGGAGGAAAAGTGCGAGTTTGAAACCTTTCTCAGCCGTGGCGAGATACGGGAGCAATACTACCACGAATAACGAGGATGATGACGAGAAGTTCACGTCCTTGCTCGAACGCATCAAACTGTCGCTCCGAATCGAATCCAGAAATCAATTCTCCAACGTCGAGGGTAAACAGATGCCGTTTTCCACGTTCGCGAGAGCGTACTTTCCGAAGATAGTAGTAGATGTGGAGGAAAAGGAAAAAGATAGAGCAGTTTTAGAAGGATTCGAGCGGTACGAAACGTTGACGAGAAAAGAGAGAGAAATGGTGGTCAAAGAGGCTGGGATTTTGGTGGAGAGACTAGTCTGCGAGAAGATGAAGAAGACAAAGAAGATTCGAGCGAACGACAATGAGGCTTCGGCGGCGGTTGAATCAGCAGCATCATCTGTCGTTTCTTCTTCTTCTGTTCATGCGGAAAAGGGGTCTTCGTTTTCTCCTCTCGCTCAAAGTTCTTCGCTCGCTCGTCCGTCTCCTTCTTCGAGCGGTACGAGTACGAGTAATAGCAGACAGATATTACCGAAGGAACGAGCGATTGGAAAATCGTTCATCGTGGACACGCCGCAGTGGGAACACGCGCTCAAAGAAGACGCCCGCAGGAGGAAAGAGTTGGAAAAGGTAGTCGAGCAAAAGAAAGAAGAAGGAGCGAAGAAAGAGAGAGACGACGCGAGCGCGAATGTAAACGCGACGGTATCGACTCCCGTAAAAGTGCAAGATTTCGGAAGCGAGGAAGAAGATGAATCGCAAAAACAAGGCACGGACGAATGGAAGGCGTTGCGGGCGACTCGATTAACCGCTTCCGCGTTTTCCAACGCGGTTGGGTTTTGGCGGGACGGGAGAAACGCGCTTTGGGAGGAAAAATTAGGGATTGGCATTCCGTTTACAGGAAACGAAGCCACCGAGTGGGGGACGAAAACGGAAGACGAAGCGTGCGAGGCGTACGCGGCGTTGACCAACGCGAGCGTGAGCCATTTACTTTTTCGAGCGTTGAGTCCGGACGAGGCGGAGTTGTGGATGGGTGCTTCACCGGATGGGTTAGTCGTCGCTGCGACGACCGATGCGGCGGAATATAAATCCGAAGTCGCGAATAATGGGGACGCGAGCGATAGTTTGAACAACAACGAGCGTGGGATACTGGAGGTGAAATGTCCGTTCAATCGCGGGAAACCTCTAGAGGCGAAGCCGTACCCGAAAGTACCTTGGTATTACGTCCCGCAGGTGCAAGGTCTGATGGCGGTTTTTGATCGCCCGTGGGTGGATGTTTTCGCGTACACCGTGAATAACGGCTGCGCGATATATCGCGTCAAAAGAGACCGCGAATATTGGGCGCAAATGTACGAAGCGTTGTCGGAGTTTTGGTGGCAGCACGTCGTTCCGGCGAAACACGCAATGCAGCGAGGATTGGATTTCGAAAAGTATCGACCGAGCGAGGAACATCACAAGTGTCAAACGCTGAAAGTCAAGAGTCAACGGATCGCGAACGAAAGCACCACGTGGGTGATTTCGAAGAAAGATTTAGACGAGATCATCGCCAGGCATCGAGCGACAAAAAAAGCCGCTGAAAATAATAACACGAACGCGTCGGAGGAAAAATTTGTCGTTTTTGACTCGACGACGGCGATGACGACGAAAGCAAAATCTTCATCGAATGATGATCAAAGAGTGAGTGATTCGACGAAAAAAGTCTTGCACGAAACCGCGTTAGAGCCGTCTTGGCGCGCGCTGCTCGCCGACGAGTTTCATCAGCCGTACTTGGAGTACGGTTTAAACGAATTCCTCGACAATGAGTTTCAGAACAATAAAAAAGTATTCCCACCGAAAGATTTGATATTCAACGCGTTTGAAAAAACGCCAGTGGATAAAGTTAAAGTCGTCATCGTCGGTCAAGACCCATATCACAACGATGACCAAGCTATGGGATTAGCGTTTTCCGTGCCTCGCGAGATGACGAAAATTCCGCCTTCGTTGAAGAACATTTTCAAAGAATTAGAAGAGGACATGCGTGAAGTGCGCGAGAGAGGCGACGAGGAAGTGGAGTTTACGATACCAGCTCATGGCGATTTAACCAAATGGGCCGAACAAGGCGTTCTGTTGTTGAACACATCCTTGACCGTGCGCGCGCACGAAGCAAACTCGCATTCGGGAAAAGGATGGGAGACTTTCACCGATCGCGCCATCGAACAACTTTCGCAGAATACTGAAAACGTCGTGTTTTTACTTTGGGGTAAGAACGCGACGTCCAAAGAACGTTTGATAGCAGAGGGACACAACCATTTCATTTTGAAATGCGCACATCCGTCTCCTCTTAGCGCGTCGAGAGGTTTCTTCGGGTGCCGCCACTTTTCGCAAACGAATGAGTTCTTGCGCGAAGTAGGCCGCGAAACGATCGATTGGCGTTTGTAGAAATGAAGGAGGGAATGAGTATGCGTGTATTTCGAAAGTTGTGATTGTCGCTAATCTTGTTGTCGTACTGATATCTTTGTTACATAGTTATATATTATGTGTGTATTACTTCTTCTCAAACGCCACGTCGTAAATCTCTTCGTACGATTCCACAAAGTGCACCGTCAATCCTTCTTTGATTTCCTCCGCGAGCTCCTCGTAATCTTTTTGGTTTCCTTTCGGAAACACGAGCTCTTTAATGCCCGACCGTCTCGCAGCCATAGTTTTCTCTTTCAAGCCGCCGATCGGTAAGACTCGACCGGTTAAAGTTACTTCACCAGTCATCGCCAAGTTTGGTTTGATTGGTTTCTCAAGCGCGAGCGAAAGCATGGCGGTGATCATCGTGCATCCCGCGGACGGCCCGTCTTTTGGCGTGCCTCCGTGAGGGACGTGTAAATGTACGCTCGCGTCCGCGAAGAAGGTGTTTTCTTGTTCCTTTTTCTCAAAAAGCGTTCTCGCAAACGTAAAAGCGATTTGCGAGGACTCTCGCATGACGTCACCTAAGGATCCCGTGACCTTCAAATTGCCTTTACCTGGACTCGATTCGATTTTCGCGCACTCGACGTACAAGGTAGACCCGCCCATGGCGGTCCACGCGAGGCCGGTGACCACACCAGGCGGTGTGTGCTCGTAAAACCGCTCGCTTTGGAAAGGTGCTTGACCAACGTAATCGACTAAATCGGTTTCGTTGATCTCGTAAGCATTCTTCGATTCTTTATTTTCAGTCGTCGTTGCTTCGTCGTCCACGGCGATTTTATACGCCACCTTGCGGTAAATCTTCTCGAGATGTTTTTGCAAATTTCGCACTCCGGCTTCTCTGCAGTACTCTTCGATTAACGTGGACAACGCTTGATCCGTCACAGTCGCTTGTTCGTCTTTGACTCCGGTTTTATTCTTGGCCTCTTTCTCGAGGTACTTTCTAGCGATTTCTTTCTTCTCGTCCGCGATGTAACCTGACAAGCGAATGACTTCCATCCGGTCGAGAAGCGGACCCGGGATGGTATCCAAGATGTTCGCGGTGCACAAGAATAGAACTTTGGACAAGTCGACGGGGACGTCCAAATAGTGGTCTAAAAACGTCCCGTTCTGTTCTGGATCCAACAATTCTAACAACGCCGAACTCGGATCGCCAGAGAAGCCACGACCGATTTTATCGACTTCATCGATTAAGACCACCGGGTTCGACACGCCCGTGGATTTTAAACACTGAACGAGTTTTCCGGGCATGGCACCGACGTAAGTTCGACGATGGCCTTTAATTTCGGCGACGTCGGACATGCCGCCGACAGAGAATCGGAAGAATTTCCGATCCAGCGCCTTCGCTATAGACTGGCCGATGGACGTTTTCCCGACACCGGGTGGCCCTACCAATGTGATAATTTTACCTTGCGTCGTGCCTCGCAACTTCCCGACCGCAATGAACTCGAGTATGCGTTCTTTGACGTCCTTC
>Ga0209091_10003360_pt1 | contig 12908 bp, 10 predicted proteins | sample ArcticOcean_MG_C_6_FD_187438 | JGI IMG/M metagenome (GOLD analysis project Ga0209091, IMG submission 187438) | Marine microbial communities from western Arctic Ocean - ArcticOcean_MG_CB8_128 (SPAdes) (version 2) | ecosystem: Environmental > Aquatic > Marine > Oceanic | place: Arctic Ocean...
GCTCCGTCGCCTCGTCGAGCAGATCTGAGAGGGCAGGCCAGACACGCGCCGCGAGATCGTTGAGGCTCTCCCCTCCGGGGGCCGACCAGCCGATGTCGGCCCGCCATGCTGCCCATGTTGACGCGGAGACATCCACCACGGGTGTGCCTTCGAGCTCGCCATAGTCGAGCTCGATGAACCGTTCGTCGATCTCGATCGGCTGACCAATCGCCTCGGCCGTCTGTTGGCAACGCTGAAGCGGGCTCGAGATCACGCGGTCGACGCCGGCGAGCGCCCGCCCAATCGCGGCGGCCTGTTGGCGACCAGTGTCGTCGAGACCAGGGTCGCGACGACCAAGCAGCTCCCCCGACGCGTTGGCGAGCGTGCGGCCGTGGCGGGCAATGATCAACATGAACAGCTCCTAGCCAAAATGGGTTCGCGGGAGACGGCCCGTGCGACGTAGCTCGGCGAGATGGTCGGGGCGGCGCAGCTCAAACCGTTGCACCAGCCAGATGAGGGCGGCGATCCCGGCGAGCTCGAGCACCACCAACACCGCCGGAGCGCGGTCGAACTCGGGAAGGGGCCGCTCGGCGATGCCACTCAACCCTGCCGCCGGCCACCAGAACAGTCTCGACCGAGTCCAGGACCCGGCGGCAACGAGAAAGATGAACGTGCCGATCGGGACACCGAGCAACCGGCGCCGCAAGACTCGCCGACCAACCGTGGCCGCCATGACCACGGCCATCAGACCGACCGACCCGATCAGTGTGTGCAGAATGAGCGGTCGACCGGTGACGACCTCGAGGAGTGGCAGCACTCCCCCAAAGGCGACATAGCGATAGTCGATCGCGGGGCTGTCGAAGACGAACAGCACCGTGAGCACGGCTGATGCGACAAAGAAGAAGAACACTGGCGACTGCTTAGTTGAGGACGATGCGTCCGCACTCGTTACAGCTGAGAACACTTCCACTGGGTGAGTGCTTCATTCGGTCGAGTTCCATCGCCGGCATCGCCGACGGACATCCCGCGCAGTTCGCGCCGTCGAAAACAACCACGGTGGCCGAGCCCATGCCGGGACGCAGCTTCTCGTAGTGAGTGAGGTCGTCGGCGTTCACGGCCGCGACGGCAGCTTCCCGATCGGACAGCACGCCCGCGAGTTCGGTGTCGATCTCCGACTCAATCGTGGCAATCTCGGCCACGAGAACCGTCTCGAGCTCCTCAGTTGCGGACTTCGCCTCCTGGGTCTCTTCGAGACGAGCGGCCAGTGCTTCAGCTTCTTCCATCGCTTCAAGCGCGTGGGTTTCAAGCTCACCCTGGCGCTCACGTAACCCGGCAATTTCGTCCTGCAACGGCTGGAGCTCTTTCACCCCCACTTCGCCGCTGTAGAGCCGTTTGTCGTCTTCCTCGGCTTTGGCTTCGAAGATCTGGGCTTCGTCCTCGAAACGCTTTTGACGCGCTGCCACCTCGAGCCGCGAGACACCAATTACGGAAATCTCGTTGGTCAGTGCCTCAACCTTGGCGATCGCCTCGATTCGGGCGTCTCGTTCAGGCAGATGCTCGTAGCGATGCCGCAGCTGCTCAGCCGCAGTATCGAGCTTCTGGATATCGAGGAGTGGTTTATCGCTCATTCAACCTGCAGTGGTGGTCGGTGGTTCGGTGGTGGTTGGCGCCGCTGTTGTCAGCGGTGCCGCAGTCGTGGTTGGTGCGACGGTCGTGGTCGTCGTTGTGGTTGTCGGTGGGATACAGATGTCGATCTTGCCGTCTTCATCTTCATCAAATGGCAGCAGCAGATCAGGACAGATCCCGATGCCAGGGTCGTAGATGAAGTCGGAATCCTCGCAGAAATCAACGACGCCGTCTTCGTCTTCGTCAACTTCGGCCTCTTCGTCACCACAGGCGCTGTCGATCAGGTCGAGATACTCGTCTTCCTCGTCATCGGTACGGATGCGCTCGCCCTGTCGGGTCGGTGCCGGCGAGCTGAAGCTGCGGGCCTCGAGTCCGGCGTGATACGCCTCGTTGAAGGCCTGCCACATGGCGGCAGGAGCCGAACCACCGGTGACGTTCTTGACACCCTGCCCGGGGATGTTGACTCCTCGCATCTCCGTCTCGACGAGCGGGTCGCCCATCCAGACTGCCGTGGCGAGGTGGGGGGTGTAGCCCACGAACCAGGCGTTCTTGAAGTCCTGTCCGGTGCCGGTTTTTCCGGCGGCGGGTTGGCCGGGGAGTTGGGCTCGCTGTCCGGTGCCGCCCCGAACATTCGCCTCCAGGATTGAGGTGACAAGACGAGCCGACTGGGTGGAAATCGCTCGCTGCGGCGCTGGTTCGTTCGCGAAGAGGATATTGCCGGATCGATCTTCGACTCGCTCAATGAAGATCGGGTCGACCTGTAGGCCGTCATTGGCAAACGTGGCGTACGCCGTCGCCATATCGAGGGGCGTGACGTTAAGCGGGCCGAGTGGCATCGAGATCGGCAAGGAACTCAAGTCGCTCGTGATGCCGAGGGCCCGAGCGGTATCGGCCACATTGCTGAGTCCAACGATCTGGCCAAGCCGGAGGTAGGCGCAGTTCGATGACGAGAGTGTCTGGCTGCGAATCGAGGCCATCGACCCGGTGTCGGAGCCACCAAAGTTGTTGGCCGAATACGGGTTGGGGAATCCGCCCGGGTTATCGAAGACGCATGTCGCGGTGCCGTTGATCGTATCGCTCGGCACCAATCCCTTCTCCATGGCCGCGGCGAGCACGAACGGCTTGAACGACGAACCGGTGGGTCGTCCTCCCTGGGTGGCAATGTTGAATTCGCCAAACCCCTCCACTTCGAATCCGGGGCCGCCAACAATCGCCCGTACTCGGCCGGTGCCCGGCTCGACGGCCGCGAGAGCGCCGATGAAACCACGCTTCGCGTCGGGCCGGAATGCTTCGACCGCCGCGATCGCCGCAGCCTGAGCAATCGGGTCGTAGGTCGTAAAGACACGGAGTCCGCCACCGAACAGCGCCTCGGCACGGGCTTCGCGAGTATCACCAAGCCGGAAATCGTCGAGCAACTGTCGACGCACTTCCTCAATGAAGTAGTTGTCGGGTTGCCACTCAGACGGCACCGTTCGGGTGGTGGGCACGGGCGCCGCTCGATATTCGGTGGCGTCTTCTTCGGAGATCATTCCCGCGGCCACGAGTCGGCCGAGCGCCACGTTACGTCGATCGGTGGCCGCGCGCGGGTTGAGCGTCGGGTCGTATTTGCTCGGGTTCGAGATCAAACCCGCGAGCATGGCGGCTTCGGGGTAGCCCAGCCGGTCCGGAGTGGTGCCGAAGTAGATCTCGGCCGCGGCGCCTATGCCGTAGGCCCCGCCACCGAAGTACACCGTGTTGAGATAGGCCTCGAGGATCTCGTCCTTCGACATTTGTTGTTCGAGACGGCGGGCGACGGCCGCTTCCGCGATCTTTCGATCGATCACCTGATCATCGCCGACCACGCTGTTCTTGATTAGCTGTTGGGTGATCGTCGAGCCGCCCTCTTCGATCCCGCCCGCATTGACGTTGCGAATGAAGGCGCGGCCGATTGCCTTCGCATCGATGCCGTTGTGTTCATAGAAGCCTTCGTCTTCGACCGCAACGACGGCGTCGATAACTGCCCGGCTGACATCTTCGAGATCAACCAAGTCACGATTCTCGACGTCGTAAAGCACATCGAAGTCGTCGCCGTTGGTGTCGTAGACCACCGACCGCAGGGCCAGTTCGTTGAAGTTGATCTCGGCAACGGTCGATTCGTTGGCATTGAAGATCTCCGCAACCCGCGGGCTGAGCGCGGAGAGGGTGAACGCCATAATGATTCCGCCGCCGACAAGGACGGTGGCGAGGCGGAGTAGCCCGACGATCCCACGCATCGTGACCACGCTACTGGCCTCAGCACAACCACGGCGGTCGGGTGACGCACCCGCGCCGGTTGGGTGCCAGCATGGCGGCGTGACCCGCATTGCGATTGTCGGTAGCGGCCGTGCCGCCACGCTCCACGCTGAGGCGGTGCGAGCCGTACCCGGTCTCGAGCTCGTCGGGATTGGTGGGCGCTCCATCGATACCGCAACGTCCGACGCAACGGCAACGTTGGCAACCGCGCTTGAGACAAGCGTGGTGCCGCTCGAACAGATGATCAAGACGGGCGCGATGGACGGGATTGTGGTGGCGGTTCCCGCCGCTACCACGGCGGCGGTTCTCGATCAGATCCCCGCTGAGCTTCCCGTGCTCGTCGAGTCGCCGGGACCGCTTCACCTCGACCAGGTTGGGATGACCGCCGCCAACCTTCTCCACGCCTCCACCGTCGAGCGAGCGCTCATCGCAATCCAGGAGCTCGGCAGCGCGCACCATCTCGAACTTCGCAGCCGATCGATCAGGCCTCGATGGGGCCACTTCGAGACGGCACCACCAACCGTTGGAGTGCTGAGCGCACCAGGAGCCGGGCTTGTCCCGGTGTTGCTAGCCGCCGCCGGAACTGCGGTCGAGACGGTCTCGGCCACCCTGCATCGCGATGGGCGTGGAACCGTCGTCGACGCCACCCTCCGTCTCGGGTTGACCGACGGACGCACCGTGCTTGCACGCCTCAGCTGGACCGACACCGAGAGCGAGTCCGAAGCCGAGCTCGAAGCCGCTGGCGCCACCGGTGTCGCCCATCTCCGACTTTGGCCGAGCGTGTCCCTCGAACTCGACGGGCGAGCCGTGAAAGGCCGTGACGAGTCGCCACTCGTCGCCCTGGGTTTCGTCCCGCAAATGCAACGATTCGGGGACGCGTGCAAGGGGGAACGCACCGCCTGGCCGCCGATTTCTGTGGGCCTCGGCGTCGACGCGATCAGCCGCGCCGCGATTGCGAGCGCGGCGGCCGACGGCGCGCCCGTCTCGCCCCGCTAGCCCGATTCCGCCTTTCCCTATGGCAGGACTACGGTCTCGGCCCAGTGGGAGGAGTCCGGGCAGCTGCATGCCCAAGGGATAATTTCCGCATACCGCCGACATCCTGGAGAGTCCCATGTTTCGCACCCCCCGGCTCATCGCCGCCTTCCTGACCATCGCGCTTCTTGCGGCCGCCTGTGGCGGAGGGTCGGAATCCGAAACAGCCAACCAGCCCGCCGCTAACGACTTCGTTGTCCAGGGCGACGAAGTCTTGGACGACGCCCAGCTCCCACCGGACGAAACAGCCCCCGCCGAAGAACCAGGCGCCGGCGCCAGCAAGAGCGAAGGACCCTCGGATCCACCCAAGTTCGACGTCACCGAAGAGACCATTCCCACCGATGAAGAGGAAGACGCCGACGGCGAGTTCTTCGATGCGGTTGGCGTTTTCACCTCGTGCCTCACCACAGAGGGCTACGGCTTCATCGGCATTCCGAGCGAAGACCTCGAGGAAACCGATCCGGTCAACGATCCGGGCTACCTCGACGCCCTAAGTCAGTGCGCGGCGTCCTCGCAGATCATTTCCAAGATGGAGGCGGCCGAGGACACTTCGAGCCTCACAGCCGAAGAGATCGAAACTCAGAACCGAGAGTTCGTCGTCTTCGTTGACTGTCTGACGGGTCGCGGCTGGACCATCCCGACGCCGACGCCCGACGAGAAGGGTGTGCTGCAGCCGGCATACATCGAGCTGGCCCGCACCTGGGTGCCGCCCGACGGCACCGGCCTGCTAAGCAATGGCGAATTCAATACCGACGACTTTGGTGAATGCGGGTTCAACCGAAACTAGCCATCTAGAATTGAGAGCAGATGAACAAGTCTAATATGCGCCTCGTCACTGTTGCCCTGGCAACCATTATCATCGCCGGTTCCTGCAGCAGCAGCGAGTCCGAAACGACCACTCCGGCATTCGTTGAGCAGGGTGCCGACACCCTCGATGCCGAAACCGACGTCCCCACTGACTCCGCCGCTCCTGGCGAAGGCATCGGTGGCGCCGCAGAATCCGACGACCCGGCGGACGACGCCGGCGATCCGGACTTTGTCCCGACCGAGGACACGCTCCCCCAGAACGAGGACGACACCCCCGCGGTGGACAACCTGTTCTCATCGATGGCGCTGTTCCAGTCGTGCCTCGAAGATGAGGGTCATGCCTTCATTGGCCGCCCCGACCCTGAGCTCGAGGCAAGCGACCCAGTCAATGATTCGGGCTATGGCGATGCGCTCGGAAAGTGCGCTGCGGTCAGCAATATCGTCGAGTCATTCACCGCTATGCAGAGCGAATCCGACAGCCTTGACGCCGAAGGCATCGAGGAACGCAATCGCCAGCTCGTCCACTGGATGGACTGCATGGAAGGTCGAGGCTGGACATTCTCCGGCGTCACGTCCGATGGGCGCGGCCTCAACACACCCGCGGGCATGGAAGGCCCCGACGGCGCGTCGTTCTTTGAAAGCGACGACATGGGCGAGTGCGCCACGGTGGCGGGCGATTCGTATGAGGCTGAACTCGAAGCAGAAGGAGCCGGAGAATGACAATCGGACGGAATCAGATTCTCGGCGTCTTTGTCGCCCTCGTCCTCGTCTGTGGTGCCGTTGTCGTCTGGCAGAGCACCGGTGGAGAGGAAGCCAATGCAGAACGCGAGCCTGACATTGTCCGGCGCATCGATCGCCAGACCCTCCGTGATGAACTCACGATCAATGGCGAGCTGCGTCGCGACGAAATCTCCACGATCAACTCGCCGTTCGACGGCCGAGTCAGCCAGATCAACGTTGACGACGGCGACACCATCAACGCCGGCGACGTCTTACTCGCGCTCGATGGCCGTTCTGCGGTCGCCGCCAACGGCGACTTCTCCTTCTACCGTCAGCTCGACGTAGGTAGCGACGGTCCCGATGTCCTCCAGCTCGAACGCATCTTGCAGGAGTCTGGCTACGACCCCGGTGCCGTGGACCGGCTCTACACCGAGGCCACCCGCTCCGCTCTTCGCGAATGGCAAATCGCCTACGGCTACGGCGGCGCAACGCCCGAACCCGAAGAGACGATCGTCATCACGCTGGCCGAAGGCAACGGCTACACCATCGCCGACAAGGACACGACTGCGCTGATCATTGGCCCCTCGGTCCCCGGCCAGATTTCCGAGTCCCCCGTGCTTGTCTCCACATTGGGTGCGGGTCTCATTCCTATGCAAGAACCCGTCATTCCTCGCATTGGCATGGACGTCGCCACCGCAGAAGTCACTGAGGGAGACACCTACACGATCACCCTCTACTCCGACCCGGCCCCAACGGCCGACACCGAGTTCGAAGTCACGTTTGCTACGACCGCAACCGGCGGCGACCAGGACGATGTTAACGATCCCGATGTCGATGTCGACTACCTCATCGAGCCGCTCGAGGACCTGCCCTACATCTGGCCGGCCGGCGAAACTACGATGACTATCGACCTGGTCACCCTGGCCGATGAGCTCGACGAAGACGACGAAGACTGGTCGATTACATTGGTCGCCGAGCAGTTTGTTACGTCCCCCAACTACGACATCGGTCCGATCAAGACCCTCACCGTCGACATTCTCGACAACAACACGCCCAAGGTTCCGACGCTCACCCTGTCGATCGACGAAGACGACGAGATGGTCGACGAAGGCGAAGTGGCAACCTTCACTATCGAGAGCGACATCGAGCTCGACAACGCCCTCGAAGTTCGTTACGAAGTCATTGGCGGCACCGCTGACGAAGAAGACGACTACGACGAACAGGACGAGCGGGCCACCTTCGACTATGGCGCCAATGACACGACCGACACCTTCACGATCGGCACGACGCAAGACGACGACATTGAGCCTGACGAGACGCTGACGATCCGGCTGCTTCCGGCCGACGACCCCGACGAGCAATACCTCCTTGCGGGCACGCTCACGGCCACGGTCATCATCGAAGACGATGACCTCCCGGAACTCACGATGATCACTCGGGAACAAACCGTTCCCGAAGGTGCGCTCGTCGAGGTCATCATCGAGGCCGACCAGGCTCCGAACGAAGACATCTCGGTCGACTACTCGATCGAAGGCACTGCCACGATGGGCGTCGACTTCAACACTCTGACTGGAAGCATCACCTTCCCCGAGGGCCGCACTCGAATCTCGATCGTGATCCGGACCACTGACGACGATGTGATCTTCGTGCCGTCCGACATGATCGTGGCCGACTGGCCCGCTCGAGTCGGAACCGTATTCGTCGACGAGGGCGAGACCGTGCAGCTCGGCCAGGAGTTGCTCACCCTCACTGAACCAAACTTCACGATTCGGCTGTTCGCCAACCCAACCGATCGCTCTGAGCTATCGGTTGGTCAAGCGGTGCAGGTAGAGATCGAGGCGGGCGATCAGGACTCAAGAGGTGTGATAACCCAACTCGACGATGCGGCCACAATTACCGAGAGTGGTTCAGAGTCCTACGAAGGTGTGGTTGAGGTCGAAGACACGCTCGCCGCCGTCGACGGCGCCAACGTCCGGATCGAAGTGATTCTCGACGAGCGAGTCGACGCCATCGTGGTGCCGATCGCCGCCGTCAATCAGGACGGAACCGGTAATGAGGTCGTCACCGTGATCGACGAGGCCAACGGCAACGCCTACATAACCAGACAGATCGTCACGGGTCTCCAGGAGGGCAGCTTCACCGAGGTGGTGTCTGGCCTTGAGGGCGGCGAACTCGTCGTCATCGAAGTGGACAACTAGGCCTTCTTGTGAGCGACAGTTCACTCCTCGAACTCAAAGAGGTCTCGCGCATATACGGCGACGAGGTCAAGGTCCACGCGCTCGACCGCGTTTCGATGACCATCGAGGCCGGCGAGTTCGTTTCAATCGTCGGCCCGTCGGGTTCGGGAAAGTCCACGATGCTGGGCCTTCTCGGCCTGCTTGACCTTCCCTCTCTCGGGGTTATGAACGTCACCGGCAAGTCGGTCCGAGATCTCGGTGACTACGAGCGCTCGCGACTCCGCGGCGATGTGGTCGGGTTCATCTTCCAGCAATTCCACCTCATCCCTCACCTCGATGCTCGTCGCAACGTCGAGACGGCGCTGCTCTACCGAAACCTCTCCCCCAGCGCGCGCAAGAAGCGGGCCCTTGAGGCCCTTGATGTTGTTGGTTTGGCCCCTCGGTCTGACCACCGCCCCGTGCAGCTCTCCGGTGGCGAGCAGCAACGAGTGGCGATCGCTCGAGCGATCGTCACCGAGCCAAAGCTGTTGCTCGCCGATGAGCCAACCGGTGCGCTCGATTCGACCAACGCGGCGAACGTGATGGAGATCTTTCAGGAGCTCCACACCGATTCCCGAGCAATCGCGATCGTCACCCACGACCCGGCGGTGGCCGCATCCGCCCAACGGCGTATCTCCATGAAAGACGGCCAAATCGTGGCAGACGAGATTCTGAAGAAAGTCGCGAAACCCTCCAGCTTTGGCGGAACCCTAAGACCGGGCGAGGGAAGCCACTGATGCGGAGCGTTCTCGACCTGATCAGTGTGGCGATTAGCGGCCTCACGAGCCGGATCAGCCGCACGCTCCTCATCATGCTTGGGCCGATCATCGGCGTGAGCGCTATCGTGGCGGCGGTTGGTCTTACCGAGTCGGCCAAGGGCGATCTCCAGGCCGATCTCGCCGAGCTCGGCACCAACCTCATCACCGCCGAGGCGGCCGGCTCATTCGGAGCGCAGAACCCAACCTTCCCTGAAGACGTCATCCGGCGAGTGGAAGATCTCCGTGGCGTCGAGAGTGTCACCGGCACGCTCGGCCTGAGCGGCGTCGTCACGTCTCCCTACCAAGCAGCCGCCAGCTACTACACCGCCTTCCCCACACCGGTGCTCACCGCCGACGACGACTTTCTCGAAGTCATGCAGATCGAGCTCGTGAGCGGACGCTGGCTGAACGATTTCGACAACGCGTCCGGCGCGCGGGTGGCCGTCATTGGCCTCGATATGGCCAACGAGTTCAACTATCGGGCCGGCACCAACACCACGATCCAGCTCAACGAGCTCAACTATGGCGTCGTGGGTGTCTACGAGCCGGTCAAGCTCGTAACCAACTTCAATACCGCCGTCCTCATTCCGCCCCAAACGGCCGACGACGACTTCGATGTTGGTCTCGAGACCAACACGCTCTACATCCGGGCCGACCCCGAACGAGTGGTCGAGATAGAAAGTGGCCTCTCCGTCGCCATCAATCTCGGCGGCAGCGAAGAGGTGAACACCTCGGTGCCCTCCGATGCGCTGGAGGCGGCGGCTGCGGCCGACTCGACGCTGCAGGTCATCGTCGCGTCGATGGGCATTCTTGCGCTCGTTGTTGGTGGTGTTGGTATTGCAAACGTCATGTCGATCTCAGTGATCCAACGATCAGCGGAGATCGGTATTCGTCGCGCTCTTGGTCACGGCCGTTCTCTTATCGCGTGGCAGTTCCTCCTGGAAGCGGTGGCCGTTGGATTCTTCGGCGGCCTCGGCGGCCTGGCTGTCGGTGTCGGAATCGTCATGTTCTTCTCGCGCATACGCGGTTGGACCCATGTGCTCGACCCGGTGCTGATTGTCGGCAGCTTCGAATTCCCGAGCCACTTCCTCGGGATCCCCACCATCTACATGCTGGGAATGACCGCCGCGCTGGTCACCTCGGTGATCGCCGGGTTGTACCCCTCCGTCAAAGCGGCGCGCCTCGAACCACTCGAGACGCTCCGCCTTGGTTAGCGGACTGAGGGCGTTCCTTTCTATCACTGCCAGTTCCAATGTGGGACTGGCGAGAACAGAGTAGAAAAGTTTGCCGGGCCATCGCTATCGCGCCGGGTTGGAGCGCAGTCGCCCACTCGGCGAGACTCAAACGCATGGAGCCTTCTTTCGCTGTTGCCCCCTCCGACTGCACAATCGTGCAGGTGCGTGTCGCCGCGGGAGACGAGGTTGCCGAGGGCGCCGTGTTGGCCGTCGTCGAGGTGATGAAGATCGAACAACTCATCCGAGCGGGCGTCGATGGTGTGGTCTCCGACGTTCGGGCTCAGGTGGGTGATGTCGTTGGGAAATCTGACATCATCGCGATCGTGGACCCGGGCGAGATCAGCTCGGCGGGAATGCAGGCACCAGTGGAGGAAGACACTGGGCCGCGAGCCGACCTGGCCGAACTCCACGAACGGCAAGCACTCCTCGAAGATTCCGCCCGCCCCGAAGCGGTCGCTAAGGTACATGCTCGCAACCGGCGGACGGCCCGCGAGAACCTGACCGACCTGGTCGATGCCGGGAGCTTCGAAGAATACGGATCGTTCATGTATGCCGCACAGACCGGCCGACGATCGCGCGAGGACCTGATCGCCAACACGCCCGGTGATGGCATTGTCGGCGGTATCGGCCGAATCAACGGTGAGCAGTTCGCCGACGAGACAAGCCGCTGCGCGGTCATGTCCTACGACTACACAGTGCTCGCCGGCACCCAGGGTTATCGCGGCCACCAAAAGAAGGATCGACTCTTCGAGATCTGCGAACGGCTCGAACTTCCGCTGGTTCTCTTCGCCGAGGGCGGGGGCGGGCGACCGGGCGACACCGACATCCCCACCATCGCCGGTCTCAATGTTCCGTCGTTCGCCGCCATCAGTCGGCTCAGCGGCTTCGTGCCAACTGTCGCGGTTGTCTCCGGACGCTGCTTCGCCGGAAATGCCGCGCTCGCTGGCGTCTGCGACGTCATCATCGCAACGAAGGACGCCAATCTCGGAATGGCCGGCCCGGCCATGATCGAGGGTGGCGGGTTGGGGGTGTTCGCCCCCGAAGATATCGGTCCCGTCGAAGTACAGACCGCCAATGGTGTGATCGATATCCTCGTTGACGACGACGCCGCCGCCGTGGCCGCCGCTAAGCAGTATTTGTCGTACTTCCAGGGCCGAATCGAGGACTGGACCTGTGCCGATCAAACAGTCCTTCAGAATGCGATTCCCGAGAATCGAAAGCAGGCCTACGACGTCCGCCAAGTCGTCGCCCAGCTCTGCGACGACACCAGCGTGCTCGAGCTTCGCCCCACGTTTGGCCAAGGCATGATCACGAGCCTCACTCGCATCGAAGGCCGACCGGTTGGTGTGATCGCCAACAACTCGCTCCATCTCGGCGGCGCGATCGACGCGGAAGGCGCCGACAAGGCGGCCCGGTTCATGCAGTTGTGCGACGGGCACGGCCTCCCGATTCTTTTCCTCTGTGACACTCCAGGCTTCATGGTCGGACCGGAAGCAGAGAAGAACGCCCAGGTGCGTCGATTCGGTCGCATGTTCGTGGTGGGCGCGAGCCTGACAGTTCCGTTCGCCACCGTCGTCCTTCGTAAGGCGGTTGGCCTTGGCGCCCAGGCGATGGCCGGTGGCAGCTTCCATGCGCCCTTGATGACCGTCGCCTGGCCGACCGGTGAGGTGAGCGGCATGGGTATCGAAGGTGCGGTCACCCTCGGCACCCGCCGAGAGCTTGAGGCAATCGACGACCCCGCCGAACGAGCGACGGCCTACAACGTCCGCGTGGCTGCGATGTACGAACGTTCGAAGGCACTCAACGCGGCAGCCCACCACGAGTTCGACGATGTCATCGATCCTGCCGATACACGCCGCCGCATTGTGAATCTCCTACGCAGCGCGCCCCCCGCACGCGATCGAAAGCGCCGCCCCCACATCGACACCTGGTGAACCATGGATTTCAGCACGAACGAAGACCACGAACTGATTCGCGCCGCGGTCGAGGACATCTGTTCCGAGTTCGACGACGACTATTGGTCCCGTCTCGACGAGGCGCACGAATTCCCCTGGGACTTTTATAACCGCCTCGCCGAAGGTGGCTGGGTCGGTATCGCAATTCCGGAGGAGTACGGCGGCGGCGGTCAGGGCATCGCCGAAGCGGCCGTTGTGCTTCGCACGATCGCTGCTTCTGGCGCGGCCATGAACGGCTGCTCGGCCGTGCATCTCACCATCTTCGGGCTAAATCCCGTCCTCCTATTCGGCAACGATCGGCTGAAGGAC
>Ga0209091_10003362_pt1 | contig 12906 bp, 11 predicted proteins | sample ArcticOcean_MG_C_6_FD_187438 | JGI IMG/M metagenome (GOLD analysis project Ga0209091, IMG submission 187438) | Marine microbial communities from western Arctic Ocean - ArcticOcean_MG_CB8_128 (SPAdes) (version 2) | ecosystem: Environmental > Aquatic > Marine > Oceanic | place: Arctic Ocean...
TCACCAACAACAACCAAAAGGAACATACTCGTACATGACAAAAATGGTGCTTATCCGTACAAAATAAAAAAGGAGAGAAGAGAGATTAGGGGAATCCATTACATAATAATAATACGTAATAATAATAAAGTAATATCACGATGGATGGATATCATCACACAATACTAATAGTAATACGTGAGTAAATAACATGTCGTTAATCTCTCGCATAGGCGCCAGAGCCAGAGCGAACGAAAACCACTGGGCCATGAAAGAGCAAGAGATGGAGTTGCAAAAAAGGCACAAAAAGCAAAAGAACGAAGAAGATGAAGACGACGACGACGACGCTCGAAGAAAGAAACCGATGCTACTCGAAAGAAGAGCACGCGGTGATGATGACGATAGTAATAACAATAGTAATAATACAGAATACGATGGAGTTACGAAATTAGCGGAAGTCTACGCGAACGAGTTGCGTTTATCGGCGCAAGCTGAAGCGAGAGAGTTGAGAAAACACAAGAGGTTTGATATCAGCGAAGGAAATACCAACCGAGGACAACGGAGAGCTTTTCCAGAATACGATGGCATGATTCGACGACGACGAGACCGATGGGGCTTCGAAGCTATTAAGTATGATTTAGAACTTAGGAAACTCGAGCGTCAAAACGCGTCAGCGTCTGAACGGCTCGCGGCGAGGCGAATGCACGAGGTGCACAAATCGACCAACGCCGCCGCTATGCGCGCGCTCGTTTACGCGAGTTGTTTAGCAGTGTGCGGCGTCGTTGGTGGAAGCGTTTGCGCTTCTGCGTTTTTAGATGTAGCCAGCGTGGAAGATTTACGCAACGAAACGAAACGGAACTTTGAACCTACGGTCATTCGAATACGAGAACGCGTCGACGCTTTTAATAATAACAACAACGGTAGTATAAGTCACGAAGTAATGAATGGCGGCATCAAGAGACTTCGAGAGTCAATGGGCGGGAAGCGCGCGAATTTCCTCGACAAAGTGGAAGAGAGCGAATTCGTACTGGCGTTACGACGCGTGTTTAGAATGAAAGAGAAGAAGAAACCACGTCCGTCTTGTAGAAGTAGAAGTAGAGAGTAAGAGGTGCTTTCTATTCGATGTCGCGCCAAAAGTTAACGTGACGCGCACGTGAAGCATATGTATTATTAGCAAAAGGAAAGAAGGAATAGCAGTGATTAGGTACTTTATTATTTACTACAACACGCGCGAAAGAATGTTATTGCTGTTCTTATACGTTTCGTCATGCCGCGCTTTTCCCCTCTCCTCCTTTCTCTTCGACTTCCTTCTTTTCTTTTTCTCCTCCTTCTTCCTCCGCGCTCGCGTCTGAATCCAACGTTAAAATCTGAAACTTATCGTTGGTATACACGCACGTATTCGCGGCTATATCCATAGCTTTCTTCGCGATATCCATCGCGCCCAATCCTTTCACATCAATCAGAGCTTTAGAAGCGGCTAACGCGTAACTTCCACCGCTTCCGATACCGATGATTCCGTTGGACGGTTCCAACACGTCGCCGTTGCCGGTTATTTGAAACATGTGGTGTTTATCGGCGACAATCAACGTCGCTTCTAATTTTCTGAGATACTTATCCGTGCGCCAATTCTTGGCCAATTCCACGCAAGCTCTCGTCAATTGACCCGGGTGTTCTTCTATCTTTTGTTCCAATCTTTCAAAGAGCGTAAACGCATCAGCGGTGGACCCGGCGAAACCCGAGATGACGCCGTCGCCCAACTTGCGCACTTTAATCACGTTGTGTTTGATAATTTCCGACCCCATGGTCACTTGACCGTCGGCGATGAGAACGGTTTTGGAATCTTTCCGAATACCCAAGACGGTCGTCGCGTGCGAGGAGGACGTTTTGATGGAACGATTGGGTTGATGATGATGATGATGATTCGTCGCTGTGTTTCTGTTTCTGTTTCTGTTGGAATTGTTGTTGTTGTTGTTGTTGTCGTTTCTGTTACAAAAACTTGGAATTGTTGTTGTTGTTGTTGTTGTGTGCACTGACGATGATGATGACGACGACGATGATGATGATAAAGATAAAGATAAACATGAAGCAAATGAATCGATCAACCCATCTGCGGTGGTGATACTCGAGAGCGCGCATCTACTGCGAAGACTAAAACGACCACATCGTTGCAACATTTTTTTTTCTTTTTGAGGGATCGGAACTGTTTCCAGGACCGACGGAACAGAAAAAAACCTCCTTTTTACAAAACAGTTACAAAAGTTACACACTTCTGTTGAGAGTATGGTAGTTTTACCCTCAGTTAAAACAGAAAACGAACATACAAACAAAACGCAATAATCATCGTCCTCATGGTATCATCAGTATCGTTATCCTCTGCTTTGAGTATCAGCAATACAAATAATAAAACTTCGTCTTATTCTTCTTCTTCTTTGTCCGCTCTGCACACGGAGAGAAAACAAATAATTCATCATCATCACAACCAACTGTGCAACCAAAGAAGACAAATCAGAAGAAGAAAACAAGGAGTGTGTTCGGCTGCTTTGACCAACGGGCAGAAGGTTGCTTTGCACTACAAATTGACGAACGGAGAGACCGACGAACTCATCGACGATACGTCCACGCGAGGTCAAGCTGTGGAGATTACGTTAGGAAGCGGGGAGTTATTCCCTAAATTGGAAGCGCAATTATTAACGTGCGAAGTTGGAAGTAAAGTGAAACTGACGCTCGAACCGGAAGATACGTACGGGAACTTTGACGAGAAGAAGATTCAAAAACAACCGATTTTACCGGAAGAAATGGTTCAAGTGAAGGAACAAGTGCAGCCTGGACAAGTCGTGCAGCTCGCACCAAACGTCATAGCGAAAGTCGTCGAGATTGGCGAGGACTCTTTGACGTTAGATTTTAATCATCCTTTGGCGGGATTGAAATTGACTTTTGAAGTCGACGTAATCGCGGTAAAAGACGCGCCAACACTTTTCGGAACCCCGATGGTTAAGTTCACACCTCCAGGTCAGCCGCGATAATAATCTGTAGTTTATATACAGATACATCTAAATACTGTATAATCTATCCATCATGATCAAGTTGTAAATTATTACTGTTCTTCATTCCTTTTAGTTACTACAATTCTACCGCGTCTCTACTACCACTGCTACTATGTTTTGCTTCCCCGGAGACTTGTTCGTCCCGTTCTACTCGAATATTTTTGACGACGACGTCGTCGTCCTCTCTGTTGTCGTAGCGCACTCTGTCCTCCATTTTCTTAATTAAATGTACGGTCTTATCGCCGCTAAACTTAATGACGATATAAACCCAGCTGAAGAGGACGAAAATGAGAGTGAGAACGATGCAACTCCAACACCCGTACTTTTTGTTTTTACGAAAAACAGCGGTCTGTCTTTGCGTCGCGTTTTTCGCCACGACAACGTTTTGGTCGAGTTTTGTTTCCATGCTATCTACTAATTTATTGCTTCTGCTCAACTCTCGGGAAACTTCTTCGGCGTTCCTTTTGATTCGAGAGGCTAAGTCGACCATTTCGTCCGTAAGATTCTCTTGCATTTTCTTTTCATTTTGTAATAATTCATCGCCTTCTTTGGATATGGTAAACTTCTTCGGCGCGTAGAGTTTCTTCTTTTTTGTTGTTGTTGTTGCTGTTACTGTTGCAACTGGGACGTCGACATTCTCTGCTGCATTTTTTGCTGCCGCCGTCGTCGCCAACGCCGCCGTTGCGGAAGAAGAAGAAAACGAAGAAGATAACGATGATGATGAACTCGGAATGGCTGAAGCAGTTGCCGAGACGAACGCGGGATGTTCGTGCGCCGGCACTTTCTTTTCAATCTCGTTTATTTTCTCCTCGTAAGCGCGAAACTTTCGCTCGTCGCGCTCTTTCTTCGTATGGTTTCGTTTGTCGGTTTGATAGTGTTCGTCCTTATGTTCGTCGTCCTCATCGTCCTCGTCTTCGTCCTCGCGCGCGCCAACGAAAACTGCCGCGAGTAAAGTACTCCTCTTCTTCTTTAACTTCTTCTTTGTCTTCTTATTTGTCCTGTTATTAAAGTTCTTTTCTCCTTCTTCTTCTTTTTCTTCTTCTTCTTCTTCTAACGCGTACAACTCCTCCGTCTTTTCTCTCAGCGCATTCAACTGTCGACGGAGCGATTCCGCGTACACGTGCGGTTTCACGCCCGTTTTCCATGTCTCCACTTCAGTTGTAGTAGTAGTAGGAAGAAAGTTGTTCACAAACGCGTTCAACGCTCGAACGAATTCAATCTCCATCGAACGAACGTCCACATTTTTGTTGTTGTTGTTGTACGAGTCGTCCATTTTCTTTAGTCGTTATTTTGTGTGGAAGTCATACGGTGGTTGTGATTTGTGTGTAAATTGTTTCATGATGTGATGTGATTAATTTTAATTTTGTGATTCTGGTGATTCTCTCTTTTGCAACATGTTTTTTTTTCACGCGAAGAAGATTTCTTCACACATCATAATAAAAGTCTTTTCGTTCTTCTTCTTCTGTGTACAGTACAACTAAAACGTAACCACCATACGGGCTTAAGTGATGATGATGATGATGCACATTCCACTCCCCGTGCAACACTTGTCGTCGTCGTCGTCGTCGTTGAATATCTCAACAAAGAGAACTGCCGGCAGCGGTGGTGAGGCAAAATCCATCTTCACCGGTTCACCCAAACTTGTTTTAACGACTTTTTCTAATAATAGAACGCGACGAAGAAGGAAAGAAGGAGGAGGTCGCGCGAGAGCTTTAGCTGCGGATAGAAACAATAACAACAACAATAGCGTTGACAAAGCCGTCCTTCAAATCGAGCGAAAGCAGCAGCAACCGCGCTCAATTAGCACTTTACGGAACGAAGCTTTGGGTCAACTCTCGTCGACGACGATTTCGACGAAAGGAACAGAGCTGACGGGTAAAAAAATTGCAGGTTTCATCGCGGTGCCTTCTCAAGCGCAAGCAAACTCGCGAAGTTTCATCGCAGAATACTGCAGGAACATTAACCACGGCTCGCAAGCGGCGTTTTCTTTCGGAGGGATCCTCTTCGCCGCCAGTTTAGTAAAGATTAAAAACGTTTTAGATACGCCTTCGCGAACGTACGTCCAAGGCGAGAACACCGTCGGTAACGAGTACGACGCATGGACGAAAGAAGAGATTTTGGAGTATTATTGGGGAGAACACATTCATTTAGGATATTACAACGACGATGATTTAGCGAAAGGTGCGGGAACACTTCTCGGACACAAGATCAAAGACTTCATCGAAGCGAAGGAAGACTTTGTGGACGAAATGTTCAAGTTTTCCAAAGCGGAGAAATCAAAAGTGACGTCAGTTTTGGACGTCGGGTGTGGCATCGGAGGTGCGAGTCGACGCTTGGCGTCTGTATGCGTCGGCAGTGGAGCTCAAGTCACGGGCATCACTTTGAGTCAAGAACAAGCGAAGAGAGCGAACGATTTAGCCAAGAGTCAAAACATTCCAAACGCTAAATTTGAAGTCATGGACGCTCTGAACATGTCCTTCGCGGATAACTCGTTTGATTTGGTTTGGGCGTGCGAGAGTGGCGAACACATGCCAGACAAGAAAAAATACGTTGAAGAGATGATGCGCGTTTTAAAACCAGGAGGTTCTTTGGTTCTAGCGACTTGGTGTCAACGCGAGACGCCGCCGGAGTTGACAAAAGTGGAAAAGTCTCAGCTCCAATTTCTGTACGACGAGTGGGCCCATCCGTATTTCATCTCCATCCAAGAGTACGGAAGACTCGCCGAAGCGTGTAATCCAGGAGCGGCTGTTACATTGGACGATTGGACGAAACAAACGATCGTCTCTTGGAGGCATTCGATTTGGGCCGGCGTTTACGATCCTCTCCCCGTGTTTACGAGACCAAAAATTTGGTACAAGACGTTGCGCGATATCATTTGCCTCGAGCGAATGCAGCGCGCATTTAAACGAAAGCTGATGGTGTACGGGATGATGCGTGTCGTCAAGAAGTGAGGATATATGTGCGGTATGTGTGAGCGTACAACTGTAACACATCATTTAGATATATGTATTTGTTGGTTTGATTAATGGTAGTATTTAAAAAATTTCTCACTTTAAGTTGTTGTTGTTGTTGTTGTTGTTGTTGTTGTTGTCGTTTGATTTCAGTAGCTACTAGTATGTTTTGAACACGAATTTACAAGATGGCGCGCGAGAGAGAAGAATTACTTTTGCAACTCGTTTCGTTTCGACCAACTCATCTTCGCCGCACTCATCGAACCATCCGTCACCGCGTGCACTTTCTGGGCGAACGACATGCGCTCCTTCGTGCAGACTTCGCAATCGTCGTCGTATTTAGCTATGTAGTCCGTCATCGGCTGGACAAAGTAATTCTGCACTTGTTCTTCCATGCCTTTCGCGCTGATGAAGTTTCGCACCCACTCTTGACCATTTTTGGCAATCTTTTCCGCTTTCTCTGGATTGCGCTCCGCCCACTCGTATTTAATCTTCAAATCGGTCAAATCCACCGCGACCGGAACGTAATGCACCCACGGTTTCAACTCGTCGTGGAAATGATCCTTCATCCCAGAATCGTGATGAAAGAGCAAACCCGGCATGGCTAACTTATCGATCGTACCTTGCCACGTGGTTCCACCGTTCCCACCGATATCGATGTGGTACTTGAACCTCGCCATTTCGCACTTGGTCATCGGCTCGACCGTTTCCAAACCTTTATACTGATCGTCGATATCGCCAAATCCGGGGATAACTTTCGGTCGCAAGAACTTAACGTCGATCCAATTCGGTTCGGCTTTCGATAACAACGCCGCGTGCAATCTCGGCGGCAAGTTTTGTTCGCCAACAGTCTCGATGACTTTAGCGGCGGATTTGTCCTGCAAACGCAAGCGAGCGTTTCTTCTGAAGAACAAAGCGGCGGTTTGTCCGGCGTCGTCGTTCGAAAAAGCGGCAACGAACGGATAATCCGCGCCTCTCCACACGACTTTCGGCGTCAACGTGTTGAACGGGACGTTGTCCCAAAGCTGCACTTCCCCGGCATCTAGAAACGACCAGTTTTCTTTCGATTTATCTTCGCAGTGACCTTCGTATTTGGTTTGCGGAACGAACCATCTGCACTTCCCGTGCTCCGGTTCGCTCTTCGCCGTCATGTGGCCCCACAAGCACTCTAAAGTGGAAAACGTCGGCATTTGCTTCAAATTCTCCATCTTTCGGTCGACGTGAGTTGGGACAGACCCAAAAGTGAACACCGGCGCGGGAAGTTTGGCGCATTTTTTGTTGTTGTTCGGGTTGGAGCACGGAATAGTTTGGTAGTCCGCGTGCGAAATGACCACTCGAAACGGTCTCGGGTCGTGCACGCCGTCGAAACGTTTCGGGAAGTAGGTTAGTAACCCTTTTTTGATGAAATCAAACGTCCAACCGGGTCTTTGCCAACGATCGATGGAGGCGTCCTTCATCGCCGCCTCTTTCGACGGTCCCAAATCAAACATCTCGAATCCAGCTTGAGGCGTCCAAGAGAAAACGTGGAGACTGTTCGATTGACCTCTCGTTTTATCTCTCTCGTATTCCAACTGTCGAAAGGAGTCCGCGACGTCCTTCAGCGTGTAGTGTTCCGAGCCTAACAAAGAGGACAAGTTGTTGTTCTCGCCGTCATCACCACTTCTTCGAAAGGACGAGAAAATTCCTTTCGTCCAGCCCGCGGTCTTTGATGCGAACCAGTTTGTTCCCGAGGTTGTCGTCGTCGTCGGTACTCCGGGTTCAGGCACGACGACGACTGCAGATGATGATGATGATACTGATGATCCAGCACCCATCTTTTGTTGCACGGCCATGACGCACGAGACTCCGACAAAGGTGACGATTGATGTCGCGACGACTTTGGAACTCCACGAGGAGGAAGAAGATCTCCCACCCCCCATCGTGGCGCCATCATCGTTTTCGACGACTTTGAGCAACTGCGTGGACTCTGGGTTGGACGAGGAAGCGCCGTTGTGCGTTCCAATGCGGTACTTATACCCACCCATTGTTATTACTTTATTACTCCTTTAATAACAACTTCTTATTATTAGTATTAGTATTAGTATTACACTTCACTGATGTGTATGATGTTCAAGTATTTCTTTTGAGTAATTTATTCTCACGAGTGTTCTGTCAAGTATTATTTTTAGGCTCTGTTGTTACTCGTCGTACGAGAGAGAAAGTGAAAAAAAAATGGGGGGCGCGGGGAAGACACTTTTAGGCCTTTCTTTCTCTCTCAAATTCCAAAAAAAAACAAGAAGAAGAAGAGAAGAGTTTTGGTTTTTAATCCCCCGCGGGGCGCTCTTTGTACTTTTCATACTTCAAAACTTTATCAGAGTACCACGACAGAGACATACTACTACTGATACTAATAAGAAATAAGAGAGCATTCTGATCTGATTTGATACTCAACATCAATTAAACAACATGTTTCGAAACCGAGGAGGAGGAAGAGGCAGAAAGAAACCATCATCATCATCATCCAAAAAGAAGGAAGAAATCAAACGCATTTTAGTGGACTTGACGGAGTATAAAACGACGCAATGTTGTGGCATTTCCTATTACAACCCGTTCGTGCAGTTTTATTATTACATGAGAAAAATGATCATCATTTATGGATGGCCGTTAGTCTTCATGATCGTCTCGGTGATGTTTGGCGTGAAAGGAGCGATGATTGGTTTAGTCGGGTCGAGTGGACTTCCGTACGCCCAAAAATACTTGAAATTGAGCGCGATTGAGATGCAAAAATACGGCATCGTGGCTTCGTTTCCGTGGACGGTGAAGCCTTTGATTGGGATGATTAGCGATGGAGTTCCTATTTTTGGGTACAACAAGAGATGGTACATCGCCGCTTCGTCTTTAATCGGATCGGGTGCGATTTACTTCATTGCCACGTATAAGTTTGATCGATCGAACGGTTTGTATTACATCGCCGGCTTGACGCTCATCAACGCCCAAGTCGCCATCGCGGATTTACTCACAGAAGGGAAATACGCCGAAGCCATGCGATACAATCCAAGCCACTCTGCGTCTATGGTTTCGTACGTGTGGGGTAACATTACTTTAGGCGGGATTTTAGCGACGGTGTTATCCTACATCGCGCTTAAAGATGAAAACTATCATCTTCTCTTTTGGATGGCGTTGCCTTTTGCCGTGCAATGTTTTCTCACCTCGGCGAGCGGGTTATTGCCGGAATTGAGAGTAAAAAGAAACAAGAAAGGCGAAGTTGTCGTCGATGACGACGAGGACGACTACGAGGACGACGACGAGGACGATGGAATGGGACCGAGTAACGCGAAGAAATCTGTCACGTTTGCAGACAGTGAGGAAGACGAGGAGACGAAGAAAGCGAAACGAGCAAAAAGATCGATGAACATGATGGCAATCTTGATGGGTATCATTTGCGTTGTTATTGCTGGCATTCAAATTGCAGGTTTAGATGAGACTACAGTCTTAGCCATCACCTCGATTTCGTGCGTACTTTTGTCGATGTTGATATATTTCTTTTTGCCGAGACAGTTGGCAAAGGCGACGTTTTTCTTATTCATCACCTCCGTGCTATCGGTATCTTTCGGCGGAGCCATGACGTATTGGTTCACCGTCGATGAAAAATGCAATCCAGGCGGGCCACACTTTGACTACGTATATTTCACCGTCTACACGTCCATCGTTGGGCAATGTTCTGGAATCGTCGGCATTTGGTTGTTCAACATCTTCTTCTCAAAAGGGAGCTTACGAAAAGCGTTCTGGATTTCGAGCGTGATTTCGTCGCTCGGATCGTTTTTCGATTACGCAATCGTGAAGCGATGGAATGTGGACTATTTGAGCATTCCCGATAAAGCATTTTACATGTTTGGCGATGCGGTGTTAGAATCTATCGTCGGCATGATGGCGTACATGCCGTCTGTAGTGTTGATTGCGAAAATGTGTCCGAAAAATTTAGAAACGACAATGTTTGCCATTTTAGCAAGTTTTGCAAATTTAGGGGGGTCTTTAAGTGGTTCTTTCGGGACGTTTGCGATGGATTACGCGGGCATTAAAACCGATTTAACTTCGGGAAGTTGCAACTGGGATAACTTGCCGAATCTCATCTTGATTTGCGGTATTTGCTTGCCGCTTCTCGCGATTCCTCTGACGTTCATCTTCGTTCCAAACATTTTGATGACGGATACTATCACAGATTTCGATAATTCCTCAAAGAAAGTTGGCGATAAGTACGTCACCGAGGAAGAAAAGAAATCTTTGATCAAGTGAGAAGAAGAAGATGGAGAGAAAAAGAGAGAGAAGGATTCCTGTACAACAAAGATTTATTTATAGAAAAAGCAGCAAAGCGCTCGTAGCACCATTTTTGTAGTATATGTGTCGTTTATAACAAAAACAAAAACAAGTATTCAATATAAATTACTAGCACCAATCGCAGCACAGATTAAAGAATATAAAACTACTACCTAATACTGTAGTACATATGCAGCAAATTCTTGCATATAAAACTGCTAAACTTGGCAGACTAAACACCCCATTAACCCTCCCGGTTGAAGTTCGTAATGCGTCGCTTCTTCGAAGCCCGCTGCTAAAGCTAAATCGACCAACTCCGGTCCAGTTGGAAACCTCTCAATGCTCGGTCTCAAATATTTGTACTCCGCTTCGACGTCGTTCATTTTCGCGAAAGGGACGACGACGTTATCGAGAATGAATCCAGATACTTGATTGGTCGTCTCGTCTCTGGAGTTGTTGAAATCTAAGATGGCGACTTTCGTGCCGCTTTTTGCTACGCGTTTCAACTCGGACAACGCCTTTGGAATATCTCTCACATTTCTTAGCCCGTACCCCATCGTGATGGCATCGAACGTGTCGTCCTCGAATGGCAAATCTAAAGCGTCGCCTTGTACCCACGTAATTTTTGCCGTATTCGTTTCGTTACTCGTCGACGGCGTCTTCTCTTCCATCTTTTCCGCCGCTCGCCTCAGCTGGTTTTCCGCAAAGTCCAAACCAAACACCGTTCCTTTGTCGCCAACTCGATCCGAAAGTCTCTGCGCGATATCACCGGAACCGCAGCAGACGTCTAGAACTGTATCTCCTTTTCTCGCTTCCGACCATTTCACCGTCGCTCGCTTCCATGCGCGGTGTAAGCCTAAAGATAAAACGTCGTTCAATTGGTCGTACACTGGCGCTATGTCGTTGAAGAGGTCTTGCCTCTCCGACGCCGCTTGAGTGGTTTGCTCGAACGGATTACCCGCAATATCCGAAGAAGAAGATGATGATGATGATGTGGAAGCGACGAGCGCAGTTCTCTGTCCTCTTCCTCTTTTCCTTTCCGTTGTTGCAGTCACGTTTTTAGTACTGCGCTGACGCTGCTTTGGAGGAAAGGACGAGGAGGAGGAAGAGACGCTTCGAGAAAATCTTAAATGCTGTTTCCTTTGTCTCTGTCGTTGTCGTTGTGTGTTTGTGGCGGATGTGGTCGTCGTCGTCGTCGAATGCATTTTTGAGAAGGAGGCCAGTTAGTTCCTTCGGATGGGCGTCTTGCTCGTTCCCGTAGGATGATGAGACAGATGATGAGAGTGAAGAAAGAAGGAATTTGATGAGAGAAGTTTTTTTGTTGTTATCAAAATTGGAGAAAATACACGAGGGGAGGCCAAGAAAACACGCTACTCTTACTTCTGCTGCGACTCTTACTCTACTACTCTTACTCTTACTCCTATTCTCATCACTGGTATTATTGATTGACGACAAAAATGACGAGGAGGAAGAGCGTTTCCTTCTTCTCTGCCGAGGTGCCATTAATGCTGCTGCATTACGTCTTCCTCATCGTGTGTTTGTTTCTTCTTTTGTCTCCTCCTCGCGCAACGTGTATCTTGGCACAAACAACCACGAAGAAGTCGTCTTGTCCGTTAATTGGAGAGAATGCCGATATTACGAAAGGTAACGACGAGGAGATAACGAGTGAGAGTTCTACGAAACCCCTCCGTTCATCGTGCGGAAGTGATATTCTTTCGAGCGATGGCGCGTGTACGATTTGTGCGTCAGCCATTGACACACTCATCCTGTCCAGGATACCATTGACCAGCGAAGAACTGAGAACATTTGATATGAAAGCGTGCGGAGCTTTCTTCATCGAAAGCGGCGCATCCGTCACAACGCTTCTCGGCATGAGAAAGTGCGAGAGAGAAGAATCTGCGGCGTATCGTGCGCTTTTAAACGAGGAGAAAGGGCGAAAACAAGGAGAAGGAGGAGGAGGAGAAGAAGAAGAAGAAGAACGGAGAAAAGAGGATAAAGCGGGGAGAGATCCTTCCGTGTTGTATTGCTTCTTGTTCTTTTGCAGTTTTCCACTACTCGATATTGGAATCAGTGAGAAGTTAATTTCTTTTTACTTTGCGTTTGTGTTCATAATTTCTTTGGGAGTTTTATCTGTAATGTTGTGCAAGCTATTTCTCGTTCGCCAACGTCAAAGACGACGGCGGAAAGAAAAGGAAATAACGCGCGAAGACGACGTGGACAGTCAAAGTCCCTCTCGTTTAACTAGTTAGTTGCTACAGGTATTGGTTGGTATTGGTTTTAAACGAAATTATATCCCAAAAAGTAGTAAATTCAATACACTCATTCTCATGATCTCTTCTTCTATAACGCTGATCTCTCTCTTATTCTATTATATATTACGCTTCACTCATCACAAACAAAAATTTACACGAGAAGTGATCCTTAGGCAGCGGCTTTGGCATCAGCCTTGGCCTTTTGGAGCTCTTGTTGGATATTCATCGGCACCGGTTCGTATCTCGCGAGCTTCATGGAGTAGTTCGCTCTGCCCTTCGTCATACCTCTTAATTTGGAAACGTAGTTGAACATTTCCGCTAACGGCACGAAGCACAAGACAGTCTTCAATCCACCTGGCTTGTCACCGAGCTCGCCAATTTGGCCTC
>Ga0209091_10003363_pt1 | contig 12905 bp, 13 predicted proteins | sample ArcticOcean_MG_C_6_FD_187438 | JGI IMG/M metagenome (GOLD analysis project Ga0209091, IMG submission 187438) | Marine microbial communities from western Arctic Ocean - ArcticOcean_MG_CB8_128 (SPAdes) (version 2) | ecosystem: Environmental > Aquatic > Marine > Oceanic | place: Arctic Ocean...
GCTTTGATTGCAACGTAGGTCCAGAGCTCATCCAATAGGGCCTCGCTCTCGGTGACCGTCATGCCAGGGATATAGGCCCACTCGCGTCGACCTAAGTACAGCGCCGATTTGCCCGTTTCATTGTGGGTTTTAATCATAGGGTGGATGGCGCCGGGGGCGTTGCGAGGATCCTCAAACGCCTCGAACCCCGGTCGCAGCTTGCCCACACTGGTATGAGCCGCATTGTGTTTGACCGTCAGGGTCTGGGCACGCTGTCTGAGTGCCGGTGGCAACGCATCAAGGGCTGCGTACTGATTGGCAAAGTGCGTGTCACCCCCTTGCGCAGGAATCTCGATGCCCAAAAGCAAACTGGCCGGCGGCGGGGTTTCAATATAGGTCATATCAGAATGCCAAGTAGCTTCGTCATTACCCAGCCCGCCAATGGGTTTACCGTCCACTGTAATATTCGACAGGGTGGTCACATAACGGTTTTTGATTTTGGCTTTTTCGGCTTCGGGCATCCTGCCGAAGGGCGCTTCTTCCAATGGACCAAAACGTTTGCTGAAGGTCTGCAGCTGCGCGTCATCTAAATCTTGGTTGCGAATGCGCAGCACCCCGAATTGCAGCCAGGCTGCGTAGAGCTGCTCAAACGCGGCATCGGTGATGCTCGCCAAATTAATCTCTTCGATCTGTGCAACAAAATTAGGGGTGAGGGGGGTGACTTTCATCGCTTAATCTTCCTTGGGGGTGGGGCGGTTGATTTCGATTTCTTCGCCGGTTGCGCCGCCGATGGCCTGTCTTGAGGCGATCATGCGCGCCATGATGGCGAGTTTTGGGATTGCAGTGAAGCGCTCATAGAACACTTTAAGGCCGGCGCCGAGTTGCGTTTGCTGCCATAAAATCTGCTCGACCTTCTGGGCGGCATACTTGCCCGGTTGGGCGGTGAGGGCCTCGATATAAAACACTTTGGCGTCTTCGATTGCCAGTTTGAACCCGTGAAGATCCTCGGTTGGGCCGGAACCTGCATCGAGCAGCGTGCCGAGCCGATCTAAAATCTCGCTCATTGGGGTCATTGAAGCGCCCACTAAAGAACGCCCCTTGCGCCGGCGTTTACCCAGCTCATACCAAGGCTGCAGTTGGATGTGTTCGGCATTCAGGCGCGCAGTCCAGGTCTGCTTGTCGGCTTGCGGCTGGCTAAAGGAAACGGGGCAAGCTGGCGCGTCTTCAATGGGTGTGCTGGGGGCATCTTCTGGAAAATCCTCGAGAATGGGGCCTGCCGGTTGCATCAGTAGCGCCAAGGCGGCCTGGATGACCCGATGCTGAAAGGCTGGATCGTTCGGTTTGCCTAAGGGCCTACCCAATGGAAAGGGAACCCAAAGCGAGCGGGGCGGTTGCAGGCTCTCGGCATTTTCCCGTACCAGGCTAATGCCGGTGGTCAGGATGCCGGCGGCTTCCAAATAGTAGCTGAGCGCGCACACGGCGCGGGTGCAGTTGGGTCAAACCGGCGTCAAAAACACCGCGTCGACCCAGTCTTGTTTCAATAGACCGGCAACCTGGGCCGCGCTTTGCGCATAAACTTTGGGCATGAGGCCGGCGCCCATAAAGCTATAGTGAAACGCCGCTAACGAGCCAATGGTGTTGTTGGCCACTAATTCTTGAAAGCGTTGAATGGGAAACACCACGTTCACATCTTCGACGAAGCCGCTGCGATCAAAATTGGCTGAGCTATGACTCATAACCAGGTCGTCGGCATTGCGATCGATGGCGATCGGGCGAAAGGTGGGGTCGGCGAAATCAAAAGGGGTCTCGCCGCGAAAGTGCAGCCCGGCCGTCGTGATGAGGGCGATGCGCATGGCGCTTAAGGCTTTGGTGCTGGTTTGCCACGGCATCGGCCCCAGCGGCGGCATATTCTTTTCCAATAAGTGCGCGCGTTCGTATTCGGGCAGATCAGCCAGGCGCACCATGAGCGTTGTCTCTGTGATAAGTAATGTCACCTATCGTGACATTATCTGGCATTTTGTCAAGGGCGGTTGGGCGGCTGTTTTGAGCTTGCGGCGCGCTGGCGGACTGGATACCCTGCAAAGATCTTGCTTTTGGTCGAAACCGATGTGTACGTCTCATGATGTTGAAAATAATACCGACAGCCCAGATCCTCGGGATGGATATCAGCGCGTCGAAGATTGGCCGCATTATCCGCCCGGCATGCAGTTTGAAATGGGCTCTGGGGTTGCGGTAGATCGCGCCGGCGTCATTTATTTATTGACCCGCGATATCGAGCACTGGGCGAGCCACCCCTTGGCCTTCAAAGACAAGATGGGCAAAAGTAGTATCTCGATGTTCAACCGAGCAGGGGATTATCTGGGTAAATGGGGCCCCTCGGATGAACGCGGCTTCGCCCTCGGTGGGCACACCTTGTATATCGAACAAGATGGGATGTTCTGGATAACAGACCGGGATGGCCATGTGGTTAAAAAATACCACCCCAATGGGGAATTGTTACTAACCCTCGGCACCTTTGGGGAATGGGGCGATGACGAGACCCACTTTAACGGGCCCACGGCGGTGGCGGTTCAAGACAACGGTAACATTGTGGTTGCGGACGGGTATTGGAATTCCCGTTTGATGTGGTTCACGCCCCAGGGCGAGTTTATTCGGTCGCTCGGCACTTGGGGCCGAGGCCCGGGCGAATTCAACACCCCGCATGCCTTAACCCTTGATAGCAAAGGCCGTATTTTGGTTGCCGATCTGTGCGGCGGTAATTTTCATGATTATATGACGGTGCCGGGGCAGATCCCGGTGCATCGCACGGTGGTCGCGCCGGGGTGTCAGCATCGCATCCAGCGCTTTTCAGCGGCCGGGGATTACCTCGATGCGTGGACCCACATTATGCCGCTCAGTCTTGCTAGCTATAATGGCCAAATCTACGCCAGCGATAAGATGAGTAACCTTGCAATTTTGGATGAAGACACGGGTGACGTCATCAAGCGGGTTGAAAAGATTGCCATCTATATCCATCAACTGGCAATGGACGCCCACGGTGATCTGTATACTGCTTCCGTTTATCCTGAGCACGCCGGGGAACTGCGGGGGCCAGCGGGGCCATCGCACCGGCGTTGGACACAAGCACACCTAAACTAGAATTTGGAGAAGGCCCATGATTATTGTCGTTGCAGCGCTGAGCTTTGAAAGCCAAGCAGACCGAGACCATGCCGTTGAGATTACCCGCGAGGTTCAACTCAAAACTCGAGAGCAGGAAGCGGGGTGCCATGCCTATTGTTTTGCTGCGGATCCGGCTGTGCCGACCCGCATTCAGGTGTATGAGCTTTGGGAAGACAGTGATGCGTTGGCCGCGCATTTTGAACACCCTACCTATCAGCAGATGGTGACGCTGCTTCATAGCGCCAAGATTGTCGAGAGTGTTAACCAAGCCTACCTGACTGAGCGCAGCGAGTCGGTTTATGGCCCCAATGGCGAAAAGAAAAAAGCCTACTTCGTTTAAACGCAGACTTCGTTTAAAAGCATACTTCGTTTAAAAGCATACTTCGTTCAATAGCAGGGCATCACACCATGAACAGTACCCTTTATACCCACGCCACCGTCTTTCCCGCGACGGATGAATCGGTCATAAGCGATGGCGCGGTGTGGGTGTGCGATGGCCTGATCCGGTATGCCGGCCCGATGCAGGCGATGCCGGAGATTCCGCAAGGGAGTCTGCTGGTGGATGCGAACGGGAAATTCCTGATGCCGGGCATGACCGAGACCCACGCTCATTTGTCGTTTGCGGATGCGAGCCCCTTTGCCATTGGCGACACATCGGTTGAGGACGCAACCATTACCGCCGTTGGCAATGCCGCTAAGATGTTGACTGCGGGGTTTACCTCGGCGGTCAGCTTTGGCTCGACCTACAAGATCGACGTGGCGCTGCGCGGGGCGATTGAATCGGGCCGGATTATAGGGCCGCGGTTGTTGGCGGCAGGTCGGGACCTCGGCGCAACCGCCAGCAACGTGGATTCCAAGGGCGGCTTAAGCCAGATCGCAGATGGCCCTTGGGCCCTGCGCCAAGCTGTACGCGAACAGCGCCGGGATGGGGTCGATATCGTTAAGATTTTTATCGATGGCGAAGCCATTAATGCAACCAATCCCCCAGGTGAGCTCTCGTTTTGTGACGAAGAGGTTGAGGCGGTGGTGAGCGAGGCCCATCGCCGTAAGATGCGGGTGGCGTGCCACGCGCGTTCGGCTGCAGCCGTTAAGCAAGCGGTCCGGGCGGGTGTTGATTTTATTGGTCACGCCAATTACCTAGACCAGGAAGCGGTGGATCTTTTGGCCGCAGCCAAGGATCAAATCTTTGTCGGCCCAGCCATTGCGTGGGAAGTGCAGTATCTTGCCCAATGCGAATCCTTGGGGGTCAGTAAGGCAACCGTTCGAGCCCAGGGCTATGAGCGAGAGATCGAAGCCACTATTGCAACGGTTGAAAAACTGCGCGCTGCGGGCGTGCGCCTGGTGGTGGGCGGCGACTACGGTATTAGCATTGCGCCCCATGGCACCTATGCCAAAGATCTTGAGTACTTTGTTGCGTTGTTCGGCATGCGGCCGGCTGACGCGCTGTTGTGCGCAACCCGAAACGGTGGCCAGGCCTTTGACCCAAAGGGACGCCTCGGCACTCTAACCGAAGGCGCAGTGGCGGACCTGGTTTTGGTAGATGGCGACCCGCTCAGTGATATCACTGTGTTGCAAGATCAGAGCAAGCTGACGGTGGTGAAGAGCCCGGTCTCGATGGTTACTAATTTTGGCAACACGGGTTTGGCTTATTAAGCGCTGACCGGTTTAGGTTGGCGCGAGCGGTCTTGAACGTCATGGATCAGCGGAGCAGAGGCAAAGCATGACGCGGAAATGGATTCTGGCTTTAGTGGTGGTCCTATGTCTGGGCGGTCTAGCACTGAAATGGCGGACGGCGCAGGTTAATGCGGCCGTCGCTGAAACGTTGCGGCTCGACCCTCAGAGCGCTCGCGCGGCGCGCACCATGCTGATCACTCTGGCAGATGGCCGCGTGTTTCCGGTCAACTATTTGCGCGAAGGTGATCTGGTGTTCATGGGAATCGATGGCCGATGGTGGCGTGCGTTTCAAGGTTCGGGTCAACCGGTGACAATGCTGATCCAAGGGGAAGTTCTCGAGGGCCATGCTCGGGTCAATTTGGAGGATCCCGCGCTGGTGAAAGACGTGTTTGCCAGGCTGCGACCAACGGTGCCCGATTGGTTGCCGGATGCCCTCAACGGTAAGTTGGTGACCATCAGGCTGATGTAGCGCCTCACGGGTGCCACACTCGAATGACCGAAGGCTGGTTAACCGGCGTTCTGTTCTTGGGGCAAAGGTCAGCGCGATACGCCGCGCCAGCGCCGCGCCTGAGGCTAAGTTACAAACAACAAACAATAAGCACCAAGCCGAAGCCCCGACCGCGTTAAAGCCAAGTGCCGTATGCTTGAGCTTTGAGTTTCATCGATAGAGCGTGTCTTGGGTTTGTCTTAAGAAAAGGTCAGCGACTTGTTTGAAAAAGGCGGCGGGCCGGCTTATCCCTAAAGATACTGGCGGCCGGACTGCCAACCAATGCGATTGACAGCCCGGGTTATCTAATTTAACTCGCCCACAGCCCGATGCCCCATCATCATCGCTTCAATGGCATCTGCGGCAGGCGCTGAATCCGAGTTCGCGATCGTGATTCTGCCAAAAGGCTGACGACCAACTTTCGCGGTATCTCCAGGGCCGGCGACGGTATAGCCATGGGCCCAGCGGTTAACCGTGATGCTCGCAACGTCTCGATCGAAGTCGAAGCCTTTAGGCGCCAACATGCCGCTCAGGTGGCCTCGGATGTCGTCCTCGTAAAACGAGAATTGACGCCCCAGCATGGTGCGCCGCGCTTGCTTATATTGCTCGGCCCTGGGCTGCCCAAGCGTCTCGCCATAAGGGCAGCTGATCATCTGGATGATGCAGGGTTCATCTGGGGATTGGGTGTATTGATAGCCGCCAAGACTCACCGGGAAATCCATCAGCACGGCTTGGTGCAAGTTGCCCGGGCACATTGCCATGCCGATTTCTTGTTCTTTGAAGGCCCGCCAGTTTTTAAGGCCAACGGTGGTATAAATCAGGGGGCTCTTCATTTGTTGACTGAGTGCATCGGCTTGATGGCGGGGTAAGTCCGAGACAATGTGCGGGATCATCATGTTGTAGCAAGCCATGACGACGTTCTTTGCCGACACTTGATGAGCCTGACCATTCTGAATGTATTTGATATTGACCTGATCGCTGCTGCTCGGGTCGCCTGCGTGGTGCACGTCTACAGCGGTACTGCGCAACCGAATGCGTACTGGGTTTTTCGGTTGGTCTAGCTGTTGGTAATCGAAGCGCGCGCCGACAAGCGCTTCTGCGCTTTCACCCTGGGCAACCTTGGGTATGAGTTTCTTAACGAGGGCCCGCGCCACACCGGCGTTGCCATCCGGGAAGTGGTGGATGTAGGGGTTGTTTTCATCAAAAACCGGGACTGGCGCAAAGCCCAGTGCGCCGCATTCTTTGGCCTCGGCAATGGTGAGCAGTTCGGTGCCCGAATTCGACCAGTCCAGACCCGAGTTACGCGCCATGTGCAGCACGCCGGGGTCATCAACCCCAAGGATGGTTTTCAGGTAGTCGAAGTAAGAATGGGTTTGGCTATAGGCTTCACGCTCTGCTTCTGGGACCGGCAGGCTGTGCAAGCCGCCTTTGAGAACGCGCAAGAGCTGCTGCTTACCTTCCTCGCTCAGAGGCGTTTGTGCCACCGCTGCCGCATCGGAGACCTTCGCCCCGGGCAGGCCTTCAATGTAGTTGTAGTAGTTGCAAAAGGGATGTTTGACCAGTGCGTCCTGGCCGAAGGTCTCAGCGTTGAAGTAGGTCACGGCGCCGAGGTTGTGACGGCGATAAAAGCTTTGATCAAATGCCGTATCGAAGCGGGTTAGGTCGACGCCGATATCTTGAAAGAGGGCCTTAATGATCGGGTCGGCATGATGGGGCTCTACCAACGTTTGGGAGCCGCCGTAGCTGATCAACCGGCGGCCATCGATCAAATGCTCATTCCGCTTGGCGTGGCCACCGAAGTCATCGTGGTTGTCTAAGATGAGTATTTTTTTGTCGAGGCCGTGTTGTTGCTGATAAAAGCGCGCCGCCGCGAGCCCGCTTAAGCCGGCGCCGATAATGACGAGATCAAACATCTCACCATTGTTGAGCACCGTGCCCCAATCTGTCTGTTGGCCCCAGGCGCGGCTGTGGGCGGCTTCATTCGAGCCCGGGTGGCTGCCCCGCAGGCCCGTTAAGCCTGGCGGGTAGTCGCTTGGGTCCAGCGATGCCATTGCGCGCTGCCCGAACGACGGGAGCAGCGTACCCCCCAAAGCCATTAAAGAGCCGTTTACAAAGTTGCGGCGGGTGATTTTAGTCATAGGGCGCGACCAATTGTGAGACCTGAGTGTTGTTAGGTTCATTAAACGCGTGCAAACGCTGAATGGCAATCTGCGAGGCACTGAATACCAGAAGTTAACCGCTTGCTCATCACGAACTCGCCAGCGCTGTTATGATCCTTGTTGCACTGAGGTTGTCCTTTCCCAATGAGATGCCTGCAAAGGTCTCTGGGCGGGCAGTGCCAAAGGTGTTTTCGGCACGCCTAGTGTGACATAAGGCAAGTTGCAATCAGTTTGCTGAGGGCGCGGCCTGCCGTCAAAGTGGCGCGACTAGCGAGATCAAGCGTTGCTCGCTGGCATGAGCCGGAAGGGCGCCGCCCCTTAAAAGGCGTTGTCCACAAGCCCACAAGCCCACAAGCCCAGAGCCCAGAGCCCAAAGCCCTTGTGGGTTCTTGCTGCGTTAAGGCTGAACCGCCACAAAAACAGGGTTTGAGTAAAACCAAAGATCCTGCCAGGGGTCCTCGCCCAAGGGGTCTGGCTCAGGCTCGAGTTGTTCGGTGTTGGTGCCTCGAACCCGAAAATAACTGGGCGTCTCTTGGGCGCTGACATAGGTCATGACCCAGTCCGCGCCATCACGCTGCCAGTCCTTGGGGTAAAAGCGCTGAATCACTTTCGTGGTCGGGTTTCGGTTTTGAGCCGTTGTCGACGGGTCCGTTAGGACTGAACCTTGAATTAAATCAACTCGGGCGACCGTGGGGACTTTTCCGGCGGCGTTGGGGGTTTCTGGGTCGTGGAACCGAATCTCAATGGTCACGGGCGCCTTGTGATCGACCCGAAGGGTGCCGCCCATACGTGCCGTCGTTTGGCGCTGCTGGACGGTGATCGACAATTCGTCGATCAGGTCGCCCGTCGTGACAAACATTCGACCCTTGCGGATGCCATTCAAAATATCGTCGTGCTGTTTGTGGGCATAAACATAGGTCTTAGAATATTCACCAGGCCAAAAGTCGATGCCGCCTTCGGTGTAGTGCCGGTGGGAATCTGAATTGGCAGTGATCCACCACTGCCGACCCTCGCCAAGCATGGCGTCCCAAAATCCGCCGACGTGGGCGGTCATCTGATCAAAGCCGCCCAGTGTTGGAAAGCCCTTGCCATAGGCGCCTCGAGCATAGACCCAGGCTGGATATTGATCCTCACCCGCTTGCCTGCGAAGTTCTGCAGCTTGGTGACCGGGCGCGCCCTCCATGCCCACGGCGATCTGGGGCGCGGCATTATTCCAAGCGCGCAGTTCATCGGGTGAGGTTAAGCCGTAAACACCCAGGTCAGGCGCAGAGCGAGCCGGGTGATGTGCAATGATGACGGGCTGATGCGTCAGGCGGTTTGCGAACCGGACAGCCGCCAACATGTTCGACTCAGCCGCTCGAGCGGGATCAACCGGCCAAACTTCCCGAGCATCGAATTTCGATTCATACGCGTGAAGATCGGCCGACTCTTGATCTGAGTGGGCGATGATGATCGAGGAATGGTCTGCGCCAGGGGTATTGAGCTCAAGGCCCGCAAACTGAATCACCTCTGGCACCGCTCGCCGGGCGGCTTGGAGCTCAGGATAGGCCACTTCAAGATTAATTTTGCTGTGGTTTGGCCCACCATGATCGGTTGCAACCATCCAATCCAAACCAAAGCCTTGTGCCATTTTGGCATTGGTTGCAATCGGGTAAATGGCATCCCCGCCAAACACCGGCTGCGGGGGACTCGAATCATCCCAGCCGACGCTGTTTTGACTGTGGATATGGTGATCACCGGCGAGCCATTGACGCTCAGACGCGGCGCGAGCGTCAAAAATGCAAAGACTGAAGGGCATTAAAACTAGAACTTTTAAGATCAACTGCATCGCTAACTCACTTTCTTTCGTTGCGGGTGGTGAAATTTAAGTCGGCTAGGTTAAGAGCCGATAAAGAATCTCGATGGCGAAGGCCATACTGCCTCCTGTATTACAGTGCGCGTTAGGACCAAGACAGGTCTTCAAGCGCCCTTGCCTACTGGCTGCGCGCTGGATTGCGCGCGGTCGGACTAAAATCGGTCTCCCTCGTTTTTTCAGATCACTTGGCCGCATAATTCGGGCTGGAAATTAAAACGAAAAGCATCGTGCAAGGCGCCTCGGAAACATTTCTCCAGGCATGCGCGGTTGCGCGTTGCACGACAATGTCGCCTTGTTCGAGTGCGACGGTGCCTAAATCCAGCTCTAAATTAATGTGGCCCGACAGAACGATGCCGTAGTCGATGGTGGGCGTCGTGTGCATCCCGGGACGCGCCGTCTCCATGGCGTTGCCAGCATCAAATCGTTGCGGGGACGGCATTTGAGCTGCCGGGTTTAGGTGCTTGCGGGTCTTCGGTTGAAAGGTAAAGACGCGAACGATTGAGCCATTCAAGGGCGGACTCAGCGTAAAAATGTCCGCCTCTGCCGGATCTGCCTCACAGTTTGGGTCGTTTATGGCTGGATCATCCCGCCAAATTTCTTCATCAACGAACTCGCCCAGATCAACAACCCCAGGCGTTGGGCCATCATGCCTAAAATAAGATTGGCCCTGCTCGTTATTCGCCGTGACGATTCTTCTCGTAACCATGGGCTGCTTGCGCTTTCGTGATCCTCGTTGCAATGAGATTGTCATATTACCGACCGGATTCCTATTAACCCGGATAACGGGGCATTGGCGACGGGGTTCGTTCCGCGCTGGTTTTGGCGGCGCTGCTGTTTATCGAAAAACGGTGGTGCCCTTTTTAAGGACTAAGATGCAAAGCCCTACCGCGCCATAGCTGATAAGCGCCAGGTCGAAAAGATCAAACCGATCGATCGTGCCTAGTTGGACAATTAGATCATTCATCGTTTCGAGGATCGGCGAGAGACATAACGCAATCCCGGTGATTAAGGCGCAGAGTGAAGCCCACAATCTTCTTTTCATATTCTCAGCGGCTTGCGCTTGCGTAATGAGCATCAAGGTGTAAAAGCTAAACAGTTCTTTATTGCTTTGCGGGTAGGACCTAGCCTTTTCGTTTTGGATGATTGCGTCAAAGGCGTTCATTTTAATTTCTCCAAAGCCCGGCTGATCTTTGATTTCACAGTCCCGGATTTTAGATCTAAAAATTCGGCAATTTCATCGGTTTGGTACTCGTAAATGTATTTCAGCGTGAACAGGATCTGTTCCTCCGTGGTCAAGGGTTTAATGAGATTGAAAAAATCGGTATCGCCTTCCAGGTGGGGTGAATAGCTTGGTTCATGACCCGCTTTTAAATCGGTGTACTGCTTTTCTTTTTGAATCATGCTCTTGAAGCAGTTGACGGTAATGCCAGTAAGCCAGTGTTTATAAGACTTGTTCGAATCGAAGCTGCTGAGGTAGGTGTAAGATTTAAGAAAACTTTGCTGAGCGATGTCCTCAGCCAGTTCTCGTTTGCCATGCGTCAATCGCATGCACAATCCAAATAGATAATCAGCATATCGTTGAATGAGCAGCCCATAATGATGGGCGCCCCCGCGCCGGGTTCTTCTGATGAGTTCCTCATCGGTCACCTTCAAGATCTGTCGCCATCAAGCCTCATTGGCGAGGTTCTTTTTCGTCGCGTAAACGCCATAGCCGAGTAGGGCGGTACCGATTGACGCGACCAGTAGGCCGGACGCCCAAACCACTTGGTTATCGAGTCCAAATAGGCCCAACAATACGACTCCGATTCCGATTCCGGCAAGTATGATGCCGCCTCGAACATCGTTTTTTTCTTCGTTTGTTTCTTCTTTGTAGCCTGGCAGGCTACGCAATAATTCCGGGGATAAGGTTTGACCGCTGTCGATTAATTTTTGTAACGAGGCATGAAATTGTGCCTGTTTCTTATTGTTAAAGTACAGCACGATCAAAACGATAAATACGGGCATTCCGAAAACGCCTACGATGCCAAAAATTGGGACGATTGAATCGATCAAGCTTTCCATTTCATTTTCCTTTATGTCTTAAGTTAAGTGCGGGTTTCTAAAGACATATACTTTGATGAGCCTAAAAAGGTTGCAAAATTTCTGTATTAAATGCTTTGGAGGTCTTTGCTTGCCCGGATTCTCGAGCCCGGTGGCGGTTAAAGGGCCGGCTCACGAATGCAATTTAACGCAATTGCGCTAGCTGCGTCCTAACAGCGATTGCGCGATGATTGGGTTTCTTAGGCGGGTGGTTTGTGGTTTGTTGTTTGTAGTGGGTGTTGATCGGGTTCGTTTGGCCGCGTAACCCGGCGGGGGTCTAGCCAGTGCTAGGCGGGATCCATCGGTCACCAAAATCATTGGCTGCTGAATCGCCTTCCTTCGAGGTCCAATAGATCAGAACGATGATCCCTAAAAGTGGCACGAGCGCCAGAAACCACCACCAGCCGCTGCGATTGATGTCGTGTAGTCTTCTTGCCGCGACCGTGGTGCTGGGGACAAAAATCAGGACTGATATGAGGTTGGTAAAGTTCTGTGACTGATAAACAATTTCTAAAGACGCGTCAATGGCGATGGCCGGCAAGTACAGCAGTGTGCAAAATAAAGAAAAGTACCAAAACTCCTGCCGGGTGGCTCGACCTGAAAAGCGGAAGGCTTGCTGCAGGCAACGCGTGATAGATTGTTTGAACGTAATAGGAAGATCCTCTTGGCGTCGATGGCGCCGTTCGTGGTGGTTGTCATGCTAACAAAGCCAACCGGTCCACCGTCTAGGCCCCGGTCAGGGCTGGCCTGCAATCTTAGTCGGTCACTGTGTTACTGGGTGCAACGCCCGGGTTTTAAACAAGGCCCTGTCGCCCGGCGCCTAGACCCAGTAAGTTTAGCCGATAAAGCGCGCCGCAGAGGTTAATGATTGCGTTGTGGTGTAACCCCAGGCCACGGTTGTGCCGGGTCAAGGCCGTCACCGAAAAAGCTAAAGTGGGCAGGATTTTCAAGGTGCTAGCATGGCCAATGTACCCCTCGATGCTGGCAATTGGGCAGGTCCCTACGCTGACGTTACGCGCCTGCGCCCAGCGTCTGGTTGCCAAAGCATCCAGAGCAGGATCTCGCTAGAGCAACCGGGCAAGACTGCAAAGGCTTAAGGCGTAACAGGTCGCGATAAGTCCAAGTTCGAGCATGGTTTCATAATTTCAGTGGCACTTCTTCCGGGGTGCAACGGCCTCTGAAATGATCAAGTACAGCGAAAGGATAATCTGGCAGGGCCCTGCGCCGCACGGTGTCGTGCGCGGTCACGACAAAAGGCTGTGTACCCAAGGCCAGAGCCCGAGTGCGCGATGGTTCGAATGTGATGCCGTCCTGCAAGCTGCGCATTGCGCAACGGCCTCAGTCGCCGATAGTGGCCAGCAGGTCGTCGGGTGCATTACTGGTTTTGGGTTTGGGCATTTTTTATTCTAAGCCGTGTTGAGATCGCGGCCATTGATGCGAGCAGCCATTTCAGCGGGTTTAATCTGTTGTTTAGCAAGACGCATTGGGCCTTCGGAACCCAAAGAATCGGGTG
>Ga0209091_10003364_pt1 | contig 12905 bp, 11 predicted proteins | sample ArcticOcean_MG_C_6_FD_187438 | JGI IMG/M metagenome (GOLD analysis project Ga0209091, IMG submission 187438) | Marine microbial communities from western Arctic Ocean - ArcticOcean_MG_CB8_128 (SPAdes) (version 2) | ecosystem: Environmental > Aquatic > Marine > Oceanic | place: Arctic Ocean...
TTCTCATGTAGGCTAGGGGCGTTTGCCATCTTATGAGTTCTGCGACCATTTTTGGAATAAGCGCAGGATTCTTAATGAGCTTGTCATACTGCTCCGGGAACTTGTTCAGTGCATAGACACTGCCGGTCATACTGTTCCGGGTGGTGTCGTTACCACCCACAATTAATAGTAAGAGGTTTCCCAGGTAGTTCATTGGGGAAATGTCTTTGGTGTCATCTCCGTGTGCGAGCATGGAGACAAGATCGCTGCCAGGGTTTTTCAACCGTTCTTCCCAGAGCCCTGTAAAATATTCGAGGCATTCGAGCAGCTCTGTGCGTCTTTGTTCCTCCGACTCGATTATGCCGCCTGGCTGAGGAATAGCGAAGGTGATGTCTGACCATCGCGTTAGTTTTCGTCGGTCCTCGAATGGGAAATCGAAGAGCGTTGCAAGCATCATGGTGGTTAGTTCGATAGAGACAGTGTCGACCCAGTCGAACTCTTCACCTTCAGGTAATGAGTCCAAGACGCTGCTGGTGCGTTCGCGAATCAACTGTTCCATTTCCGCCAACTTGGGTGGGGCGACAGCCGGCGTAACTGCCCTGCGCTGGTCATCATGCTCTGGTGGATCTTGGGCGATAAATGTTGTGATGCCCAATGCCCCTTCTGGCAATTCAGCATCAATCGGTAAGCCAAGTACGATTCCCTGCGCGGAGCTGAAATTCTTCCAGTCAGCATCTACTTTCTTGATGTCTTTGTATCTTGTCAGGGACCAGTATCGACCCGCAAGATCGGTTTGGTTGAAATGGACTGGGTCCTCAGCCCTGAGTCGTTCGAAATATTCCGTCCAGCGATGTTGGCTCCAAAGATGGGGGTTGATCGGGTTGATATCCTCTAAAGCAAGATCGTAAGCCGATGGTATTACTGTGGATGATTCAGTGCCCTCTGACCCAGGTCTTGGTGGAAGATTTGTTGAATCATCAGAATTAGTTCGAGCTTCACTCATTGTTTTTCTCTGGTTTAAATCAGGTTGGTCGAGGATTGCCGGGATGGGAGTGTAATGCGCTATGTGCTCGCTGTAAACATTGCCGCGCTGTAAAGGGCTAGCTTTAGCGTTTAACAAAATGAAATCAGGGATTCAGGACCGGTGATATGTTGGCCTAGCTGTAATGAATAAAATGGTCGCGGGACGGCGCTCTGTCACTAATTAACGCCAAACATGATGAGATTAGCTTAGCTTAGTGGTTAATAGTATCCCTCACCCGTCATGTATTGCTAAACGAGCATTCGTTTCTTGTTGCTGTCGACATGTAAATCGCCCAGTCCTGAGGGTGGTTTCAGAATGGTTTTCACGAGTCATGCCCTGCCTTCTGCATTAGGTAAAAAGTTATTAAGAGCTCGCATATTGAAAAGCGATTTTCGCGCTAGCGCGTCAATAGTAGTGGCTTGTATTTGGCAACACGAAGCCTGATGGAAGTCTATTTTGAAGGTCTAATGGATTGCGTGAAAACCAGTGGTGTGGGAAATTATCGCGATCTACTAAATTGATTATAAAACATGCGAATATCCGATATTAAGAACTCCACTGTCCCTTACTTTAAGGGTAACTTTGCACCGGTTCAGCAGGAACATAATGAGCCTTGCCTAGAAATTATCGGTGCCGTTCCGAAGGCACTTAATGGGGCGTTTTTGCGTATTGGCGCAAACCCGGTGTTCGTTAATGACCCGGAGTCTTACCATCCCTTCGCCGGCGATGGAATGATCCATGAGGTCTTTTTTAACCAGGGTAAGGTCACCTATATCAACCGGTTTGTTGAAACGGAAGGCCACCTGGCAGAGCAGGAAAAGGGTGGTGTCATATGGGATGGGCTAAAGACGCAGCCCGAAGATGCAGAGCAATATGGCGCCTCTAAGAATATCGCGAATACAGCCATGATCTTCCATGCGGGTAAGTTCCTTGCATTGCAGGAGGGAGCCCGTCCTTTCGAGCTAAAACTGCCTAACCTTGATCCTGTTGGAGAGGTTGATTACGAAGGTCGTTTGAAGCATCCCTTTACCGCGCACCCAAAAATTGATCCGCGTACCGGCGAGTTAGTGACTTACGGATACAATGCAACAAGCAAACCGTACTGCTCGGTTTCGCTGATCACCAAAGCGGGTGAGCTTATCCACACCACCGACGTAGATATACCCAAGCCAGTCATGATGCATGACTGTGCGATTACTTCTAACCACACTGTAATCATGGACCTGCCCTGTGTCTTTGACTTTGGGCGCATGGCCAAAGGCAAGAGCATGTTGTATTTCGAGGAGGAAAATGGCTCACGCTTTGGTGTCCTAGCTCGAGGTGCAGATGGCGACGAGATTAAGTGGTTCGACGTTGACAGTTGTTACTGCTACCACACCGTCAACGCGTTTGAGGATGGTGACGAAATCGTTGTCGAGGGTTGCAGGTCAGAGCGCAATAGTATCGGTGACGATGTAAAGCCGCAGGCCGGAGATCGAAGCGACCTGCCAATGCTGCACCAATGGCGTTTGAATCTTAAAACAGGGGAAGTGAAAGAGAAGTCGCTGGATAACAAATGGGGTTGTGAGTTTGCGAGGATTAATGAAGATTATATGGGTATTCGAAACCAGTTTACTTACGCGGCAAGAATCGCTGGCGATACCTTAGAGTCGGGCTTCGACGGCATTATTAAATATGACCTAGTTAATGAAGCGAGCGTTCACTATCCGTATGGCCTAAATCGATTGGGTGGCGAACCAATTTTTGCGCCGAAACCGGGTGGGCTAAATGAAGAAGATGGTTGGGTTATTGGGTTTGTCTGGGATGATGAGCTTCAGCGAAGCGAATGCATTGTTCTCGACGCGGCAAGGTTTGAAGATGGACCAATTGCCCGGATCGTGATGCCTGCACGAGTGCCTTTTGGTTTCCATTCAGCGTGGGTCGATGAAAAAGCTTGGCGCGCTTAGCGATAAATTCGCTTTCTTTGGATCACTCAAATGAATAAATCGTTGCTGATTGACGTTATTGTTCGCGAGATCACCTCTGCATTAAACAATTCTTTGGCTGCGGCTGAGGAAGCGCGAGCAACAGCGACAAACAAAGAAAATGCCGCTGAAAATAAGTACGACACTTTGGGTCTGGAGGCGGCCTATCTTGCGCATGGTCAATCAGAGCGTGTGGTCCAGCTTGAGAAGGATCTGGCTGCGTATGTCTTTTTAAAGAAACGCGTGAAGGATCACGAAATCGCAGACGTTGGCTCGCTGCTTAAACTCGAGTACAAAACAGGAGAGGGTCGTTTCCTGTTCATCGGTCCTGCTAGCGGGGGATTGGTGGTTAGCCTCAGCGGTTCGTCGGTCATTGTCATAACTCCTGGTTCTCCATTGGGGAAGGCTTTGATGGGCGTGGGTGTTGACGACGAAGTTAGTGTTGATGTGGCGGGTAGTGCCTCGAAGGCCCGCATTGCTGGTCTCTGGTAACGTTCCGGTATTACAGCGCCTGTCGGTAAGGTGCTGAGTCAAATCCATAAAAGCTAAATCGCGCATCAACATGATCAATCCTTTGCGGGGTCCAGTAGCGGTCGCCGGGCATGGGGAAATCCAGCAAACTGCGTTGCAGGGGTGTCGAACGACCAATAACCGATTCGACATGTCCATAGTAGCTCTGTCGTGCCCATCCTTCGTTCCAGTTGCTCCAGCCCCTAGCGTCAGCACGTCGCCAGGCGAGGTTATGAGCTCGCCTTAATTTTCCGGGCATCACAGGCGTGCCCCTATGCCAGAGGTCATGGCGGTAAAAGAGAATAGTACCGGGTTTGAAACTCACTAGCTGTTCCCGCTCATACAATTTTTTGCGAAGTTTGTGCGCGTCTGGATCGTTTTGGTTGAACCAACTTTCAACCGTTCGGCGATCATTAAAAAATGGTGTGCCTGCGTGGCCGGGCATGTGGATGAATGGGGGCTGGTAAACAGGGTCAGTGTCACCTTGTCGTGTTACAAAAGCTGTTCCTCCGGAAGTCTCCTGACTATCGTCGTAGTAAATAATAGCCGCTACAGCCTCGGGAAATTGCCAGTCCGGGTGTAACACAGTGTTGTTGCCATAATCCATGTGCATGCGTTGATCGGTATTCGCTTGCGGCCCGTGATTGTCTGGCTCGACGCCGATCTTCGGCCAAAGGTCTGCCTGTAGAAGGCGAATGTCAGTGCTACCTAGAAGTTGTTGAGCGGCCGCTATGAGGTGCTCATTCAAAACAAGATCGTCTAACGGTATTACTGAGGTCGGAAACTCAAATTTTCGGTCCGGCGACCCAAAGTCCAAGTGGTCAGGGTCAATCTGATCCAGAGTAAAATTGTCGTTCAACCAGGTGAGGGCTGACTCGATCACCTCGCTGGGAAGTTGCATCACGAATGCGCCCTCGTGCTTCCAGCTATTGATCTGATCTTTAGTAAGCAAAGGGCTGTTTCATTGTAGAGATAATTTTTTTTTGATTTATAAGTATGCCCTACAACCCGGTATCCTGATAAGCACTATAAGCATCTGTTTTTTTTACCGAGTCCAGTGCTATATTGGTTTCAGAAAATTAACTTAGAAGCGTGCATAACCGGCGCACAACCCATTAGAGATCAAAAGGGAAATTTGTGGAAAAAGATGAAAAAGTTGACGTTTATCTCGTTTGTAATGCCAAGTATCACGACACTAATTTTGCCCGACTGGAGTTGTTGAAATTACTTGGTGAGAACCAGGATATACATACGCGGGTCGCTGATAGCTTTAGTGACGTTGAAGCCATTGCTAACTCAGTGCTGCTAATTACCTACACCTGTGATCTCAGGCCGACCCTAGAGGAACAAGAAGGTCTTGCAAAGTTTATCGCGAACGGTGGGCGTTGGTTCGCTCTTCATGCAACCAGCGCTTTACTTGAATTTGCAGAAGATGGCAGGGTGGATACACCTGATGTGGCGCCAAAGTTTATGGAGGTCTTAGGTAACCGCTTTGTCGCGCACCCATCCAATCAAAAGATTCAGATACGCGTTACCGATGTGGTCCATCCGCTCACCGAGGGCATTGAAGATTTTGAAGTCGAGGACGAAGAGCCATACTACTGCGAACCCCAAGGCAAGCAGACAGTTTTACTTGAGGCTTCCTACAACGAACCATCGGTGGGTTACGTGCAGTCTGATTACGGTACTGATAGAGAAGACCATCCGCAAATGTACTTGCATCCTTACGAAGACGGAGAAGTCCTCTACCTTTCCCTGGGGCATTGCACAGGGAAGCACGACATGAAGCCAATGGCAGACATTGTCCCTGTTGTTAGAGGCTCCTGGAATTCTCCTGTCTACTACGAATTGCTGCGTCGTGGCATACGATGGGGAATTGGCGGGGTTTGAGTTGGTTGTGCTGCCTGCCACGACCTAAGGGACGGGCGGTGGCGGCGAATCTAGACCCATCTGTCTGTGGTCGTCGCCCACTCAGTATTTTCCCTTACGTCAACGCCTTACCACTTTTCCCAATGTAAACTGTTTGCAACGTCTTCTCGCCGTGGGCGCCCCCATTCGCCCTTCGGGTAGCCGACAGGGATAAGGGCTACGCTGCCCACTTCCTCAGGCAGACCAAGAATCTCTTTCACGGTTTTTACCGAGTGCGGCAACGTGGGTGAATAATCGGTAGCCAATGTAAGTAATATGCTGCCGAGGCCCCTTGATCTTGCGGCCAGCATCAGGTTTTGAGCCGCGGGATAGATGGACCCAAATAGACCGGACCCCGTGGCGGCATCGTCAGGACATGGTTGGGTTAAACAGGCCACTATGATCACCGGTGCTTCCGCTAAGTGTTCCACCGTATGCATCGCTTGAGTATAGACCCGGCGGCGCTCATCATCGGTGTCAGGATTCGCTAGCACGGTATCTTTAATATAAGCGGTTCCCGCCTCGCGGTAAGCGTTTCCGATTTCCTGCTTGGTCTGTTCGTTGGTGACCACAACAAATGCCCACATTTGGTAGTTGCCCGCAGAGGGAGCCATCGTTGCTGCTTCAATAATAAATTCCAGATCAGCCTTGGGTACAGGGTCTGGTTTTAGATGTCGCATCGAGCGGGTGGTGAATATCGCTTCTTCCACTGATATCTCTGTCATGGTGACTCCGGCGTAAGATCGTTTTGAGGCGTCGTGATTATTCTGATTACATGGGTCGTGCTCAGTCTAGCGGTATAAGCCTGCCGTCTTTATCACGCAGTTCTGGCCCATCAACTCTAGCGCGACTGTCACCAAAAGGTGCGTCACGGTCTCGCAGCGCAGCCCGAAGCCCCTCTGTGCCAATTTGTTTGAAGACGTCCCTAGCCGCTTGAGTTGTGTGCGCACGCGCATCATTTTCCGCTGCAAGGCGCTGCAGTACCGTTGACCCCATCAGTTCCATGCCGACATTGATAATCCGTTTATTCGTTGACAACATTTCGGGGTCAATCCAACTAAGCCGATCAGCGAGCCCTTCCACTTCTTGTTCTAAATGTTCCTCAGGTACGGATTTAAGTACCAGCCCAATTTTAGCTGCATCTTCGCCGCTTAAAGTATCGCCAGTTAATAGCAGCCGCTTGGTCCACTGTGGGCCGCAATGATAAAGCCACATCTGATTGGGTGCGGCGCCCATATTACGTAGTGCTGAATAGCCAATGCTTGCGTTATCTGCGCATATGAGCATGTCACAGTAAAGCGCAAGATCAGTTCCTCCGGCATAACAATGGCCATGGATCTGAGCAATCGAGGGTTTGTGCATCTCGGTGAGTGTTCGAAGTGATCGCTGGAATCGTTCTATTCGCCAGGCGTCATCATCCATACCACTACCTTTGCGGCGTTGGACGCCATCGTCGGTTACATTTCGATTGGCCGTCAGGTCGTAACCCGCGCAGAATGAAGGGCCTTCGCCTTTTATAATTACGCAGTGAACGGACTTATCGTCGTCCGCCTCCCACAACGCATCGCGCAGTTCCTCCACTAGCTCTATAGATAATGCATTACGTTTTTCAGGTCGGTTAAGGGTTATGCGTGCTCGGCCTTTTTCAACCTCATAGGTGATGTTCTCAAATTTCAGGTTAGTCATATGGTCTCCTTAATAAAACGGTTAGGCGTACGAGTATCTCTGGAATATCGGCGCGGAAGGCAGATAGAAAAAACAATGTGCATGAATTAATATGACGATATGCTACCACCAATTAGATTAGAGATTAAACGAGGAGAGGTATGACCGGGTTGCTTCGATCGATCACAGCAGACGAAATTAAAGCATTTGATCGTGATGGTGCTGTGTTATTAAAAAATGTCATAGGACTGCAATGGGTTGATATGCTCGCTGAAGGACTTGAATACGCCAATAACCATCCGGATGGAATGTCAGCAGGTGTTTCAGAACCGCTTCGAATCGACCAGTTTCCCGCAAGCCATTCACCCAAGCTAAAGGAGCTGATGGATGAATCCCCCATAGCGGAAATTGTAGGCTCAATCTTGCAGGACTCTGTCAGATTCTATATGGACCAGATGTTTTACAAGCCCGCAGGGCTTATTGCCCCTAGCGCTTGGCATCAAGATACTTGTTACTACAATGTTGATGGACACCAACTGGTGAGGGCGTGGGTTTGTGCTGACGAGGCGCCACGGGAAGTAAGTATGGAAGTGGTTCGAGGTTCGCATAAGTGGAACGTGACCTATCGTCCGCCAGTGGGCATGGATCCAGCTAGTGATGTGGCAGGGGCGAAGCAGTTGGAGGCAGATTTTGCTGACGGTAAAATTTTGATAGGACGTGAGGCGCACGATCATTGGACTTACTTTGATTCGTTTCTTGATCCTAGCTTGCCAGTGCTACCGGAAATTGAGGCGACTCGAGAATCTTTCGATATTTTGGGCTGGGACTATAAGCCGGGAGATGTGTTGCTATTTCATGGGAATATCCTTCACTCAGCGCGCGGTGGTATCGAGTTGCCGCACGCTAGGCGCTCACATGCATCCTTATGGATGGGGCCCGACGTTCAGTATCTCCGGAGACGCAGTCAAGCTATTCCAGATCCGTTGCCTTTATATGATTATGAGCCATCTGATGGACAGTTTCTTGGCGATTTCCCTGAAGTTTTTCCAATTGCGTGGTCACCGGGTTAGTTAATACGTTCGCCAGTATTTGAGGTTAGAGCTCCGCAATCATCTTGGATAGCAGATCTTTAGTGAAATCTAAGACTTTTCTAGTTTGTTCGTCATCTAACTGACCATTTAACCTGCCATATGCCAAACCCTCCATCTGGTATTGGCCGACGTCACAGATCAGCTCAAACATTTCCCTTTTACCTCCCCATTCTGGGATTAAATTTTGGGCATCTCGACGCCATGTTTTTATAAATCGCTGATATGCAGGTTTTAGAACCGCTGCCAGTTCAGGGTGGGTGCGTGCAGCAATGACGAGGTCCTGGTAGGCAACATAGTGACCTTCATTTAAATGGTGCCAATATACTTCAATAGCGTGTGCCATCGAATCGACCCCATCTGGTTTTTCCTCTAGGTCTCGCTGATGGTCGGTAAGCCGTTTTGCCAGCAGGTAGTTGATGGCCGCCTTAATAGCATCCAGTTTTACGGGGAAATGGTACTGCATTGAGCCTTGAGAAACCTTGGCGATTTTGGCGATTTTGGCCATAGTGGTGCTTTCGTAGCCAAATTCAATGATGGCCTCGAGCGCTGCGATGACTATTCTGTCGCGTGTTAAAGAACTTTTCTGGGACTGCCATTTCGACGAGGTTTTGGGGTGTGTTTGCGACATTTAGAGCTCTTTAGTTGAAAATAGATGAATCTTAAATTCTGAAAAAGCTAGTTACCAGTTTTCTGGGGCTTATGTTTTGCAACAGCTAACTGGCTGATGAGCGAAATTTGACGCTCGCTCATCGCGGATGCCGAAGGCAATAACTCGAAAAGTCATTGTTGACTTGATAAAAAAAATACGTGTATATTGATTTGTGTAAAAGTAGAGCGCAGCTGGCTGTTATGGCGACGTGTCTTGGTTTGGTTCATTTAATTGCTTAGGGGAAACACAGTGATGAGATCTTTGCGTAAAATTATGCACTTATCGATAGTAGGGCTCATTTTTGCAAGCCCAACATCAAATGCAGAAGAACGAAGTCGTGTAAGTGGTACCACCATCGAAGAAATTGTCGTTACCGCGCAGAAGCGTGAGGAAAGTATTAATGATGTTGGAATGTCTATCCAGGCTTCCACCGGAGAACAGCTAAAAGATCTTGGCATAACGGATGCATTTGATCTTTATAAGGCGGTTGCAGGCTTCAGCTCGAACGTAAACTACGCAGGGACTGCGATCTACACGATTAGGGGCGTCGGCTTCCAGGAAAATTCGTTGGCGACCAGCCCAACTGTCAGCGTTTATCTCGATGAGGCGCCTCTGCAGTTTTCACCTATGACAAGGGGTGCTTCCTTGGACGTTCAGCGCGTTGAAGCACTAAAAGGTCCACAAGGGACCTTGTTGGGCAGAATGCAACGGGTGGCGCGGTTAACTTTATTGCGAATAAACCGACGCGGGAATTTGAGGCAGGAGTGACTGTCAGTTATGGAGAGTTTGACGCTGTCGATATAGACGGTTTCGTAAGTGGCCCTCTTAACGATGCTTGGAGTTATAGGTTAGCGCTGCGGTCACAGACGTCGGATGACTGGCAGGAGAGTTATCTTAGTGACGAGGAGGCTGGTTCTAAAGATGAGTTTACCTACAGAGCATCTTTGGCTTACGACAATAATGAGCGCACAAGGCTGCTATTCACGTTGAGTGGCTTTTCTAACACAAGCGACGCGCTGCGTCCTCAACTGGCCGGTAAAATTGCGCAAAACCCCTTAAATGGATTAATTCCTGGGTTCTTGGCAACTCCGCTTGCACCTAAGAAAGCCGAAGCAGCGGACTGGGGTCCTTGTGCCAATAATAATGGTGGTACACCCACAGTGCCTAATCAGAGGAACTATAATAATGGCTGTGATCCGTTGGAAGTTGATGACCAATTCGTGTCTGCGCAGGTTCGCGTTGATTATGACTTAACAGATGATGTCGTATTTACTTCTTTAACTAGCTTTAACCATTACGAGCAGGATGGGTCTGGTATGGATGCAGATGGCACAAGTCTCCAAATCTATGAGCAGACTCATACGGGCGATCTTGAGACTCTATTTCAGGAATTCAGATTCACCGGCAGCTTTAGCCAAGGAACATGGGTAGTCGGAGCCAACTACGAAGATATGGAGACTGAGGACGACTATATCCAATCTTATGGACACTCTTCGGTAAACCCTGTCTTTGGGTTTATCGATTATGGCCCAAATAATCCAAATGCTGCTCAAGATATTCAAACTTGGGCTATTTTTGCGAACGTTGAGTATAGTCTTAATGAAGCGGTGACTTTGCAGGCTGGCGTTAGATATACCGATCAGGAACGCGATTTTAATGGATGTACCGACGATGGTGGCGATGGCACTTGGGCATTAACTTCGGCGCTGATTCAACCGTTCTTAGGGTCGACTAATCCGCTTCAGGTTGAGCCAGGAGAGTGCTCGACAACTGGACCGGGTCCGGACTTCAATCCGGTTCGAACAGGTCACAATCTTAGTCTAAACGAAGACAATACTTCTTGGCGGCTTGGCGTGAACTGGGCTATGAACGATGCGACGCTTGTTTATGGCAACATAAGCAAAGCTTACAAGAATGGTCAGTTCCCGACGTTGCCCGGCTCCGCTATTTCTCAGCTTCAGCCTGTCGTTCAAGAAGAACTGCTTGCCTATGAAATTGGCGCTAAGTCAACGCTGGCAGACGGAAGCCTGCAGTTAAATGCTGCTGTCTTCTACTACGATTACGAGGATAAGCAAATCCTAGGTGCTCTTGAGGATCCGATATTCGGGTCTTTGCCCGCTTTGGTGAATGTGCCGGAATCCCATGTGAAGGGGTTTGAGTTGGTGGCCACTTGGATGCCTATTGTAGGGCTGACCATTGCCCCATCAGTCAGTTTTGCGGATACAGAAGTTGACGGAAACTTCAGGAATTTCGATGCATTCTTTGGTGGTACGAACTTTGGCACGAAGGATTTTTCAGGTCAGGATTTCCCGCAGGCGCCAGAGTTGCAAGCCAATTTAGCGATTAATTATAGCTGGGAAGTAATGGATGGCTGGACAGCCTTTGTCGGTACTAACGTGAATTATCAGGAGGAGACTAACTCCTTTTTCGTTGACGAGTGTAAGGAAGCTGGCGTCACGTGTACCCGTCGCGATGCTGGAGAAATATCAGGAGACACGACGCTTCCTGTCCCAGAAAGAACATTGGTGGACGTGCGTGCAGGTATTGAGAACGACAATTGGAAAATCTGGTTGTGGGGGCGTAATGTCACCGATGAATACTACTGGACCCGTCATAGTAAGGTTAATGACTCGATCATAAAGCTTAGCGCTATGCCAAGAACGCTCGGTATAACTGCTAGCTATAGCATGTAAAGACTACCCCTGGCCCCAGATTACCGTTAGGTAGTCTGGGGCCTTCTTTTTTTTGGGTATGCCTAAATGTAAAACGGAACTCTTCAAGAATTATTGTATTCATATTTGGTCAGCTTTGACCTAACAGAAAATTTCGTACTACACTGCCCCTATGGGGTTCATCCGAGGCTCTATGGAAGAATTTAGAAACGAAGTTCGTCAATGGCTTGATGAACACTGCCCTGAAGCGATGCGTACCAAAGGCACTGAGGAAGACTGGGTTTGGGGAGGTAGAAACGGAACCTTTGCCCATCCGGATGCGAAAGTATGGTTGGAGAACATGGGTTCAAAGGGCTGGACCTGTCCAACTTGGCCGCGCGAGTATGGCGGCGGCGGATTGACCCAAGAACAAAATAAAATTCTTCAGGATGAACTTGCAAGAATTGATGCTAGACCTCCGTTATTATCATTTGGTATCAGCATGCTGGGACCAGTTTTGCTGGAGTACGGTAGTGAAGTTCAAAAACGCGAGCATCTCCCAAAGATTGTCCGCGGCGAAATTCGATGGTGCCAGGGATACAGTGAGCCTGCGTCAGGGTCCGACCTCGCGAGTCTGCAGACGCGTGCTGTGCTCGATGGTGATGAATACGTGATAAATGGATCAAAAATCTGGACCTCTTTTGCGCACCTATCGGACTGGATATTTTGTCTAGTACGCACTGATCCGGATGTACCGAAACACGACGGCATCAGTTTTATCCTTTTTGATATGAAGTCGAAGGGTGTCGACGCGAAGCCTATCCAGTTAATAAGCGGCTCCTCACAGTTTTGTGAAACATTCTTTGATGATGTCAGGGCGTTGCGAGAAAACTTGGTTGGTGAAGTGAACAAAGGCTGGCCGATTGCTAAGCGTTTGCTTCAACACGAGCGGAATATGGTTGCGGGGATGGGTACACAGGGTGCCCCAAAAAATCCGGAACACTCGATTGAAAATCAGGCAAAGAAATATGTCGGGGAGTGTCAAGGAAAGATTGCTAATTCTAATCTTCGAGACAAAATCACTCAGCATAAAATGAACTCTAAGGCGTTTAGCTTAACCCTGCAAAGATCAGCTTTGGAGGCGAAAACCAGTTCGGCGCCATCTCCAGCCTCCTCTATGTTTAAGTACTACGGCACAGAGCAGAACAAAGGACGTTTTGAAGTTATGATGGACATGCTAGGTGCTCAAGGACTCGGCTGGGACGGAGACGGTTTTGATGAGAAAGAGCTGTCGACTACTCGCAGTTGGCTTCGGTCCAAGGCGAACTCTATTGAAGGTGGTACCTCAGAGGTTCAGTTAAATATTATTGCCAAACGGGTGTTGGACTTGCCTGATTAAGTAGAGTTCTCGTTTGAAGAAATTGAATCGCTCAGAAGGTCACTGGACATTTGCCTGATTCAGGG
>Ga0209091_10003365_pt1 | contig 12905 bp, 8 predicted proteins | sample ArcticOcean_MG_C_6_FD_187438 | JGI IMG/M metagenome (GOLD analysis project Ga0209091, IMG submission 187438) | Marine microbial communities from western Arctic Ocean - ArcticOcean_MG_CB8_128 (SPAdes) (version 2) | ecosystem: Environmental > Aquatic > Marine > Oceanic | place: Arctic Ocean...
CTTCCAACCATGCCTCGACGTTGTTCTGCGGTTGCAGAATGTTGTGCTTCAAGTTCCTTTTCATAGAGCCTTGCCCGCAGGACCTTTAAGGCTTGGTTTTTATTTTTTAACTGGGATTTTTCATTTTGACAAATGACAACCAGTCCGGTTGGAATATGGGTAATCCGAACTGCAGAATCAGTGGTGTTCACACTCTGTCCACCCGGCCCAGATGATCGATAAACATCAATCCGTAAATCTCCAGGATTGATTTCAATCTCAACATCATCTACTTCCGGCAAAACCGCTACAGTTGCAGCAGAAGTGTGGATACGTCCCTGCGTTTCAGTTTTTGGAACCCGCTGTACACGATGTACACCACCCTCAAATTTCAAGCGGCTGAATACATCTTTGCCCTCTATTGAAAAAGTTATTTCCTTGAAACCACCAAGATCATTTTTGCTTTCGTTGAGCAGTTTCAATTTCCATTTTCGTGCTTCAACATAATGTGCGTACATTTGAAAAAGGTCCCGGGCAAAGAGAGCTGCTTCATCGCCACCTGTGCCTGCACGAATTTCAATTATGATATTACGAGAATCGTCTGGATCTTTTGGAAGGAGTAAAAGTTGGATTTCCTTTTCCAACTCTTCCAACTTTCGGCCGAGTTCCGGAATTTCCTGACTGGCCATTTCACGGATTTCCTGATCTTCATTATCCGCGTCTGCTAATTCACGGTTATCATCGAGTTCTTGCTGGATTTCAAGATATCGGTGATAACACTCAATAATTTCCTGCAGACCTGAATGTTCCTGACTCAACTTTCGGTAACGCTCCTGATCCTGAGTCACGTCGGGTTGCCCTAGTTCGTGCGTCAGATTTTCGAAGCGTTCATTTATTTCCGCAAGTTTTTCCAGCATCTCGGGTCAGGCCCGTTTGTAACGACGTTTAAACTTTTCAATTCGACCTGCACTATCAACAAAATTTTGTGCTGATCCAGTAAAAAACGGATGACAGTTTGAACAAATTTCTACTGTTGTTTTTCCGCCCTTTGTAGACTGTGTCTCCCAAGTCGCTCCACAAGCACAGTGGAATGAAGTTTCTTTATACTCCGGGTGAATATTTAATTTCATTTTTTTGTTTTTTTGATTTAAGTTTTTTAAAGTTTGAGGTTTAAGAGAAAATGTATTTTCTGTCTGTAATTTGCTTTTTTTATTTATCCATCATATTAAGAAAGTTCGCATTCTCTTTGAATTTTTCCATTTTTTCAATGAGAAATTCCAAAGCCTCAACTACATTCAATTGAGAGAGAACTTTACGTAAAACCCAAATACGGTCAAGGTCAGCTTTATCAACAAGCAGTTCTTCTTTGCGTGTTCCGGATTTGCTGAGATCGATTGCAGGAAAGATCCGTTTTTCAACAGGTTTCCGATCAAGTACAAGTTCCATATTACCTGTACCTTTGAATTCCTCAAAAATCACTTCGTCCATCCTGCTGCCAGTATCAATCAGTGCTGTCGCAATAATGGTCAATGATCCGCCTTCTTCAATGTTTCTGGCTGCACCAAAAAATCTTTTAGGTTTAAAAAGTGCGTTGGAATCAACTCCTCCGGAAAGAATTTTTCCGCTTGGAGGAATGACTGTATTGAAGGCCCGTGCCAGCCTAGTTATTGAGTCCAGCAAAATTACAACGTCACGCTGATGTTCAACAAGTCGTTTTGCTTTTTCCAAAACCATTTCAGAAACCTGTACGTGCCGCGTTGCCGGTTCATCAAAAGTTGAGGCAACCACTTCTCCATTTACGGAGCGACGCATATCTGTCACTTCCTCAGGTCGTTCGTCAATTAACAAAACTATCAAATCTACTTCAGGATGATTTTCAGTGATACTGTTTGCTATTGACTGCAAAATCATTGTTTTACCAGTTCTTGGCGGAGCAACAATCACTCCTCGCTGGCCTTTCCCAATTGGCGAAACAAGGTCAATGATCCTTGTGGTCAAATCATTATCTTTTCGTTCAAGCTTGAGGTGTTCGTTTGGATGGAGAGGAGTGAGGTTGTCAAAAAGAATTTTTTCGAATGCTTTATTTGGGTCACGGAAATTAATTTCTTCGACCTTAAGAAGAGCGTAATAACGTTCGCTCTCTTTTGGCGGCCTGATTTGCCCTGCAACTGTATCACCTGTCCGTAAATTAAAACGCCTTATCTGTGAAGGTGAAACATAAATATCGTCTGGTCCAGGGAGGTAGTTGTAATCTGGTGCTCTCAGGAATCCGAACCCGTCCGGAAGGGCTTCCAAAACTCCTGCTCCGTAAATTATCCCTTTACGTTTTGTCTGGGCCTGCAAAAGGGCGAAGAGTAGTTCCTGACCCCTCATGCTGTTTGCATTCTCTATATCATATTCTCGTGCAATCTTAATCAGTCCATTGATATCTTTTTTCTTCAACTCAATTAAATTGAGTGTATTTGGCGCGGTTGAATTATCTGAATTATTTTTTGAATTATTGCTATCGCCATTTTCAGGCCTGCTTATAGACATTTGAGGTTTAGTCGGAGGTTAATCAATGATAGGATCCCTTAATCTAAGAGACCATTTTCTGATGTGTTTAGTTAATGGAAGGATGATAAATTTTAACGTATTTGCAACAACTACAATTACAAAAAGTGGTTATCGTGATTAATAAAAACAACGTAGGTAAGGTATTGTGTAATGTGGAACTAATTGATCTAGAATTGTGCTATTAATAATTCGGGTACTTTAACTTCGCCAATATACAATACATTGTCAAGTGTTTTTATAAAAAATATATTTATTCTGAATCAGTTATTTTTCCAGTGAGACATTAATTCTCATAATATACTGATATTTTTTACTACGGCATGTAATCTCTGCTGAAGAGAGAGACCTGAAAAAATGCCCAATATCGTATGAGATCGCTCACACATTTTCGGAATGACAGGATAAAACTCGTGACAGTCGAGTTCTTTTTTAAACCACAAATATTTAACTGCCTTTGCACTATGATGTGCTGTTTTTTTTCTTTTTTGGAAGGTAGAGATCAGTGATTGTTCCTTCAAAAGCCTCTGCCGCAAAGGCCACTGTTTCCGAAAGTGTCGGATGCGGATGAATCGTTGAACTTAGATCCTCTGCATCACATCCCATCTCAATCGCCAGAGCAGCTTCTGCTATCAAATCTCCAGCATGTGGCCCGACAATCCCTACTCCAATGACTCTGTTTGTGTCTGCTTCAAAAAGGACTTTAGTCATGCCTTCACTGCGTCCCAAAGATAAACTGCGTCCACTTGCAGCCCAGGGGAAATTCCCTTTTCCGTAAGCAATGCCCTGCTTTTTTGCTTCTTCTTCAGTAATACCTGCCCAAGCAACTTCCGGATCAGTATATGCTACAGACGGAATCGTCCTGGCATCAAAATGCCTTTTCATTCCTGAAATAACTTCTGCAGCAACTTTTGCTTCGTGTGTTGCTTTATGTGCCAGCATCGGCTGGCCTACTATATCACCAATCGCAAAAATATGAGAAACGTTTGTACGCATTTGCGAATCAGTTGCAATAAATCCAACCTCATCAACTGCTACCCCAGCTTTTTCTGCACCAATAAGGAATCCATTTGGTGTACGTCCTACTGAACTAAGAATGCAGTCAAATATCTGAGGATTGCCCGGTGCATTTTTACCTTCAAAAGAAACTTTCATTCCTTTTTTGAGGGCTTCTACCTTTGTAACCCGTGTTTCAAGCCAGATATTTTCATACTGTTTGGATATTCTTTTTTGAAAAGGACGAACTATATCCCGATCTGCACCGGCCATCAAGCCATCAAGCATTTCAACAATGGTTATTTTTGAACCCAGAGCATGATAAACAGTAGCCATTTCCAGACCTATAATACCTCCTCCAATTACCAACAGATGCTCTGGAATTTCAGTAAGATCTAATGCTCCTGTTGAATCTATAATACGTGAATCTTCCGGAAGAAAGGGGAGCTTCACCGGCAGAGAACCTGCTGCAATAATCGCATTTTCAAAATGAATTGTATTTTTGTTTTCATCAGCGTCAGTAACGCAAAGATGGTTAGGGTCCATGAACTCACCCATGCCGGTAATGATTTGCACTTTGCGCTGTTTGGCCATGCTCTTCAGACCTCCGGTTAACTGGTTTACAATTCCGTCTTTCCACTCACGCAACTGGTCAATATTAATTTTTGGTTTTCCAAAAGATACTCCGTGTGCACTCATCGATTCAGCTTCGTCAATGACTTTTGCTGCATGTAACAGTGTCTTTGACGGAATACAGCCAACATTCAAACACACACCACCAATACGATTGTAGCGTTCCACCAAAATTACTTCCTGACCTAAATCCGCTGCACGAAAAGCTGCGGTGTATCCTCCAGGTCCTGAACCCAACACGAGCACATCGCATTTCATATCTGCTTTTCCGGAAAAAGATTTTACGGTTTTGAGCGTCTTCGATTGAGAATCTGGTTTCGAATTTTGGGATGGGGAGATTTTTTCAGATTTTAGGGTATTAACTTTTGCTTGTTCATTTGTCTCCAATTTCAAAATCAGGCTACCCTCAGAAACTTTATCTCCTGCTTTAACTTTTATTTCACGGATTATTCCCGCAATCGGTGAGGGAACATCCATGGTTGCCTTGTCGCTTTCCACAGAAATCAGCGGATCCTCCAGTGCAACCTTATCGTCTACATTGCAAAATACTTCAATAATTTCTAAATCTTCAAAATCACCAATATCCGGAACCTTTACTTCAATGAGACTCATAACGACATTCTCCGCATATCTGACAAAATTTCGCACAAGTCTACCATAAATCGAGCCGCTTGTGCTCCATCAATCACACGGTGATCATAAGTCAAATCCATTGGCAGCATAAGGCGCGGCAAAAATTCTTTACCGTTCCAGACAGGCATCATACGTGAACGCGTTACACCGAGAATTGCAACTTCCGGAGCATTCACCAAAGGTGTAAAAGCTGTTCCGCCAATTCCACCTAAACTGGAAATACTGAAACAACCGCCTTGTATGTCGTTGGTTTTTAGTTTTTTTGCTCGAGCTTTTTCACTAACTTCACCTAGTTCTTTGGCCAGTTCCAGCAAACCTTTCTGTTCCACATCCCTTATCACAGGAACCACCAGGCCGTCCGGAGTATCCACTGCCACTCCAATGTGAAGATATTTCTTCAACACTAAATTCTCCTTGTCTACAGTCAAGGATGAGTTGAAATTTGGATGCTTCCGAATTGCCACAGCACATGCTTTGAGTAAAAAAACAAGAGGAGTTACCTTCACACCCTGCTTTGCAGCTTCGTCTTTAAGCGATTTTCGAAAATATTCGAGTTCAGTTATATCAGCCTCATCATGATGCGTGACGATTGGTAAGTTCAGCCATCCTCGATGCAAATTTACAGCAGCTTTTTTCTGTATTCTGGAAAGCGGTTTAATTTCTACAGGACCAAATTTACTGAAATCTATTTCAGGCATTGCTGGAATTCCTGATCCGGCAGCAGCAGTTCCGGAAGCTGTTCCTCCCAAAGCCTGCTTGACAAATTCCTGAACATCTTCTTTTGTGATACGTTCTTTGCGTCCGGAACCATGGACCTGACTCAGGTCAACACCTAATTCGCGGGCAAATTTACGAATCGAAGGACTTGCATGTGCACGCAAAAATGATTTCTGATTAACCGACATCACTATTGGCGGTGGACGCCGTGCCGGTTCTTTGGAAACAGCTCCAGAGCTTGTTGATTCAGATTCTATTGTGGAAACAATATCCTTAGTTTCCGGTGCAGTTGCTTCAGAATTTTCTGTTTCAGCAGAAGTTTCGGTAACTGCAGTTTCAAGTTCTTTTACCACTAAAGTAAGGATCAGGTCGTTTTGTGAAACTTTGTCTCCAGCTTTTAATTTTACCGTCTTTACTGTACCGCTAAACGGAGAAGGAACATCCATTGAAGCCTTATCACTTTCCATTGTGAGCAGCGCATCTTCAACAGAAACGGCGTCTCCTGATTTAACCAGAACTTCAATAACTTCGACTGCATCGAATTCACCTATGTCAGGAACAAGTATGTCTTTAATACTACTCATGGCGTTTCTCCTCAGGACATCAATGGATTATTTTTGTTGGGGTCAATTCCGTATTTTTTGATGGCAGCATTTACTGTTTTGAATGAAACACTCCCATCTTCCATAAGAGCATTTAACGCTGCCACTGCTATGTAATATCGGTCTACTTCAAAATGCTTCCTCAAGGCTTGACGTGAATCGCTCCTGCCAAATCCATCAGTTCCAAGCACAGAATAAGATCGAGGTACATATGCACGTATCTGGTCGGCAAAAAGTTTAACATAATCTGTTGCCGCAACTACAGGACCGTCTGTATCCAAGAGACATTTTTCAACATGACTCATTTTTGGTTTTTTATCTGGATGCAGCATGTTCCAGCGTGAAACATCATCGCCGTCACGCTTCAGTTGATTGAAACTGGTACAGCTCCAGATGTCCGCCTCCACCTTAAAATCTGCAGACAGCAAATCTGCTGCTGCAATAGATTCCCGTAAAATTGATCCGGAACCCAACAATTGTACTCTCGTTTTCCCTTTTTTACCTTTTTGCAGCAAATACATACCTTTCACAATGTTTTTTTCCTGACCTTTAATTAAGCCTGGATGCGAATAATTTTCATTCATTGTGGTTATGTAATAAAAAACATTCTCCTGTTTTTTAAACATGCGCTCCATTCCATTCTGGATAATCACCATCAATTCATGAGAAAAAGTCGGATCATAAGAAACACAGTTGGGCACATTTCCAGCCATGATTTGACTGTGTCCATCTTCATGTTGCAAACCCTCACCATTGAGTGTGGTTCGTCCGGAAGTAGCGCCAATTAAAAATCCACGTGCCTGCATATCTCCAGCAGCCCAAACTAAATCTCCTATCCGCTGAAATCCAAACATCGAGTAAAAAATATAAAATGGAATCATCTGTATTCCAGAATTGCTGTAGGCTGTCGCAGAAGCAATCCAGGAAGACATGGCGCCGTCTTCAGTAATGCCCTCCTCCAATAATTGACCGCTCTGATTCTCCTTGTAATACATTAATTGATCACGATCGACAGGTTCGTATTTTTGTCCTTCGTGCGCATAAATTCCGATTTGGCGAAACATTCCCTCCATGCCAAATGTTCTTGCTTCATCAGGCACTATAGGAACAATCCGTTGGCCGATGTTTTTATCTTTGCACAATAATGTCATTGCTTGCACAAGTGCCTGAGTTGTGGATATTTCCCGTTCTCCAGTTTCCTGTAATAATCGCTCGAAAATTGTTAATGCGGGAATGTCAAGAGAATCTCCTTTTGTTCTACGGGCAGGCAGGTGGCCTCCAAGAGCAGTACGGCACTGTTTAAGATATTCCAATTCAGGAGCATCATCAGGAGGCCTGTAAAACGACATTTGTTCCACTTCTTTATCAGAAATTGGAACCTGAAAACGATCCCTAAAACTTTTCAGATCGTCCATTTTCATTTTCTTTTGTGAATGAGTGATGTTGATTGCCTCACCAGATCCTCCCATCCCGTAACCTTTTACCGTTTTTGCAAGAATTACAGTTGGCTGTCCCGTATGACTTACTGCAGAATGGTATGCTGCGTATATTTTGTGAGGATCATGCCCACCACGGTTCAGTCTCCAAATGTCCTCATCAGACATATTAGAAACCATCTCCAGCAATTCAGGGTATTTACCAAAAAAGTGAGCACGGGTATATGCTCCACCTTTTGCTTTAAAAGCCTGATATTCTCCGTCAATTGCTTCATCCATACGTTTACGCAGAAAACCTTCAGTGTCTTTTGCCAGCAAAGGATCCCAGTATGAACCCCAGATAACTTTTATCACATTCCAACCTGCACCACGGAAATCACCTTCAAGTTCCTGTATTATTTTTCCGTTTCCACGTACTGGACCATCTAGTCCTTGCAAATTGCAGTTAATAACAAAAATAAGATTGTCCAAATTTTCACGGGAGGCCAGGCCAATTGCTCCCAGAGATTGCGGTTCATCTGTTTCACCGTCCCCCAGGAAAGCCCATACTTTGCGTCCGGTAGTGTCTGCTAAACCGCGGTTGTGAAGGTATTTTAGGAAACGTGCCTGGTAAATTGCCATGATTGGTCCCAGTCCCATGGAAACAGTCGGAAACTGCCAAAAGTCTTTCATCAACCATGGATGAGGATATGAAGGAACACCTTTACCATCGGATTCACGACGGAAATTATCCATTTGCTCTTCCGTCAGCCTGCCCTCCACAAAGGCCCGAGCATATATTCCTGGTGCTGAATGACCCTGAAAAAATACTAAATCACCACCATGATCTTTACCTACTGCCTGCCAAAAATGGTTAAAACCGACATCATACAGTGTAGCCGAAGAAGCAAAACTGGCGATGTGCCCTCCTAAGTCAGATGAATCCCGATTTGCACGCATGACCATTACCACTGCATTCCAACGGATAATTGAGCGAATCTTGTGCTCCAGTTCCTGATCTCCTTTAGAACGTACTTCAAGTTCCGGTGGAATTGTATTCAGATATGGTGTATTAGCAGAATAAGGACTGCCTACTCCTGACAAAACCGCATGGTCTGCTAATTCTCGTAAGAGGAATTGTGCCCTTTCAAAACCGTCTCTTTCAACGACTGCCTCCATAGCCTCTACCCATTCCTGGGTTTCCTGCGGATCTAAATCGTTTTCTTTTTTTGGAGTCATTAGTTTTACCTCAGTCAATGATGTGTTTGGATCCTACAATTTGATAATACCTTTTATTAGCAAAAAAACCATATTTGTTTCTTATATTGATTATTAGTGCTTGAAAGATAAAAATAATATGTTGTAATAACAGTTAATTATTTTTGATTTCAGCAATGAGGATTTTACAAAAAGCTTTCAGCAGTCAGCTAATAGTTCTTTGGACTGATTTTTCATTCTGTTAGCAGAAAACTTAAAATTGACAACTAAATCTCTGGTTATTGAAAAACTGCTGAAGCCCTGAAAAAACTGAGATAGATAGATTCTCGTTCAGACACTATTTAGGTTTTCACCACAATTAAATTGACTGGGAAAGTTCCTGGGATAGTTCAAGGGGTTGAACTGACTTAATTTTTTCCGACATCGGTTTTTTTCTTCTCACCGGATTTTTTACTTTTAAATGGAGCATAAACAATGGTCGGCCTTTTGCTCATTTTTATCAATGTTTTAGCAGAGTAGACAATGCCTTTACCTGCAGATACAATTTTTACTGCAGATACAGCTTTTTGGGAGCGCTTCAATGTCATTTCCATTGCCTCACGACTGACCTTCTTAGAGTATATGATATCCGGCTTAACAGGTCCAGTTATCCGTGCTCGTGTTTTGGTCATCTCCAATACTCCACGACTGGATTTTTCAGAATAAAGAATGTCAGGCTTAACAGGTCCAGTTATGCGTGCTCGTGTTTTAGTCATCTCCAAAACTCCGCGACTGGAATCTTCAGAATAAAGAATGCCCGGCTTAACAGGTCCAGTTATGCGTGCTCGTGTTTTAGACATCTGCAGTGCCTCACGGCTTATTTTATCAGATACTTCTGGATTTACCTTCAGAGGAGTATATTTACTGACAATATTGACTTTTTTATATGAAGACTGAAAAGGCTTTTTCACAAACCAGCGGTTATTTTTAACCATCTTAGAAGTGACCAAACCGGTTTCCAACATTTTATTTGCAGACATTTTTGCAATACTTTTCCTGCCTTGCAAAACAGATTTTTTCAAGACATAATACTTCACTTTACGTCCCTTTTTCTTTTGTTCTAGAATACGTACTTCCCTTTTCCTGGCCTGTAAAACAGCTCCATTTTTTACATATGATTGTATTTTGCGGCCCTGACTTTCTGCCCCTAAATTTTGTTCAAATAACATTCCGCCTGAAAAACAAAATAGAAAAATAATGGTTATGTCAAGAGACTTCTGCATGAACTTTGAATATGTAAAAGTTTTGTCGCAGTTTTGTTTCCTTTCTGTTAATTTGGCGCGTAATATGTTTTTCAACATTTTTCTTAGATCTTCTCAAAAATTAGCAGTAAATTCAATCTTATTAACTCGGAAGTTAGCTTTATAAATATTTGTGTTGGCCTCAAACGTAATCTGGATGTATAATTGATTATGAAATTGGAAAGAGATTCCCTGGACATTTCAGATTTGGAATTATAAAGAAAAAATGCTAAATCAAACATCAGCCACAGAAATTACTTCAGAGGAAATACTGCAACAAATGATTCGGGAGACATTTGAAGTTCCCAAAATCGAAAAACCGGCATCTGAAAAAAACTTCCCCGGAGCAGGTTTTTCACAGCAAATCGAAATGTACGCGGAGTCTAAAGAAAATTTATTAGTTCAGAGACTGGTAAATACACTAACTGCCCAACTTCAAACAATCCTTCCCGGTGCCTTCAGAATTACCTCTGAAACTGAACAATGCCTGTCTTATGCCAACTTGAACAGTTGGTCTCCCGGACGGTCTTATTTTTCTCTGTTTGAGATGAAACATTCCAACTCAGTCTGGATTTTGCATTTTAGCCGCACCGTCGGTGAGGGACTAGCTTCATTGGTTCATACAAAAAATTCTCGAAATCATGCAAATATTTTTAATGATTTACGCGAAGCAGATTCTATCACTTATCTGGAAATTGGAGAAATGCTGCGAAAAATTTTTGTCGGTTTGTTAGAGCTATGGCCAAAAAGCGACAAATTAAAAGTGGCAAGTTGCCGTCATATCTTACAATTGGGATTCCTTCGTGATTCTGTTATGGATGAAGAATATATCGTATTGCCGTTTTATCTTGATAATAGAGAATGTTCAGGAAAATTTCATCTGGTATTTCCTCATAGATACCTCTTGCTTTAGTTTCCACAGAGAATCTAAGTAGAAGGATCGAAAAATGACAAATCCGATTTTAAGTCAGCTCAATATTTACCCGCTAAAATCAGCAAGTGGAATTTCTCTCGATAGCTCTTTTATGGAGCAAAGAGGATTGGCACATGACCGACGTTGGATGGTAGTGGATGATTCCGGTCAATTTATGACACAAAGAACCTGCCCAAGCATGGCTTTGATATACACAGAACTTGTCGGTCAAACGCTGACTTTGAACGCCCCGCGAATGTCAGAGTTAAGTCTGCCTTTGTTTCCTACAAAAGGCGAATCTCAAGAAGTTGAAATTTGGGGTGACCGTTGTGAGGCTTGGACTGCCAATTACCAATCCGAATTGTGGATCAGTGAGTATTTGCGCAAAAGCTGTAAAATTGTTTTTATGCCTGATCACAGCAATCGTCCAGTGGATCCGGACTATGCGCCTGCACAAAATCAGGTTTCGTTTTCTGATGGTTTCCCTTTGCTGCTGATTTCTGAATCATCCTTAAGTGATCTTAACAACCGTCTTCCGGAAGCCTTAGCAATGAAACGTTTTCGTCCAAATATGGTTGTGAAAAACACGGAGCCTTATGCAGAAGATAACTGGAAAAAAATCAGAATTGGAGAATGTGAATTTAAAATAGTAAAATCATGTTCACGTTGTATACTCACTACTGTTGATCCGGATACTGGAAAATTTTCTGGAAAAGAACCACTGCACACATTGGCTGGCTATCGAAAACAAAACGGCAACGTACAGTTTGGTCAAAATATGATTGCAACAATTAATGGAAAGCTGTCGGTCGGAATGCCTGTAGAGATTGTCACACAAAGTTTAACAATAGCCTGATCATCAAATCTGTGAAATTAATTCGGATTACTTTGCATCTGAAGAACTTTTTCTTCGAGGGTAACAACTAATAATAAATCAGTAAACTTGTATATTGCTAACACTTATCTTAGAATTACCGTTCATAAAAAAAGAAGTTTGTGTTGTTGAATCTTAGATTGTAAATTTTGGAGACAAAAGACATAATCTAAGCTTTCTTGAAGTAAATAAAAGCATCAGCTTAAAAGTGTGTTGTCTGTTTATAGCAGCTGTGTTAACCTTAAACTAGAATCAAACCACTTCAATCTCAATCTCAGGAGTTTATATGCGTTTCATAAAATTAATCACTTTATTCCTTTTTCTCTCTGCCTTTGCCTTGCAGCCAGTACTGGCAAAAAAAATTCCCCTGGGAATGCTGGTTGATATTAAGGGCAAAATTGAATACAGCAAAAAGGGGAAACGCTGGAAAAAAGTTCGGCGCAACAAGTTCGTTTATGCCAATTATCTGGTCAAGGTCAGTACAGACAGTTCGATAAAGTTTTTGAATCAAGAAACAAACGAAACTACTCTGCTTACAGCCAATTCAAAAATCAAATTCACCAAAAAAGGATTAGAGGTACTTGAGGGAAGCCTGGGTGGAACCGATGCTGGAGGCGGCTTATTGTCAGGATTGTCAAAGCAGTTTAAAAAGACTCAGAAATATACTACTGTACGGCGTGCAGCTAAAAAAGGAGGGATTAACCTCAAATTGGCGACAAACACAATTTCAGCAGATTTTTCTGAGCTGGCCTGGGAAACTGCCGGTGCCGATTACTCCTATCGCCTGCATTTGGGAGCAAAGGACCGCAAAACCAATACCTGGACAGATTCTGCTGTCTATGATGTTCCGGCAACAGGAGATGAGGTTGTTCGCACCAGGATAAAACCTTTCAGTAAAAAACAAAAATATTTTGTTGAAGTTCTTGATGGAAGTGGCGTTGTGGCTTACACAGCTAAAGCTGCGAACTTGAAAGTGTTATCCGGTAAAAAACTCGCAAAGTTCAAAAAGCAAAAAGACGAGTTTCAAAGTATGGATGAAAGCGGATTCCTTTATGCAGGGCTATTGAAGGATAACGGATTGCTTGTTCCTGC
>Ga0209091_10003366_pt1 | contig 12899 bp, 10 predicted proteins | sample ArcticOcean_MG_C_6_FD_187438 | JGI IMG/M metagenome (GOLD analysis project Ga0209091, IMG submission 187438) | Marine microbial communities from western Arctic Ocean - ArcticOcean_MG_CB8_128 (SPAdes) (version 2) | ecosystem: Environmental > Aquatic > Marine > Oceanic | place: Arctic Ocean...
TCTCTCTCTCTCTCTCTCTCTCTCTCTCTCTGCGTTCACTCTCTCTTCAAAACCAAAAAAGGGGCGTCGTCTTGTTCTTGTTGTCGTTTGTTTTCACTTCGCCCCGGGGAGGAGCAAAGAAAGGCGTTTTAGGGGGAAAAAGTGTATCTCTAAAACCTCATAAATTACAAGCGCGGCAGCACAACAGAACACCATAATACTAAAGAAGCCCGCGTTGTTTTACACCAAAAATGTCCATCATCTACCACGGCATAAAACGCGCACCCAAAATGGGATATCTCGCCACGCAAAAGAAACTTTTAACGGAGGAAATGGTCAGAAAATCATCATTCGGAACGAGTTCGTTACGAACAGATACGAACGCATTCAAGGAAACATTTTTCATCCCTCGAGCGCACTGGGCGACGGTAGAACCCGACACGATGTCCAACGCACTCCCGGCAATTGCCTCGTGCATCGTCGACGGGCAGTTCGCTTTCTCTGCAAAGAAAGAGTACAAAACCTTCCCGGATCCGATGGATAAAAACGAGGATTCGTTCCTCTTGGTACCGGAGATAACGAGAGAGGAGTTGGGACATTTTTTACACACGAGAGTCGCAAAGACGCCGAAATCAGGCGCACACAACGCGTTTAAATCTCCGGATAGGTATTTGAAATACGGGGACGTGACTATGAAATTGGCAGAGGCTTTGAGAGATGCATCGAACGTAACGTATTTTGCGAAATTGATACAACGCGTCGCTCCGAAATCGTACGCTCAAGCCGAGGCGGAAGTCGTGGTGACGAGGAAGTTTTTGGAGAATTTTACCGGGGATAACGTGAGGTTTTTATCGAGAGGGTTTTCCGTGCCTGGAGACCACACGGGTCAAACGAGTTTTGGGTATCGATGGCCGTACGGGAAGGTGTGCATTATCACGCCGTTTAACTTTCCGTTGGAAATTCCCGTGTTGCAATTGTTAGGCGCTTTGTACATGGGCAATCGAGTGTTGTTACACGTCGATTCGAGAGTGTCGATCGTCATGGAACAGTTCTTACGATTAATGCACGCGTGCGGGATGCCCACTGAAGACGTGGATTTGATTCATTGCGACGGGCAAATCATGGGAGAGTTACTCGAACAGTTGCAACCTCGGATGACGCTGTTCACCGGATCGCAAGGCGTCGCCGAACGATTAGCGCTGCAGTTGAAAGGGAGAGTCAAGTTGGAAGACGCCGGCTTTGATTGGAAGATTTTAGGCCCGGACGCGAAGGAAGAGGAGTTGCCGTTTACCGCGTACCAGTGCGACCAAGACGCGTACGCGTGTTCCGGACAAAAATGCTCCGCGCAGTCGATTTTATTCGCGCACGCGAACTGGATGCGATTGGGCATCTGCGACGCCATGGCGTCGTTGGCGAAGAAGAGAAACTTAACGGATTTAACCGTCGGACCGGTGTTGACGAAAACAACCGAGCAAATGTTGACGCATGTGAGACAAATTTTATTGCAAATCGAAGGGTCCAAAGTCTTATTCGGCGGAAAAGAGTTGCAAAATCACAACATTCCGGAACGGTACGGCGCGATCGAACCGACCGCAGTGTTCGTACCGTTGAAAGAAATGTTGAAAACCAGAGACAACTTCGAGTTGGTCACGACGGAAATTTTTGGTCCGTTCCAAATCGTCGTCGAATACGACGATTCGACCTTGCCGGACGTGTTAAAAGCCATGGAAAAGATGGAGAATCATTTAACCGCGGCCATCGTGAGCAACGACGTCGATTTCCGAAGAAAAGTGTTATCGGAAACCGTCAACGGCACTACTTACGTCGGGAACCGAGCGCGCACGACGGGTGCGCCGCAAAACCACTGGTTTGGCCCGGCTGGTGATCCTCGTGCCGGAGGGATCGGCACAAAAGAAGCCATACAGTTGGTCTGGTCGTCGCACCGAGAAGTCATCGTCGACGATAACGAGAGCAAAAAGAACTGGACGCAACCGGCGCAATCGTAACAAATAGAATATTACTTTAGAAGTCACACAACATACACGCACAAAAAAAAAGAGAATGTAAGATGATTGAATTCAAGTCCGCCTCCTTAACCACTCGGACATCGTAGCTATTAACTAATATCGCTACGAACAGGATTTGAACCTGCGCGGGCATTGCCCAGCGGATGTCGCATTCGCTCTTCAAATTCTCTCGTTTTGTTGGTTAGGGTTTAGTACTACTTATAAAGAACATAAACTTTAGGGTTTTTAATCCGGTCTTTCTTTTCCTCTTCGTTCTTCTGATTTCCCACAGAAACAAGCGCTACGAATACTGCTACGAATGACCACGATCGAACCGACGACGACGAAAAAACCTCCTCAAAAACACGACGTCGAGGTCAACTGGGAAGACCAGCAGCGCATATGCGCGTTTGGCCGCTTAAACAACCGCGTTCACGAGTTACGCGCGATGATTGCTTCCCGAGAGGTACTTTACACACATTTCTTCCCCGCACTAAAATGTTGACTTTTCTATCACTACACAGAAACAATTGGAGGACACCGAAGAGGCAGAATCCGAAATGACCTTCGCAGACGACGATGCAAAGTGCGACCTCGTCGTGGGCGAGTGCTTTTTCGAAACGGAGAAGCTTAAAGCCGAGGAAATGTTACAAACGAAAGTCACGAGCGAGAGGAAATCCATCGAAGACAACAAGGAGGAATTGACGAGAGTCGCGACGGCGATGGAACAATTGAAAGGACACTTGTACGGGAAGTTTGGCTCGAGCATTAACTTAGAGGAATAATAATACGAACACGTAGCGGTAGAGCAGAGAGAGAGAGGGAGAGAATACGTGCGCATCTTCATAGTCTAGCGTAATGTACATTTGATATACAATTAAAAGCGGCATATCTAGTCCTCTGCTTCCCGTTCGTTTCCCCGCTGCTCTGATAAAAACGCGCGCGAGCACTCTCTTTTGCACGTCTCTTTCCTCAAATCCTCGTATTCTTTCATTTTCTGTTCGTCCGCGTGGAATTTTAAAGACGTCGAGTGGTAATAGGCGTCCACACACGCCCGTTCGCACGCGTTTTCGGACGCGTTTGACTCTAAAATCGGGGACGAGCGACAGACGCGATTCGGAGTATTAGTGGTGTTATTGTCGTCGAATTCCACGCACACGTCCACGCATTTCACGGACGAGCTCGTAAATTCTGTCGTCCTGGTTCGATAACACGCGCTTTCCGGATCATCTGTGTCGTTTTCGGTTTCGTTTAAACGCATGTTTTGGTGATGATGATTCGATGGTTTTGAAAGTGAGGAAAGTTGAGAAAAATCGAAAGCGTTCGATGATGCGAACGACTGATGTCGAAAGCAGTTTTACTACCTCTCTGATGATCGTGCGATGATGATGATGATGATAACAAAGTGAGTTTTAAAATGGTGGTGGTTCTCGAATACTGCGCATTTTTAAAAGTATCATCATCGCGTAGTATTACGTTTTCTTCTTCTCGATCTCGATCTCGTCAAAGTCTCATCCTTCGCATCCTCCTCGCGCCCGTGGCGCCGCCGGCGACTGCGCCCGCCGACGCCGGTCCAACTGCACTACTCTCCTTCGCGAGTCCAATGACATCCAACGCGGAGGCGAAAGAGGAGGACATTTTCTTCGTCTTCTCGAACTGTTTCCCGCCTTCTCGCGTCGGGAACTTTTGGGACGTGAGCGCGGACTGTCGCTTTGCGCCTAAAGGCGTTTTCAACAGCCGGTCGAGCTCGTTCCGCAACGAAATCTCCCGTTTCGTCACGCTTCTGTGTTCGGCTTCTCGTTCCAGTTTCTTTTGCGTCAACTCTTTCTTCATTTTATGTTTCCCGTACGATTCGAAATCCTCGATGACCTGGACGCCGTCTTCGTTATCGGAAAAGTGCATCACGTCCTGGTCGTCTGAATCGAAATTTTTGTCGAAATCGGAATCGTCGTCTGCGTCGAGACCGAGGTCCATGGCCTCGGCCGTTCTTTTCTTCCACGCTTTATCCGCGCGCTTCTTCTCGTTTTTGTGAACGATAGCGTCTAATCTTTTCGCCAACTGTACTCTCTTCGTCGCCTCGCGAACGGTTTCTTCCGCCACGGGAAACGGCGGTAATCGAAAGCCTCTCTCGCGACCCATGGCGGCGAGCATGGCGAGGTACCGCGAGCGTTCTTTTGGCGTGACTAAAGCTACGGAAACGCCCGATAGATTCGCGCGACCGGTTCGTCCGCATCTGTGCACGTACGCGTCCGCTTGGCGAGGCACTTGGTAGTGCACGACCAACTCGACGCCTTTAATGTCTAAACCTCTCGCGGCGACATCCGTGGCGATTAGAGCGGACGCCTTATTACCTTTGAATCGGTCCAACGCTTTCAAGCGAGCGCGTTGTTGCATTCCAGCGTGTAAATTAACCGCGTTGACTTTCATGAGTTTTAAAAGCGCCGTTAAGCGGCGTAAGGATGAGATAGCGTTGACAAACACAATCGATGGTTTTCCGGCGTGCGCGGAGAGAAGGTATAAAGTCAACGCGTCGCGCTCGTCGTCCGTACACTCTAACGCAGATTCGTGCACTTTAGATGCCACTTTCGTTGTTGATGTTATCGCCGCCTTTGATGATGATTCATCGGGGTTGTTGTCTTTCTTCTTTTTCGTCACCGAGTCGCTCACGTCGCAAAGCTTGACGCGGCCGTAAAATGGAACCATTTTCATGAGATTACCCATCGTGTTCGTCGACGCTAACTCTTTCGGTGGTTCCAAGCGATACGCGTTTTCATCGTTCCCGTTGTTGTTCTCACCTCCGCTGCTGCCGCCGCCGTCCTTCTTTTTACCGTTGTTCACTTTCTTGGACGACGCTTGCGGTTTCTTCCGATCGAGTTTGTATTTGACTTCATCCGGAACGGTAAGCGTCGCGGAAAAGACAAACGTCTGACGATCTCGCGCCATGATTCGATTATCCGCCGCTGGTTCATTTTCTTCACCATTTTCTTCATCATTTTCTTCATCATTTTCTTCTTCTCCTTTCTTCGTTTTACTATCATTGCTAACAACTTTCGTCGCCGCCATCGGTTGTTTCCGTTTCGTCAGCTTTGCGGACCGCGCGATCCTCCTCGTCTCTGGCGGTTCCGGAATCGATTTAATCACGCTCTCGAGCTCCTTAAAGTGACCTCTCTCTACCATCCTATCCGCCTCGTCTAGAGTCAAAAACGTCAACCGCTCCAAACTCGTCAAATGTTTCTCCCCGTCGCGAATCAACTCCCACAACCGCCCCGGCGTCGCGACGATAATCTCCGGCTGTTTCTTCAACACTCTCTCTTGTTTCTGCTTGGACATCCCTCCTACGATCGCCGCTATTTGAATGCCCGTGTATATCGCGACATCGGCTAACATCTTCGCCACTTGCAACGCCAACTCTCTCGTCGGCGTCACTATCAACGCTCGCAAATGTTTCTTCCCTTTCCCCGGTTTCTCCTCGTCCGCGTATTCCTCGTACCATTTCTCTTCCTCTTTATCTCGCATCAACCGTTGTAAAATGGGCAAACCAAACGCCAAAGTTTTCCCGCTCCCGGTTTCCGCCGCGCCGACGATATCCATCCGCCCTTTAATCGCCGGGTGTAAAACTCTCTGTTGAATCGGCGTCGGTGAAGTAAACCGAAGCTTCCGAACGCCTTTGAGCAGGAGCGGGTGCAAATCGTACTGCGCCCACGCGGCGACGTCTTCTTCGTCGCCGAAATCGTCTAAATCCTCGTTTTCATCGTCACCACCACCACCCGCTTCACCACCGTCACCGCGTTTTGCCTCGTTTTCTTCATTCCTCTTCTTCTTCCTCTTCTTCGCCTCTTCCACCTTCTCCTTCCACCGTTTCTTGCGCTTCAAAATTCTCGCCTCTTTTGCGCTCGACGACTTTGACGTCGCTTTCTTCTTTTCTCCATCTAAATCGTTTTCTTTTTCTTTTTCTCGGACGGTGGTGATATTACAGTCGTCGTCATCGTCGTCGTTTTTGGTGGTCGTGCTCTTCTTCAATGTCTTCTTTACTGTCTTCTTCATCGTATCGTCTTTCTCTTCTTTCTCTAACGAGAGCACTTCGAGACTCACGAATCCTTCCTCGGAACTTCCGACTAAAAATTGCGAGTTTACGTCAATCGCGTGCCAATTATTGTTCTCACGCACGTCGTCCTCCTCCCCGACCGCCCCGGAAGAGTAGAGTTCGCGCAATCGTTTCAGCTCTTCGTCTTTATCTTCGTCGTAACGAAAGCTTTTCGTCGTCTTCTTTTCTTCGATGCATTCGCCGCCGGAGCCGGAGGATGATTTCATCTCTCGCGAGGCTGCTTTCAAAGCTTTCCTTGCTTTCGAACCGAGCTTAAAGGGCTCCTTTTTACTCAAAGTGTTGCTCTTCATCTTTTCTTAAAGCTTTTGGTATCAAATGTACTCTCTAAACGTCGTCGTCGCAACTTGCGCGCGCTCGAAAGTGAAGTGAGAAAGAGAGAGAAGATTTTAATTGGGAAGTGTTTAGGGTTTAAGGAGGAGTGTTCAGATTCAATAGAGGAGCGAAGCATCGATTATGTACGTAATGATACAATTATTCATTTTCGAGAAGACACTACTCCATTCAGTACTGCTCCAAATTCTTTTCTTTTACGAAAGGATGCATATGATCGTTTTTATGTTCCAGTTTTCTCATCAAACTATTCTCTCTGTCTTTTTTCTCGCGGCGGCGAGAAATCACGCACGCAATCCGCTATTATAACAAAACTAAGGGCCCGTCCCAGGGATTGCTAGATCCTCCTTCTCCTCCTTTTGTACTACCGCTGCCTCCGTAGCGTTCGAACGTGCCGAGGGGTACATCTGGTGGTTGCCGGTTGGAGGAGGATTTTTGGTACCGCGCCCCCGCTGTTATCGTCGCTTCTTGAGCGTTATTGTTATTCGATGATCCTCCGACGTTGACGATGACTTTTTCCACGTGGCTCCGAATCGCCAAGCAGGCGCTCGCGATGGGCGCGTCGCCGCCGCGAGGGTGTTTCACCGTTTTGATGCACTTGCCGCTCGCGCGATCCCACAGACGGCAGGTGCCGTCTTCCGAGGTGGAGAGCAAGTGGTGTCCGTTCGACGTGCAGTGTAAAGAGACGATGGCGCGGTCGTGGCCGCGGTAGGTCGTGAACGATTCGTTCTTCTTCTTCTTCATTCTCCGTCGTTTTTTGTTGTCGTTGCCCTTTTCTTTATCGTCTTCTTCTTCTTTAACTTCTTCTTCTCCTCCTCGGTCGTCGTCGTCGTCGTCTCTTTCGATGTCGTGCAAATGTCCTCCACCTCCCATTTCCACCACCGGCGCTCCGTTGATGTTCATCTCGTAAATCTCCCCGTCGCAACTTCCTACGAATATGCATCGATCTTCTCCGTCCATGCATATCGCCGTCAACGCTTTCGGCAAACCAAACGTCGCTAAACACTCGCTCCCGGTTCCGTGCGTCATCGAAAACACTCTCGCGGTTCGATCGATTGAACAACTCGCGACTAAATCCGCCCCGGCGCCCGCGCTTTTCGAACAACACACGTCCGTCACTTGAAGCTGATGACTGGTCCAACTCTTCATTGGTTCCAACGAAGACGACGTAAACGACGACGAAGACGCGTTGTTGTTATTCAAAGTATCGCACTTCAACGCTTCGCATACGCTCCACGCGCTCACCGCCGTATCTTCCGAGCACGTGATTAAACTCGACCCGTCGCTGGTAAACTGCATCTTCACCACGCGTTTAAAATGTGCCGTAAATTTCCCTCGCATCTTACCCGTGCTTCGTTCATACATCGAAACTTCGCCGGATTCAAATCCAACCGCGACCAAGCTCCCGCACGTGCTCGAGCACACACTCGTCGGTTTTTCGTTAAACAAGAACCGTTTTATCTTCTGATCTTTAACACTCGCGACGCCTCTGTTCCCTCCTGGACAGTCGTAGACATCTAAAGCGTTCTTTTCCCTGCATATTTGGAACACGTGTCGCGTCCCGCAAAGGTCCACCGAGCGAGGACTTTGGAACGTTCCCGCGGAGGATTTAAAACGTCTAACGAGGTGGAAATGAGGTAAAGAAAACGCGATTAAAGAAGAAGTCGACGAAGAAGTTTCGGAGGATAAAGAGGAGGCGAGAATGACGCACTCTTCCGCGTCTTCTCCGTCGTTACGACGACCGCGCATGCTCATATCTCTCAATACTAAGAGCGTTAGATGAGAGCTTTTTATGGCGGCTTAGACCAAAATTGACAAAGAAGGGGTTCGTTTAATTGGCTAATAAGGAGTTCGTTACTTAGTAGTCGTTTCATTATTTATTACTAAAACCTGGCGACGCGTTTCGGCACGACACCTACGGGCGCGCCGTTCCCTCTATAATACGTTCTTTCTTGTTTTCGTTCTTTGTCTTCTTCTTCTTCTTCTGTGACTTCTTCGTTTCGTCGCCACCGCTCGTATTCCGCGATTAAATTTTTCTCAATCGCGCCTTGCAAGTTTGCTAAAACCGCGTCGTTGATGGCGTTGACGACGTCGTCTAAACCCGGGACTAAAGCGACAAAGTCGTTCACGGATGCATCGAGGGTCATGACCACGTCGCCTCGAACGGCTCTTTTCATGTCGTCTTTTTCGTCTTCTTCGTATTCCTCCTCTTCGTCTCCTCCAACCTCCTCGTCTGAATCGTTCCTCCGCCGCCTTCGAAAGCTTCTTTCCTCGCCTAACTTCCCTTCCATTTTCAATGTCACCGTCTCGTCCAAGTTGAATTCTTTCGGCATGCCTTCAAACTCGAGCTTTTTCGCGTTTATACTGATTGATTTGTCCTTTCGATTTGGGATTAACGCAATCGTCGTTCTCACGACGACTTTGTTGCCCAGAAAATCGAACGGTAAAAGCTCCACCTTCCACGTGTTTTCATCGATTCTTGTGCGTCTCTTTTCGTCCGGAAAAGTTACCGAAAGAATTCGAGATCCATCGGAAACGTAACTCGCGAACGACTTTGCATCGTTTTCTTCATTTTTCCAGTCTTTTAAAGGCATACGGAGGGATTTTCGCGACGTCCACGACCGGGAAACATCTCCGTAGATTTCATTAATCTTCCCCGTGCTTCGTCTTAAATGTCTCGATCGTCTTTTCGTATTCGTCGCGAAACAACGACAACAACCCACAAAACTGCTACTTTCACGCAATCTACCAACACTGCTGCTATTGCTCATTGTGTTCGTCGGAGAGAGGATGTGATAAAAACAGATGTAAAAGAGAGACGACAGATGAGAAATTCTGAAGCGTTTTTCTCTCTCAAAGGTCTACTTTTTAAAGGAAAAGGACGAAGATGTCAAGACGATGACGATGACGTGCGAGGTAAAGAGTCATCTCTCTCTCTGTTTCTCTCTCACTCACGTGTTGTAATCGAGTTTGCTTTTTCTGAAAGTGTTTGTTTTTCTTCTTCTTATGAGGAGTAATATTGCTTTATTATTCATTAAAATAAAACGCTCGCGCTCTACATCTTTAGTACGTTTTGCGGCGGCTTTTGCCTTTGAGGTGCTGCTGCTTATAAGGCCTTTTTTTCGGTGCTGCTGCTTCTAATATTATTCGTATTATTATTATTTATTACTTATATTATTTCCCGATGCTCTGGTAATACAAGTCGATGTACTCGAGCGCCGGTTTATTCCAGGTCCAATCTTGTCGCATGACTCTCGCTTGTAAAGAGCGAAACCATTTCGTATCGTTCCAAAACGCGTCGATGCATCTATCCAAAGCGTAGTCTAAATCACCCTCCGAGGTACCTTCGAAGGAGAAGCCGTTGGTACAGTCACCGTTTTCGCCGTCGAGTTCCCAGTTCGTGCTGGCGTTGATTTCCCACGCCGCTCTGGCTTTGTCCGTGTCGACGTCAAAGACGGTGTCTCGTAAACCGCCCGTGGCGCGAACGCACGGGACTGTGCCGTACCGCATGGCGGTCATTTGGGTCAAGCCGCACGGTTCGAACATAGACGGTACGACGATGACGTCGCAGCCAGCGTACATTAATCGCGAGAGCGTTTCGTCAAAGGCGAAGAAGAATCCGGCGTCTTCGCCGCCGAGTTGCGCGCCTAAACCGTTGAAATCGGCTTGGACTTTCGGGTCCGGAGCGGAGCCGAGCAAGACGAATTGGCCGCCTCTCGATAACGTGTGATGCGCGGCGTGTTTGATTAAAGGGATGCCTTTTTGCGCGGTGAGACGCGAGATGACGCCGACGACTGGTTTATCGCCGTAACCGGTTAAGCCGAGTCGACCGCGCAATTCGTCTCGAGCTGCTTTTTTACCTTTGACGACGCTATCGGCGTCGTATTTCATCGGGATGAAGTTATCCGTCGCCGGGTTCCAAATTTCCGGGTCGATGCCGTTTCTCACGCCGTGGAATTTGTGGAGGTTTCCAGATACCGCCGGGTGGCCGGAGACTTCGCCGGCGTAGGACGGGGACACCGTCGTGGTCATTTGCGAGTGGAACGCGGCTTCGCCTAATTTCGCTTGGCCGTAGTTCATGTTGTGAATGGTAAACGCCACTTTCGGCTTCCATAAGCCGTTGTGGTGGTAATTCTCCCAGTGCGCTCGCGCGACTTCCGCGGTGGACCAATCGTGGCAATGCAAAATGTCCGGTTGTCTTCCAGTTTTCAACAAAAATTCCAACGCGGCGTTGCAGAAAAAGTTAAATCTGCTGGCGTCGTCGTTCCACCCGTACACGGCGTCGCGCGCAAACATCCCGTTGCTCGGTTCCACGAAAAAAACCATCACGCCTTCGACGCGACATTTCGTGACGGTGATCCCACACCCTCCGAAATCAAAATTTGTTTCAAACTCTCTCGCGCCTAATAAAGGACTCGAGTTGAAGAAGGAATACATCGGCAAAATGATTTCCACGTGGTGTCCAAAATCCGAAATCGCTCTCGATAAACTGGTCACCACGTCCGCTAAACCGCCAACTTTTGCAATAGGGGCCATTTCGACCGCGATGTTGATGATGTGCAACGGCGGCGCTTTTTCCGTTGACCCGTTGGTCGGTAAATGGTAATCTTTACCATCTCTGTTGTCGTATTGCGCGCCTTCGCCGACGCCGGAGGAAAAGACGAAATCACACATCCAAGCGTCGCTCGGGACGTCGATTTCAATCGTATAAAATGGATCAGTTTCTGAGTTTACCGGCTTGTGCATCTTTAACGGTTCGGGTAAGTTATTTGTGTGTTTCCATCGGTTGAAACCGCCAGTTAAGTAAACATCTTCCGCGAACGATAAGTTGGTGTTGTTCTTGTTGTATCTCACCGTGCACTTTTGACCGGCTTGCGGCGTGAGCGGTTCGCACGTGATGATGTGTCTTTGCTGTTTCAAAGAGATTTCTACCGCGGCGGCTTTCATTTGTAAACGCTCTTCCTCTGCTTTTTCTCTCGCGATTTCTTCGTCAATTTTCGCCTGTTTCCTTTTTTGTTTCAACTCCGCGGCGAGCATGGTTTGCATTTTCAACCAATCTTCGGCTTCATTCGCGTTTTCCACGGCGACGACGTAATCGTTGCTTTCGTTGTTATCCCAGGATACTTCGTCTGCATCGGAAACGACGAATTCAACCGACGTCGCGAATTTCGGCACTTGGACGATAAATTCAAACCAACAATTTTGTTCGTCCGCGGGAAACTTTTCCGAGGGCGCGATCGGCGTCATCTCTTGGACTTGCTCGACGCCGTTCATCCAGTTTGAGAAACCGCAGTGCGCTTTCAACGTCGAACACGCGTACCCGCCGATTGGATTTTGCGCTTTGTTCCACGCGATTTTCTGTTTCGTCGCGTACCCTTGCGTCAACTTCTCCCCGGATTCGGTCTCGAAAATCGTTCTCGCGTACTTTTCAAATTTCGTAAAACTCTTCTCCTGTCTCTCTTTGATGGACGTTTGAATTCGAGAAATAATCTCCGCCGCTTTTTGTTCGTCCTCTGCATCCGTTCGCTTCAATTCTTCCTCTTCGAGCAACTCTTTTTTCGTTTTCCTCGGAAACATCGTCTCTTTGGTAAAATTCTGTTCGTTATTGTTCTCGTACGCGTCTCCGCTTTTCGTCTTGAAGACGTACTCGATTTCAAACGCCTCCGCGCTCAATTCCCCTCCCGGCAACGTGCACTCGAACCAACTCGTCTCCGGAATTTGCGTCATCTCCACGTCCACGGCTTCACCGAACTGCCACTCGTTAAACCCAACCGTACACGTCACGCCTTCCTCCCACGTCTTCGCGTTCTCTCGTAAAGACGAAGACTTTGAAGCGTCCAGGAAAATTTTCACCGGCGCGCCACACACCGGCGTCGACGGTACCGTAAACTCTTTCACATCTTTGTCTTCTTTTGTATTGCAGAGTAATTGCATTTGCTCGTAGGATTGGAGTAAAGAAATGGCATCGTTTGCCGCTTTTAACGCTTCTCCTTTCAATTTTTCCTCTTCCTTTGGTGTTCCCACATTTTCATCAGAAGCATCACTGTCTGTTGTGGATGATTTCGCAGTTTTCCTACTCCGCGTTAAAGGTTTCGTGTTTTTGTTATTCGTATTGCACTTCGTCTTCTCGTTCGCCGAAGACGAAACGCATTTGGCATCGTTCGAAGAAGAAGATGTTCCGGTTCCGGGGGATGATGAATGCGCGCGAATTCGAGAAGAGATCGGATTCCGACTAATCTTTTTTTTTCCACTCTTCGCATCATCACTCCTCCTCACGAACAGCGTTCTTTCCTCAAAAGAGCACGAAGAGCAACACGTCGTCGTCGTCATCGAAACTGTTATGGTATTATTTCTCTCTCTCTCTGTCTCTCTTTTAAAGTTATTATCACGCGCGTTTGCGTGTGCAAATAAATAAGAGTGCAACGAGAGAGTTTACTAAGAGACAAAAAACGTTTTTCTTCTTGTGTTTTGTGTTCGAA
>Ga0209091_10003368_pt1 | contig 12894 bp, 8 predicted proteins | sample ArcticOcean_MG_C_6_FD_187438 | JGI IMG/M metagenome (GOLD analysis project Ga0209091, IMG submission 187438) | Marine microbial communities from western Arctic Ocean - ArcticOcean_MG_CB8_128 (SPAdes) (version 2) | ecosystem: Environmental > Aquatic > Marine > Oceanic | place: Arctic Ocean...
AAAACTGTTTAGGGTTTTCAGTTGGTTTAAGGTATGAGAGTACCCCCTTCGTACTAAGGCAGTACTAAGGCAGTACTATCAATTTTTTAAGGTCAAAATATATTCCTGCACAGACAACTTCCAGACAACTTTAAGACAAAACAGACTATATATATGATGCCCAAGTACGTGGACGCGATTGAAGGAAGATTAAAGTTCTGTTCGACGAGTTCAGTTATAGGATTGTGTAACAGAAAAGGGAACGAAGCGACGTCGTGTCGTGCTCTTTGGAAAAAACATGTCTCACCCGAGGAACAAGAGACATTTCTAAGCAAACTACACACACTCACTGGCGCAGATTTGGAAGAGTTCCAACATAAATTCGGTGAAGCGATGATGTTGCGTATTCACGAAGTGTATGAGAATGATAAACACACGGACACTTTAGGCTATAACCAAGGCTTAAACGAACTTCGGGAAAGTGTTGAAAAGTTAAAAATCAATCGTGCCAACGAAATAGCAGAAAGTACCCCCACAAAAGAAGATGAGACTTCGAGACCTCCACTCGATAGTAAGACGCGGAAAGAATTTGCGCACTTAACGAAAGATGATTTGATTACCATGTACATTGAGTCGAAACGTGAGTATGATAAGTTTATTACAACTCGTTACAGACTTGATAAAAAAATTGGGACTCCATACACTCCAAGCAAATATCAACAAATAAAACATGAAGGGGTATGTGAAGACTTCTCGAAAGGTGAATGTAAGAAAGGCGACACGTGTGCGTATTCACACGAAGAGAATTTACACGAGGAAATGGAAGCTATAACAAGAAGTCGGCAAGAGAATGAGAAGAAGATCAATGTCAACATACTTAAAGAAGAAAATAAGAAGCTGAAGGCGTTTTATGAGAAAGCAAAATCCTATTTTGATGACGACGCAAACATACAGCAAATCATACATGTAGGCATTGGTTGCGATAAATGTGACGTATTGCCAATTCGTGGCGCGAGGTTTAAGTGTACGAATAAGGACGACTATGACTTGTGTGGAAAATGCCATCTTGAATACACTAATAGCCTTGTCGGTGAAGACTTATTAAAATTTGAGAGGTGTATTTAAAGACGAACGAATTCGTTCCTCGCTTTGGTCGCTTTAATTCCACTCGTACTCGGAAAATACTGTATCATTAAGTGCTTCTTCTATTTCGTTCTCCTGGAGTCTTGCGAGTATCTCTCTGTTCGCTGCTCACGTCTCGTTCTCCTGGAGTTGCGCGAGTCTGTTTCTTCTTTCCATTAATTCGATTTGAAGATTTATCGTCTGGAGCTCCTGCTGCCCCAGTTCGTTTATCATACGTTCACGTCTAATGTTGTGTTCCAAATCTACGTCGCCTTCGTCATCAGCCTCTGAACCACCCCTACCACCCCTACCACTTCTACCACTTCTACCACCCCTACCACTCCTGCCACCCCTGTCACTTTTCCAGCAATCGTAGCACTGATTAAAGTTCGGCGGTCGATTGGAGATGTCAACTCAACACCTTCTACACTCACCTTCGTCATCAGCCTCTGATCTACTCCTTCTCGTCGTTCTTGTCGGGTATATTTTTGTATCTTCATCGTCACAATCGGGTCTTGGTAACGAGCTCGGCGGCTCTGAGTTATTCAAAAATTTCTCAAAGTTTTTCTGGATTTCTTCTGGAGACATTTCGAATCTTTGAGAATGAGATTCCTGGGTTTCTTCTTGGTATATACGTATCGTGTATCCTACCTGTCCGTCGACCGTCTCGAGTTCAGGAAACCCCAATCCATCTACTCGAGCGCACCAATATCCTCCCAGTATTCTAAAGTATGTGTACATACAAGGTTGTAACCATTTGATAGGGAGTTCGTCGGCGTCAATGTCACTGGCACGGCCTCTTTCTGGCTCGTAATAGTCTACTTCGTCTTTCCAGTCAGTGAACAGCATCCAAAAAGAGCATTCGGCATCTCTTTTCGATACTTCCTCAGACTTTTCGTAGAAAGCTTTCATAGCTCTCAGGCATCGGTAGTGGTGGGACCTTAACTTTGAAAGAGGTATGTCGTCAGGATCACTTTCACTTTCGCCTCTGTACATATTTACTTTGTAATGCTCACGTTCGTCATCAATCTTTGCCTTGTAAATACATTGAAATGCTTGAAATGCTTCATCGCACGACATACTTCCTGTTTTACTTAACGCTCCACTTTGAAAGTGTCGATATTTAGTTTGAATAAGCCAACCAAGAACGTGGTCGTCCTTTTCCCAACTCCCCCCAAAACCAAGATCGCTCATGTTGTTTTATCAACTCCCCCAACTTCCGTAAACCCCAACCCCAGGTTTAACGAATTGAACGAATTATCAAAATACGGGTGATTCAACTAAAGATCACGAGTTTAATAAGATTCACGCAAGGACACGAAGTGTCTGTTGCGGACTTTTATTTGGCGTTTATTTGGGGAAAAAAGCGTGTGTCGAAGAGTCGCGATATTTATTCTTGTTTAGGGTTTTCTCAGTTTCTGGGGTCACATGAAAATCACAGGATTTTCACAAGAAAATCAATATCTATAGTTCAATTTGTCTGAAAGTTGTCTGTGCCAGAATATATTTTGACCTTCCAAACGGGTAGTACTGCCTTAGTGCTAAGGTGGTACTCCCATCCTTAACCGAATCAAAAACCTAACTGGATTTGTTGAAACATTTACGTGATGTAGTGCTTTTGGACCTCTTTCCTGCTTTGCTTTCGCGCGCGCAAAAAAAATTATGCCGCGTACTCGAGGTGTTTCACGAAAAAAAAGATGGTTTCCGCCGAAGGTGACCTAAACATCGCATCACTGGGGTATAATAATGTTCAATTAACGTCCAGTTCCACGTGAAATGTGCGTGCAGGTTTGGAGAATCGCACGCGTCTCGAGCGCGTTGTAACATCTCCTCGAACGCATCCTTTTTTTCTTGAAAATCCGAGATGGAAGCTATTTTGTCATCCAAGTCTCGGTTTGCACGTTCGTATAACGCAAAATCTTTACTTTCTGAAAGCATCCCCTTCACCATATCCACCAAACCTTGCGGCAGCTCTTTACTTCCTTTTCCATCCCAATCCTGCGGCGTATCATTCGCATACAAGTACAGGATGGAGGCGTAATCCAGACCTAACATTTCCTTCAGAACTATTAAACTTTCATTGAATCGCTCCGTGATCCCAATAAAATCTAGTACATTCGTTTTTCCGTCTTTCGTTTTGATGTAGTCGTGTTCACAGTCTGAGCACGTTTCTTCGATGTATTCCTTTAAACGATCTCTAATTTCGTTCTCCGTAGACGGTCTCGGTAAGCGGCAAGCGTTGACTCCACGGTTCTTCTCTGATTTCGTAAATATGCTATTGGGCCCTCTGTGAAGACATTCAAAATTGTTATCAGCCTGAGCCTTATCCATGACTAAAAATTGGAATTCACTCATGATACGTCTCGTCGGCTCGCGAAGAAATGTAAACTTAAACGTGTCCATTTGTAATGCGGCAACTTTCGGTTCCAAGATCCTATAGTCCGAGTGGTCGCACCACACACCCGGTTCTTCGTTCTTACCGTCAGTAATCCACGGCGAATTGTCGAAGTCGAAGTCAAAGCCGTGTATATTGTGCAGTTCCGCTATTTGCTTCGCAATAAACGCCACCGTCGTAGAACCTGTTTTCGGTATCTTCACGTACACCAGGTTCCTCTCCAATTGTGTCGAGTTCCTCTTCCCGACTCCGGAAACCACTTCGCTCGACGGCAATATTCCTCCCAACGCCTTACCGTTTCTTTTCAAAGACGCCGCCGAAAAAGCATCCACACATCGACTCGCCCCCTTGACGATCCCAATTATCGCGCACGTCGCCACGAGGACGCGAAAAAGATTCAGAACGCTACGATGGTTCGGGGAAAGCCGCGCTTCCTGGTCCCTTGCAAAGTCTTTTTTCCAACGAAGCAGTCCCTCCATCTCCTCCTCCTCTGTGTTGGCGACGGAACGAAAACACTTCTTTTCCTCTCTCATCGTCTCGCGTATCGTGAGTTCTCTTGACGTCGTCTATCAATCCATCGAAGGCAGCGAAAGAAGAAGACGCGCGCAAAAGTCTGACTGACGCTTACCTTCTTTTAACGCCAACTTTGAAGAAAGAAAAATTTCAGAGAATGGCAAAAAAACTGGGTGCTCCAGCACTGCAACCCTAAACTTACACTATTATAGGGGAGTTTTAAGGGAAAAATCGAGAAATGAGCGTCTTTGACGCGATGTAGATGTATATTAAAGTCAATAAAAAGAAGCGATATGCACATCAGTGATATTCATGGAAGAGATCTCTCGATTAATCTAATTTATTTGTAATTATCTGTCGAATTGATATCTCGAGAAGTCTTTAAAGGTGTATAAAGGAGTGAAATGAGAGTGCTTTTTGGAGATGTACAAATAGAGAGAAAGACGCCTCCAAGGTAGGTAAAATGGCGTGAGCGTCAAGATGTCAGACTTTCGATTTCGCGCAAACGTCATCAAATCGAACGGAAACGAATAGTAATGGAGTTGTAGTGCAGTAATTTTACTGTTTTCTGTTGTTCTAATTCAAGACTTATACTTTTCATGCGTACTATATAGTACATGAGAAAATCTGAGCAAGCAAAAGAACAGTTAGTTGTAAAGATGCTGCTGCGCATTTCTCTCCGCTAAAACTGGAACTATCTCCGTCGAAGACGGCTTCGAACTGTCCCAGATTATCTCACGCTTTTTATCACCGTGCCTAGTCTTCATTCTTCTTTACGTTTAAACGAGATATATGAAGTTGATATGCGCACGCAAATTGAGTGCGTGTTTGAATTTTGTATCTCTTTTTATTACTCCTTCTAAAGGTGTTCTCCCTATAATAGTGAAAGTTTAGGGTTGCATTGCTGGAGCACCCAGTTTTTTTGCCATTCTCTGGAAAAATTTTAGGTTGAGAGTTATATAGTTAGGGTTTTTATGAACACAAGAAGAGATTTGAAAGTCCAACACTATAAATACAACACCAAAACAAAATCAGAACGTTGTCATTCACCTTTGTCAACCATCGATTTTTTCTTCAAAGTGTCGTTGTTTGGAGTCTGAATTATTCGCGCGCACTTTACTCGGATGTCGGGGCACACATACGGCGCGGTTCAGGAGGGATCGTCCTCGAAAGAAGAGACGGACGAAACTTTACTCTCGTTCGGGAAGCGCATCATCGACCGATCGAATGGAGGGAAAGACGAAGATTCGGTACAGAACCTCCTGAAGATATCGCGTTCGGGATACGCGGTACTGGCGTTGGTTATGGTCGGCGCTTTATGCGCAACCTCGACGACAAGGTTCGTCGGAACGAAGCGGAGCTCGGTGCTCGGCGAGAGCGACAACGTGCAATGTAAAGATAATTACGATTGTGCGTATGGTTTTGCCTGCCTTAAAACAAAGGAAACGTACGTGAGTGGGAAATCGTGCAAGATCCCGAAAAATTTGTTCGCCGAGGACGGGATAACCGCTTCGCCGGAAGGGGCGGCTCAATTCTGCTGGGAGCACAAAACTAAGTGCACGTGCTCAGAAATCCAAACGTGTCCCGAATCCATATATCCTCTCGAAGAATATGGACACAGTTCAAAAAAGTTGGTCGCTTTCGGCGCCTCCGTGATGGAACAGATGGCTAAGAGCTACAGCGAGAATTTTGGTTCGCAGCAGATTAATTTTGTTCCTGGCATGACCTCGGGGAGCGTTGCTCATCTTTGTGTGGAAGATCCCAACCAACAAATTTTCCCAGCAAGTGGGGACTTTGATGTAATGGTCCAATTTGGTTGCCACGAGATTGCTCACCACGTTGAAAGAGAAGATCCTGAGAAATTCCGAAAGTACATGCAGAAACTGTTCGATGGTTTAGCAAATCTGCAGCAGGAAAGACATGAACGCGGAGAGACGGTGCGTTTAATATTGACGACGGTGACACCCGTAGAGACTCATCCGGACGGGGAGTGCACCGAACACTGTGAAGGCGAGGGCTGTGGTATGGTACCATACCGATCTAATGATGATATTGATGTTTATAACAATGTTCTTATGGATGTTATGAACGAATCAAGCGGTTCATGGAAGCTCTTCGATGCGCACGACTTGATGCAAAATCTATGCGGTGGTAAGGGATACGTGAGTTGTCCTGAATATCAGTTACCTCTTAACGTACACTTCACCGAAAAGGGTGCTTATGAGTTAGCAAAGAAGTTGGAAGAAACTTTGACCAATTGAGCTACAGTGCTACTAACACTAAAAAATTCATCAGTTTAAGTAATCAAAATTTTCCGTCATGAAGAAATTGTCAAAGTTCCATCCAAACGGTTGGAGGAAAAGTCCGATTCTATACTGAAGCACCCCCCACGCGTTCCTTATTTTCGACATGACTCCATCGTCTACTGATTCAATTCTGGTGATGCGTAATTTCCCATTGGTATACTTTTCTACTAAATCAATCAAATCACCGTCTTCTCCCGAATATTCAGAGAGATAGTTCTTTAATTTCGGTACAAACACCTCTTTTACATGATCTGAAACGCCTTTTTTTGTTGCAAACTCTTTCATGAACCGAGTTGCAGCTAAAGATATCTTTTCCGCTTCTCTCTCGTTGTTCTTCGCCCAAGCTAATCTTTCTTGCAAATTTGATAAATCGTAATTCACAGGAATGTAATGAACCCAAGGTTTAATCAGGTAATAATACGAGTCTTTAGCCATCGTCTCCTGGTGGAATAAAACTCCAGGCATCGCGAGGTTTTTAAATGTTTGTGTCCAGGAAGATCCTCCCCAACCAGCGACATCAATGAGGTACTTAAAATTTTCCGTGTTGCAGTTATTTCCCCTCTCAGTCGCGTACAAGGAATCTTTTTGACAATACGAGGTTCCATACCTTTTTGGAATGTCCCAAATGACCTCCTCTTTTGGGTGTTTCGTTAGTTTACAATCAAATTTATTCGGGTACAGGGCACTAAGGGTCACAATCTTTAGCCTCGGTGGTAAGTGTTTGATTGCGTTTAATTGATCGAGCGATGCGTTGCAGTATTCATTGTGCTCGTGTAACCATCCTTGGACGGAAGCGAATCCGTCATAATATTTATTCTTCTTGCTCCATCCTTCGTTGCAGTTCAGGTGACCAGAAAGATCATCGCAGTTAAAATTATGGTTCATTTGATACCCGCTACCTCTCCAATATAACTTCGGGATCAAATCTTTAAACTTCTTCGACCCTTCGTCGAGTTTTATTTTTGTCTCGTCGCACTTATCCCAAGGATTTTGATTAAAAATACACATATTATCATTTTCCGCGCGCGAGAAAGCACCCTTTTCATAACAGCCTCTTACACAACTACCCAGCGATACCACCGGACCTTGAATCAATGCATTTGGCAACTTCGTTTCAATATTTTTTGCAACCGAACCGAACGTAAATAAAGGTGATTTCAGTGCGCTCGTGTCTTCGCACTCAAATTTCTCATCATATAAGCATCGCAGTGCGACAAAGTCGGGATAGGCGAACAAAGCATGAAACGGCAGTTGGCCTTTCTCAAAGCGCCCCGCAAACTCACCAGTCAGAACCGACGCGAACATCTTTGCTATCTGTTTGTGCTCGAGCATGGAAAAATATCCAGCAATATCGAGTTTCTTCTTCTCGTTTTCTTTGTTCACAATCGTCGCAACCTTGAACCCGTTCGTGGCCTTGCCGTCAAAGACCAAAAGGAATAGTTTCAAAACGTTGTCAAAGTACTCCGCCGTGCGAAGAACGTCGCGAAGCTCGATCGATGTCGCGTTTGTCTGCACTCCGAGCTCGCCATACCGCGAGGACGCTGCACCGTCCCGTCGTCGTAAATACAAATGCGGTCGCTCATTCCTAAAAGCCTTCTCGTCGTTAAAGCGCCTTTGCACATTCATCTCTCCTTTACCGCGGCTCCCACGAGTGAGTGCAAAAGAGAGGCAAATCACCGCGAACGAAAACGCGCAAACATTCATCATCATCGAACTCCCCAACCACCCCCAATATCGGGAACGCATTTTGACTCGAACGTCTTCTTCGTTCTCATCTTTAAGCAATTTCGTGGTTTCCCCGGGTGGCACACAATGCGACGTCATCATCTCTCGTCGGCGTTCTGAATAGTTTTTTTTCACGCGACGATGCTTCTTCGTTATCGTGGGTGTCTGCGTGGGCGTCGGCGTCCAAGGAACGGGGTGGTGTGTTGGAACAGCTTTTTGGCTTTTTGTGGTGGCGATAACGAGACCGAGATCACGCACGCGGCCTCTTTCTGGTCTTTTTTTCTTGTCTTCTGTCACATTTAGGGTTTTATTTTGTTTTCACTTTCTTTCTTAAACCCTTTTTTGACGTTTTTCGTTTCACCACGTAACATAACTAACACCCTTTGAATAAAGCCTTGAGTGAGGTCCTTCAGATCGACGTTTTCTTTAGAGCGAACCTGCTCGAAGGAAACCGATCATCGCCTTCATTCATTGGATAGAACAGAAGAAGTCATCAGAAGAAATGGCCGTGGATGAACGAACGAAATTGATTTCGGATCGAGATTCACATCGCATAGTAAAAGGAACGGAAAACACCTTTGGAAATGACGACGATGACCAGCTGTTACGAAAGAGGACCCCCCACCCGGGGGGAGGCACGCATCTTTCCAAGGCGTTTTCGATCGAGGCGAATATGAAGAGCATATTTCGAAGAGGCGAAGTCGCGCGAGGTGGCGGATCGTTCGATGCCTTGGACGGGTTACGAGCGTTGGCGTTCTTTTGGGTGGTCTTGTTCCATTGTCAGTTGTGGGCGATATCGATGCGAGGGCTTGGGCCGATTTTGCAGCCGTTAGCGGCGGTTGGGGACAGTGGGGTGACGTTGTTTTTAGTATTATCGGGGTTTTTACTCGCACACATCATGTTGAAAGAGCTGGAGAGCGCGACAGTCACCGACATGGACGTGAAAACCGGACCGATGCACATTCTCCGGTGTTATGGAAGCTTCATGTGGCGAAGATTTGCGCGGATATATCCTTCGTTAATCGGGGTGGTGTTTCTCGTACAAGGATTTACCTCGGTCGTGCACGGCTACGCCTTCGACGCGGCGTGCGGCTCTCCAGGAGAAACGCCGCTTCCGGGCATCTTTAAGCCATTAGGACTGAAAGCTGGCGGTATATGGCTACCCGTGCTTCGAAACGTGTTGCTTGTCAACAATTTGTACGCCACAGATGACGGCTCCGATGTCTGTCCGTACTGTCCAGCTACGTGCGCGCCGTGGACTGTCTCAGTAGAGTTTCAATTTTACCTTGCCTTACCATTCGTGGTGACGCTGTACTGGTTTAACAGAGGTGCTGGCTTAGTCTTGGCGGTGGCTATCTACGCCACCTCACTCGGGTTTAGAGAGGGAGAGTGGATGTGGTCGTTCCAATACCTGATTTGCGAATACGTCGCTGGTGCAATAGCCTACCTGGTCGTCGGAAAAAGGGGACTCAACTGGATCAGCTCGTTTGGTGAAGGTGCACGCGACCTCGTTTACTTGCACATAGCTCAAGTCTTTTGGCTTATTGTGACGATCTGCTTCTTTGCGCTCATGTACATGGACATGCGGTACATTGATTCCACTGGGACAATTGTCGTCTACGACACCTTGCCAACCAATCCTATTCCACGTCACACTTCGCACATGACTGGACCACCTCCGTACATCGTAGAGGGAGATCGGTTTAAAACCTTTGGTAGGCCGATACTTGCGCTCTCCACCGCGACACTGATCGCCATTTGTTGTGCCGTTAGCTCGGACGGGTTCATTCGACAACACAACAGAGACATCCTCTCAAAGCCGTTCCAAGCCATATGCGCCGCGCTGAGCTCGCCTGTGCTCTACCCCATGGCGAGCGTATCTTATACTTCCTATTTGGGACAAGGTCTCGTCATGAATCTGGTACGGTTCATGCCGTATTCGCCCGAGTTGGCAGGTAATGGCGATCGATGGTGGGTCTTCATTTTAGTCCTCGTCGCCGACCTTTTGTTCGGACTCGTACTCTCGCTGACGTTGGAAAGGCCGGTGATGAAGCTTTTGAACGTCGTCAGACCGAAATGGGTGTAGCTCTAATTCTTTATTATATTTCTCTGTACGAGGTGGGTTTTACCAAGAAGTTCAAAAAAAAATATGAAGTCATATCAGTCGCTCAAAACACACTCACGATAATCCAATACCTCTATTCACCTCCCTGAACGTTGCTCTTTCGCGCCATCGAAAAAAATCTTTAGACCTCACGCGCATCTTGCAGATACAATTTTCATCTTCCAAATGGGGCTGAGGTCTAAATATATTATCATCGATCATCATTACTGATATCCTCACGATGTCATTGCCGGTCTTCGCGTGAAGAATGGTGCCGTTGATGCTGTTTCGTGCGCGTGAATGTAAAATCGCGATTTCCCCTATAAAATGCCCAGATTCAGTACATTCTACTTTCAAGTTTGACTGAAATCGTACCTGAATGTTTCAACTTCTAGAATTCTGTGATACGATTTCTTATTGTGATGCAATTCTCTCCAGCGAGTTTCGCACGATTAAGAGCTGTCCTATAAAAGATATGCGCGAAGAAGACGTGATTTTAGGCTAATTTTGGACTGATTTGGGCATTTTGTACTTTTGGAGTTTCTCCACTTTGACGACGCGCGCCGTTTACGAAAATAACGTATATCGTCCAATTTCACCGCGAAATGATCGCTAACAAAGTGATAAATGATTCTCGATTGTTTTGATCGAGGTTTGACATTTACATGCACTTCGGAGACCTGGTTTCACAGGTCTCCGCGTGAGAATTGGTTTGATATTGTGGATTTGTGAGAAAACAAATTCGGACAAGTTGTAGCGCTGTAATACATAATTACAAAAAGTGCGTCTTCGATAGTCGCGACACCCAAAATATCGAAAATCAAACGCCAGATTCAACGCGAACATCCACAAAAGAGGCATGGTGGACATAAACTCCTCGACGAAAGATAAGGAGAAATTCACAGTTGGGCCAGTCGTTTTGGCGTTTTTTATCTTCGTCGTGATCGGGTCGTCTTTATTACAGATGATTCGGACGCTACAAACGGGGATATATATACGAGTAAGAACTGAAGAGATCGGAAATGCAAAAAACACGAGAATAACAAAAATGCAAATATGTCGCCAGATCAGTGCGTGTTCTGCTTGTTGATGACGGGATGTACCCGAGTAGACTTGAATCGACAAGTCCTCATCAATTTCCTTTTTTTCATCCGTCGCACGACGATAAGAAAACATAGCTATATATCGTCTTATATTTTATCGTCGAAAGGCGTAAACGCAACCTTTGGAAAAACGGCGACGAAAAAAATCGCTTTATGTTTCATTACCTTTGGGCGATACTGACGTTAATGTCGACGATCGGAAGACGTAACGAGCTTCACTACGTGTCGAAGCTTCTTTTATGTGCGTTTGATCACGAATACATATTGCGAATGTACCCGTGTTGAGCGTTATAAAAGTGAGGTTAAAGTTTCGTATCCCGAAAAAAAGTCGCTTACAAAAGTGGCCAGAAAAAAATGTCGGAGTGTTACGCGTTCTTTAAATATTTTCGTGAAAAGCTTGAATAAAAAAGACACTTTGTTCATGTATCAGCCATAAAAATTCCTCAGGACGCACCGCGCAACCAAACCATAATCAATACGCCCGATTTACATTTAGCGCCCACGATTGGTACGTTCTCTTGTTCATCTCGTCTTCTCTTACTCTGTACGTTCGCCTGCCGTTACGCTATATCAGAAGAAATCGGTATCTTTTCTGGGGATAGTTTCCGTCGTCGATCGCATCTAGTTTCTTTATCGCACGACGCGCGCAATCATCTCGACTTAACGAAGTGTCCAACTTTCCTGAGAGTCGAAGCGCGCCGCAGTCGGTGTTCTTAACCATCTTTCGTAATTCGGATATTGATGCGTCTGGCGCGTGCGGTGAATATAGTTTCGGGAAACTTACCTTTATTTTGAATCTTGAGTGGTCGAGATAGAAAGGCGGGAGTTCTTAGAGGGTGCCTACTTACGAGTTTCTTTTCTACTTTTTAGGAACAAAATGCCTTTACAGGATAGTACAAATACACAGACCCGAAGCCCTCGAAGGGATGTGAAAGACGTTCTTGGAAGGCGTTCGCGTGATCGCGGCGAAGGGCTCTCCACATTGACCCCTAGGGTAAACGATAACTCTACTCTCAACAGAGTTTTGAGAGAGTCTGCGAGACAAAGTCCAGAGCGCCAGCTCTTGCGCAGGAGACTGGAGGAGAAAGGACTGCGAGAAAACGAAGTCGATGGCGACGGGAATTGTCAATTTAGAGCATTAGCCGACCAATTGTATGGTTCGTCTGACCGTTACACAGAAGTTAGAACGGATATTGTAGAACATTTACGCTCAAACTCGTCGAGATATTCTGCATGGGTGCCTGATTCCTACGATGCATACATAGAGAATATGGGCCGCGATGGAACTTGGGGAGACCACGTGACTTTACAAGCAGCTTCAAATGTATATAGGCTTGAACTTCGAGTTTATACTTCTTATGATGAGAATTGGGAACGAGTAATTCGACCTACTGATGATGGTAATATTCGTGGAGCAATACAATTGAGTTTCTACGCAGAGCTACATTATAACTCGGTCTATCCTAATACTGATGAAGATTTGAGCAAAAAAGAAGAGGAAGAAACAAAAATGACTTCAAACGATTGGACCATCTACGTCCTCAAATGTAAGCAGCGGAAATGGTATGTAGGGAAGACGCGAAAGTTAAGAGGTCGAGTGTTGCAGCATTTCTGTTCAAATGGTTCCGCTTGGACGAGAAAATATCC
>Ga0209091_10003369_pt1 | contig 12894 bp, 8 predicted proteins | sample ArcticOcean_MG_C_6_FD_187438 | JGI IMG/M metagenome (GOLD analysis project Ga0209091, IMG submission 187438) | Marine microbial communities from western Arctic Ocean - ArcticOcean_MG_CB8_128 (SPAdes) (version 2) | ecosystem: Environmental > Aquatic > Marine > Oceanic | place: Arctic Ocean...
AATTCGGCCTCCACAGAAAACCACTCCTCAAGGTGGTTCTCCTCAGCCCTTCCCCCTATACGCCGAGCATACAAGGGTGCTTAAGCAAGCCCCCGACCTACCACCCGTATATCAAAGGCTCGGTTTGGGCGCTGTCTATTCACTCACTGACATGACGTCTAAATGAAGGCACAGCATCACATTTAGCAGGGATAGGTTTTAGTGGTTTTTTACCGTTTTAGCAGGCTCGAAATAGTTCAAATAAGGGACTGGTTTAAGACAAAAATTGTAGTTATTTTGACTTAATCACCCCTCAAATATAGAATAATAATGTAATTACCAACACTGAGAAATTATAATTTTCGCTCCTTCAATTGAGGATTTATTGCGATTCGCCAGATTTTTTATTGGCTGAGTTTTGCCAAATTGGAGTTGATTACGTCATCCGGAGGAGTTGAATTTGAGGATCGTTTTAATTGGTTAGACACTGTTTCCAGAATCTGTTTTGCTATTGTACTCTGCCCCTGAGCTGCTAGGACTGCAGCCTCCAGATTTTTTCCTTCATTCGAATCACTAGTGGAATTGTGGACTCTAATTATTTGCAATGCCTTGTCAACTCTGCCACTAGCCAGTAGCGCATGTGAAAGATTTAGTAGGATTGTTGAATTATTTGGTTGCTTCTTGGCAGCCTCTCTTAGTGACAGTATAGAAGAACGAAATTGTATCTCAGATTGTGCAACCGTTTCAGGGTTTTGGCTCTTAGCCATAGCCAGTGCTTTTTGCAATAAAGAAAGTCCATAATTGTTGAAGATACTGCCATCTTCAGGCTTGGATGCTGCCAGTTGCTGGAATGATTCTGTTGCGTCATCCCATTCCTCAGCGCCGATTGCATAGAATGCTTCCGCTAGTAAACCCTCTAGCTCTGGGTGCTGACTCAAATCAACTCCAAGGGCTTTAGCAGGGTGTAACTTCAATATCAACTGCGATTGATTATCAACTGGTATTGACTCGAGAGGATAGTTGAAGTCTTGTACCTGATGCTGTGACTCTGAGTCAAGTTCAGGATTGAAATAAGACTGTGAATTTGTAGTATATAGTACAGGCTCATCCGACTCGTGAACATATTCAACCACCTCCTCCTTAACAGAATATAATTGTTCCATATCAGGGACTTCGGCGTTAATAGTCCACAACTCAGCCCCCATATGCGCTTCAGTTATTTCTGGAGTACTAGCAATTTCCTTAGACTCAATTACTGGTAATTCTACTGGTTTTTGTTGCTCGACTGTAGATTCAAAAAGAGGGTTGATTTTCTCCTTTATAACATTCTCAACAGGTGTTGCAACTACAGGAACTATTGGTTGGTTCTGAGTTATGGATGGCTCAGAAATAGGCACCTCATTAATCATCAATGGTTGTTCTGCTACAACACTAGGTAGTCTGTCCATTCCCGCATCTTCAAAGGGTACTCCTTGTGCATTACTGCCGATACCAAATGGAAGATTTGGTTCATTGAGATTTGAATCGCCATTATACCCAAATGGCAAGCCACCTTGATTTTTATTTGAGTTAGATTGTTCATCTACAGTCTCTGCTTGTTGAACTGCCTCTTTAGGTTCATTACCATCTAGTTGGTACCATGATTCTGTGGCTTCATCAAGCCCAGGAATTTCAAGTGGGAGTGGACTATCATCTTGGTCATCCAAGGTCAAATCAGTACGAATCTGACTACCACAAGCGGGACAAGCATCTCCGCCTAGTGAAAGAAGGCCACAAACTTTGCACTCGAAAATAGACTCGCCCTCAAAGTAACGGAGTGGCTGAGCCTATTCAATACAACTGATAATTGAGTTATTCAAAACTAAGTTGCTTTGAGTTTCACTCTTCTTCACTTGTTTTTGAGATTATCGTACTTTTGACATCATCTATTTTGTCCAAAACGACTTCCTTGATTTCGTCATAATCATCATCAATTAGAGATTCTGAGAAGGATTTCCCCTTGGCTATACCACGTGAGAATTGTAAGATAACCCCCACTAGAGTGATTCCTAATAGGACTATTTTTGCATATAGTGTGTGATCAGCAGAAAACACGTAAACTGCAATCATATAGACTGATACGATCGCTGTAGTCAATATCATTACAGGGAATCCTGCCCTGAAAAATTCTTTGAAGGAGATTGGATAACCTGCTTCCTCAGCCATACCTGCAGTCACAACATTCGCTGAGGCACCTATTAGCGTACCGTTTCCACCTAAACATGCACCAAAGGCTAAAGCCCAAATTAGTGGCCCTAATTCAATGGAAAGTGAATGTGAGATTTGTAGAACAATAGGAATCATTGTTGCCGTATATGGAATATTATCAATAAAAGCACTTGCGAATGCAGAAACCCATAAAATGATTAAAATTGCTGCCGAGAGTCGAATATAACCGCCATCGCCTTCAGGGAATAATAGGATTCCTTTCTCAACATATTCACCTATGAAATTTATTACACCGAGGTACTGGAGTGAATGAACCAGAACAAATAATCCGGCAAAGAATAGAAGAGTTGTCCATTCCACATGTTCTAGGGATTCTTCGATCTCATGTCTATCGGTCGCCAACAACATTAGAACTGCTCCCAAAAGAGCAACCCAAGAGACCGCTATGTGTAGTATCGGATGGAGGAAAAATCCTAAAATAACTAACCCTAGAATAAACCCGCTAGTTTTCAATAATTTTACATCTTTAACTCCGTATTTGGCTTCAAGTTCTGCAACATCACGCTGGCGCTCTCCATTAAATTCATCACGATAGAGATATCTAACTAGCATGAATGTTGGAACTATTGTCATCAAAATACCAGGAGCCATTTCGGTTATGAAGTCGTTGAAAGTAACGCCAGAACTAGCAAGGTCCTCGTATCCCCTACCTGCGATTGCTGTTGGAGATAGACCCGAACCAATCATGATATTAGGTGGATCTCCAATCATCGTTGCAGCACCTCCAACGTTAGAAAATATTACTTCTGAAATTAAAATTGGGATTGGTTTTAAGTCCAATACTTTAGCTAATTGAATTGTGACAGGAGTAATCAATAGCATAGTGGTAACATTATCTAAAAAGGCCGATAGAACTGCAGTAACGCTACACAAAATCACTACCAGAGTCCAAATAGAGCCTTTGGATTTTTTATATGCTTCAACAGCAAACCACTCGAAAATACCCGTTTTAGATAATACTCCAACCATGACCATCATACCGAGTAGTAGACCTATCGTTTCCCAATCTATCATTGTGGTGACCGCAGCGAGCGTTAGAGCCGATTCCACTGTGAAATAGTTCAATGCTACTACAGCAATCAAACCGCCGAGAGCCGCAGCTAAGGTACGGTGAACTACTTCAGTAATAATTAATCCATATACGCCGAGTAAAATCGCAAGACCGACCCAGATCGCTGTACTTTCATATCCATCTTTTACATTTAAATCTAAATGCAGGTCATTAGCATCTCCTTGAGCAAATACTTCACTAGCAAACATTAGGCTGCCAACAACCAGTATGAGCAGCATTGCAACATTTTGTGCTGGATGACGTTTTAGACGCTCAGTGAGTGAGATTCCCGCTACCATATTATCACCGTGTGAAAATCAACCTTTGACTATTTCCTAAAAATCTCATCATTAACGCCAAAGAACGCCCACATTACCTCTAGCCAAGACAACTATTGAGTTCGTTTCATCTGCAAGGGAGTTCCATACAGCTTTGATATCCTTTTTATCAAATAATCCCCTATTAATTTTTATTTTTACAATATTCTTTTTGGTTAATTGTGAATCTATTTCTTCTATTAACAAATCAGTGATTCCAGACTTTCCGATTCTAACGCTTGGCTGGAAATCGTGAGATGTCGCGAGGTTATGAATTGACTTTGGAATTTCCTTGTCCATCTGACTCCCTCAACCCACTGCGGCAATCACCTATTCATCAAGATGACCGTTGAAAATAGTTCAATTTTGTCTGCGGTGTGACTTTGGGCCACCGCCGAAGCGGCGAATATCAGCGCATTCCAAACAAGTAATGATTTTCTGACCATTAGAAATTCTAACCCGAGTATTCGACCCATATAGGCGAGGAGCAGTACATTTCTTACAAATTAGTAACTTTGCTTCAGCATTCAAAGGCATTCTATTACGCCTAGAAATTTTGACATAATGTGAAGATGCTGAACGAATTAATCGATCATCATGTTGCTCTGGGTGCTTAATTATTAACAATAGTTTATCCAAACTAAATTTTGCATTCATTTTTTTGTCAATTTTGGGTTTTGAGCGATTGCGCCCTCTGCCCATAATAGTCACCTTCAGTCTAAAGCGACAAGAATGTCGCCCGTGATTTCATCGATTGCTCTGTCACCATCAATTGAATGGAGAATTCCTTTCTCCTTGTACCATTGAGCAAGAGGTGAAGTTTGTTGATGATACGTATCTAATCTAGACTGTACTGTGGCTGCGTTATCGTCAGCACGACGCTTTTCCTGCCAGTTACCACAATCACAACCAGAAGCAGCAACTGGATTGAATGTATCATGATATACCAGTCCACAGCCTCCACACGAGTATCTTCCGCATATCCTGCCAACTATTTTGTTATCAGGGACTTCGATGGCAATCACATGGCTAACAGCAGTTATTTGAGATAGTGCTTCTGCTTGTGGAATTGTTCTAGGGAATCCATCAAACATAACTCCATTTACAGCATCCTCTTCAAGAATTCTATCTTTGATCAAATTAATAATAACTTCATCAGGAACTAAGTTACCGGCATCCATATACCCTTTCGCTTCGATTCCAGTAGGGGTATTTGCATTGACTGCAGCCCTAAGCATATCCCCTGTAGAGACTTGAGGTAGGCCTGTTGCTTCCATTATTCGCGCTGCCTGAGTTCCTTTTCCTGCACCAGGAGGTCCGAATAAAACAATACTGCTCATATCAGTGGCGAAAAGGCATCACTCTTTCAATATACTTATTATTTACAACCTGTTTACGCTCTGTCGTTTCTCTCTAGCCATTGATGCCCATAATGTGCCCATTGTTCCATTGTCCAGCCTGTGGGCAATCCCTCTGCAGGAACTGGTGGTGCACTAGTTACAGGGGCTGGTATCGGTTGTTGTAATGGCGGCAATGACGGTAAAGTTGGTAATTGCTTAGATGGTAGTTGTCCCAATGGTGGAAGTCCAGCTGGAGGCAATCCTAGTGGTATTGAACCAAGCGCAATCTGCGCAGATGGAGGAATGCCTGTTGGAACTTCCTTTTTCTCTTTTGGAATTATTATTGATTGAGCGAGTGCTGCAGCGATTTCGTCACCTGTAACTTCGCCACTTGTTAGTTCATTTACTGCACCACCGATATCAGTTGCCTCTTCTCGGCGAACACCCAGATGATCTGGATTGGCATGGGCGTCAGGAGATACTAAATCCTCGCCAGAATCTGATAATTCACCACTCTTCTTCATTTTCCTTGCATAAATTACTGCCACAATAGCAAGAACGGCAATCAATGGCATTGAAATCCATAACGGCAATACATTGAGCAAACCACCATTTCCAGTACCTGCTTGTACGCTTGATTCGATAACCAATTGCCCTACTGCTGTGCCCTGTACTGTCATGTTCAAGGTCACCATTACACGTTTGGAAGTAGCATCCTGGTTAGGAGTCACTGAAACTTCAATTGTGACCGATTCACCAATAGCTAAGTTTTGAATCGTTTGCGGTGAGAAACTAACAGTCCAATCTCCGCGAGTTAATCCGTCCTTATCTAGTAAATCAATTGACATATCACCACTAATAGGGACATTACCATCATTTCTGATTATGATGTTTTGACTAGTTGTTTGTTCTCTCGTGACACCGATAAATAGATTCTTAGAATCGTCTTCAACTGAAATATTAGCGTATACAGATTCCAATACTGCGACATCTATTCGCACCGAATCTTCTACAACCCTTCCAGCGTTAGATGCTGAAACTGAAACTAAGAGGTCAAATGCAGAATTGGTCACTGGTGAATTGGCGGGCGGGATAAACCCTAAGCGGATCGTTTTGATTTCTCTTGGTTCAAGCCACAGAGTTGGATTTGCATAGCCTATTACCCAACCATCTGGTGCCAATCCATGACTCCAATTGAGTACTAATCCCGTGTTTCCAATATTTTCAACTTCAAATTCTCCGAATGAAAATTCAGAAAGGATACTTGTTCCAATTACCCCTGATGCTGGTGCCCTTAGTTCGATACCTAATTCATCTCCTACGGTTAAGGAAGTAGTATTGGATCTGAAATCTTGAGCAGTTCTTTCGGTTCTAATTGTGTAGGAATTATAATCATCTTCAACCGCTACTACTGGGACTCCAAGAACAAAGTGCACTATTTTAATTTGACCTGGTGTTAGCGAAAGTGAAACTTCCCTAGAATCACTTTGCTGATCAATGCTGACTTGTATAGCCCACATTGGGTCTGCAGGTTGAATTGATACATCTAGGTCAATATCTAAATTTCCTGTATTTTCAATTGTTAGATTCAAATGAATTTGTTGACCGCCATCGACTGCGATATTCTTCGCAATAGCACTCGGCCCAATCGGACCAAAATCATCGCTTAGGTCTGTCTTGAAATTACGCTGAGGCAGTACCTCAACTATGACCACTTCTGTATGGTTCATGGAGGAATCAGTCAAAGAAGTGACCCAGCATGTGACTGTGTCTGTAGAGCCTGCCAAAGGTAGACCTTGTGCAACTGGTGGTACGAAAATTCTTATTGGCATCGGTAAATATTCTCTAATATCCAATGGTTCAAATTGTAAAGAAGAGGAGTTGGAGCCTCCGAGCATTACTTGCCATCTATTTTCGGATACGCAGTCGACTTGATATTGAGAAGGCGCATTTCCTGTATTCATTACAGAGATTGAAAAGGCTGTTGATTCACCAGGTTCGGCCTCTAAACCATTAGTCCCTGCAGCGACTACATTGACGTCATCAATCGTGTCAACTGTGATTGTTAGTCGCTGCGTGTGAGCAACTGTTGGTTGGAATGAATAACTAACTGTAACATCGACAACAAACACTCCAGATCTAGCATACCTTGGTTCATCCATATCATCTAAGTTAGCTGAATCATCTTCAAGATGAAGAGTGACATTTGTGCTATCTCCTTCAGTGCCTTGACCAGTTAACTGATAGGGTCCAATCACTGACAATGATTTTGACCACATATCGGTAGGAGGCAATAATAATTCAGGCCGTTGAAGGTCTGGCATTTGCACATTTGTAACATAGATAGAGACACTTTGATTGCCTGTTCCTTCATGTAAAATTGTCAAAGGAATATCTATTCCAGTATCATTGGCAACATCAAAATTACGCAAAGCTGAATTTTCTCTTGCCTCGCTAGTAGTAGGAACTGATCCATCAAGATTGTTTGCTATTACTCGTACACCCAATGCCATCACTTCAATATCCTCAAGCCAAATATTGTTGTCTGTACCCAAATTTGCATCATTCATTTCACTAACTTGGTCGTTAGTATCTAGACTTAGTTTTAATTGATGATTACCTGTGGTTGCGAATGAATGGTAAATAGAAATTGATGCTAACTCTCCAGGACCCAATTGGGAAGTATCAGCCTCATAGAGAACTGTTTGAGTTGTCAAATCTTCAAGAACCACATGCATTGCACCGGCATCGATTGTACCTTGATTATTCCAAGCGATTGTAAGTCTCACTAGATCATTCTTGAGAGGATTGAGTGAAGAACTTACAATACTACCGTCGAATGTTGCATAATCTGCCATTGGATTAGGGGTTGCTTTGGTACTCATTACTAAGCCAAATGCCTGTGAAGTACCACCTCTGTGCATTACCTTGACCAACCATTGACCCGAATTTGATAATGTGCCTGCTGCAATATTTATCCTCTCAACATTGTTAACATCATCAGCTTGGCCACCACTTTGAGTGAAACCATTGCTGAATACATTGCCAAGCCATTCGTTGCCAGATGGGTCAACAAGAATTAAATCAAGGTCATTTACGAGACGGGATTCAGTTTGAGGGGCATTTGCACTACCTGCTTCATCAGTCCACACCAAAGTAATATCAATCCCATGACTTGGGTCTAAATCGAATGCATATAGTAGCCCATAACCAGCATTAATTTCACTATTATGGTCAAAGTAATTATCGAGAACTGTGCTTCCGTCCATTGGTAACACTGTATTTTCAAGGTTTATTTGCCCCCATCCTTCAGCATAATTGGGAATATCAGCAGCACCTAAATCCACAGCACCATTGATTACTGCTGCCTTAACTAGGGAGCCGGATGGTGCATTGATTCCTATTTCTTCACGGATAAATTGTCGTGCAAGGGCGCTAACCCCTCCTGCAACAGCGGCGGCTTGACTTGTCCCTGAAACAGACATATACAGTGACTCACCATTTCCATGGGTTCCTGTAGCACATACATTACCAGCGGGATATTTCGCTTCTTCTGCACGGCCAGAACATAATTCCATACCAGGTGCAACTACATCCGGTTTGATTCTACCATCAAGGCTAGGTCCGAGTGAGGAAATTGCGTCCACACTACCTATTGCTGCAGTACCACCTGACCCAGTAGTTGACACTCCCACAGCGAGAACATTCTTTGCGGTCGCAGGTGCTGTTACTTGACTCGCACCACTTGAACCCCTATCGCCTACAGAAAAGACTGGCATCATTGCAGGCTTATCCACGACCAAGATATCTACCGAACGTGAATCTGCTGTATAGTGACCGTAATTTCCATTTGACCCCCAGGCATTGACTACAATTCTTGCAGTCATCTGTTCAGCGTCCTTTAGCATATTGTAAATTGAGCCTTGACGGCCAAATACTCCTGTAGCGTCATGCTCTAAAGCATAGAAAACAATATCTGCACCTGGTGCTATACCCTTTGCTGCTGAATCACCGGCTCCATCACCAGCAACTGTCAGAGCAATGTGTGTTCCGTGTCCAGTATTGGTATCATCAGGCGATGGGTCTAGCCCAAATTGTGTGTATACTCCAATCACTCTTCCAGTGATATCTGGATGGTCTCTGTCAAGCCCAGTATCCGTGATTGCGATCATCTCACCTGAACCATCGAGGGTGAATGTTGCGTTATTTGACACACCTAGTACGCCAGATACTGCACCTGCTACTGCATTATGTAATTCTAAGTCATAACTCGGTTCTTGCCAAATTACACGCCCATCAAAGGCGATTTGTCTGATTACCGTTGCGATATTATCACTTGCAATATTAACTTCGCAAATTCCAATTCCACACCATGCAGATTCGGCACCGTATGAGACTATGTCTCTTGCTAGAGTACTCAAACCTGCAACTGCCAAATCAGAGGCAGGAACGATTGCTATCTTTGACGAAAGTTGCGGATTATCAAGAATCAGTGGAGATATCCGCATTGCAGGATGCTCAACACCAGCCCAGCGAATTCTAGAGTCCTGTTGTAAATCTGTTAGCGTAACTCCAAATTGTGGTAGACGAATTAACCAACCTTCATCTGAAATAAAATCAAGAACTGTAAAATCATAATCATTTGATAATGATTCAAGAACTGTTCCGTCATGTGAAAATAATTGTATAAGGGCTAAACCTGTTGCTAAGTTATCATCATAGCGTAATAAACTAGAATCCAGAAGAGGTAATTGCTCACTGAGTGGGTCAAATGAACCAATGGCCAAATTGAGTACTCCAGTTGAAGGCTTGATAGCGGATTCAATCGTTTGCGGGGTTGTCATCTGGCTCCAATGGTCAACGGCCAATTGTAATTTTTGTTCTTCATTCAATGTGGATAAGAAATTCTGTTGTGGACTCGTCAGTGCAAAACTATTATCAGTTATTATTTCAGAATCATCTTCTGAAGTCGGGTTATTTGCCAGTACGGGAGAAAGAGATGTTATCAACAACAATGCTAGCATTAGTATGGCATTGCGAGAGGACATCATATCTCTCGCGAAGTTCGTACCGCTTTTGAATGCGTTCCTTGACTGTTTTAACTTGTTCCTCCTACGGAGGAATCAAATATTGTTATATCGCGAAATTGCTGCGTCGGTTTTTGCAACGCTTGCTTTCCAATCTGCCTCAGTCCCCATCAGGGCTCTAATCGCATCAACATTCTCTGGAATAACGTCGGATTCTTGGTGAATTGCTTGGAAATAATATAGGGTGTTTTTATCTAATTTAACACCATCTTCCCATACAAAAATTTCATGTAAATCGCCCCATTTTCGACCGATATCTCTAGCAAACTCCATCACTTCAGCTGTTGTTGAAATACCAGTTTGTGCCCCATTCATTACAATTATCCTTGGAGAGTTTTTCCACATCTCAATAACCGATTCGGTGGTAAGGCCGTGTCCTTCTGGAAGTGTTGCCACGATTGAATGGCAGTGCATTAGTGTCGTAGGTACTGCAACCGCCATCGAATTGATTTCAATTTCTGGTTTAACGGTCATTACATCCGGACCATGATGGGATGGAACTTGCAATACAGGTTTGATAGCATTTATCGGTCCTTTATTAGAATCTCCAGGATCTGCTGCACGTCTAATCATTGTGCACTCAACCTTGAGTTGCCCACAGTGATTGTAAAGAGGTACTAAGGTTCGCGATAACCCAGTTGTATTGCATGAAACTACACGAGTCCCATTGCAATTCAAATTAGCTAAATGATTTGCTGAAGAAGTGTAAGACATCTCGGTCATTGCATGTTTTTCTCCACCTTGAAAAATCCACTTGATTCCTGCAGCCTCATATTTTTCTTTATTTGCAGCACCAACCTTGCCGGGTGAACAATCGACTACTACATCGGCAATTGCGAGCAATTCTTCTAACCCGCCATGGCATTCATATCCAGCATCAGCAAATGCTGCTATTTTATCGGCATCATCATATGTGCAATAAATTGGAAAGTTTTTCCTTACGGCTAAATCGCAGCCAAATGCAGGACGGGTCTTCGTAACTCCAACAATCTCCATGTCTTCCTGAGCGTCAACTGCATCTGCAACACGCTTACCGATGGTACCATACCCATTTATTGCCACTTTGATTGCCATAGTGTTCCCTATTTGCTTTGCCTATGCGCCCCCTCAATAAACAATGCGCTTGAAGGCATCTAATTATTGGGCATGAATTATGTTTTGTGATTAAAATAATGCAGGTAAAACCTACGTATCGAGTGCCCTCCCTACGGGAGGATATTTGAGCAGGTCATGCACACCGCAGGTTATGGCGGAAAGTATTGAAGTTGTTGAAAGGTCTATCAATATCAATGACAAACTCGGACCAAAGTTACTTGCCGCTGCTGAACAAAATGCAATTCTTCGTATTGGATGGAACCCTGCAGGGGATAAAGTTCCTAAGAATGGAGAACTCGGATTGTGCCCTGCATTACCAAAAGGCTCCAGAATGAGAGGTCTTGGAGTATTTGGTTCTTGGATTGCTTCATATGGACAAGGTGGAGCATTTACTATCCAAGGAGATACTGGATCATTCTTAGGTGCTGGTAATGATGGAAACACAATCCTATGTGAAAGAATGGCAGGAAATCATGCAGGATATGCCATGAGAAATGGAAGAATTACAATTCTAGATGGCGTTGGAAATGATGCTGGGGCTCAGATGACAGGCGGACTAATTGTAATCCGTGGCTCGACTGGTTCGAGAATCGGTGGTGGAATGTCTGATGGATTAATAGTCGTTCATGGCGATGTAGGGGGTGAACCTGGTTCAGGAATGACCGGCGGACGTATTGTAATCAATGGAAGATGTCCTACACCTCCAAGTGGAGTTTCTCTTAGACCACTAACTGCAAAGGAAGTGAAAGAGATTAATGCACTTCTCGGTGAAGCTGATTTAGAGATACCTAAAGATGCAGTTTGCTTAACTCCAAGCCCAACATTAAATGTTGAAGGCAGAGGAAATGTTGTTTCAAGTGGAGATTTAACCGGAATAGGATTAGTTCCTTCCGATGACCACCAATTGGCAAATTATTCTGTAGCAGACACAATTGCACTAATTGGTGAAAGAAAAGGGAAAAATACACCAATCGCATTACCACTCCCTCTACTACCCATTGTACCAAGTGGCGAGGATTTGTTTATTGACAAAAATGAAGATGCAATAGCATCGAACATACTATCGCAACAGCCTTTCATCACTCTAGATTCTCCACGCCCAATCGATATAGTGATGATAAACTCAGAGAATTTACCAGATATGCCAAGATTACTATCCAATGCAGGAGGGATCGCTTTTGACCTTGATGATTTACCAGCGATGAATTCGGAAGAAATGGATGGTATGCTCGTTGCCACAACATATCTTGTCGGTTATTCAGCACCGGTCCTATTTATCCAAGGGTTGGGAAGAATTCAATCCCTACACGTTCGCAGTTCACACCACAACATAGACCTTGCAGTGACCCGTATTGAAGATGGTTCTGGCCTGCCAGAATCTGCATCATTACCATTGATTGGACGTTCTAGCAAAAGCCATCTTGAAGGAACTGTCACGCAGGCAGGAATCCTGCTGGGTTTTTCTGCTGATGGGCATGACTTGGCGATATTAAAGGCCAGTGGAATCTCAGTTGTCTGTTGTGAAGTACCAATGGTTGAAGCGACTGATTTAGCCAATTGGTTGAGTAGCATAAGTACTGACATTAACGCCATACTTCGCCGACTAGGTTTGTCCTCAATAGATGAGTTAAAGCGAACCCATCTACGTGCTTTAGACCATGAAACTGCTGCGGTTAGCGGATTGCGCTTAGCCGGATACGAACGCCCATTACCACATTGGTTCGCGAGGTGATCTTATTCCGACTATTTCTGTACAA
>Ga0209091_10003370_pt1 | contig 12891 bp, 8 predicted proteins | sample ArcticOcean_MG_C_6_FD_187438 | JGI IMG/M metagenome (GOLD analysis project Ga0209091, IMG submission 187438) | Marine microbial communities from western Arctic Ocean - ArcticOcean_MG_CB8_128 (SPAdes) (version 2) | ecosystem: Environmental > Aquatic > Marine > Oceanic | place: Arctic Ocean...
CTGCTCATGGAGATAACATTCTTCTTAATAAAGAATTATTTGAAAGAATCGAAAGTGTTTACAGTGAAAGAGCATCTCTCAATCTTTCGGTGGAGCAGAACAGGTTGCTAGAAGAGACCTATAAAAGCTTTATTAGATCGGGGGCTAATCTTAGTGATAATAATATGAATAGGTTAACTGAGATCAATCAATCCCTTTCTTCTTTGTCGGTTCAATTTGATCAAAATGTACTTAAAGAGACCAATGGTTTTAGTCTAATTATTGATAATGAAGAGCAACTGAGTGGCCTTCCTGAAGAAGAAATAAGATTAGCTTTTGAATTGGCTAAATCTGAAGGACATGAAGGTAAGTGGGTATTCAAACCTACCAGAGTAAGCATGTATCCTTTTTTGACCTATTCCAATCAAAGAGATTTAAGAGAAAAACTTTACGACTCCTATATTAAGAGAGGAGACAATTCGAACGAATCTGATAACAAGAACATCATTAAAGAAATGGTTTCTCTCAGAACTGAAAAAGCTAAATTAATGGGCTTTGAAAATCATGCTGATTTTGTTTTGGACAACACAATGGCAAAAACTACGGAAAGAGTTGATGGCCTTTTACAAAAAATTTGGAAACCTGGATTGGCTAGAGCAAAAAGAGAAGTTGAAGAAATGCAAAACTTAATTCAAGAAGAAGGAGGTAATTTTAAACTGGCCTCTTCGGATTGGTGGTATTACTCTGAAAAAATAAGGCAAAGTAAGTACAACTTCACAGAAGAAGAAGTTAAACCTTATTTCAGCGAAGAAAATGTTTTAGCTGGTGCTTTTGATGTAGCAGAAAAACTTTTTGAAGTAAGCTTTCTTGAAAGAAAAGATTTGCCCAAATACAGAGAAGATATACGTTCTTTTGAAGTAAAAGATGCGGATAAAAAAACAATAGGAATTTTCTATACAGACTACACCTTGAGACCGAGTAAGGGCGGTGGAGCTTGGATGAATAGCGTAAGAAGTCAAAGCACTTTTGATGGTAATCAGCTCCCAATTGTCTTTAATGTGTGCAATTTTCCTCCGAAGAACAAGGAAGGAGTTTCACTGTTATCTTTTGAACAAGTGGAAACTTTGTTTCATGAGTTTGGTCATGGCTTGCATGGACTGCTCTCTCAAGCTACCTACCCAAGCTTGTCGGGAACTAGAGTTACAAGAGATTATGTAGAGTTCCCATCTCAAATGATGGAAAATTGGGCGAGAGAACCGGAAGTGATAAAAACTTTTGCAAAGCACTACAAAACGGGAGAAGCAATTCCAGATGAACTTCTAAATAAAATAGCTGCTGCTGGTAAATTCAATGCAGGCTTTGAGACAACTGAATACGTTGCTGCTGCCCTTCTAGACATGGCTTGGCACACTAGTGAAACTGACATAGAAGATGTGAATAATTTTGAAGATACTTCCCTTGAAGCATTAGGTCTGATTCCTGAAATTGAAAGTCGCTACAGGAGTACCTATTTTGGACACATATTTGCTGGAGGCTATTCATCTGGATACTACAGTTATCTCTGGACAGAAGTAATGGAAGCTGACGCATTTGAACCTTTCAGAGAAAAGGGTTTATTTCATAAAGAAACGGCAGATAAATTAAAAAAGTTCGTTTATTCATCTGGGAATACCGACGATCTTATGACTCAGTATGTGCGATACAGAGGATCAGAACCAAATATAGAACCGTTGATTAAGAAGCGCGGATTGGATTAAATTGACCGTCCCTAAATACAAACCTTATTTAGGAGGTCAAGGCGGTGTTCATATAGGGCTGAAACCAATAGAAAAAAAACGTTGGCTTGAGATTGATGATAAATTTCAGAATGAGATTAGTCTAAAAAAAGATTTACTCATTACCCAAAGAGAGAAAGTTCTTCAGTCAACATCAACTTCCAAAGAAAGTCAGATTGAAATGCTAGGAGAAATACTCTCCTATTTAAAAGAATTTCACAATGAAAAATACGAGATTACTAAAGATCATATCCTTGTAAAAGCAACCAAAGATAAATACGAATTATCACCATCGAATTTACTACCAATTGAGCTAGCTTCCCTATTAATACAAGAAGATCTTGTTCTAATGATTCCTAAAGATGATGATTTCTTTTTAGAAGCTGCCTCTTTAAGCTCACCTTCACACTGGTCTTTAATCGAGAAGTTTTCTAAATCTTTGATGAATATTCATAATGAGGTGCCCGATTACAAAAATAAAATTGGCCAACGCGTGGATCAAATTTTTAAAAGACTACCCACTGATAAGATTTTAGAAAGACATAATTGGTCTATTTACGATTCACCAACCCTTTTTCAACCTATACAGAGTAAATCTGAAGTTAAAATTAAGAATAAATCTGCCAAAGATTTGTTTCTAAGAGTTGAAAGACAAACCATAAGGAAACTTCCTCTTAGCCAAACAGTTTTATTTACAACTCGTGTACATGTTGATCCCATTGTTTCAATAATAGATGACGACTACCTATTAGAAAGTCTTGGATTGGCAATAACAAGGCTTTCTCCGGAAATGAAAAAATACAAAGCGATAGATCAATTTGAAGAGCAGGTGCTTGAATGGATACAGAGCAAAAGATAAAGACAAAAAAATGGTGGAAAGAATCCGTTATATATCAAATATATCCCAGATCTTTTATGGATACATCGGGAAATGGAATTGGGGACATCAAAGGCATAGAAGATAAATTAAGTTACATTGCTGACTTGGGGGTAGATGCAGTTTGGCTATCTCCTGTATTTTCTTCACCCATGAAAGACATGGGTTACGATATAAAAGATTACAAAAGTATCGATGCTTTGTTTGGCTCCATGAAGGAATTCGAAACTTTAATAGCAAAGTGCCATAAAAAGAATATTAAAATTATAGTGGATCAAGTTTTATCTCACAGCTCCGATCAACTGCCCTTCTTTCAACAAAGTAGAGTCAATAAATCTTCTAGTAAGGCCGATTGGTACGTCTGGGCAAATCCGAAGCCTGATGGATCGCCTCCTAATAACTGGCTGTCTGTTTTTGGAGGATCTGCATGGGAATGGGAGCCGCTTAGATCTCAATACTACCTTCATAATTTCTTATCTAGTCAACCAGATTTTAATTTCCATAATTTAGAAGTACAAGATTGGCTGCTAGACACTTCAAGATTCTGGCTGGAAAAAGGTATTGATGGCTTTAGGCTGGATACAGTTAACTATTACTTTCATGACAAGGAGCTGAAAGACAATCCTCCAAGTCCTTTAAATTCAGAATTTTTGCCTGATGATCCCTACTATATGCAAGATCAAATAAATTCTATAAATCAAAAAGAGAACCTTATATTCCTAGAGAAATATCGCTCTTTATTAGAGGAATATCCTGACAAGGCGTGCGTGGGTGAGATTGGAGATGCTCACAGAGCATTGGAATTAATGGAAGAATACACAAAAGGTACAAAGAGATTGCATATGGCTTACAGTTTTGAATTATTAGGAAATAAGTTTAATCCAAATCATTTTAGAAATACCGTAGAAGAATTTTTTCAAGGTACCGGAGATGGATGGCCGTGCTGGAGTTTTTCTAACCATGACGTCAAAAGACATGTCAGCAGATGGGGGGCTCTGTCTAAAGACAAAAAGTTATTTTCAAAAATGGCAGGAGCCCTTCTTATGAGCCTACGAGGTTCTGTTTGTTTGTACCAAGGAGAAGAGTTGGGTCAAACAGAAACAGAATTAAAATTTGAAGAATTAACCGACCCGCTTGGACTTCGTTACTGGCCAAAAAACAAAGGGAGAGATGGTTGCAGAACACCAATGCCTTGGTCAAAAGAAAAACCGAATGGAGGTTTCTCAAAAATGAAGCCCTGGCTGCCCTTAAAAGAAGAACAATTAAATAATTCGGTAAGTGTTCAAGAAATAAACCCTTCCTCCGTACTTAACTTCTATAAGGATTTCATAAAATTTAGAAAAATCACAACCCCCTTAAAATCTGGTTCCATAGAATTTTATGACATACATAAGGATCTTCTTTTCTTCAGCAGGCAAGGTGATTACAACGTTGCTTGTTTATTTAACTTTTCTGATAAAAGAATTCAAATTCAAGGACAGGGTTACGAAGCCATAAACAACAGTCCTTGCTCAAATTTTCAAATAAATAAATTGGATGTAACCCTAGGAGAAACTGGCTTTTGCTTCTTAAAATTGCAAGATAACTTCATACTAGAAGTGATCTAATTTTCTATTGTACAAACATGCAATTTAAGTATGATCTTCTTTTTTTAAAGATAAAATAATCGTATAAAATTAATTTAATAAATAAAAATAACATGGAAATACAAGGATATTTTGAATCTCAATTTAAACCGGTTAAAGACTTGTATGAGGATTTGTACAAACAAGAAAGGGAATTGGGTTCTTCATTTTCAGTATATAAAAATGGCCGCCCTCTTGTTGATCTGTGGGCAGGATATGCAGACAAGGAGAAGTTGAAAATCTGGAAACAAGACAGTCTTGCGACCGTTTGGTCAACAACCAAGGGTGTCGCTGCATTAACTTGCGCACTTGCAGTAGAAAGAGAACTGCTTGATTACAATAAAAAAGTCTCTTATTACTGGCCTGAATTTGGTTGCAAAGGTAAAGAAGACATTACTGTTGCAATGCTTCTCTCTCATCAAGCCGGAATATGCGGACCTCAGACCAAGAAGATTGAAGATTTTTTTAATCAGGAATTAATGGCTTCGAAGCTTGCTGATATGTCGCCTATTTGGAAACCAGGCACTTCTTCAGGTTACCATTCCATGACCTTTGGCTGGTTAACATCAGAGTTAATAATAAGGACTACTGGAGAAACTTTAGGAAATTTCTATAGAAACGAAATAGGAAAACCAAATGATATAGATTTCTATATAGGACTTCCTGAAAAAGAAGATCACAGAGCTGTAGAAATGATTCCCTTTGGAAGAGAAAAAAATAAAGAAGCCGCGAAAAAAAAACCTACGGAGGCTCAAATAGCTAGCAATGTAGGTCCCAATTTATTAAAGGGTCAAAATACCAGAGCTTGGAGAGAAGCTGAGATTCCTTCTGCAAACGGTCAAGGGTCGGCTAGCGGTCTAGCTAAACTTTACAGCCTGGTAGTACCAAGCGATTCTTCTTTAAATATCTTGCGAGAAGATACAATTCGCAAAATGACACAACCTCAAATAGAAGGCAAAGATCTGGTTCTAGATGTAGAGACGCGATGGGCATCTGGGTTAGTATTAAATAAGCGTAAATTCATCTACGGTCCAATAGAAGATTCTTTTGGCCATTCAGGTTTTGGTGGTTCATGCGCCTTTGCAGATCCACAAAATAATCTTGGTATTTCATACGTAATGAATAAAATGGAAAATAATTTTAATTCAGACGGGAGGTCGGTTGAATTAATACATGCTATCTATAAATGTCTAGAAAAATAAGGAGAAGAAATGTTAAAAAGGTTGGAAAATAAAGTTGCTCTAATAACAGGAGGAACTAGCGGAATTGGTGCTGAAACAGCAAAACTTTTTTCTTCAGAAGGAGCAAAAGTAGTTATCGTTGGTAGGTCTGAAGAAAAAGGGGGAGCTTTAGCAGAACACCTTGGACCTAATGTTATTTATCATAAAGCAGACGTAACCAAAGAAGAGGAAATTAAAGGGTCAGTAGATATTACTTTAGCAACTTTTGGTAAGCTGGATATACTTTTTAATAATGCAGGCGGTTCTGTAGGTGCTGGTTTAGAGAAAGTTACCCAAAAGGATATTGACTACGGCGTACACCTTTTACTGGCTAGCGTTATTCTTGGAATAAAGTATGCGATAGACCCTATGAAAAATAATGGCGGTGGATGCATAATTAATAATTCTAGTGTTGCTGCTATAAGGCACAGACAAGGAGATCCTTTGTATGCGGCTCTAAAAGCAGGTGTAACACATTATTCTAAGATGTCAGGAGTTGAGCTGGGACCTTTTGATATCAGAGTAAATTCTATCTCGCCTGGAGCCATAGCAACGCCTATATTCTATGGGGGTTCTGAAAGAGCAAACACACTGTCAAAAGAAGAAAACGATAGAAAGATGGACAAGTTAAGGGGAAATCTTGCAAATGCTGTTCCTCTAAATCGCTCAGGCCTTCCGTCTGACATAGCCGAGGCCGCACTATTCCTTGCCAGTGAAGCAGGAAGCTTTGTTACTTGTCAGGACATTGTTGTTGATGGCGGCAGGACTGCGATGTTTAATGAATAAGAAAAGCAACGACTGTAAATTTTAATTTCTTCTCATCCCTGGGAAGGACTGGGTGAAATTAATATTTGGCCGTTGCCTTAATTCCTAGTTCATCCATGAATAAGGAACGTGAATTTTAGATGAAAATAAAAAAAATTCAATGTCTAAAAAAACTATTTTTCTTTATTTTTTTATCTTAAAATTTTATTTTAAATCTGCTATCTCGCAAGATTAACGCATGTTAGTATCAATTTTTTTGGGAGAATTAATTGAACGCTTACAGACTGCTTTTGTTCCTAACTTTACTAAATTTATTAAATTTTGTTGATAGGCAATTAATAGCAAGTTTTTCAAATTTTATTGTTCCTGACTTAGGTCTTACCAACGCTCAATATGGCTTCCTAACTACCATTCCTTTTATTATTTTTTACTCGGTAGCAGGCCTTTTTATGGGTGTTTTAGCCGATATGGTAAACAGACCCAAGTTGATAGCTTTTGGGGTGGTGATTTGGAGTATATTTACTGCTTTAACTGGAGCTGCTAAAGGTTTTGTTTCGATGGCCCTTCCTAGAATGTTTATAGGAGTTGGTGAATCAATATTAACACCCACTTCTATGTCTTTGCTTTCAGACTCTTTTCCATCAAAAAAAATGGGGTTTGCTGCGGGCTTCTATTACATGGGTGTTCCGATTGGAGTTGGAGTGAGTTTATTGATCGCCGGTTATTTAGGGGAATCTCTAGGATGGCGTAAGTGTTTTTATCTACTAGGTGCCTTAGGTCTTATATTAGGACTGTGTGCATTATTCTTTAAAGACAGGCCTAGAAAAAATTCTCAAAATATCGAAACGCCGCAAACCCTATCAAAAGAGAGTACTGCTGAAATTATCAAGACTTTATTCAAAGCCCTTTCTAACTCATCCGCACTTCGATTCACTATTATTGCAGGTGTCTTTTACCATATCGTCTTAGGAGCTGCAGGATTTGAACAGCTATGGTTGGTTCAAGAAAGAGGCTTTGACAGATCAGAAATAGCTCAGAAAGTCGGTTGGATAGGTGTTTTTGCAGGGTTGTCTGGTAATTTAATAGGCGGTATTTTGAGCGATTGGTGGCAAGAAAATACCAACCAAGGAAGACCTATGTTCTTGTTTTGGCTCGCTCTTATAACACTTCCCATAGGAATTTATTATCGGTTTGTTGAACCGGGAACTTTAATATTTTGGGTAGGTATTGCTATTGGTTATTTTCAATTGGGTTGCTTTTTTGGTCCTACTTTTAGTACCGTACAAGAACTTGTTCCTGAAAATATCAAAGCGACCGTTGTGTCTTTTTATATCTTAACCTTAAATCTAATTGGCTTAACCATTGGAGCGTGGGGCGGAGGCTTGCTTGCTGACATGCTTGAAGCAGCTAACTACAATGAACCTTACACAATAATGCTTGTTGTCTTTTCCATCATAAGCATAGTCTCTATTCCTTGTTACTATTTAGCAGGTAAAAAATATCACGAAGATAAAAGTAAATTGGAAACCATTTTTAGCAAGGACTAATAAATGCTCACCACTGGCTGATAAACATCTAAATTTGGCAAGGCTTTGAAGGCTGTAATGTGCTTGGAGTTTAGAATAAAATTTTTATAAAATAAATTTATTTAGGGGCATTAGCTAAATCATCTCTAATATATTTTGCTGCAAACATATAATGGACAGTACTCCATACAGTTAAAACTGGAACCGTCATTACCATGGCATATCTTATAGACTCGTCTCCTAACGTAGGGTTTAAAAAATCACTGACCATGCCTATAAAAAGAGGGCCAAGTCCAAGTCCAATAAGATTAAGAATAAAGAATAATACGGCTGAAGACATTGCACGCATTCTCAAACCCACCAAGGAATGAGTAATTGCTAAATTTGGAGCTAAATAGGCACTAAAAAAGATTGATGTTAAGAAGGTGGTTGCTAAAGCAAGATAGGTATTGCCTGTTGTGTATACAAAAATAGTAAATGGAAGAGTTAAGATTGTTGATAGAGCTGGAATCCATTGGTACCAACGTTTGTCTTTCTTTCCTAAATGATCAGATAAGTAACCTCCAGCAAAAGTTCCAGCACCTCCAAAAATTGCTCCAACTGCGAGCCAAGATCCTAATTCGCCCGACTGGATATCGTGGAGCCTAAGAAACAAAGAAGGAACAAAATTTCCAGCACCGTAAGTGATAAACGCATGGATTGCGCACGCCAGAGAAAGGTGCCTAAAAGATTTTCTTGACCAAAGAAGGCTTAGAGTTTCTTTTAATTTTGGCGTTTCTCTAGTATCTTCAATACCTTGAGACATTCCGCGTAAAGGCTCTGCAACGGTCATCTTTAAAAGTACTGCAATTCCAATTCCTGGTAGTCCAACTACAAGAAAAGCGGTCCGCCATCCATAAAATTCATTGATCCAACCGCCTAATAAGAACCCAAAGAGCACTCCAAAATTTATTCCCATCGAGTAAACAGCAAGAGCCGTTGCCCTTCTTTCTTCCGTAAAAATATCCGAGATCATTGCATGAGCAGGAGGACTACCACCCGCCTCCCCAACTGCCACTCCTATTCGAGCTGCAAGTAAGTGAATAAAGTTCTGGGCAAATCCACTCAAAGCCGTCATGGAACTCCACACTGTAATAGAAATAGCCACAACGTCCCTCCTTATCCATCTGTCTGCTAACTTTGCTAAAGGGATGCCGCAAAGGACATAAAAAATTGCAAATGAAAAACCAGATAACAAGCCTAATTGACTATCGGATAAGTCCATTTCTTGTTTTATAGATTCTTGTAAAATTACCAATAATTGCCTGTCTATAAAATTAAAAGAATAAACAATTGTCAGAACACCTAAAACGTAATATTTATAACTGGGGCCTTCGTAGAGATCTGGTTTTAAATACTTCATCAAACAATACTCAAAACTCTATCAATGAGCCAAAAAGAGCCTAGTCCTCCAATTGCATAGGAGGATAAAGTGTAGCCAGAATCTCTCATAGATGAATTGTTTAAAATCCAAACAAGAAATCCGAAAAGAGGAAGTACCAACAGTTGACCGGCCTCAATGCCAAGGTTAAAAAATAGAAGAGAAAACAGTAAATTATCGCTTGAAAAACCTATTTCTGTAAGCGCACCCGCAAAGCCAAAGCCATGAAGGAGTCCAAATCCAAAAGCAAGAAGCCAAGGTGTTGAATTGTATTTATCCTTATCACCCACTTCAAAAGCTAAATATATCAGAGTCAGAGCAATAAAAGCTTCTGTAGAAGCCTGAGGCAAGCTAACAATACCAAGCACAGACAAAGTTAAAGTTATGCTGTGTGCCAAAGTAAAAGCAGTTATAGTTTTTATCAATGTTTTGGTCCCTGAAACTAAAAACAACAGCCCAAACACGAAGAGCATGTGATCCAAGCCACTAAGTAAGTGCTGAATGCCCAACCAGAAATAATTTGTTGGATACAAACTTATTTCTATAGGTACAACTAAAGAAGAGTCGTTTACCGATGCCAGACCTTCAAATTTTGAACCATCGAAAAAACTGATACTAATTAAAGCATCCGTTACCCGCGACAATCCCTTAAAAGTAATGGATTTACCTTTTATTGACTCTCCACAATCTAAATTAAGATTGGTAATCAAATATTTTGACTCTTGGCTAGGAAGTGATTTACCTGATTCAGTGCAGTCTGGAAATGATACTTCTGCAGGAAGTCCTATGCCCTTTGAAGGAAACATCCAAGTTACTTTGTAGTTTGAATTAGCGTCTTCACTTAGAACCAGACGAGCAGGATTCATTTCATGAGAGAAATTGAAATTTGAAAAAAGGAGTATTAGAAAGGCAATAAATAGCTTCATTACTTCCTACTGAATCAAACTTTTATTAACTTGAATTTTGTATTCGTTCCTGAGTTCTTCAAGATAAAGTTTAAAATTCTCCTCTTTTTGTTTAACTTGTAAATCAGCAACAAGAGTCGATCTGATATCTTTCAGACTGGGCATTATCTCATCGACAACTGAAGTAACGAAGACAAGATGGCTTCCGTAGCTTGATTTAAGAGGCCCTGACCAATTATTGATGGATACTCTTTCAATTTCCTTAGAAAAATTAGAGCCAAAATCTCTGGCTACTTCTTTAGAAGTTTTTAAAGAGAAATTCTTTCCTAAAAGAAATGGGTCTCCGTAGGAAAGTTCACTGCCATTGTTCCAGGCTTCCAAAGCTCTTAGAGCGCGATTTATTCCATCTTTGTCTGTATTAAAGTAAATATGGGTAAAGCTAAACCTCTTGGGTATTGCATAAGAAAGCTTATTCTCTCTAAAGTAATCTTCAACTTCTTTATCAGTTGGTACTCTTAGTTGTTCTTGTTTAAGAAAACCTATTTTCTGAGAGAGGCGTCTTTTTATTATTATGTCATTCTTATCAAGACCGAGTTTTAAAGCTTCCCTGTATAGTATCTCTTCATCAACCAACTGATTGATAATGCCGTTGAATTCATTTTCATTCGGTTCTCTTCCTACTTGATTGGTCCACGTATCAATCAAACCTTTTAATTCGGTATCAAATATTACAATTGTCTTGTCATCCGAAAAGTCCTGAAAGAGTATGTCTAATAAAAAAATTAAAAAACCTATAGAAAGAAAAGCTAAAAGTCTTTTTGTCATTTTTTTTATACCAGATAAAGGAACGCCGGATGTTTTCTTGAATCGTCAGAGTGAGAAGTTAAGAAAAGTGCAATTATCAAAAAGAAGTGTCTTTGCATAATAATCTACCAGGTATCTATATTGGGTCTTTTCTTACCTTCTCTATGCTTTGCAGGCGGAAGCGATTTAAGACCGCCCATTATCCAATTCCTGGTATCTGCAGGATCAATAACATCATCCAGCTCAAAATGTGATGCCATGTTTACGGCCCTGCCTCTTGTGTAGCTGTCAGCAACCATCTTTTCGTAAGCCTCAATCCTTTTCTTTGGATCTTTTATGGCTTCCAGTTCTTTCCTGAAACCTAACTTGACTGCACCTTCCAGTGCCATACCACCAAACTCTCCGGTGGGCCACGTCACAGTAAATAAGGGAACGGCGAAGCTTCCTCCTGCCATTGCTTGAGCTCCAAGTCCATACGCTTTTCTGATAACAACAGACATTAAAGGCGTTTCTATATTTGCCCCTACAACAAACATTCTACTTGCGTGTCTTAAGAGTGCAGATTTTTCACTTTCTGGTCCAACCATGATTCCGGGGCAATCTATTAAAGAAAGTATCGGTATGTCAAAAGAGTCACAAAGTTGCATGAACCTTGATCCTTTATCTGCTCCAGGAGAATCTATTGCACCGGATAAATGACCAGGATTGTTTGCTATAACTCCAACAGGCCTTCCTTCTATACGCACAAATGAAGTAATTATTCCTGGAGCCCAATCTTTTCTAATTTCAAGAATTGAATCTAAATCGGCAATACCCTCTATAACTTTTCTCATGTCGTAATATCTGAGTCTATTTTCTGGAACAGTGAAGCGAAGCTCTCTTGAATCTGGAGCTTTCCAATTGCTAGTAGGTCCTTGAAAATAGGAAAGATATTTTTTAGCAACTTCAACGGCTTCCTTTTCATCTTTAACTGAAATGTCAACAACACCATTAGGTACTTGGACATCCATTGGGCCGACCTCGTCTGGAGTAAAAACACCCAAACCTCCACTTTCAATCATAGCTGGACCTCCAACTCCTATGTTTGAATCATCGGTAGCGATAATGACATCACAACAACCCAGTAAAACCGCATTGCCTGCAAAACACCTTCCTGTTGTTATTCCTACAAGCGGAACCAAGCCAGACAACTGAGCAAAATAAGTGAAAGCATGACAATTAAGACCTGCAACCCCCAAAGCATCTGTATCGCCTGGACGCCCTCCTCCACCTTCTGCAAATAATATGGTGGGAAGCTTATTTTTTTCTGCTATTTCAAACATGCGATCTTTTTTTGCATGATTCATCTTGCCCTGGGTACCGGCCAAGACCATATAGTCGTATGACATTGCCATTACCCTAGAATCACTTTCGTCAAAGAGATTGCCGTTAACGTGCCCTAATCCACAAACCATTCCATCAGCAGTCGTATTCTTAATTAAATCTTCTTCGGTTCTTCTCCTTCTTTGTGCTGCTATTACAACCGATCCATATTCAATAAAAGAGCCTTCATCACATAGATCTTCAATATTTTCTCTAGCCGTACGATGTCCTTTTGCGTGTCTCTTTTTAACAGCCTCAGGTCTATTTTTATCATGGCTAGCTTCTTTCCTATCGAGCGCATCTCTTAAGTCAGGTCGTATTCTATCTAAATCAACCTTGTTATCTTTTTTAGTTGACTGTTGCTTTACTTCAGCTTGCTTAATGGTCATCAAAGAATGACCTTCGAAGACTGTGTCTTGAGCTTGCACTCTGATTTCATCAACGATTCCACTTATGTCTGAAATAATTTCATGTTCCATTTTCATGGCTTCCATTATTAGTAAAGGTCTGCCTTTCCAAACAGATTCGCCTTTTTTTACACTAAATTTAACCACCATCCCTTGCATAGGTGCTTCGACATTAGAATAGCCCTCTTGAAGCTCTTCATTGTGTAATTGAAGTATGTTTTCTGAG
>Ga0209091_10003373_pt1 | contig 12887 bp, 12 predicted proteins | sample ArcticOcean_MG_C_6_FD_187438 | JGI IMG/M metagenome (GOLD analysis project Ga0209091, IMG submission 187438) | Marine microbial communities from western Arctic Ocean - ArcticOcean_MG_CB8_128 (SPAdes) (version 2) | ecosystem: Environmental > Aquatic > Marine > Oceanic | place: Arctic Ocean...
ACGTTGATAGGCTGGATGTGGAAGCGCAGTAATGCGTGTAGCTGACCAGTACTAATAGCTCAATTGGCTTGATTTATGCACTGAAAAAAATTTTTATATGAAAAAAAATATATTTTCTAAGATATACAAATAACTAAACTAAACTTAATAAGTTCCTTAAGAAAAGTACAAAATTTTTATAATTAAATATAGAAATAAAATTTTAATTAAAAAAAATATTAAAAAAATTTTTCCTTATAATAAGTTTTAGATATTATAAATTGATTATAATTATTAATGAAAAAATTTAGCTTGGATTATATTTTTATTTTTTTATCTTTAAACTTGTAGACAGCTTCAATGATGCTCGAAAAAATAAAGGTTGATATTAAACTATAAGCGAAAAAGGGTATTGCTAGAGTATAACAAGTTAAAAGACCATTCATAGTATACCCATAAGCTCCAATAGACCATACGCCAAAATTAGTAACAATAAAGAATATACAAGCACCCACTAAAGCACCTGAAATTCTAGATGTTATATTCTTAATAAAATGTTTTGATAACAATCCAATGAATATTACCGCACCCCAAGTAAACAAAGTTGTACTATGAAAACCTAAAAATAAATCCGTAATTGCAAAACCTATGATTAAAGCAGGAATATATCTAATTCCTAGTAGAGCGGGAACATAAAAACTTAAAGCAAGTAAACTTGTAAAATTTGGTGGATGAGGAATAAAACGGCTTGCAGCTAAAGCTACAAATATACCTACTGATATTTTTATATAATTCATTAATGGATTTATATCTAATAAAGTAGTAATTGCAACGTCACAATTACTATTTATTAGGGATAATATATGACACTAAAAATATATTATTTTCATTAAAATAATCAAATATAATTTTATTTAAATGTTTCAACCTTTGATGTTTTTTTGTGGTTCTTGCTTATAAAAAATTTTCTATCTAGTGTTTTTAATAAGATTTTTTTTTTCTCCACATCACTTAAATTAGACCAATTAGCTATTTCTTTTGTAGTACGTTTGCAGCCCATGCAAAAACCTGCATTATGGTCAATTGCACAAATACTAGTACAAGGAGATTTAACCATTAAAATAATCTTTTAATTCCAAAACTTACATCTTGACCCATTCCAGTGTACTGATAAGCCTCTTCATATTTCTGGTCAAATAAATTATTGGCAATAAAGTATAAGTTGTATTGATCATAAAGTTTATAATTCAAATGGTAATTAATAGTTATATAATCATCTAAGATCACATCGTTAAAACCATTATTGGTATTACCGTAATCTCTTCGTTCTCCTGAGTATTTAACTAAAATTTTATTACTTAAATCTTTATTAAATTTATACCCAAATCCAGAGGTCACCTCATGCCTTGGAACCCTAACCATCGCGCTATCTATACATAGATTTATTGGTTTGTTATCCCAAGTAACATTTTTGTGAGGGTCTTCACAATCTGCCCCATCATATGTTTCATTGTAATTATAGTTTAAACTTAAGTTAAGATTACTTTTTGGCTCCCATAAAGTTGAAAACTCAATACCTTTGCTTTCTACTTGTGCAACTGTATTTTTTATTGCAAAAGTATTACCATTCTCATTTGCATTTGATCTCCAACCTTCAAGAGCATCTTTGTAAGTAATTTTAAATGCCGATATATCAAAAGTTAAGTTCATTGATTCAAAAACTTTTTCATAGCCCACATCGAAACTTTTACTTTTTTCTGGAACTAGAGATTTGGTATCTGTCATTACAGTTCCAAGGTAATATTGATACAAAGTTGGATACATCACTCCCGTTCCATATGATCCTCTAATTTTTGAGTAATTATCTAATTTATAAGCTAAAGTTGCTCTCCCTGTTGTAAAATTACCAGCAACAGTGTGATTATCTCGTCTAAATCCTACAGTTGAATATAATTTTTCCATAGGTCTAAACTGATAATCAAAATATTGAGAGTAAACTCTTTCCTGATTTTTTTCATATAGTGCAGTCCAATCGTCCTTTAATTCTGCAGTATCAATTTCTATATCAGCTCCATAGACGATTCTTTGATCAAGATTAAAGTTATATTCACCTAGGTAATTTAGTGTTTCTCTATAACCCCAATAATGTTTTATTGAATTGTTGTATGCTACTGCTGATCTATCTATTTGTGTTTTATTATAATTAACCGAATTTTTAAGTTGTCCAGAATCTTTAAGTAGCTTTAAAGTATAAGTTAACTCTTCGTCATCTGTAAGATTATTTTTGTCAGTTTGGCCAGAATTAACTCTGTCATACTCCAATCTTGAGTCAGAGTATCTGGCACTACCTTCAAAAGAAAGACCATCACCCAGATTATAACTATAATTAGTAATTATTGATTCATTATTGTATGCGTCATCATCGTTGGCCCCTTCGGCGCCAGCTTCATAATCATTCATTGCTGACACACCATTAGTATCAAATTGTGTAAGACCCACATAATAAGTAGAGTTACCTTTAGATCCACTAAATGAAGCATTTTTATTTGTAGTACCGTTTGATCCATTTGAGAAATTAATATTCTTAGTTGGAGTTTTTCCACCTTTTTTTGTAATAATATTGATTGTTCCACCTATAGCTCCGCTACCATATAGTGAACTTTGTGAGCCTTTTAAAATTTCAACTCTTTCAATGTCACTGTTCGTAATATTAGACATGTAATAAGAGTTATCACTTGTAGAAGGATCTGACATTTTAACTCCATCAATGTAAACAGTGGAATATCTTTTAGGCAATCCTCTCAACTGAATTCCTTGAGTGGTACCATGTCCACCTGACTGAAATAAATTCATACCTGGCTCACTATTATCCAGCACATTACCTAAAAAATATTCGCCAGAACTTTCTATAGTTTCGTTATCAATAATAGTAACTGAGCTACCTACGGTGCTCTTTGATTGTGGGGTTTTACCAGCAGATATAACAATTATTGGAATGTCCTTTGCTATTGCATAGGTAAAATTAAAAAAAATGTAAAATATAAATATTCTTGTTATCATTAACATGCCACCTCACCTTTCATTATCTTCTAAAATTTAGAAGATCATTAATAAATGCCGCTGTTAATTTTGCATTGCAGAACTAGACTTTTCCTGGCCATCGTTCAACACCGGACTATACTGAGTGGCGCTCGGACTTGAATATTATTCTTACCGTTGCAGGAACAGTTAATGAATTTCACATTATTCCCCACTAAATTTCAGTATGATTGATTATTTAGAGATTTTTTTATATTTGTCAATAGTTTTAAAAGAAATGTAATTTATCTTGCAGACAAAATTTAAGTTTTTTTTCATTCCATTCACCCCAAGGATTTTCTATTAACTCAAAGTAATGACAATCACCTTTTTTATCATAATAATACTTCCAATTTCTTTTTAAAAAATTTCTTAAGAACTCTGCATTCGCTCCTCTACCATCAATTACTATAAAAGTTCCTGGTTCAAGGAAAAACTCAAAAAAAAGAATATCAGCTGACATTGGCACTCTTGATATATTGTTAAAACTAAATCCCATAATATCTTTTTTTGCAGCATATAAAGAGGGACCATCAAGATATATTAAGTCAGGTGAAATATTTGGTAAGTTTCGATGCCTTAATGCAAATCTTCCCTGATAATTTATAGCTTCAATTTTATCTAAAATTAAAGAAATATGACTTGAAAGTATTTTAGGAATCCTTTTTTTGGTAACATTTAAAAAATGTCTATCTTCACCCATAGAATAAATATGAAATTGTTTTTCACATCTAATATTTTTAACTTTACCAAAGTAACTTTTGAGGATGTGTTTAGCATCTGCTATAAATACTGTAGAAAAACCAGATCCAATTTCTAAAGTATTAAATACTCTTCTTGCCAAAACTAACCAATGTAATCTACATAAATCAGGCAACTCGTACTCTAAAGGTTTTTTTTCATTACCCTGCACCTGTATTAAATATTTTTCGTTTTTATTTTTTATTTTATCATCTGGAATTTTCTTAAGTAGGTAATTTAATTCAAAAAAATTCATATAAGTTTGAATTTTATTTTTATTAACAAAACTTTTTAAATTAAAATTTCTTAAAAATTTAGATATTGGTTTGAAGTCTTTAAATTTAAGTACTTTTCTAGTCATATATTGATGGTTATTTTTAATTAATATTTGATAAATTTATTTAAATCAACAATTCTTTTTTTATCTTTAAAGCAAGATTTAAGTGATCAAGTTTATGATATTTTAAAACTTCTTCAGGAGCCCCACATGCAGGAAACTCATCTGGTCCAAATTTTTTAAAATTATGATTATTAAAGAAATTATTATTAGATATAAACGAAGTTATTAGATCTCCAATTCCTCCATTAATATTATGATCATCTAAAAAAAATAAATGTTTAGTTTTGTTAATATTTTTTTTTAGCCACTTAAGATTAAAATAATTTATACAAGGCATATTTATTACTTTTAATTTAATGCGATCTTCTAACAATTTTTTATGTACCTTATAAGCCTGGTTGACCATTGTTTGTCCATACGTAAAAATAATTCCATCAGATCCATCGGCCATTATAGAACCCTCACCATTCTTAAATTTATATTTTTTTGGTAAGCTTAATGCGTTTATAGGTGGAGGCCCTATAGAAAGTCTTATAGCACAGTTATTTTTTTCATTATTTATACAATATTTTAAAATTTGTTTTGCCTCTATGTGATTGTATGGGTGAAAAATTCTCATATTTGGAATACTTGAAAGGAGAGAAATATCTCTCAAGCTTTGATGTGACTTTCCCGCACCAGCAGGCAAAATACCCGCGTATAAACACATATAAATGATTTTAGTATTTTCTGTAGAGTTATTATATATTTGCTCATTAGCTCTAGCAGTTAGAAAAGATGCAAAAGAATTAACAACAGGAAGAAGACCAGTTAAAGCTAAGCCACCAGCCATAGAAACCATGTCTTGTTCTGCTATTCCATTTTGAATAAATCTTTTTGGGTATTTGTTTGAAAACTTTTTTAAATTAACATCATCTGAAAGATCAGCATCTATAACTACAATATTCTTATTTTTTTTTGCCTCTTCAATAAGGCAGTCAGTAAAAGAATAGGTTACCCAATTATTTTTATCTAAAATTTTCATCTAGTGAATTTCAATATCGCTATTTAAATTAAGTTTTTTTTTGTTATTTATATTAATAATTTTTGGGAGAGATAATGATCTTTTGTTAAATTTAATCTTTATTTTCTTTATCAATTCACTTTGCGCTTTAATAAAATCTTGATCATTTGGAGCGCCAGCATGCCAGGTATAAATTTTTTGTTTTTTCATAACCCCAGGATGTTCCATAAAAGAAACTCCCTTACCTTTGACTGTATCAGCTATTAAAAGTTTTGGTTTATTTTTGATTTTAGAAAAATTATTAAAGACTTTATTTAATCTTCTAAAATTATGACCATCACATCTTTCTACGTGCCATCCAAAAGATTTGATTTTGGTTTTTAAGTTTTTTAAATCAATAATTTTTTTTACAAATTGACTACTTTGGATTTTGTTATGATCAATTATTACGATTATATCATTTAATTTTTGGTGACTTATTGTTTGAAGAGATTCATATATTTGACCTTCCTGAAATTCTCCATCTCCAGTAATAACAACAACTTTACCTTTTGTTTTAAAATATTTTTTACTCCACACAATACCTTTCGCTTTAGACAAACCCATTCCTAAAGATCCAGTGTTTGCCTCAATACCAGGTATCGTAACATCTGGGTGCCCATCTAAACCATTAATCTTTCTTAATTTGATAATTTTATTAAAATTTATAATTCCCAGTGAATATAATACACAATATAAAGCTGGAGCATCATGTCCTTTTGAGGAAAAAAAAATATTTCTCGATTGTTTATTTAAATCATTTTTATTTGTTCTAAATTGAAAAAATTTTATCCATACAAAAATATCCATAGCACTAAAACTTGTTCCAATATGACCAGATCCAGCTTTCTTAATTATAGCAAGTGTATTTAATCTATTTATTAAAGCCAATAGTTCAGCTTTGTAATATTTGCCAATTTTAAAATTTTCTATTTTTTTAATTTCTTTAAAAACAACAAAAAGAATTCTACTATCCATTGGTTTACTTTATTTTGAAATTAGGGTTAGACCATTCGATATGAGAAAGATCAGGAATTATATCAATTTTTTTCATAAACCAAAAAAATTTGCCCGATGGTCCATTACTTGGAAGTGAAGATAAATATTTTATTGTTGGTATGGAAAAAGAGGTTGATAATTTATTCTTAGGAAACATTGCAGTTTTACAAGGTCCAGGACTCATGGTGTTAATCTTAATATTAAAATCTTTTATTTCTTTAGCAAAAGTTTTTGCTAAAGTGTTTAAAGCTGACTTAGATGAGCTGTATAAAAAAAAGGATTCAGCGCAATTAACAGAGCCACCAGAGGAAACATTAATTACTCGACCATAATTTTCTTTTTTCATTATTTTTAATGACTCCTTTAAAAAAATTACTGGAGCAAACAAATTTACCTCAAAGGTTTTTTTTAGATCTTTATATTGAATATTTTCGATATTTGATGATTTAGCAATACCAGCGTTGTTTATTAGAATATCAATTTTTCCAAATTTTTTTATTGTATTGGTTAAAAATTTTTGGATATTTTTTTCATTTGAGACATCAACTTTTTGAAAAAAAACATTTTTTTTATTTTTATAATTTTTTTTTAATCTATCTATTCTTCTTGCACATAAAGAAACTTTTGCATTTTCTTTAATAAATTCTTTTGCAATATTAAGTCCCAAACCAGAACTTGCTCCAGTTATAACAACGACTTTATCTTGAAATTTTTTTATTTTTTTATTTACCAAGCTGTCCATCCACCATCGACTATTAGGTTGGAGCCTGTCATATAGCTTGAGGCGTCACTAGCTAAAAATAATATTGGTCCATTATAATCTGACCATGAAGCCATTCTTCCAAGGGGAACTTTTTTCTTATATCTTTTAACAAAGTTTTTCTCCTGAAAATCAAAAACACCACCCGGTGAAAGAGAGTTTACCCTTATTCCAAATTTTCCACATGTTGTAGCCAAGTATTTCATTAGGCCAAGTAAACCACTTTTGGACGAAGTGTAAGACACGGGAGTAGTTAAAGAGTGTTTTCCACCATAAATATTTTTATGTTTTTTTAAGTTTTCATAGATACTTAAGTCCGGACCTACAATGCCGTAGGTAGATAATACGATTATTATATTTCCAGGAATTTTTTTCTGTTTAAAATGATTTATGATATTCTGACATGCTAAAAAAGCACCTGTCAAATTAGTTTTCATTACTTTTTCCCATGTATTTAAATTATAATTTTCAAAGCTTTGATAATAATCTATTGGCTTTGAATAAACATTATAAATTAAAACATCAATTTTTTTTTCTTTTTTAATTATTTTTTTGAAATTATTTTCGATGTTTTTTTTTGAGTTTACATCACATTTTAAAAAAAAAATATTTTTATCATCTGTTTTTTTTTTAACCTTATCTAGCAAGTAAATCTTTGCCCCCGCATACGACAATGTTTTTGAAAAATTTAACCCTAGGTTTCCTGTTCCACCAAAAATTACCACACACTTATTTTTCATCGAAAAAATATCTTTATAATCAAAATTGTTTTTAATATTATTTTTCATATTTTTTTAAATAAAAATTTATTTTATCAATATCATTTTTGGTATCAATATCTATTGATCGATTAGTAGGAGTTTTAAAAACTAGTGTTTTTTTTGGTATTCTTCTTTTTTCAGAAAAAATAGCTTCTCTGGAATAAATCCAAACTATAGTATTAACCTCGTATACTTTAGGAACTTGTTGCCTGCTACCTGGGTTATGATTTGGATTTTTAGAAAGTTTAAAATATTTGCCTTTTTTTTCTAACATGCTGAAGTAGGGGTTATGTTGAGATTCATGAACCGATAATAATAAATCTGGTTTTTTTTTATCAAAAATTTTTTTTGCTGTCTTAATATCGTTCATTGTTCTCAGGGGTGTCGTTGGGTCAAAGATAACTAGCTCTGATATTTTTTTATTTTCAATTTTTTCAAAATAAGTAACAGCATTTTTTATTACAGGGAGCATAGGGGTATTGCTTTTGGCTAAATTTTTATTTCTTTTTAGTTTAAGTAATTTTTTATTTTCTTTTATTAAATTTAAGATTTTTTTACTATCAGTTGACAAAATAACATTATCAATATCTGAACAATTTATAGCAAGATTTACAGCAATCTTTGTAATTTCTTTATTTCCAATTTTTATTAAGTTTTTATTCTTTACTCCTACAGAGCCTTCTCTTGCGGCAATAAGGCCTAGCGTAACTAGTTTGTTTTTACCAATTCTATTTCTTTTTATATAGGTCATTTGCTTAAAATAATATTTTAACATAGCAGGAAGTACACTATTGTTCAATAATTGAACATATTTACACTATTTTGTAAAGTGAGCTATATAAGGCAATAAAAGTTAATTTTTTTTATAACTTGATTTATGAGTAAAAAATGTAATAAGTAAATTACAATTATAAAAAATACAATATGGGAATAAAAGTTTTATTTATCGATCCGAATATTTTTGGAATGAATATGCTAACGCCAGCAATTGCATTATTTTCATCTATACTAAAAAAAAAGGGTCATGAAGTAGAGCTTTTTGACACAACATATTATCCTATTAGTGAGACAATAGGGTTTGACATGGACCAAGGCCAAAGAAAAATGGATAAATTAGAAGTAGTCCCCTATGATTTTGCTAGTAGAGGCGTGAAGATAAAAGAGTCAAATTGGAGACAAGATATTAATATAAAGTTAAATTTATTTAAGCCCGATTTAATTGCAATGTGCGAAACTGAGTCCATATGGGATCTTGGAGAAACGATTTTAGATGAAATAAAAGAATACAAAATTAAAAATAAAGTTCCAGTAGTAGTTGGGGGAGGGTTGGCAACTTTTTCACCAGATCTTGTAGCAAAAAATCCACATGTAGATTTAATTTGTGTAGGAGAAGGTGAAAATGCTTTAATAGATCTATGCGAAAAAATTCAAAATAAGGAAACAGACTTTACAGATATTACAAATTGTTGGGTTAAAGTAAATGGAAAAGTAGTTGCCAAGAATCCTATTTCTAAGCCAGTGGATATAAATGAAAACCCGATTATAGATATTGGTGTTTTTGAAAAAAGAAGACTTTTTAGACCTATGGGGGGAACGGTATTTAAAATGTTTCCAGTAGAAACCATTAGAGGTTGCCCATACACGTGCACATATTGTAGTTCACCAGATATGATGAGGCTATACAAAGAGGCAGGTAATGGAAGTTATTTTAGGAAAAAAAGAAATGATTTAGTATTAAAAGAACTGCAACACTTTAAAAATAATTTAGGTGCTGAATATATTTATTTTTGGGCCGATACTTTCCTAGCAATGAACAACGCAGAGTTTGAGGAGTTTTGTGATATGTACTCAGAAATAAAACTTCCTTTTTGGATAGAGACAAGACCTGAAACGATAACAGACCATAAGATGAAAAGGTTGAAAGAAATTGGTTTAGACAGAGTATCTTTTGGCGTAGAGCATGGAAATGAAGAATTTAGATTAAAAATTCTTGATAGAAGATGGAAAAATCAAGATATTATTGATGCGCTTAAAATACCAAAAAAGCATGATATTATTTTTAGCGTTTATAATATTACTGGTCTACCATACGAAACAAAAAAGCTTGCATTTGATACTATAGAGTTGAACAGACATATAGATGCTGATAATTCAAACATATGGACATTTACACCTTTTCATGGAACTCCTTTGAGAAAAACGTGTGAAGACTTAGGATACCTTACTCATGAACAGTTATGTAAGACATGTGCCGCTGATGACACACAATTAATAATGCCACAATATCCACCACATGAAATTAAAGAAATCATAAAATGTTTTAATTTGTATGTAAAACTTCCAAAAAGTAGATGGAAAGATATTGAAAGAGCTGAAAAAAATGATGCAGAGGGAAATAGAATTTATAAAGAACTACAAGCAGAATACTTAGAATTATATATGCCAGCACCAAATGCCAATCCCACAGGTGGTATTGAAGATTTTTCGTCTGACCAAATAGTAAAGTATGATAATAAGCTAGCAGAAAGAGTTGATGGAGTTAAAGATGTTTCTGAACCTGCTAACAAAGCTTCTTAGAAACTTTATATTTAAAAAAATCTGCCTTTTATAATTCTTATAATTTTTTCAAAACCTAAATTATTTCCATCAGGAGCAAGGTACGATTTAATATAGCTCAATTGATTAATCTTTGATTTGTTTAGCTGGCTTAAAAGAGCTTTTTTACTTTTAAATTCATAGTTATCTAAATTTATTTTAAAAATTCCCGCTTTCTTTTGATAATCTCCTCCAATATTCAATGAATTATTGTACATAAGGCTGGATTGTAAAAGGATAATTTTTTTTTTAAGAAGAATAGCATCCACAATTGCAGCTGTGTCAAAAAATAAAACCACGAAAGACTCAATAATATTTTTTTGAGTTGCATATTTAACAACCTTGAATTTATTAAATATTTTTTTTTTTATATTTAAGTCATCCTTAGGATGAAGGCAAATAACAATTTTTTTTTTATAGTTTTTTTCTAAAAGTTTCAATAATTCATTTATTTTATTATAAAATTTCTTAACAATTTTTGGCTTAGGAACACTTCCCATTTCTATAAACTCAGGATTAGTGAACATTAAGTCTAATAAAACAATTTTGTTCTCAGAAATTTTTGGATTATTTAATTTTAAATAATCGTAAGATTTACTATTTACTAAAATATGCTCTTTACAATAGAATAAATTTAATTTTTTAAATAAACTATTTTTTCTTAATGATTTAAAAGTTTTTGTGCTGGATATGAATCTGATATCAATTTTTGGAACAAAACCCAAGTTGCTTAGTGCAACTGTTAATATGTGTCCAAAATCATGATTTAATTTATTCAACCAAGCAACTATATTATATTTTGTTACAGGAAAAATTTCACTTTGAAGATTGCCAATATTAGATATTTGAACTTGTTTAATATTAAAGTATTTAAATAAAAAATGAATTTTTAAATCATTAAAGGTTCTTTCAAATGAATTTATGGCAATTATATTCTTATCTTGCATAAAATTTTTAAAGTCCACAGTATTTTGAGGATTAAAAAATTCAATATTTTTAGGTAGTCTCAATTTTTTATTTTTAATAACAAGTTTAGAATTTTTTTTATTTATAAAAAAATCTCTTTTATTAAGGAGGTTATTTTTTTCTTTTAAAAAACGTAAATTTCCAGTATTTATAATAAATAATTTATCAAAATTTTCACAAGTTTTTTCTAGTAGAAATTTATAAGTATGTATTGTTCGACCTAAATTTTTAAGACCACAAATACACAAAGCTAAATATTTTTTTTTCATTTTTATATATTATTGGCAATCGTCTTAAGTAAATTTAAACCATGTTTACCACTTTTCTCAGGGTGAAATTGAAAAGCAGTTACGTTATCTTTTTTTACAACACTAGCATAAGTAAGTCTACCATTTACAGAATTTCCAAATTCTATATTCTTGTTTGTACAATTAACAAAAAAAGAATGAACAAAATAATAGGCTTTATTTTGTAATAAATAATACTGTTCAGCGTTCTTAAAAAATTCTTTACTAAAATTTACCTTATTCCAGCCAATAAAAGTTTTTTTATAAATTGGGAAACTTTTAAAATTTTCTACATTCCCGTTAAAAAAACCAATTCCTTTTGTTTTTATAAATTCATTGCTTTCTTGAAATAGAAGTTGCATGCCAAGACATATGCCTAGAAATTTTTTATTTTTATTTAATGCTTGATCTATTGTTTTTAAAAGATTTTTTCTATTAAGGGTGTTCATGGCTTCATTAAAAGCCCCCACACCAGGTAAGACTATTAGATCAAATTTTTCGATTGGCACATGCTCATTAATTAATACAGTATTAAAACCAATAAATTCTAAAGCTCTTTTTATGCTTAAAATATTGTTGGTAGATATATTAATAATTCCTGCTAATGGTTTTTTCATCTTACCTAATTTCTATATTTTTTAATCTTAAATATTCTTTAAGTTTTTTTATTTTAAATGATAGTGAGTGAGTATTCTTATCTTTTAGAAAATTTGTACTTCCTGTAAGCGGTATTTCTTTTTTATCCAACAATTCTTTATAGTAGTTAAAATGAAAAGCAGAGGCTATGATAACACCATCTACATTTGCTTTAGAAAAAACTTCGTAAACATTATCGGGTGTTTTAGTTCCACCATGGGCTAATAAAGGAATGCTAGAAATTTTTGATGCTTTTTCATATAGATTAATATCAAATCCTCTTCCAGTTCCTTCATTATTAATTGATGTTAAAATGATTTCACCAACACCCAAATCTTGTACTTCTTTAATCCAATCAAAAGTATCTTTGTTTATTTCAGTTCTCCCACTATCTGTATAAATTTTATAAGAATCATTAATCTTTAGAGTTTCTATTGATATACAAATAGTTGATGCTCCAAAAATTTTTACTGCTTCTTCAACAAAATTTTTGTTATGAATAGCACCAGTATTTATTGACACCCTATCTGCTCCACTTACCAAAATTTCTTTTATGTCTTTTATATTTCTTATTCCGCCACCAACAGTAATTGGTACAAATACATTTTCTGAAATTTTACTTGTTAGATGACTTAATTGATTTCTTTTATATAAGCTAGCAACAACATCTTGAAAAATAATTTCATCAATACCTTCATCAAAA
>Ga0209091_10003378_pt1 | contig 12870 bp, 10 predicted proteins | sample ArcticOcean_MG_C_6_FD_187438 | JGI IMG/M metagenome (GOLD analysis project Ga0209091, IMG submission 187438) | Marine microbial communities from western Arctic Ocean - ArcticOcean_MG_CB8_128 (SPAdes) (version 2) | ecosystem: Environmental > Aquatic > Marine > Oceanic | place: Arctic Ocean...
TCTTCAAAAGTAATAATGCCATCACTATTCATATCTCCTTTGGGGCTGATCCTTTGATATTCAAGAATAACTGTATATCCTGCCAAGATGCATGTCAATGCCACATCTGAATGCCCTCCTAATTCTTCAGGGTAAAGGGTCAGCCATACATCTGGTGCACCATTGGCAACAAAAGTATCATAGGCAATCTGGGCATTCTGATAAGGAACTATATCATCACCCATTCCATGGTAAAAATAGGTTGGACTCTCCGGAACCCAATCCAGTAAGGTGTTTTCTTCCAAAGATTGGCGAAAGAAATGGCCTTCATCATTTTCAAATTCTTCCAATACATCATCAAGCAATATATCCAATGGGTTTTCCGGCATCAGCTCATTTATTTCACTCCCTGAATGAGTGCCATCAAAAAGAGATGGCAGTGTATCAGCCCAGAATGGTTCAAAATATTCTGCAAAATCAACATCCAAGCCCTGATAATACCATAGATGGCTTGTCAAAACATAAGGTACATAATAGGGTTGGGTATATTCTGGCTCAGAAAAGAAGTAGTCTACCATGGTCCCTGAAAGATCATAGGGACCTGCCATTGGAAAAGAAGCAGTAACGGAAAGCTCATCAGAATAATCTATTTGGATACCTTTCTGGGATGCAAGCGTTGCATACCCGCCATCAGAATAACCAGCAAGAAATAATTGATCATTGAATTGGAACCCATCATTCCCTTCCAATTCAATTGATAATTGCTTAACACCTCTTATCATATTCACCAAAGCCTGTGTATGGGAGTTAGCAATTATATAAGGATGATATTTATCTGGGTCTCCAATCCCGGTATAATCAGGAATTACAGTAATAAATCCTGATGGTGCAGTAATTAGACTTATCAAAAAGATCTCAAGATTATCTGCGCTTATACCCGTGATCGAAGGTGCCTGACTATCCAGAATAACTGTGCCGTGTTGGTAGGTCAAAATAGGGAAAGCTTCTGTGGATGAATGTGGGATAATTACAAGCCCAGACAAGGTATCTACTGTGCCGGATACACTATGGGACTCATAGTGTATATCATAGGCCGAAATACTATAATCCGCAACAGGATCAAATCCTGCAAACCATAAAATAAGATTTATATCATCCTGGGTCATCGTGGTTTGATGGTTATAATCAATCAATTGGCCTGCTTCTGATCTCAATGAACCAAATTGGAAAAAGAGTAAAAATGTAAAAATGTAAAAATTATTCATAAAATTTATTAATCTACCTTCATGATTGTTTTAATTAATTCGGGATCGTCAGGTAATAACCCTGCGTTAACCAATCTTGGTGTTAATTTTCGCAATCGTGGTTCTCGCTTAAAAACATCCTTGAATATTGGCAATGCTTTCTCTAATTGTCCCTTACCGGCTAATGTGATAGCAGACCAGAATGGCAACTCTGGATTTTCAGGATAATATTTAGCTGCCATTTCATACTCTGACAAGGCTTTATCGATTTCACTAAATTCCAGGTAATAGTCCCCTTTGTTTGCATGCTGATAGGCTCGATGAACACGGATCAGTCGCTTTAGTTCTTTCAGTGGTTCCGCATGATCATCAACTCTAATATCCATGACCACATCTTTCCAGGGGACACCTGTTGGCTCGCCGGTGACAATCAACATGGCCGCAGATTGTTTTCCTCGGATATCTCCACCTTCTCTTTCTGCTGCATATAAAGCAGCCATCATTTTATCAGCTAAATCACCTTCAGTGTTTTCAAAAGATTTTGCCATAGCAGGCCACACTGTTTCATTTTCCATGAGGTTTGCTTGTACCGAATAATTATTTCCAATCTGGTGTCCTGCAGCATAAATACATTTGGATCCAGTATGGGTTGCTACATTTCCCTTCACATCGATCATTGCAACCTGTCGGACTGCTTCGCCTTCATCTTCTGCCACCAATTTATTCAGTGCAGATTCAGCAGACATTCCCCCTTCCATAAGTTTTAACCCATCGGGACCATAGTCTACTTTTACAAAAGATTGAGTTGCCACAGCACCCACTCCAGCTTTTGCCCATGGAACAAGGGATCCTACGGAAAACCAATGGCTTTGGACAGCTACGCCCAATTCACCGGTTTCTGCGTCTAATGCGACAATGGAATATGTGTGGACTGGAATTGATTCTGAAATAGGTTGGGAAAACAAAACACCCAGAAAAATTCCGGGTGTTAGGAGATAATTTTGAAATATTTTGATGGTTGATAACATGAAAATCAGATTCCTTTCTTCTCCGCACAACACGGTTTAGTGCAATCAAGACCGCATGCTTTGGCTTTTTGTGCACAACATGGTTTGGCGCAATTAGAGCCACAGGCAGATTTATATTGACAATTGGATGTACTAGAAAGTGGATCAGGTGTATAATTCAGGGCAGTCACAGATAAAATAACTGCAAAAGATAGAAAAACTCCTACTGTTAAACGATTCATTATGTTTCCCTTTTAAATAAAAGTTAATATTAATTGTAAGAATAGATTACCCACCAATCTACGATGATTAGGACTCATTTTAAGTAAATAGATTTAACTGTTTGTGTATAACCCTGAGTCTGGAGAACAATTAAATAAATACCACTAGATTGAGTCGATGCATCCCACTGAATTTCGTGTCTTCCTTTATTTACAAATCCATCAATCAACGAAGCCACTAAACGGCCATGAATATCAAATATTTGCAAAGACGTTTTCCCTGTGCTAACAGATTCATTTACTGAAAACCGAATGGTCGTTGTGGAATTAAAAGGATTTGGGTAGGGCTGAGATAGTGAAAAAGATACAGGGATCATTTCTTTATCAATTGATAGGTCCAATGGAAATGTCGTTGAAAATCTTATCTGTCTTCCAGAACGACGATCTACCCAAACTGCATAAAGATGATCGTCTGAATCTGATGCTAACTGGGGTGCAATCTCCGGGGATGATGTAATGCTGTCATTTACTGTTGAAAAACCAGTCACTAAACTGTGCCCCAATTCAAGAACGCTATAAAGAATATTGCCAAAATTTCTACTGTCTTCCCAAATCACATGGATATTGCCATCTTGGGTCATCACGGCTGAAGGATGGTTTTGATGATAATTAACGCCGCTGGTCATTTCCATTGGGATCCTGACTGAGAAAGTATCCCCCAAGTCATAGGATAGAGTAAGAAAAATTCGGTTTTCGCTATTTGTTTCCGACATATAAGCCATAGCTACTGTAGAGTCTCGACTGACAAGACTGGGGCCGCTTGTAGGGCAGTAATTCACAAAATAATCATCATTTGACATGGGAGATAAATTGATCCATGATGAGTCTTCGGGATGCCAATCCATTGAAAACATATCTCGAATATCATTCTCATTGTTCCTAAATCCATTTATGATCTTTCCATCTGGCATTTCGTGGAGTTCTACGGGGCAACAATCGCAAGGTTCCCCAGATTCATAATTGCTAACGATGTTAAAATTCGACCACGATTCTCCTCCATCAGAGGAATACGTATGGGCGATGTATTGGTAGGCAAACGACCCCGGTGAATAATAATGGAAGGACGCATGCAAAATTCCTTGTGAATCAATTAATAGTTCAGGGTAAAAATTGACACCATTGGGATAACCAATCCGCATTTCTTCCCACGTCAGTCCCTGATCGATAGACCGGGCATAATAGATTGTTGAATGATCATACCCATTCCGTTGATCTGACCAAATGACATGGATTGTATCGCGCCATACTTCTATTTGCGGCCCGCTGAAGCCAATAGTTATTGCATGATTCTCAACCTGATTTACTGTTGAAAAATTGGTAAAAGTTTGTCCGTGGTCAATAGACATGGTGAAATGAACATCGCCGCCACCTTGTGTATTAACCCAGACTATATAAATTTTTCCTGAATCAGTTACGGCCATTTCAGGGTAAAGATTATGGTTGGTTACTTCCCCTGAAACTAATGTACTTGTGGCAAAATCATTTGCATAGATGACCTGAAAAATAAAGAATAAAATACTAAATCGATTTATCATATTCTGAGTTTTTTACACTGACTATGAAAAGAATTTATTAGTGGAATATTGAACCGTATGGTCATCTATTTCCAAAGGTAAAGTATAGAGATTGAAGGCTAGTGAAATTCTGGGGTGACAACTTTTGTTTTCTGATACTGAGTGCTCTAATTTTGAATCAAAGAGAATCATTTTTCCAGTTTTAGGTTTCATGGACCATTCGTTCCATTTATCTTTCACTTTCGACCGAAAATGAATATCACCGGAATTATCATGAATATCCAAGTAATAAACACCAGATATTACAGCTTTTTTTTTATGATCGTGCCACCCAGTGGATTCCCCATATTTTGCTACATTAAACCAGAATTCATCAAAAGAAATGCCCAAACCCTGGTGAGGGACAATGACTGGTTTATTTGTAATTTTTTTCGCAAAAACAGATGCAGCCATAAAAACATGTTTAACAGCAGGAACATGATATGGGTCAAGATACAGGTTCTCCCATCTGTTATTGATTAAATGGGACTGTTGCAACCGAGATGAATGTTTTTTCAAATCTTTTAAAATTTCAAGTCGATATTTGTCTGAAATTTCAGGAAAAGATGTATGAATATGTTGTGAATGTGTTGCCATATGTTTTTTCGGGACTCAATTTAGGCAGATGTTAAATTATGTGTCATATTTTATTTCAAAAAGGATAAATACTTGAAAGAACTTTCCCCTGTATTTGTAGGACTATTGCTGTGGTTCATCGGCGGCCCCGATGGTTTGGATCCCCAAGCATACCAATTGTTCATCGTTTTTCTTACTGTTATTGTCTCATTGATGGTTCGGGCAATTCCAATGGCAGTCAGTGTACTAACAGGGCTGACATTTGTTGTCACGGCGGGAATTCTCCCTTTAAAAAGCGCATTAATGGGATACAGCGATACAACAACTTGGTTGGTTGTTGTCGCATTCATGATCGCCGGTGCTGTGATTGAGACTGGGCTGGGACGACGAATTGCATTACTCTGTATTTTAATTCTGGGGCGATCAATCACAGGGTTAGGCTATGCAATATGTTTGGCAGAATTTATCTTGGGTCCAGTGATCCCATCCAATACGGCTCGGGGGGGGGGGATCTTAGCACCCATCGTTGATTCCATATCCCGCACATTGGGATCATCACCAAAAAATAAACCGGAAAAAGCAGGACAGTATCTGCACCTTGTGGGCGCTCATGCCAACCTCATTACTGCAGCAATGTTTCTTACTGGGATGGCCGCCAATCCATTGATTTCTAAAGCAGCATTTGATATTTTTGAGATTCAATTTGATTGGTTCACATGGGCTAAGGGCGGCATCGTTCCCGGATTGATCGGCTTGGCAGGACTTCCATTATTGATCAATTACATCTCAACGCCCACAATCGATTCAATCCAACCGATACGTGAAAAAATTCAAGAAGATATTCAATCTCTTGGACCATGGACTCGCCAGGAGATTATTACCGCTTGTACTCTTGGACTGATGCTGATTCTTTGGTCGACCAAACCCTTTCATGGTTGGGGTACCACCACGGTTGCTTTTTTGGGTTTAGTGATCATTTTACTTACTCGTGCTTTGACATGGGATCAATTAGTGAAAAATCATAAAGCGTGGGATGCGCTCATTTGGCTCGGTGGGTTGTTAACACTTGCAACAGGATTGAAAGATTTAGGGTTTATAGGTTGGTTTGGGAATTTGATCGGAAACGGATTAACTGGTATTTCCCCCATAATGCTTCTTATTGCTCTGGCGCTAATCTATTTTTATTCCATGTATTTTTTTTCCATGCTCACTGCTCATATTGTAGCTTTGGTTGGAACAATTTTTCTTGTGGCATCTGGTGTAGGTTTGAATCCATTTCTAGTAGTGGGTGTAATGGCTTATTTTTCCAACCTATGCGGTTGTTTAACCAATTATTCCACGGGACCTGTTATTATTTATTTTGGGAATGGTTATGTCCAACCACTGGCCTGGTTTAGAATTGGATTTATTGTTTCAATTTATCACCTGGTGGTTTGGCTTGGGATTGGCTCTATCTGGTGGAAAATGATTGGCTGGTGGTAACGAACCATTCAAATAATAAAAAAGCCCTTCTGCAATATGCAGGAGGGCTTTTTTATTTAATATGGTAAGTATGCTATTTCAAAAGCACCATTTTCTGGGTATGTCGTTTCGTTCCAGAGATAAGTTCTGAGAAATAAATACCACTGGAAAATCCGCGGGCATCCCATTGCACTTCGTAACTCCCAGGTTGGAGCTGCCCGTTAATAAGTGTCACTACATTCCGTCCTGAAACATCATAAATACGCAATGTTGATTCATGTGAAGTGCTCCCCACATCAAACCTGATAGTTGTCACCGGATTGAACGGATTAGGATAGGCTGCATAGAGTTTGAACTCTTCAGGTAATTCTCCATTTGTTGGTTCAATAGACGTTAAAACTGTTGATGTGAAAACAGTTTCTTGATTGACACGAAAACTTTCAACATCCACCAATTCATCAAACCCAGGCAGGTCCATATCACCAAAACATTCTTCATAGGATTCATATCCATCATCTTCACATGGATTAAACGAAGCACTTGCAAAAAGTGTATCTTCAATAATCATGTACCCTAGTGCCATTGTATCTGCTTCATCTTCATAATAATAATAATAATAATCACTTTGAAAATACAAGAATAAAGAGTCTGTTGTTGCAGACCAATCAAAATAAGATGTGTCAGAATATTCTTCCCCATAATAATCATCGTATCCAACTTCAATATCCATTCCAGTTGAATCTTCAGATAATGACAAATAAAATTCCATATCATCTCCTTCACCATCTTCAATGAATAAATCAATAGGAGTTTCTACGCCTGCCTCAAAATAAATCCAGCCAGGGCCAATGGTGCCGGTAACTGTAAGAACGGCCACTCCCGTAGAATCATATAAACTCAAATTATTGAATGTAATAGTTTGTTCAACAGTATCTATGGATGTTGCGGCAACTGCTTCTGCAGAATCTGCCATGAGTTCAATCATGCCTGTCTCATCAAACATCAACCCCATGACCATGTCAATATTGTCATCATCGCTTGATGGCCCGAAAGCTAATACAGTTGGATTTTCAATATTAAGACTATCTAAATCCATACCAAATGATAGCATAAAGAATTCCATTAAATCCATATTCATGATAAATAGATCTGGCCCATCATCTTCATCTTCATCATCGTCACCACCACCAGTCCATTCATCTTCCATTCCCATTACAAAATCGGCATAAGTTTGATCTAAGTCACCGTCATCAAGAAAACATCCAACACCTTCGCTCTCTAGTAACACGTAATCGGAGACAAATGAGTAAACGGCCATTTTATATGGATCTTCAGGCCAATTTATTTCGCAGTTCCCTGGGTCATCTCCTCCAAGCCCTCCGGACACATAATCACCATCTATCACAAGACTGAATTCAGATTCAAGGTCAAAAGTATTTTCACCCCAATCACTTGAATTATCATTAACATAATCCTGGGCAAAAGTTAAAGCATCATAATTTCGAGATGTATCTTCTCTCGGATCATCATCATCACCCCAATAAAAGTCGTAAGCATCCATCCAAAAATTTTCATATGATAATTCATAAACAGACCCATCATAAGCAACAGTTATATTAATATCATCCCCTTCACAGGAGACAGCATAGATTTCGCCACCATCGTAAGTATCGTTTTCATTTTCATCAATGAACTGAAAATAATATTCACCGAATTCATAATTATTTGCCCAATTTTCAAATTCGGATTGAACGGCTATATCAAAAGATGTAACTGCATCCATCTCTTCAAGATTTCCCGTACATCCATCACAACCAGTGCCCATACTTTCTAATACGCTGCCATAATCTGCATAAAGATCAGCAACTGATCCATATTGAAATTCAACTCCTCCTCCGTCACCGCCGCCATCATTTTCACAAATATCTTCAAGTGGCCAATCCTCCTGACAGCATTCGCAATATATATCAGATGGTTCCATTCCATAATAATTATAATCGTTGTACTCATCTTCACAAGAAATATCACAGTCCCCACCATCACCACCTTCCATAATTGATGAATCAAGAATGTATGTCAATTCTGTTACATAATCATTTGCGGTGGCGGTAATACTCCCATCTGCTTCTGCCATTGCCATCAGTGTCATAATGTCAAGAATACTTTGGTCTGACCCAACCGTAACAAAAACTTCCATATTCTCTTCTTCCACCCGCCAATCACCAACTAAGTCTCCCATATCGCGGGAAGCGGTTCTTCCATGTTGGGGCGTCTGTTCTGTTTTTAATTTATAAAGATCTTCAGGGCCAGATATCTGATATTTATATTGAAGTGATCTCATTAGATCATCCATCTGTTTCTGAATATTTCCTGATGCTAAGCAAATAGATAAAGTAAATAAAAATATTCCTATTTTTTTCATGATAATTTTCCTTGTTTATTATTACTGGAATTTAAAAAACTAATAACTCGATTTATAATTTTAAATAAAGTAAAGTGATTCAAATCACATTTATTCAAATCGGTTTCTTCGACTGAAAAGCTTTACAATAAGTCAGCTTTCCAACAAAGAACAAAACAACAATTAAAGAAGAATTTTAGATTTAGAGAACCCGAATGTTTGGTATACAATAGCTAGGCAAAACGTGAGAACAATTAATTTCTGGGTTATCACCTGGAATACAAGCGCAGAATGGCTCGATCTTGGCGGGGGAGCCCATTCAAGTACGCCAACATATAAAGCGATCAGAATAAAAAAAACACCATAACCCCAAGCGTATTTTTTTTCAAAAATGTTAGACCGATAAGTCACAATTGTATAACATAAGGCAGTTATCATAAAACAGTAAAAAATATTATTCGCAAAAAAGGCATGCATTTCCAACACTAGGTCTGCTGGTGTTAATGCTGTTCCTATCAATCCAATGCTACCTCCGAAAGCAAAAAGTGTTCCCAAAATGGAGAGTTTAAAATTTAATGAGTCCTCCTTATAAAATTGTGGGAGGGTCATATAATAGAATACGAAGGTTATACCCACAAAAGTTAAACTAATCATAAAAAGGGACATGGATAAATAATTTGGTTCACCATTGTATGCTGTATAGATGCCAAGATCTGAGAAAAAATTATTGCTGAATGAATATCCAACCGTTGTTTTATCATGAATCGTCCCACCTGGATAAACCATCATACCAATAATTTGTAGAATGATAAAAATTGCCACTATTATTCTCGGAATCAAGACCAATATGAATCGGTTTCGAAAAAACTGAATTATAGGACGATTAAACATAACTGGAATTTTGCACAAAATAAAAAACCCCCACAGAAAATTGTGAGGGTTTTTTATTAATTAAAATTGAATTAATTATTCGCCAGCAACAGATGCCTTACGATATTCAGTTACAAGTTTTTTAATTTCGCCAACAGCTTTACGAGCGCGGCTACCTGCAGCTTTATTTCCATTCATATTTCTTACGTGATTTTCTTCGAATTCAGCATAATGACCTTTAATCTGGTCTGCCAGTGTATTTGTTTTAGACATTTATGTATCCTAGTTGTTTTTAATTTAAAAAGTAAATCGTCTCACTTAAAAAGGATGCTGTTTAAGAATAAAGGAGACAATAACGGGCGCAAAGATAAACAATTATTCATCATCTGTAAATATAATATTTCTCTAATGTTTTTCTTTCAAAGTAAAAGAATCATCATGCTAAACCATTAGATATAGCCTTATTTAATCGATTCACGAATCCTGCAGGATCTTCTAAAGTCACTCCTTCCTGAATAAGTGCCTGTTCATAGAGTAACAGTGCAATATCATCAAAGCCTTTTTGTCTTGTCATGGATTTTAATTTTTCCACAATTTCATGGTTTGGATTAATTTCCAGGATAGGCTTTATTTCAGGCATTCCAGTTTGTCCCATGGATTTCATAATTTCTTGCATTTGCGAAGTGGGATCATTTTCATCTGCAACAATACACGAAGGTGAATCACTTAATCTGCTGGACACTTTTACATCTTTCACCTTATCGCCAAGAACCTTTTTTATTTTTTTCAAGACCGGTTTAGTTGATTTTTCAGAATCTTTATCTGCATCTTCGGAGATGTCATCTGCTGCACCACTTCTATTCACAGATTTGAGGTCTTTTTCGTCATAATTGGGCACAGATGAAATAATGATTTCATCAATCTCGTCATCCAGAATTAATACTTCAATACCTTTCTTATCATAAATTTCTAACAAAGGAGAATTTCGTAAGGATGACTCTTGTTGACCTGTAATGTAAAAAATGGATTTCTGATCACTATCCATGCGATCAACATACTCTTTTAGAGAAACGAGTCCCGCTTCTTTTGTTGATTTGAACCGCAGCAAGTCCGTCAATGCATCTTTGTGGTCAAAATCTTGGTAAACACCTTCCTTAATTAGACGACCAAATTGCTCAAAAAAGATGGCATACTTATCCTTGTCTTTTGCAATGTCCTTTAGTTTATTGAGAACCTTTTTTACCGCATTGGATTTTATTTTGCTCATGATCCGATTTTGCTGAAGAATTTCACGACTTACATTCAAAGGGAGGTCTGATGAATCTATAACCCCTTTTACAAAACGAAGCCAAGTTGGTAGCAATTCTTTTTCGTCATCGGTAATAAAAACACGGTTCACATACAATTTAACGCCCGTTTGATAATCGGTACGATAAATGTCTGGAGATGCTTTTTTTGGAATATAAAAAAGCAACGTGTATTCTAAATTACCTTCAGCTTTTGTGTGGATCCAATCGAAAGGATCTTCCGCGTCATGTGAAAGTGTTTTATAAAATTCGATATAATCCTTTTTCTTTAAATCACTTTTTTCTCGTGTCCAAAATGCTTTTGCATCGTTTACTTGATCTGTTTTTGATTTTGAACTTTTTTCTTTACCATCTTTATCATAATCAATTTCATCGTATGTGAGAAATATCGGGAAATCAATGTGATCTGAATATTTTTTAACTAGATTTTCTAAACGCCAGCGGCTCGCAAATTCTTTTCCCTCTTCATTCAGGTGAAGGGTAATGCTTGTGCCAGGTTCTTTCCGTACTTCCTTAGATATTTCATATCCTGATTGTCCATCACTGGTCCAAAACCAAGCTTCATCTTCCCCCGCTTTTTTGGTAGATACATCTACTTTGTCTGCAACCATAAAACAGGAATAAAACCCCACGCCAAATTGACCAATGAGCTGAGAATCCTTTTTCTCATTACCAGACATATTTTCCATAAAATTCTTAGTACCAGACCTTGCTATAGTTCCCAAATTTTCTTCCAAATCCTGTTGGCTCATACCAATACCTGTGTCAGTGAGAGTTAAAGTTGGATTATCGCCATCTTTGAATTCGATGTTGATTTTGGAATCATATGACAGGGATTTAAAATCATCATTAGTTAAAGTAAGGTATCTCATTTTGTCCAGGGCATCGGAAGCATTCGAGATTAATTCTCTTAAGAAAATTTCTTTATTGGTATATAATGAATGGGTAATAAGATGAAGCAGTTGCCCTACTTCTGTTTGAAATGAATGTTGAGACATAATTTGTTCCTGATTTATTAACGGTTAATTTTATAAAATACTGCTAATGAACGGCGAGAAAATTAAAAACAGTTCACTGAAAATCCTTATACTCATATTGAATATTATTTGAAATTTAATTTGGGATAATGTTGAATAATGACACCCAATGTGATGGGGCTCACTAACAAAAATTTAGCGATAAGTGATGATGGATTTTGATACGTATATTTAATAAGACGTACCTGCTTGGGTGCGTTCGGTATGTAGAGACCGGGGCATAATTCATTTATGTGACTTACCTCATCTTGAGTTATGCCCCAACTTTTGTAAAAAGGTAATTCAAAGCTTAAAAAACATTATGTCTTCATGCTACTTTTCCAAATTCTATTTTCTGAAAGAGTATTAATGATTCGCATAAGATCAATTTTTTAGATTATGGACTAATTACTCTTCTTATACTCCAAAACTGTGTCAAAGGCATGATACTCATCTGTTTTCATGTCATGGATAATAATGGTGAGGGCGTTATCTAATATTTTATACTTACTAATAGTTTTCTTATTTTTTAAATCGATAATCAACTGATTACTTTCTGTAATCCACGATCCTGTATCATTATCTTGTTCCCCATCGCTCACGCCTTTGTAAGTGAAGCTGCTATCTTGATTAAATATTAAAGTTTCATTATTTTTTTCACCACTATAAATAATCTCAACTTGCTTTGGCTCAGAATAGTGTATAGTTGTCATTGATTTAAATTCCCATGTTCCAACTAAAGCATCTCTATTCTCTTGTGCATGGATAAATGAGATTAATAAGATTATAATCCCAAATCGGATTGGAAAAGTTTGTTTTTTCATAATATTGATGGGTGAATTTTACATTTAATATTAAGACAAACTCTACCAATAAAAATCTTGGGCAAGAGTTAATGTTATAAAAATAGTAGAATTATTTGAGCAGTAACATCTTATTAGTCTTGCTGAATTTCCCTGCTTGGATCGTATAAAAATAAAGGCCTGCTGAAACTGATTTCCCGGCATCATTGGTAGCATTCCATTGCACTGATTTGTACCCAGCCGCCAGGTCCATATCAATCAGTGTCCTGATCTTATGACCCATCAGGTCATAGATTATAATCCTGACATTACTGTCTTCCGGCAGATCATAACGCAGTGTTGTCACTGGGTTGAATGGGTTGGGATAATTTT
>Ga0209091_10003380_pt1 | contig 12866 bp, 11 predicted proteins | sample ArcticOcean_MG_C_6_FD_187438 | JGI IMG/M metagenome (GOLD analysis project Ga0209091, IMG submission 187438) | Marine microbial communities from western Arctic Ocean - ArcticOcean_MG_CB8_128 (SPAdes) (version 2) | ecosystem: Environmental > Aquatic > Marine > Oceanic | place: Arctic Ocean...
ATCGCTCCCCAATTTCTAGCAGGGATAGCAGGATAGAGTTTACGCTGAGTGTTATAGCTCGCTTGCGTGAGGTGGTCGATGACTAGATCTATTTCTTTATTTGTTATCATGCCCTACAGTATAGGGAGGAATCGTGTGCCGTCAAGCCCCAATAGCATAAAAATTAAAGTTTTTTTCTACAGATACCCCACCCCATTGTTAAAACTTTTGGTCGTAGATATAACAAAACAAGCGGGGGGGAGGGTTTTCTCAATCTCCCAACCCAAATTCACGATTGGAAATTACCTAAGTCCAAAAAAATACGAGACCCTATTTCTATAGGGGTAAATGTTTATTTTGGGGCTAGTATATTAGCTGACTGAGTAAAATGCCAGTAGCTGTTCCACAACAAGCCCCTAACGAATAAGTTATTTTTTCGCTTAATTTAGAGAAGGCAATACCCTGTATGTTAAAACACCACACAAAAGATATAAGAAATCCAACAAAGATAGCCCCAGCCACCTTACCTTGTGAAATTTGCCAAGTGTTTAAGCAAACGAGAGTAACTTGTATCCAAGCGTATAGGAATCTTTTCATAATTTTATTACATTGTTTTTGCGCAATTAGTCAGCACGAACAATAGAATCACCGCACCACATGCATACATGAGCATTGTTTGCCAGAAATCTTTATTCTTCCAGAAGGTCATTGAACCATACTTAGTAGAGCATACGCAAGATTTACTTTTATTTTGTTTTGATTTATTCATTGTCATTAAAGTCTAGCTCCACCAGGAATCGAACCTGGAACGCAAGATTAGAAGTCATGTGTTATATCCGTTTAACTATGGAGCCAAATTGCTATTTACTAGCTTAATAAAGTCAACAAATTCTTCGTGGGTCATATCTCCTTTTGCTTGATTAGCTTCTTTGGAAATAATTTGTAAATTTTCTAAAGTATTTTCACCTGCCCTTGAACGTGGAACAATATGATCATATTGATATTCCTCTGGACGAGTCCAGCATAAAGTCTTTCCAGTGTATCTACAAGTAAAAGTGGTATTGGATTCTGTTATACCGTATTTTTCTTTAACATACTTTATTTTAGTTTTTTGTTCCATTGTCTCACATTTGTGGTGTTTTGAGAAATTCTTTAATCTATTCCTATTAGTAGCATGAGCTTCTTTAAATGTCAAGTCTTTTATTTTTGTTTTTTGTTTGTTTTCTGTTTTGGAGCAAAAGAATCGAGATATGTTCCTACAATTCTTTACTTCATAGTCTGGAATCTTTTTTTTCCTTTCTTGAGCTTTCTTTAGTTGTTTATCTGGATCTAAGTGCCAGCATACAGTAGATCTAGCACAACCTAGCTCTCTAGATATCTCACCTTGATTTAAACCTTTGTAACTTAGTTCTAATATTTTTTCCTTAAGCATTAAAGCAAATAATGCACAAAGCCCCAACCATGTCAACAAAAAAAGCCGCCCCCGATTAAAAGGACGACTTTAGCTAATTTTCTATTTTAATTAAGCGGTTTTATCTTTACTAGCTCTCCACTTGTCAGCATGTAGTTTGCACCAAGAATCTTGGGCACTTTTCATACCGACGTCATGACCAGCCCTTTCAGACTCAAACCACTTGTGTTTTAGTATTTCTAATTGTTCAGCCTTATGCAGTGCAATCTCATACGCGACTCTCAATCCACTCTTCTTTGAATTACGATTGTAATAAGGAGAAGCTTCAAGAAGTATTGCTGCGACGAGAATAGAAAGCACAAGCCAAACGCTTGCATATGTTAGTAGTTCCATGAAGTCTTATATTACAGTAGAAATCGTGCCAATGTGAAATAAAAAAACAAAAAGCCCCGAAAATCCTGGGGATTAGGACTTTCGAGGCAAAATGTGTTACGACCGATAGCAAACACCGACCACGCGATTAAGCGAATGGGGGTAATAGTGTTACACAAGAATTTAAAAAAAAAGAAAAAAAAATTTTAAAGGGAAAAAGTGTAAAATAGTCTATGTTCGTAGGTTCGGAAGACGCAAAGGTAATAATACAAGGTGTAGCAATCACTGGCATTACTGATATATCATTCAGCAGTAACGTCGAAGAGAAAGCTGTGGTCTTGTTGGCTGATAGAGGTATAAACAGAAAAATAAATAATGGACATAATGTGCAATGCAAAATTTCTAAGCCATATTTAGGTAAAGACATGCTGCAAGAATTTACTGGTATAACTAATTTATCTGGACAATTCATTTATGGAACAGACGCATTAGACTTCAATCAGGGAACCATTTCTTCATATTCTATATCTGTGGACACGGACAGTTCCCCTAAAATATCTGTGGATATAAAAATATTTGGAGATTTTAAACCAACCACAACTATACAAACTAGCACACCAGACCATCAATTTGAAAATTTAGGCCCAGAATCTGCATTTATAAATGTTGAGAACAGAACCTCTATTTTGACAAATTTTTCTTATAAGGTCGATTTTGACGTTAAACCGACTTATGAGATAAGTTCAATAAAATCTTCGACCTCTAAAATATTATCCCCTATAAAGTATTCTGTATCGGCAGATATGTTAATGGACGAACAAGAATTTGTTGATATGACTGGTTTGATGCAGTCAGAGACTTTTAGTAGACCCGTAACATTTGAGATGAAAAACGAAAGCTCCACGGTGTTAAATACATACAATATACCGAATGCCAGCATAAGTTCACAGTCGGCAAGTGTGGCAGCTGGAGATTTAGTAAAAATGTCTGTCACATACCAGGGGCTGGAGATAAATGTTTAACGAGGCACAAGAAAGTAATATAATACTTCAAGGTGTTCTTTTAACTGGGATAAAAGACATTAAGTTTGATTCGTCAGTGAATGAAAGCTCTACAAAATTATTAAGCAATCAAGGTATAAGAAGAAAAATTTATGGGCCCCAAAAAACCACCTGCTCGTTTTCAAAGCCTTATAATGGTAAAGATTTTATTCAAAGCTTAACTGGGGTAGCTGATTTATCTGGTCAATTTATATATAAAGATAATGCTATAGACTTTTCGGACGCAGTAATATCTAATTATAGCTTAAATTTAAATGAAGACGGTTTCGCCGAAGTGAGCGTAAAGCTACAGATATTTGGAGATACAAAGCCAACAACAAATTTACAATTAACTAATGCAGTTCAAGATTTTCCGATATTAAATAGAACTCCAAATATACTTTATTTTGATTTAGATGGGAAAAGTTCAGCAATAAAAAACTTTAAATATGATGCCTCTTTAAACCCCAAAAGCTCAAACATCATTGGTAGCACAAATTCTTCTAATATAGATTTTACATCCCCTGCAGTGCATAACATATCTGCCGATATAGAGATTTCGGGACAAGAGGTTGAAGATGTAACTGGTTTTTTGGATAATAGTAAATTAACAAAAAATATAGATATAGTATTTGGGGCCGAAGAAGATAGGTCAAAGATTAATAATATTTTATATATACAAAACCAAGTAAAGATTATTGAATCTAGTGGGTTTAAGGTGAATGATCTAGACTTTTCGATGGGCACCTGCGCATATAACGCATTTCAATTCAGTAAGGCTTCGATATCTAATCAAGATTTAAACGTTAAAGCTGGAGATGGGGTTCAGATAACAAATAAATATAGCGCATACAGCAATACAAGAAAAATAACAGGATCGATTCCGCTTCCAGGCGAAAATTTATCATCCTCCCAACATTATAAAAAGATATTAAATAATTTTAATACACTCTTGGCTCGATCAAATACATTTACTTTTACAAACGAATTAGATTTCGAAAACAAATTTCGCGGGCAAGTACTATCGGATGAATTGATTAATTTAAACTTGTTCAAAAACTTAATTGATTTCGAAAACCAGTCTATTGGGGATACGGGGATAATTAGCTTTAAGCAAATTATAGACTTAATTGATTTCGAAGATCAGTCTCTTGGAGAAACTGGAATGATTGATTTAAGCCTCTACAAAAATTTAATTGATTTTGAAGATCAGTCTATTGGAGAAACTGGATTGATTGATTTAAGCTCGTTCGAAAATTCAATTTCAATTGATTTCGAAAATCAGCAAGTCGGATCAACGGGATTATTAAAAATACTGCAAGATGAAAATGATTTTGAAATTGCAACAGTCGGTGTGCATGAGAGATACGTTGTCGATCCACTAAATATACAAAAAGAGGATTTTGAAAACGAATCGATTGGGGGAACTGGATTGATCGAATTTGGACAGATCGAATTTGGAATGCAATCAAATTTCGAGTCTGAATCGATTGGGGAAACTGGAATGATCGAGTTTGGGCAGATCCCACTAAAAGAGGGTTTCGAAAACGAATCGATTGGAGAAACTGGATTGATAGATCTTGACCCCTTGAGAAGTTTAATTGATTTCTTTAATGAAGGAGATTTTGAGTCTGAATCTCTTGGGCAAATAGAAACCAACTTAATTAAATTAGACTTATCTGAAGTGGAATCATTTGAGACTTTCGCGGTTGGATCGACTGGATTAAACGAACTTGTAATTGACAATTTCTTTAACAAAACTGATTTCGAGTCCGAGCCTCTTGGAGAAGCTGGATTAAACGAGATTGTGCTTAACGATTTCTTTAATAAAACTGATTTCGAGTCCGAGACTGAAGGGTTGGTGGCGCTAAACGAACTTGTCATTAACGATTTCTTTGATCAAGTGGATTTTGAGTCTGAGATCATAGGAACAACAACTTTAAATCAAATTTTTGACGACAGCATTTATACTAATGAAACTAGCTTTGAATTAGAATCTCTTGGAGAAATTAGCACAAATTTGGTTTATTTGAAAATAATAGTGTAATAAGATATATGCCAGGCGGATTTATATTTGAAAAGGACATAAGCTCTGATTTTCAGGGTGGAAAAGATAAAAGTCTTATAATAGACCCTAATTACGCATACCAAGTGCCATTTAATTTTGGATCAGAAGCGTCAGATAGTTGGGAGGATATAAAGATAGGTATGTTTGTCAGTTATGTACAAACTGGAGCAGGGGTTGATTCGAATAATAATGCAATTAACGGAAATTCGGGAGTAACGAGTCAATCAACTTTCACTGCTGGAGGCATATCTGTTGATACTTTTAACTATGTCGGTATAATGAGATCAGGCGCAGCGGGAGATAATCCTTCTTTACCATTGACGACTGTTAATAGCGGCTTTTTAGGGCTCCAAGCAGATAAATTATATGTTTATGACGCCTCTACAAATAGTTACAATAAACTTATGCATAGTTCTGAAAGCGTAAATCTTTCAGACGGTGACGCGAGATTTATAGCCACTAACGGGGCCAACCTATTGGAAAGCAAGGAATTTAAAGAGAGCCAAGGTAATTTTAATGTCGTCGCGTTAAAAGACTCGGCGCAGATTTCTTCCACTGATGCTTGCACGGAGAACACGGGCCTTTTTTGCGATTATTGGGGAATGAGGTTTCAGGTACTTAACAAAGGTTTAGCCAATCAACAAATAAGATTTACAGCATCTATAAATGGAACTGCAGGCAACCAGAATAGTACAACTTCTTCAAGAGGCATATCGGATCCATCCCTAGCGAATTTGAAATCTTTAGTCAACGGAGTCGGCGAATTTAGCTATACAACTTCTACTCTAAATATGGGTGGTGCGACCGCGGGTTTTCAATGGAATGATGGCACAAGTGCTTACCCTATTCCAGATTCACTTTTCTTCTATAATGCTTTTCAAGATCTTAGGCCAAGAATTCACGCTTGGGCAATTAAAAAGATATCTTAAAGAGATGTAATGTCTAAATTAGAATTTAAACAATTAAATCAAAAAATAAGATTCAGGGAACGTAAATTTAAATTTACTGAAAATCAAGTAAATCTTTTAAAAACGACCTTAGACTCAAATACCAAGTTAATGTTTTTGGCTGGTCCAGCTGGCACGGCAAAAACTTACATGGCTGTTTATTGTGCTCTTCAGTCTATAATAGACTCAGGCCTCGAAAAAGATATACTCTACGTTAGAAGCATAGCTGAGAGCTCTCAAAGAAGCCTTGGATCATTGCCAGGATCTATAGATGAAAAATTTGGAGTGTTTGCTGCTCCATTCTATGACAAGCTGGAAGAGATGCTGGAAATTCAAGACATAAAACTTCTTAGAGAAAAAAAACAATTCGAATGTATTCCAGTGAATTTTGTAAGAGGAGCTAACTGGAATGACAGAATTGTAATAGTAGATGAAGCCCAAAATTTCACACAGGCAGAACTCTTAACAGTTTTAACAAGAATTGGAGAAAACTCAAAAATAATCATCTGCGGAGATATGATGCAAAGTGATATTAAGTTAAGTGGTTTTTCAAAAATATTTAACGCATTCGACGATGAAGAATCTAAAGAAAATGGAATCCATTGTGTGAAGTTTACAAATAAAGATATTAAAAGGAGCGAAATACTTAAATTTATCGTAGCTAAATTAGAAGATAAAATTTAAAAATTTATTTTTAAACTTATAATAAAATATGATAAAGTATTGTTCAGAATGCGGCACCAAACACGAATACAAATTTAGTCCACCTAAATTTTGTTCTAATTGCGGATCTCCAATGGGAGTTGCGCAAAACGAAGCTAAGCCTTTAAACAGAAACGTAGAAACTTTAAGAAAATCTAAAGCGCTAAGCGAAGATGAAACTGATGCTGAATTCGTACCAGACATTTCTAAGCTAGAGTACGATATAGAAGATTATGGAGCTAGTGTCCAGCAAACTATAGGGTCGCTAGGGGGAAAGTCGCCGCCCAAAAAAAGAAAAACTGATATAAAAAGACTAGAAGACATATTGTAATGTATTCATTTGAAGAAAAGCTCAAGGAAATTGAAGCTGCTCTAGAAAGAAAACGTTGCAAGTGGCATCTAGACGCAGTTACATATATCGATTACGATGACATTAAGCAAGTCATCATGGCACATATTTATAAAAAATGGCACCTATGGGATCAATCGAAACCAGTAGAACCGTGGCTTAGTAGGGTCGTGTCTAATCAATTCAAAAATTTATTAAGGAACCATTATGGCAATTATGTAAATCCGTGTCCAGATCAGCACCTAAGTGATCACGATCCATCCACATGTCCAATCTGTACAAAATGGCGCCAAAGCAAAAAGTCAGCTTACGATATAAAACTTGCAGTTACGATGGAAAATCATATTTATGAAATTCACGAAAAAAAAGACAATTTCTTAGACCTAGACTCTGCGACCAAAAGACTATCCGACGAGATGAGGCCGCATTTAAGTATAAGACATTTTAACGCATTTAAGATGTTATTTATAAACAATTGCACAGAGGAAGAGGTTGCAAAGTATTTGGGTTTTAAAACAAATGAAAAAAAACGTTCCGCAGGTTATAAACAGATAAAAAATCTAAAAAAAATATTTCACGAAAAAGCTAAACAAATAATAAGCGAAAGGGATATAATATAATGGATTTAACTGACGAGCAAAAAGAATTAGCTTTGGACATGTTTAATGATGATCCTAATATAATCAATATAACAAAAAGGGTTTTTGAAGACGATTCATTGGATGGAAGGTCTAAAGAGGGTCGTGCGGTTAGTAAGTTCTTAGCTAAGAATGGTTTAAAAGCTCAAACCACGAAGCGGCCAAAGTCAGATGACGTTACACTCTTAGAAGATCAAGTGGAAAAGGTTTTAGAGATGGAGGGCGAAGGCTTCAATACATCTCAAATAGCAGACGTTCTTTTTAATAAAGAAGTGAAGAGGCTAAGCAATGAATGGAGGGCTGTAAATGACATTCTAGGCCAAGACAGGGAAGCTCCAGCAGATGAGTCTTTAGCGACTTACGCTTCACCACAAGCTATTTCAAGAATAATAAAAAAAATCAACGACTCAACTGGATACGGCTTAGAAGAAAATAAAATGTCACGAAATCAGCGAACTTGTTGTGACAGGTTAAGAATTAATTTATCAAACTCAAGATTTGTAGCTATCGTAAATAACTACATTAACTCTAGAGACAAGGGGTTATTCGAGCAAGAATTTATTAGACTAACTTGGGATAAGCCAGACCTAACGCCAGACGAGCTTAATCTTTACATGAATGTATGTAAGGAAATCATTAATCTAGAACTAATTACATCTCACCTTCAAAAGTTAAATGATATGTTCGAGTCTGCAGATGATCAAGATGAGATGAGTATTAGACTGGCTGAAATTATTAAAGCTAAAAGCTCAGAGTATCACCAGTGCGAAACTCGTATCGAAAATTTGACAAAAAAACTTCAAGGAGATCGTGGCGCACGTTTAGCCAACAAACAAAGAGATACGGCCTCGTTTCTGTCTATTGTCCAACTTTTTCAAGAAGAGGAAGAAAGACAAAATATGGTGCGCATTGTAGAAATGCAAAAACAAGTAATTAAAAAAGAGGCTCAAAAGCTAGAAGGTATGGCGGCCTGGAAAGCTCGCGTCTTGGGAATAGGCATTGAAGATGTCTTATAAATGCAAAGAATGTGGGACCGAGTTTGAGACGGAGAAAAGCTTACATAGCCATCTCAAGGCTCACAAGATGTATGTAGGCGACTACTACGTTAAACACTACCCGCGATTTAACAAGCTAAATGGAAATCCGCTGCCCTTTAAGAAAAAAGACGAATACTTCGCAAATGATTTTATTAATCGATCTCAGCTAGTAAAGTGGTGTGAATCTGCGCCAGATAAAGAGGTTAAAGATTACATCATCGATCTGGGAAAGAAAAGGGTAGAAAGAAAAAAATATAAAAACGCGCCATTTCATTTAGAGCTTCTCAAGCGACAGTTGCCAGACCTAGATGTTTATAAAAAACACTTCGGCACATACACCAAAGCTTGTGAGGCTATGGGGTCGAAGCCTATATTTTATAAGGGTATGCCTAAAGAATTTAATGATAATGTAGATGTCGAAGTGCTGATCGATACTAGGGAGCAGCAACCGCTAGAGTTCAATAAATCTTCAATTTTAAAATTAGACTTCGGGGATTACACTTTAGGTGGAGATGATTTTACTAACACGTTCGTGGACAGAAAAAGTGCTGGAGACTTCTTATCAACTTTTGGCGGACAAGTGGATAGATTTAGAAGAGAGATGGAAAGGTGCGTTGAGTTAGATAGCTACATGTATATTGTTGTAGAAAAATCTATTAAAGCAATAGAAAAAGAAGCCGTGTTTACAAAAGGAAGAAGGGCTCCAAAACTGGGATGGGTGTTCTCTAATTTAATTTCTGTCCAACATGAGTTCGCGGGTCATTGCCAATTCGTATTTACAGATAGTAGGATCCATAGCGAAGAGATCATACCCAAACTATTACATCTAGGCGAAAAGCTTTGGGACGTAGATGTTCAATATTTTTTAGATAAGGAGGAAAGATGAGTTGGGATATAGGGAATCAAAAACGCTTAAGTAAAGAACCAATCAATCAACAAGTCATGGATCTTGAGGGTTATCTAGAGGATACGCAAGCAAAAATTTGGTTGTATAAATTCCTCAAAGAAAATGTAACCTTCACAACAGAATTGCTAACTGGTATAGAGTTATTCCCGTTTCAACACATGGCAGTAAAAGCTATGATGGAAAATGACTACTTTTTGGGGATATGGTCTCGAGGTATGTCCAAGTCTTTCTCTACTGGCATTTTTGCTCTGTTGGATGCTATGATGAATCAAGGTGTCCACATTGGTATTATATCAAAATCATTTAGACAGTCTAAGATGATCTTCCGTAAGATAGAAGATATATCTCAAGATCCCAAAGCAGAATTATTTCGACAATGCATTGGCAAGGTAAGCAAGTCCAACGATGAATGGTCCATGCAAATTGGCAAGAGTCGGATTACCGCCTTACCCCTTGGTGATGGAGAAAAGCTCCGTGGTTTTCGTTTTCAGCGCATTATTGTTGATGAGCTTCTGCTTATGCCAGAAAAAGTTTTGAATGAAGTGATTATGCCCTTCCTAGCTGTTGTAGAAAACCCGACGGAGAGGCAAAAAATTAAAGACGCGGAAGACGCAATGATCGAGGCTGGAAAGATGACGGAAGAGGAAAGAACTGAATGGCCATCTAATAAAATGATTGGGCTGTCTTCGGCATCCTATAAGTTCGAGTATCTCTACAAAATGTATCAAGCCTACGAAAATATGATCTTTAACCCTGGAGCAAAAAATCAAGGTAGAAGATGTATTATGCAGTTTAGTTACGATTGTGCACCCAAAGCCTTGTATGATGAAAACTTAATCTCACAGGCAAAAGGCTCGATGAGTCAATCGCAGATTGATAGGGAGTTTAATGCTCAATTCACGGACGATAGCGCTGGCTATTTTAAGATAAGCAAAATGGCAGAATGCACGATTGAAGATGGCGAGTCCCCTGCTGTTGAGGTGGCTGGAGAAAAAGACGCGGAATACATTATGGCATTTGACCCTTCTTGGTCTGAATCGGAAACATCTGACGACTTTGCTATACAAGTTATAAAGCTGCTACCCGAAAAAAAGAAAGGTGTGGTCGTACATAGTTATGCGCTCCCTGGTACAAATCTAAAAAAGCACATGACTTACTTCAAATATCTCTTGGATCATTTTAATATTATTATGATTGTGGGAGACTACAATGGGGGTGTTCAGTTTATAAACTCATGTAACGAAAGCAGCATGTTTAAAAAAGAAAAACTTCAAATAGGCGTTTTTGATCCAAAGTTGGATAATCCGCACGACTATGAAAAAGATTTGAGAGACGCTAGAAGAGGTTATAACAAAAGCAGCAATACTATATGTATTTTAAGAAAACCAGTGTCTAACTGGATCAGAAGTGCGAATGAAATGTTGCAAACAGCTTTCGATAGAAAGAAACTATACTTTGCGGCTACAGCAATGGACGACAATTATTCAATGCAAAAAGCTAAAAAAATACCAATTAAAGAACTAAAGTTTTCTAAGTACGAAGATGAAAAGAATGTCGGAGCTAAAATGATCGATTTTATTGAACATCAAAAAGATATGATTGATCTTACCAAAGCAGAATGTGCACTTATACAAGTCACTTCTTCTGCTGGCGGCACCCAAAGCTTTGACTTGCCGAGTAATTTAAAAAGGCAGAAGGGGGTAGATAGGCCGCGAAAGGACTCCTACTCCGCTATAGTCCTGGGCAATTGGGGGATGAATATATATTATGATATGATGAGTCTTCCAGAAGAAAGTGCTGCTAGTTTCACACCTATGTTTATATAAAAAAGTTAATAAAGTTACTTTTAAAAGTGTAATTAACTTTATAATAGGTTATGGCAAAAAGAAAATATAATAAAAAATCTAGCTATTGGAATAAGTTTACAAGAGTTACTCCTCAAATTTCCCAAGCTCAAGAAAATGTTGAGCCAGCTACAATGGGCGAGTCTTACCATGTTTCTCGCGGGTCGTATAATAGATCTGGCTCTATAGGAGGTTTATCGTCGTCAAATACTTCAAGCCGAATTAACAGGTCTTCTGTTACGACCCCAACTAATAAATATAGCCAAATTCGAGGAGGGCTTCTCCCTTATGAGATTTCATCTGATGGAATCAATGTTAGGGAGGCTATTGAGCTTTGTCAAAAAGCATATGCAAATGTGCCTATTTTTAGAAATACTATTGATATGATGTCAGAGTTTGCTAATGCTGAATTATATCTAGAGGGGGGCAACGCCACATCAAGGAACTTCTTTGAAAAGCTTTTAGACAGAATAAAAATTTGGGACCTTAAAGATCAATACTTCAGAGAATACTATAGAAGTGGCAATATTTTCTTGTACAGAATTGATGGAAAGTTTAGCTTAGATGATTATAAGAAGTTTTCTCAGAATATTTCCGAAGGGCCTTCTTTAAATAAATTTCCGCTAAAATATATTGTGCTAAATCCATTTGAGATAGTAGCAAAGCGGAGTACCGTTTTCAACACTAAAGACGGGGCTTACGCAAAAATTCTTTCTGAGTTTGACATGGAAAGACTATCAAACCCCAAGGACGATTATGATAAAGAAGTATTCGAAGCCTTAGACCCAGAAGTGCAAAAGCAAATTAAGGACGGCGCTTATTTTAAGGATGGACTCAAGATTAATCTAAAGAATGAAAAGATTTCTTACAGTTTCTACAAGAAACAAGATTATGAGCCATTTGCTATTCCGTTCGGTTATCCCGTTCTTGAAGACATCAACGCTAAGCTTGAAATGAAGAAGATGGATCAAGCTATTATGAGAACTGTTGAGAATGTGATTCTTATGATCACTATGGGGGCAGAGCCAGACAAGGGCGGAATCAATCCAAACAATGTCAAGGCCATGCAAAAGCTTTTTCAAAATGAATCAGTTGGAAGAGTGTTGGTTTCGGACTACACGACAAAGGCTGACTTTGTTATCCCAGATATTAATAAGGTTGTCGGTCCAGGAAAATACGAAGTCATCAATAAAGACATTAAAGAAGGGTTGCAAAATATCATTCTTAACGATGATAAATATAACGGCGCAGAAATTAAAGCTAGGGTATTTTTAGATAGATTGAAAGAGGCTCGTGAAGCATTTATTCAAGACTTCTTGCAACCAGAAATCAGAAGAATTGCAAAGGACTTGGGATTTAGATCCTACCCGACCGTGAAATTTAAAGACATTGATCTACGTGATGAAGTGCAGCTTATGAGAGTTTCTACAAGACTTATGGAGCTTGGAGTTATTACTGCAGAGCAAGGTATGGAATTATTTAATACTGGAAGATTTCCGCTCGCCAAAGAACTGGAGGGCGCTCAAAAGAAATTCGTCAGCCAAAGAGAAAAGGGGTATTTTAATCCAATAG
>Ga0209091_10003381_pt1 | contig 12863 bp, 7 predicted proteins | sample ArcticOcean_MG_C_6_FD_187438 | JGI IMG/M metagenome (GOLD analysis project Ga0209091, IMG submission 187438) | Marine microbial communities from western Arctic Ocean - ArcticOcean_MG_CB8_128 (SPAdes) (version 2) | ecosystem: Environmental > Aquatic > Marine > Oceanic | place: Arctic Ocean...
GGACGTGCCGGACACCGCTGCGGACGACTTTGACGACGACGACGACGACGATTACGAAGAGGATGTAAACTCGCGCGAACGCCACGACGAAGACGCGAACAGAAACACCCGCGACGCGCATCCTCCCCGATTTTTCACTCGCGTGCAGCACTCCAAAGCCCGTTTCCTAGCTCGAGGGGCGTTACGAAAATTAGGATGCCATCGATCCAGCTCTGGATGGTGGTCGTACGAAATTTGCTTCGAGCAGAACATCACGCAATACCACGCGAAGTTCGACAACGCTCAGAAACGAGTCGTCATCGACACGAGCACGCAATCTTCCCTGGGTACTTTCATCGCCTCAGTCACCGAAGCGCGATTACACGCGCTTTACGGCGGCAACGCCGCCGCGACGGGAAACGACAAATATCATCACAGTCATCGACATCAACACCACCAAAATCACCACCACGCGCCGGGACGCGACGGTGAAGACGACACCCAACTCCGCGTGGACGGATTCGTCCCTGACAAAGCGTTCCTCCCTGGTATGACCAAAACCTTACCCGGATACGTCGTCGCGCACGCCAAAGGCGCCTATTGCGACGCCATAAACGCCCATCGCGAATCCGTCGTCCTTTACGCCTGTTCCAACGACTTACAAACGCACGTCAAAGTTTATGAACAAAAAACGTGTAAGTATATCGTCGTCGTCTATGTTAAAGAGTTGTGCGTTTTTAAACGCTTTCAAAGAGAGGAGAACGTTTTGATTCGAGCCGTGAAGTAGTAGTCGTCGTAGTAGTAGCAGTATTAAACGTTTTGATTTGAAGTAGTAGTCGTCGTAGTAGTAGCAGTATTAAACGTTTTGATTTGAAGTAGTAGTCGTCGTAGTAGCAGTATTTTTTAGAACTTAATGAATAAAAAAGTCGCCAGAACAGAAAAGAATATTCACACGCTTTAAAACACAATAATGACATCGAAACAAGGCATATTGGAAATCACCATCGTCTCCGCGTCCAAGTTAAAGAACACCGCTTACGTCGGCAAAATGGACCCGTACTGCGTGGTGTTCTTTTTAGGCGAAAAGACACGGACGAAGACGATTAAAAACGGCGGAAGTGATCCCGTTTGGGAGGAAAGTTACAAGTGCAAAACGTCGTCCGATATAACCGACCAGACGATAAAACTTATGATCAAAAACGAAAACAGAATGCTTTCGGACGAAATAATCGGCGTTTCGGAGATGTCCTTAGGGGATTGTTTTCGATTGGGGAAGGACACCATTGATGCGCCGGTGTTGAGCGCAAAGACGAGAGAACGAGTTGGAGATGTGAGAGTTCGGTGCGAATTTCGAGCGAACGAAAGCGACGCGACGCGAGTGGAGAAATCGATGGAGAAGATGGTGGCGGAGAAAGTGAAAGAGGTGGTCGAGAATTCTTCTTCGGGAGGTAACGTGACAATTAGCGGGAGCATGGATAAGTTGGTATTAGAAGAAGAGAAAAAACCGCAGTATAGAGTGAATAAGATTAGCGAAGCGGTTGTCGGAGCGAACGAAGGCTGGTATTAAAATATCTACGGATTGAAGAACTTTTTACAACGGTCTCCCGAACAACTTTTTAATGCCAACGTCCGGGGTATCTTGCTTTACCAAGGACTCTCCGACTAAGATCGCGCCGCACCCGGCGTTTTGCACCACGTTGACGTCGTCGATGGTGAAAATACCGGATTCGCCAACCATGACGATGTTTCTCTCCTTCACTTCCTTCCCTAACTCCGTCGCCATTAACTCTACCGTGACGTTTAAATCGACTTTGAACGTTCCTAAATCGCGGTTGTTGATGCCTAATAAGTCGATGTCAAAGTCTCCGGACAAGACCCGTTTCATTTCGCCGTACGTGTGCACTTCCAACAAGACTTTCATGCCGACCGAGTGCGCGATTTTCGTGAAATACTTCAAATCTTGGTTATCCAAAACCGCGGCGATCAACAAAATCGCATCCGCGCCTCTCGCTCTCGCCAAATAAATTTGATACGCGTCCACGATGAACTCCTTACACAAGAGCGGACACGTGACCCCAGCTTCTTTAATCAACTTTAAATTCTCAAACCCGCCTTGGAAAAATTTCTCATCCGTCAAAACGCTCAAACACGCCGCGCCGCCTTCCTCGTACGCTTTGGCAATTTTCACCGGATCGAAGTTCGGTTGAATCACCCCTTTCGACGGCGACGCTTTCTTCACCTCTGCGATTAAACCTGGTTGTCCTGTTCTCGCCATTTGATCTACAATCGCTTGTTTAAAATCCAACACCTGAGGGGCTAACTTCACTTGTCCTCGCACTAAACTCAGCGGCATTTTTTCCTTCATCAACGTCAACTCGTAATCTTTATACCAGACGATTTCTTCCAGAATATTCCTCGGTTTATTCTCCTCGTTATCGATTCGTTCGCCTTCTGGTGTCACCGCTTCCATCTTAAACGCGAACCGTTCGGAGCCCATGCCTAGGTGTTCCTTGTGCCCGGCCGGTGGTCGACGGCGAATGGTCACTTCCCCGGTGTCGTCCATCACCGCAGCGCCCCCAGCTTTAATTTTAATAAGATGAGTCGTCCTCGTCCTCGTCGGTTGTCTTCTTCTTCCTCTGATGTTAGATGTCGTTTTAGTTGTAGTACTAACAGTGTTGAAGACGTGTTGATTTTGATGTGAGGCGGCGAACATGACGACGAGAATAGAAAGATGTGTTAAGATGTGATGTGTACAAAAGGATAAAATTCTGAGGTTTTTTGCACGCTGGATTTTCTGTACTTTTTGCGAATGAATAAAGAGGACAATACTAATACTAATAATACCGGCACGATAGAGTATACCATGAATGATGATGAATAAAGAATGGTATAATAATAATAATACAAGTTGTCTTTGCCGTGATAATAAACATAATAAACATAATAAGAACAATTTCTTGTTCAATTCTTCTTCTTCTTTACGAAGATTTGGCCGCGCGAACCAAGTCGGCGTACTTGGGGCACCCCAAATCGTGTTCCAACGCATTAGCGAAATCGTCGATATTCCAATCCATGCCGCGACCTCCGGTGATTTCGGCAGACTTGAACAAAACGACTCTGGCGCCGTCGCCGAGTTTTCGGATGGACAACTTTGCGTCTAATTCACGTTTGATGTTCAGAAACGGAGTGACGACAATCGGGATCGAGGCAGACGCGAACGGGACGTTGAGGAACTGGAGGAAGAATAAGCCGCCGTCGTATAAGGAGTCGACGCAGACGTCCACGTAGACGGTTTCTAACGGCGCTTGTTCGATTTGCTCGTCGTCCGAGGAGGTATCCGAGATGGATGAGATGGAGATCTCGTTGTCGTTCTTGAGAGAAATTCCCCTTTCCCTTCTCTTGTGTGCTTCGAGTTCGTAGTGCTCCATCTCGTCGGACGCGTCGAGTCGCATCTCGTCGTACTCTTTCATCCACATCGCGTGGCGAGATCTTTCGGTTTGACGAAGCTTCGACAACGGCAGTTTGAATAAAGCAATCGAACTTCCGCTTTTCTTTTGCTCCAAATTCTGCTGATCATCGCTGCTGTGCATGAAGATCTCCTCGACGTCGGCCTTGCCGTGTAATCGAGCGCATAAAGTTATGTTCTTCAAACTTCTTCCGTGGATTTGGATGCGAGTTTTCACGCCCGGCAAAACGCACATCGGGGAGACCGAGATGATTCGCGGGTACGAGTGCGGAAATCGAGATTGCGACTTGACAGTCAATGCGTTGATGTTAATGTCGTTGTTCGTCACTGCACCAGATGGCAAGCCAGCGCGCATGTCCGTGTACGCCGTCTTCTTCGCTCGTCCAACGCCAAAGGAGCATTTGATCGGTTTGATCTTCTCCGCGACAGCTCGAATGGGCATGTTGTCCGGCGTAAAACCTCTCCACACGGAGCAAGACATCACGTTGTTTCCTTTTCCTTCTATGCGAACGCTTAAATCGTGTAATTCCCCGTTTGAATTGTTTGAAACGACGACAGATTTTGAGTGAAGATCTTTCAATTTTTGAAGAACTTGCGTAAACTCTCGATCGACTAATCGGATCGTTTCCGCGTTGCGCTTGTACGTTCCGCTCTTTCTCGTGTACGGAAACAAAATATTTCTCGCCGACAGCGCTGGTTTGAACGCAGAAAATATGGATGTCTCAGATTCACTCCTTCCACCAGATGTCGAAGGAGGCGGCGGGTGAATGACGACGTGCGTGCCGTCCATAACGGTGCACTCTTCTTCAACCGAACGGCCGCACAACTCTCCGATGTAGTCGTAACGCTCGTTTGGCACGTCGATGAAGGACAAAGCTTGTCGGCTTCTCAGATCAGTACTTCCTATATCTAAAACATCCCCGTCGGAGCCGTCCTTGGAAGTATTCAGCGAGGACGGCGGTGAGTCTCTCAAACGTTTACTTCTACTTTTCAAGTGAATACCAAAACCTAAAACTTCGAGAAAGTTATTATCCCCGGTGTAGTTTGAGTTGTTGTTGTTGTTCCTGGCAGGAGACGAAGGAGAATTGGTCTGTGACCTCGTCCTCCTTCGCGTCACCGTCCGTGTTGCTGCTACTACGGGTGTTGCTGTCGTTCTTCTATCGTTTGCTTTCCTCCTCGTTGGCGAAAGGGTTGGCATTTCTTCTTCTTCTTCTTCTTCTTCTTCTTCTTCGAGAACTTCCTCTTTCTCTGCATTTTGTTCATCACCGGTGAAACGCACTCGATCAAATCGACTCTTCTCCCTACCGTATACGATCGCCGTCGTCGCCAAACTAAGATTGATATACTTCTTGGACGTACCCGTTGCGTTGACCACGAGGTACATCAAGTGCATCACCAACGGCGTGAAGAATATAAAAGCCATATATTGCGGTGAGCATCTAGAATACATCTTCGCCGTCACGTCCATATACGTCTCAAATTTGTTCTCAAACCACATTTCTCTCACTTCAGGCGCCGAGAACTGAAATAAAAACGCGTACACCGTAGCCATGATGGAGTAAAAGAACGAATACTTCAAGCTCGAGTACCTCGAAATAGTATACTTGCCGATGATCAGAGGCATAAACACAATCGCCCCAAACTGAACCGAAGAGAACTCGTGCGAGACTGGCCCGTACAATCCGGCTAACACCATTGTCACCTGCGGATGTCTCAAAAACGTCTTGATCATTTGTCTCCAAAAATATACTTTTTCCTCGTACTCTGCGTCGTACTCGAACTTCCCTCGCGCGCCGATTCGTTTCCTCACGCCTAAACTCAAAAACGTCAAGTCAATCGCAAACTGTAACGGTACAAACGTCGTCAAGATGTTCTTCACGTACACCGTATACATTTCTGGCGTCAAAAACCTATTCTCATCCGGGACGATCTGTTTCACGCCGACGATGGTAATTTTCGTTTCCAACATCAAAACGCAAAGGAAGTAGATCACGAATGATTTCAAACGAGGATCCCACGCGATCTTATCGATCGTCGATAACAATTTTAAGAACTTGAATCGAGGAAGAGGCAAAGGACCAACACCACCACCCTGGTTATTGTTCTCGTTCAAAGCACCTTTAGGCGCGGAGTTTTGTTGCCGACATTCCTGATCGCGTCGCTGAAGATCTTCCTTTTTCCTCGTAGTCGTTTTTGTCATCATCGCGGGAGGAGGACGAGGAGGAGGCGCGTCGTACAAAGACTCCCGGTGCATCCCCGCGATTTCTTTCCTCTCCATGATCGCATGAATCCACCTCTGAAAATTCTCCTTCAACTCCTTCGCGTGTTCTAAAAGCACCGAATACGATTTCTGGTGCTCGACATCACTTTGCATCATCATCATCGCGTCGCCGTCATTTTCCTCGTAAGATCCTCGCATCTTCTTCATCGTATTCTTCGTTTTTGTCGTCGTTATCATCATTTCGGCGTTGTTCTTCTCCTTACTCTCCGTCTTCTTCGTCAACAAAGTAGTCTTCGTTCGGTGGTGTTGGTGTTCCAAATCCTCAGCAATTTTATGATGACCTCGTCGTCTTCTCCGCGTTGTTGTTGTTGTTGTTGTTGTTAACGGTGGTAAAAGTGGTCCGTCGCATTCCTCCCCGTCGTCTTGTTGCTCGCTTCCCGGTGGTCGTAACGGTTGCGCTTCCGACGCGGTCGGGGAAGACGTTTCAAACATCATTTTTGTATCTCTACGGATTAGGGAAGCGGTCGACAACAGTAAACAGACAAAATTAATAAACAATAATAATTTGTTCTGGTCTCTCTCAATTCTCTCTTTTCCCCACCTCTTTTCGTCTCTCTCTCTCTCTCACTCTCTCTAGAACACACACTCTCTCTCTCTCTTATGCTCGTTTTCCGTCGTCGTTTACGTCGCGCACGAGTCGTTTCCAAAAGACTCCTCAAAATGTCGAAGAAATGTCGAAGGTGTTTGCGACATTTTGTCTTAAATCTGCCACTTGGCATATTAGTGATTTTAACCCATATTTGGACTCGGAAAGACAATTTTTCTTGACCTTCGACTCACATTAGGGTTTAGGAGGCACTTTTAAAACACACAGTCAGTCACAAAAACTTGTCCAACACGACGAATTCGTCCTCCTCAAAAGCACACAAACACACACACCACAGAACAACAACAACAACAACAACGAAAACAATCGAAGAGAAAAAATGACTTTGACGATGATGAGAACGACGAGCGGTATTGCTGGTATGAACAACAGAACGACGAAGAACAATTTCATCAGTAGACGAAAAGGTGGTGGTTTTGGTCGTCACGGACTGAATAAAGGTGTTTCTTTCTCCTCGATGTCGACGAGAATTACTAACGCGAATGCGGGGAGTGTCTTCTTTCCATCGACGATTCAGACGACGACGACGAGAGAAGAAGTGAAAGACAAAGTGAAAGAAAAAGTAGAAAAAGAAAACAAAGGCCGAGCGATTTTAGACGGGTGCAAGAAGCAATCATCCACCCACGTGTTCACAGTCGCCGCGACGACGATGGTGGATAAAAAAATGGTCGCTCTGATAACGCAATCCGTGGCCTCGTTTATCAAATTGTATTTACTTTTACTCTTCGTCCGAGTTCTTTTGACGTGGTTTCCGAACGTGAACTGGATGCGTCAACCTTGGACGATGCTGAGACAAGTGACCGATCCGTATTTGAACCTGTTTCGTAACTTGATCCCTCCGATTATGGGGCAAATCGACTTTACGCCGATTCTCGGCTTTATGGTTTTGCAGTTCTTGGCGAGAGTGTTGAGCACGGATCCGAGTTTGGGGAGGTTTTAAAGATCGAATCGAAGCAGTAGTGCGATGATGAGATATTGATGTAACCTCTTATGTTTTTGTCTGTTCCATTTTACTACTACTTTTACATATATATATACACAAAATACTTTACAGCGCGTGCCTTGTATTAATTAAAAGTTTGCGAACGGGTTGTTCCCCGGGCGCGAAGGAGAACCTTCCTCCTCGTCCACTACATTAATGGATTCGCCGCCGCTCTCGTTTCGTTGATGATGATGCTCTTTTGAGGCACAGTTTTCTCTCAAGGGTGTTGGAGCGACGTAAAGAGAGGGAGAATCTGCCATCACAAATTCGTTGTTGTTGTTGTTGTCGCCGTCGTCGTCGGCAAACGCTTGGAACCGCTGCCGCGGTCTGGCGTCGCGAGAATTTTGGAATAGATTCTTCTTCACGCTCGATGAAAATGCGTGCAGTCCTCCGGATATGGTCGCCGTTCCACCGTTTCTTTTATAGTACCAATACCAAATTGATGTCATAACGGCTAAGAATACCATCACGGTGAAAAATATAGCCGCCGTGTGATTCGTGTTGTCTTTCATCGCGTCATCGCTACTACTCTCTCGAATAATCCAAAACGAATCCAAAACGCGGTTTCCGTTCACGGCGTCGATGAATCTTCCGAATAAATGCGTCGAATTGTGCGCGTGCAAATCCACGAAGCCGTGTTCGTACACCACTTTTTCAGTAAAAAACATGTTTACGTCGTTCTTGGTAAACTCCGCGCCTCCGGTACCGACGACAAAACTGATTGGATACTCCGGTTTTTCGTAAACGTTGTTCAAATTTTCGCTCACAGTTTTCGACTTCAAGGAACACTCAGTTTCAGTCAACTGCGATTTGAGCGAACACGAACGCTGATAGGCGTGATTATGGCCCCAGAACACCATATCGACCTTAAATTCAACAAACATCGGCCATAAGTGCTCTTGGATTTCCTTCATGACGGCGACGTCCGAGCTATCTTTCTTGTTCGCCGAGGCTGGCGCTTCCTCCGCGTAACTCGAATCCACTAAACCAGGTCGATGGCCGACAACAATCAACCACGGCGTCTTCGTTCGATCGAATTCAGTTTCCAAGATCATCCGCAACTCGGCGTATTGGTCGGACGACATCGAATTGAAATCGACTTCGGTATTGATCGAGACGACGAAAATGTTCCCGATGGCGACGCCAAACCAATCTTTCTCGGCACTTTTTCTTGGCGTGTTGAAGAGCGCGTTGGACATGACGCCGCACTCGCCGCCGGAATCGTGGCCGCCGTATAAATCTTGCGTTCTCCCAGACGCGTGCGCGTCCCATCCGCTCTCGAAATAATCAAATTCGTGGTTCCCGCTGTTCACAAGGAATGGGATTTTATGCGCGAAATTCGAGCTCATTTGGTGCAAAAATTCGTCACAGACGCTGATGTATCCAACCGCGTAGGACAAATCGCCAAACAGAAATACCGCGTCGATCGGGTGTTTATTCGTATTGTCGTTGGACAAATCTCCGAGCGATTCGGCGACTTGTAAACCCGGTTGTCCGTACTCCCTCCACGTCTCGCTATCGTCGGTTGTCCCGACGCCCATATCTGCAAATAAAGCTAACGTCGTGTGCGACGCGCCGACGACGGGTAAAAACTTCCCCTCGTAGACTCTCGTCGACTCTTTGAAATCGCTGATATCGTCGCCGAGTTGGTACTCGAACGCTCTCTTATTATCCACTTTGTTTTCAATTTCCGCGTAGTGTTGATACCCGCTGTGCCTGTACCCAAACGCGTTCGCTGGTGCGCCACAAAACTGGTCTTTCGTCACCTCAACCGCGGGCGACGACGCAATCGTCGGCTCCCAATTTGCCTCTCCCACGTATCGCCACCGAACTTTCGCGTTTGCATCTTTCCTCCCCGACGTCCACGTGATGGAAACCTTCCTCGCATCATCACTCTTCGTCGCACCAATTCTAGGGACGATGGGCTCGTCCTTATCGTCTTCAAACACAACTCTTTGACTCCTCGCGATCGGTCGCGAGTCGCCTAAAATATTCGCCCAATCCGAAAAGTTCTTGTGATAAATAGCGTGCGTCGACTGCGGGTCGTTGGAGCTGAACAAGACGAAATCAAAGTCCTCTCGCATTTTGTGTAAATCAAAGTTTAAGCCGCCTATACCGGACGCGTGGTATGCGATTGAATACTTCTCGACGATTGAATATTTCACCGGCGCGGTTTCGTTTAGTAGCGAAGCGTTCGCCGGCGAATACACGCCTACCCAGTGCCTCTTGAGAGTCTCGGACGTGTAATCAGTTCGAGACGCATTATTCAACAAACTCTCAGTTGGTACTATAACAGTGACGGTAATCCGAGTTTTATCCCCGCTAATCTTCGTCTTCTCGGCGGTTATGGTCACCCCGTCCGTGGAATACGAGTTTCCGTCCGTACCAAAGGTTGTATCGATCGGTGTTGGAGACGAAAATTTTCGAATGCCGGAAAGCGCGTTGTGGGAGTTGACTCGACCGAAATGTTTATTACTTTCACGATTATGTTCATCATCTTCTGACAAGGACGTAAACGACGTAAACGAGGAAGCGTGAGATGTGAGAACAGTCGTCGTGAGCCCTCCAAAAAGAGAGAAGTATAATAGGAAGAGAAGACTTCTCGTCATCATCATCTTCGTTACGTGATGTGTGGTGTTTGTTGTAACGACTTTATGACAGATTTTCTTCATAGTACGGGTAGTATTAACATGTTTACAAACTCTAATCGGCCCGGGATGAAGCCCGAGAAACACATATACAAAACGCAATAAGTACTACATCATTTTATAGTATTACACTCTTCTATTAAACGACTATGTTCGCGGCAACTTTCATGCTCTTCCTAAAAATCTCTCTCACGTTCGCCTCGATTTTCTCGCCGCCGATGCTCTCTTTCGCGTGTTCGACCATTTTCATCAACTTTCCCGTAGGAATTGTACTCCCTGTGTCGCTTCCGTGTTCGCTGAACTCGAGGCAACTGGAGGATAAATAGGACGGTAAGCCTTGTGCCATGAGAATTGTGTCGCAGGCGGATTTGGTATCGTCTGGGAGGACATCGATGGTTCTGGAGACGTATTCGGAGAGGAGGAAGTCGAGTTCGGTGTAGTCGTCGTCGTCGCTTTCGTCGTCGTAGTCTTCGAACAAGTTTGCGTCGTTTTCATCGATTTTAATGGATTTAATGACGTCTCTTTCTTCCGAGGAGGTTGAGGGGGAAGAGTTCGTGGTGACGATGACGGCGAGTTTACGTCCGCGTTCTGGCGCCGATGCGATCATTTCGAGGACGACTCGAGCCATTTCTTTGTTCCCGTCCGGGATTTGTCCAGTCGCGCGATCGACGCCGAGTAACACGTCCAAATCGTCGATAATAATCGCGGACAATTTTCCTTTGGCGGCATCGTCGAACGCATTTTTGATGGCATAGACGACCGAAGAGGCCGTCAAAGACGGGTCTTCGACTTTTTTTAATATGTCGTGCGCGCTGATTATTCTCGCGTGCGGGTACTTTGCGTCCGTGACAGCTTTACACGCCAACGTCGTTTTGCCGCTGTTTCTCGCGCCTCGAACTTGAACGATAGTTTGCGCGATACCGCTGATATTGTGTCCGTCGTTTTTACCTCCACCGCTGTTTCGTAACGTGACCAAAGTTTCCGTGAGTTCATCGAAGGCTTCGGTTTGTTTCTCTAGTTGGACAAAGTTTTCCGGGACGATGTTGGCGACTTCCTTCGCGTCTTGCTTCATGGCCGAGACGAACTCTTTCATCGCGGCGATGAAATCGTCCATGGTAACTTTCGGGTTCTCTTCCGGTAAAGAAAAAGAAGAAGTGTCATCAACTTCGATGTCGTCAGTCCCCATACCTAAATGTCTCGCCAACGCGTGACTGGTCGCCGCTCTCACTAAACCTTTCAATTCCGCGCCGCTGTGGTTCTCGGTCATCTGCGCCAACCGTTCCAAATCCACGCACTCGCTCAAAGTCCCGCTCTCTTTCATCGATTTCGTGTGAATGCCTAAAATCTGTAACCGTCCGTACGCATCCGGTAAACCAATCTCTAATTGCAACTCCAATCGACCCGGTCGTAACAACGCTTTGTCTAACAAATCTCTTCGATTCGTAATGCCGACGACGAGCACGTTGTTCAGCGTCCGCATCCCGTCCAACTTTGTCAACAACTGGTTCACCACGTTATCGTGCACCACAGACGCGGTCACGCCTCCCGAACCTCTCGCTTTGCACACCGCATCGATTTCATCGAACACAATCACGTGTAACTTACTCTCTTCGCCTCGAATTTTATACTCCAATTCGGCGTCCGCGAACAGACCTCGGATGTTCTCCTCGGATTGACCGACGAACCTTTGCAAAATTTCCGGTCCGTTGACAATTTTCGGCGGATGCGCGTGCAAAAGCTCACCCAACGCTTTCGCGACTAACGTCTTCCCAATCCCGGGAGGCCCGTGCAACAAAACCCCTCGCACGTGTTCCAACTCCATCTTCTTCGCCACGATCGGGTCGATCATCCTCGACGCGAACACTCTTCGAAACAACGTCGCGAAGTGATCGTCCAAACCGCCGACGCCGCAAAACGCAAACGACGGCAAGTTTCTCTTCTCACCATCATCGGAGTCGATACCGTTCTTACTGTTCTCACTACTTTTCTCCTTCTCTCTCTTCAAGATGTCCAACAAATGCGTCTGCCCGACGCGTTCGTCCTTCGGTTTCTCTTTGATGGTATTCGCGCTCCCTCGCCCGATTCGGTTCTCCGAGGCTTCCGTTTGCGCGGTCCCTTGCGCCGTGGCGGCTCGTTTCATCGGTTTCGCTTTTGGTTTGTTGTCCCCCATGAAATCGTCGATCGGAGTGATTTCCGCGGGGGTGCCGCCTCCAATCACGCCGAAGGAATATCCCGCGTTTGGGGAGGATGACGTCCAGATTGTTCTTCTTCTTTCGTTCCGATGATGATATCTTTCCCGAAACGTCGTCGTCTTTAAAGTCGTTTGATGATGACCACCAGAAGCCGACGTAAACGAAGAAGAAGAAATAATACTCGAAATACTTCTTAAACTTCGTCGTCGCGAGAGGCGAGAGCGTCTTTTCCGCAGTTCTTCTCATTTTAATGAATATATATGTGTAATACTATTATACAAACGCGTTAAAATGCAAACAAAGTGATTTTGACGTGTTTTGTGTGTTTGTGGCGCAAAATATGTGTGCACTTTATCCATCAAAAAAACATTAAAGACGAGGAGGCCAGACAGTCAGAAAAACGATGAAAAAGGAGATGAGTGACGTGTTTCCATCATTTGCAAAAAGCACAAAAAAAGAAGTGAAAAAGATTGGCGAAAAAGAAGATGATTTGCCTTTTTAATGATGCATATTTTATTGTTGTAAGTAGTATTTCAACCTAAAAATTTAACGCGCGTGCATATCGGGATCAACCTCGATGCCTAAATTCCTCTTCATGAACTCGTACGCGGTCCAACAAATAGCCGCGGCTGGAACGTGGAAGAGGACGCGAGCGGTAGCGCCGGAGAACAAAGCTTTTACGCCTTCGCGTTCGGCGACGTGTCGAGC
>Ga0209091_10003382_pt1 | contig 12858 bp, 9 predicted proteins | sample ArcticOcean_MG_C_6_FD_187438 | JGI IMG/M metagenome (GOLD analysis project Ga0209091, IMG submission 187438) | Marine microbial communities from western Arctic Ocean - ArcticOcean_MG_CB8_128 (SPAdes) (version 2) | ecosystem: Environmental > Aquatic > Marine > Oceanic | place: Arctic Ocean...
TGCATCTGTAAGTGCTCTTTCGATTTCGGCTCCTGTTGCGTCTTTTGCATGCAAAATTCTTCTTGTGGAATGCCCGCCTTCTTTTACCAGATGGAAATCTCCCCCCTCTTTTTCAAAATCTACACCGATAGAGAGGAGGTCTCTAATTCGGTCACCTGCATCTTCAACAACACACCTCACAATTTCTTGATTGCAAAGGCCATCTCCACAGGCTATTGTATCCTTGATGTGTGCTTTCATCCCTTCTCCGTCGGTTTTGTCAAGAATCCCAGCAATTCCGCCCTGAGCCCAATTTGTTGAGGAATCTTTAGGCCTTTGTTTGGTGATAATAATCACTTCATGCCCTGCTTCATCGAGCCGCAATGATGCAAATAAGCCAGCAATTCCGCTGCCGATAATAATGACTTTCGACATGGTAGTCGGTTCAGCCGTGGAGTCTTCCCCATTCAAATGTGTTCCATGAAAATTTGCGACATGAATAAGGAGTAAAACTCACACCGGGGAATATGGGCCTGCTAAAGAAGATGGCATCAATCTTCGGGATTGTTCTCATTGCGGTCTCCATTGCCAATGTGGAATTCGGGGCTTTGATGAGCCTTGACCCGCCTCAGAAGTTGATTCTAGCACGCTTAGCAGACCCAGGATGCAACTCCGATGAGATACAGAAAGATCTCGATTCAGGCGATATGAATGACTGCGCAACTTCTCCGGGAGTTTGGGATGCCCCTGATTTGTTATTGTTGCTTGAAGGGTGCATCATGTTTTTGACCTCATTTATGAGATGGCCACGTAAAGGTCGCTGGGCTAAGAGAGTCAGGAGAGGGGCTGTAGTTTCAGGATTGATTTTTTGTGGCGTGGCTTTGGGGGATAGTTTCGACTTACTTCCTGGTACATCATCAGGAGATCTAGCCGAACTTCTTCCTTTCCCTGCTCCGTCTGTTGCGGTTCAAATTGGTATTTTTGCAATTGGTATTTTCTTGATTAGAGGACCTAAATACCGAGTGGATTATTCATCAAAATCCCGTACTGATGAGCAGAAGAGAGACCGACAAATACAAGATATAGATTTGGCTTATAAAAAAGGAGGAAACCTTGGGTCATTAGCAAAACCAAGTGGAAGTAAAGGTTTTACAAAATACAAAACCGTTGGTGATTTATGGGGCCAACAGGGCCTTGCCTTGTTCGAAGATGAATTTGAAGGTGGTATGCGTGACGATTTCGGTGCAAGTGTTGGCCGGACTTGTCACTTGTGCACTGGTGAAGGTTGTAGCGGATGTGGCAACACAGGTGTAATCTCCTGAATGGGTTACTCGGCTGTAAATACATACTCCAACAATTAGTCTCTCGCGAGCGCGAACCGAGTAACCTTCAAAACCCCCCTCGCTCCCTTGACGGCTTGAGGTCGAGGTTTCAACGCCTTGATTGAGAGGGAAAGGGATGTATCTAAAATCATTAGAAGTTGAAAACTTCAAATCATTCAAGGGCGAAGCAGTAATTCCATTCGACCGTGGTTTTACAGCCATCACTGGCCCGAATGGTTCTGGCAAATCCAATTGTGGCGATGCGGTACAATTCGTATTGGGTGCACGTTCTGCTAAGGTGTTACGAGCTCAAAATTCTAAAGACCTTATTTTCAACGGGGGTAAATCAAACCGTCCCGCAAGAAATGCAAAAGTCACCCTCGTCTTTGCAAATCCGACTCTTACCAACGGGCGTAGAAGGTTACCAATCGATTCAGATGAGGTGAGGCTGACTCGCGAAGTTAGGCTAACAAAGTCGGACAATACAGTTTCGACCTACCTTCTCAATGGAGAGGACAGTAATCAGAAAGCATTTCATCGTATTCTCGGTCAAGCAAATGCTAGGTCAGACGGATATAATATCGTCTTACAAGGTGATGTCACTAGACTTTCCAGTATGACCGCTATGGAGCGCAGAAAAGTATTGGATTCTGTTGCTGGCGTGACTTCATATGATGAAGAAATCCGTAAGGCTGAACGCCAAAAAGGACAAGTTGAAGATTTCATCGAGAGAATCTCACTGGTCGAAGACGAACAAAAAGCCCGACTAAAGACCTTAGAAAAAGAAAAGGCAGTCGCTGAGAGGGCTAAAGAGACCAAAGAGCAATTCGATGGGGCGAACATTGTCTTACAACAATCAAGGCACATGTCTGCAAAAGCAGAAATTAAACATCATGCCGATGAAAGAACCCGTTACCTATCGGAAGCAACGGAATTACAATCTGCAGTCAAAGGTGCAGAGACGGTATTGCTTGCTCTAGACGACCGCATTGGTTCTTTAGAGACTCAAATTTCTGAAGCGATGGGCGGGGACAAAGGCGGACTCAATGACCTAATTGGTAAATTACAGGTTTCTCTTGCACTCAAGAATGATCACATAGAAGAGGCAGAAAGTGCAGATGCTGATGACAAGAATGCACTGATTGACCTTGAAGATTTAATCATAGATTCGAAGACTGACCTAGATACGCATGAAGCGAATCTAGCATCAGCAAAAGGCGCTTTGGCTGCTAGTAAAATCGCTTTTGAAGAAACCGAGGCTGTCGAAGCTGAAATCCGAGAGACATTGGAGAGTTCCGGAGCGGCTACAGCCTCACTATCGAGGGCGCTTTCAAAAGCCAATTCCCATCTCGAATTATGCCGAGATGCGGTCCAGAATGCTCGTTTAGAGGCGGATAAAGTTGCCAACCAAGCAGAAATGATTGCCGAACAACTATCTGCGGCAGAGGAAGAAGTTGAAGATTCTCGTCTAACACATGACGATATCGAATTACAAGTAGAAGAATTAGGAAGTGTCGACCCTGAGAACGACAAAACCGCTCTAGCCAACGAGTTACGAAACGCACAGATGGCTGAAAAGCGATTGATTGACGAATCATCTACGGTGGATAAGAGACTCCAAGATTCAGAACGCAAACTCTCAGCAGCCAGGACCGAACTCGACAAGAGGTCGGGTAGCAATGGTATGGCGCCGGGTGCGGCTGCAGTAATGGCAGCAAGAGACCGTGGTGAATTGAAAGGAATAATTGGTACAATTAGCGAATTATGCGCTCCAAAGGACTCAGCACATGCTGATGCTTTAGCGACAGCGGTTGGCGGAGGGATGAATTCAGTAGTTGTTGAAAGCGACCAAGTTGCAGCCGAAGCAATGGCTCTTCTGAAGAGCAGGAACCTAGGGCGTGCAACGTTCTTACCGCTAAATAAAATGCAATCTAACCGTTCATCTGGCAAGGCTACAATGGTCGCTAACAAGCCAGGAGTTGTTGGATTTGCACACGAATTATTAGATTACGATCCTAGAATTGCAACAGCGGTAGCATATGCTCTGAGAAATACATTGGTAGTCGACAATATCGGAACAGCCCGTCGGTTGATGGGCGGGGTGCGGTTAGTTACTCTCGGAGGCGAAATCACAGAACCTGGTGGCGCAATGATAGGCGGTAGTAGGCAAAAAATGAAAGCCGGATTCGGTGGGAAAATCCACGGTGCGAGTGAAGTTGAAAAACTGGTTAGTGAAGTAGACCGGCTTTCACTCATTGCTCAAACCGTTGCAGCTGCACTTAGAGAAGCCCGTACTCGCCAAAATGAAGTTCGTGGACAAATCAATTCCCTAGCGGAAGACGATCAGTCGATTAAGGCAAGTACATTGAAAGCAGAACTGGAAATTGCAAGTAAGGCTTTGACAAAGGCACGAGGAGCAGCAAGCCAACTTCAAGAGCGTCTACAGAATTTGGAATCCGGCCATACTGGAAAACTGGCACTGTTAGAGAGTGCGAGTCAAAAATTAATCGAAGCAGAAGAGGCTAGAGATAGTGCGAGTAAGGAACTTAGCGATTCTAGCCCTGATGGAATTAGACAAAGATTACTGGATGCCCAGACACGAAGAGTTGAGGCCGAAGGAGCAGCAAATAAATCCCAGGTAATACTTGATAGTGGCAAAGAGAAGAGTGAGTTATTGACTCAACGTCTTGATTCACTAACCTCGAGGGCAGATGAGATTCAGGCTGGAATGGCTGGACGTGAAAAGTCGGTAAAAGAATGGAATAACACTATAGAAGTTGACACCAAGGAACTTAATGCCAAACAAGATGAGCGTTCATCACTCCTCAAAGAGCACGAGGGGCTTGAAACAGAGAGGAGAGAACTCGTTGAAGAAAGAGCTGGAGTTAGGGCTAATGCCAATCAGAAGGCAAACGCTGCGATCAATAGCCGTTCTATGGCGGAGGACATTACTCGTACTCTAGCGGTAAGAGAACAGAATCTAGCAGATTTACTTGTGGAGATGGCGGATGAATCAATTCCAATCGCTTCTGAAGATTCCGAGTTGCCAAATGTGGGGGATGCTCAAAAGAGTGTCAATGATCTGCGAAGAAAACTTGACCGGTTTGGTGATTTCAACATGCTTGCAATCGAACAATACGATGCTTGTAAGCAACGTCTTGATGAGATGCATGGCGATTTCAAGACTCTACAAGAGCGAAGAAAGCGTCTTATTGATATTACCGATAAATTAGAGAATCAAAGAAAGTCTCGACTACTTGCAACATTAACAGAAGTAAATAAAAACTTCAAGGTAGTTTACAACAGACTCTCTAATGGTGGACGTGGCGAATTATTCCTTGAGAATCCAGATGAACCATTCAAAGGTGGATTGGATATGTGGGCACAACCTCGTGGTAAGTCGAACAAGTCTCGCTTGCAAGGGCTATCCGGAGGTGAAAAATCGATGGCTTCTTTGGCATTGATTTTCGCAATTCAAGACCACGACCCAAGCCCATTCTACTACTTTGATGAAGTAGATCAAAACCTCGACGTACCTAATTCGAAGTTAATCGCTACCGAATGCAGGAATCGAAGTGAAGCGGCACAATTTATCATGGTCACTCTGCGAAAGGTATCTCTGGAAATGGCCGACCATCATATTGGAATCACTCATGGAGGGGACGGATGTTCTCGTAGAATAGTTGACTTTGACCGTGATAGAGCCATCGAATTGGGGGCTCAAGCGGAGAAGGAAGCAACCGATGCAGCAGATAAAAACCATTCACGCATTGAAGAGGCTAGAATCATCGCTGTTGGAATGCCGGAAGTTCCTGATGCTTTACCTGCGCCAAAGAGCCTTGGCGGATTACTTGACCACATTGTGGATGATGAAGAGCCACAAGAGAGTGGATTTGAAGCACTAACCGAAAGAGCTGAAGAATTAAGCGATGAAATAGAAGAACGTCAGAATATCGTATCAGAGTTATTGGCAGAAGAAGTAGAAGAAGACGTAGATACCGAAGAAGAAGAGGCTGAGACGGAGGTTTGACCATGCAGCAAGCGGTTCTAGACAACTGGTTTCTTCGCCAGGATATACTTGACCAATTAATTGGTCAGGAAGAAGAGGTCAGTGAAGCAGAACGCTACGCTGACCGTATAGTCCGAATCGCACAAGAAGATAGTGCGGAGCATCAGGTTCTTACAGACCCATTTGACCGTTCAGTAGCCTTGGTCCTCTCTTTAGTTAAAGAAGAAGGTATGGACCCTTGGAATATCGATCTGTCAGCATTTCTAAAAATCTTCACTCTAAGAGTGAGAAAAGAAGCATCAGGTCTTGACCTACCCGCCTGTGGGCGTTTGATTAGGATGTCTTGGGAGGTATTAACTCAACAAGCATCTACTCTATTTGATAGAGTGATAGCTTTAGATTTAGAAGAAGATGAAGATTTCACCGACTTTGGATGGGAAGGTGAATATGATGATGAAGAATATATTTTCACAACAACTGTTCTTGAAGGAAGTGCCGACCTGGTACTACCGTCGTTCTTTGGAGAGAGAATTCGGCGTGATGAAGGTAGGCCGTCTACTCTTGGTGAATTATTATCTGCACTGAAAGATGCTTGCGATGAAGCAGAGATACTCAAGGCAAAAGAAGAGTATCGTCGCAATCACGCCGAAGAACTGAAACATATGCTTGACAATGTAGGTTCAAGGATGCATGATGAGGATATGGAAGGGGATATTAGACGTTGCTGGGTTGCAATGCGCCGAGTCACCGAATCGAAGGGTGAGGTCAAAGTTCCTGTTGTTGAAGTGACCAAGGAATTAGAGAATATCTTGTTGGAAACATTTGGAAGTATACCGGATGGCTATGACGTAGAGTCGAAAATCACTTCTTTCGTAGCGGGACTTTTCCTAACCCATCGCGGTTATGCTTGGATTAGTCAGGATGGGCCAGAAGACCCAATTATGCTAGAGGACCGATGGCCTAATGCAAGTTCATTTGAAGATGTGACAATATTGGCTGACAAGTTAATGGAAGAAGACTCTGATGCAATCAAGGCGGATGAAACAGAATCCATGCGCCATGCTTCCCGTCTTGCAGAACGTGCTAAAATCGCTTTGGAAGAAGAAGCAAGAAAAAAACTTGAGACAGAGGCCGATTCTGAAAATCCAGCCGACTGGTTGGTGGAGTGAGGGGTTGTTTACATGACAGAGATACCTTTGGTTACTTTACTTGAAGCGACCCTTTTCAGTGCTGGAAGGTCATTGGATATTACAGAACTTTCAGAAACACTTGGCTATGAAGATGAAGAGGTTACAGAATCGTTGAAGATACTTCAATCCACAATAAAACGCCGCCGAGGTGGCGGTTTGCAAGTTGTTGAGATAGGTAGCAAGTGGGCTCTTGAAGTCAAACCGATGATTGCTGACCATTTACCTAAGGAGACCAAATCTGAACTACCTCCTAAATTACTCAAAGCAGCAGCGTTGATTGCTTATCATCAGCCAATGCCTCAATCACGTTTGGTTGAATTACTTGGTCAAAGAGCCTATGACCACATTAGAGAATTAGCCCAATCAGGTCTAGTTGGACGTAGACGGGATGGTAATACTCGTCGATTAACGACGACTCGCCGTTTCTCTGAGATGTTTGGTTGTCCTCATACCGATCGTAAAAAGGTCAAAGCTTGGTTCAGGGAAATGGTTGTCTCATCTGGGATGCTAACTGGCATGGAAAGCAAACTCGCCCTTCGTGACGAAGCAGATGAAGAAGGCGGACTGCAGACTACTCTCGAACTTGGAGAGGATGAGTGAACCTAACCTCGGATGCTCTCGAGAGTATCCTTGACTAACTGTTGAGTTACAGGGCCACTTTGTGAGTTAACAAGTGCAGCAACTCTCTCTATTTCATCGCCAACCGCTCCAGCACTTACAGCCATATTTCTGGCATGTAGTTTCATGTGACCTGCTTGAATACCACTTGTAGAAAGCGCCCGCATTGCTCCAAGATTCTGTGCAAGGCCTGCGGCAGCCATAATTCCTGCAAGTTCCTGGGCTGATTCAACTCCAAGAATTGCAAGGTTTGCTCTTGCCACTGGGTGTACTTTAGATGCACCACCTACGATTCCAACAGCCATTGGAGTCGCTAATCGGCCAACTAAGTTGCCCTCGTCATCCCGATGCCATCGAGTCATCGATGTGTAATTTCCTGTTTCAACAGCGGCCCAAGCATGACAACCCGCTTCGATAGCACGCCAATCTTGTCCACAAGCAAGCGCAACAGCACTGATTGCATTCATGATTCCTTTATTGTGAGTAGCGGCTCTGTATGGGTCTGCCATTGCGAAATGGTGCGCCTCAAGAATACCAGTGATAATTTTACTTCCATGTTCTCTACTCCCGTCTTCGGATATCTCTTCAGGGGTAAATACTGCTTCTACCCTCGCCAAACGATTGGATGCTAGATTCGATAAAATTCGAAGGTGTACCCTTCCGCCAGTTATCTCCTCTACTTTGCCACTGATTCGTTCAGCCATGGTATTGACTGCATTGGCACCCATAGCGTCTCTTGTATCTACGAGTAAATGGATAATCAGCATCCGCCCTGACATCGAGTCGATATTTCTTACCTGGATGTCTTTACAGCCTCCGCCTAGTTTTATCATAGTGGAAGGCAATGAGTTGCAGATGGCCATTAATTCATATTTGGCAGTAAGTATTGCTTCACCTGCAGCCTCGGTATCTTCAAGACCAAGGATTTGTATTTGCCCAATCATTATCGGTTTGTCGTTAGAGGTGTGAAATCCTCCCTTAGCCAGGCATCTTTTGGCCATATTACTGGCTGCGGCAACAACACTTGATTCTTCTACGCAGAATGGTATTAGGTAAGGTGAGCCATCGATTACGAAATTTGTTGCTACGCCTACTGGGTGCGACATTGTGCCAATAACATTCTCGATCATACGATCTGCGGCATCCTCGCTCAATTCCCCATGATTAGCCAAGGCATCAACCTCATTTTGAGATAGATTGGCCAATTGTGCAACTTTAGCTCTTCTTTCCTCTACTGAGAGTTTGAAGAAACCTGAAAGTCGGCTCTCATCAACTGGCATGACTCATGTTCCTCCGGTTGAAGGGAGTGGTGTCTCCTTGATGAAGAAACCGCCGAATTAACGCTTCGACTAACGCGTTAACCGTGCGTTAACAATGTGTTATTTGGAAAATTTGCAGGCGTATGGTTTATCTTTCAACGCGTCTTAACGGGCGTCTAAAACAATGCATTCCACTGAAACATCATATACCCGGTTAATCCAACTGCAGTTATGAGTGAAGTTCTTCCAATCTTAGGCATTCCAGCCCTTAGAGGTAATCCTTTCCAAGCGAGACCTTTGGAAAAGGGGCAATCCAGGCTTCTCGCTGGGCGCGAAGAAGTAAGTGCTAGGTGGGCGCGCTTTTTGAAAACTCGAAATACACGTATGATTTTGTTAATTGGTGAAACTGGTTCCGGAAAGACATCTTTGCTGCGTTGCGTTTCTGAAGAAGCAGGAAAATCGGTCCACTTAGACATGTTTCCATCCCAGGAGCACGCCCATCGTATACTCCATGAAATCCATGGTTCGATGATTGGTTTCGAAATTCCTTCTACTACCCAAGAACTCGTGGCGAGATTAGTTACTGCGACCGAAGAGATAGAAGGGCCTTTACCACTGATTACTCTTGATTATTCAAATGCTGATGGTAAATCACTTGCTGAAGTTAGTGCAAATCTAATCTCGCCATTGGAAAGATTGAATGCCATGGTAGTTGTTGTATTATCTACTGAACAGCGCGCTCAGTGGCCCGAATCATTAGTGAACCGATTTGACCATTTCGAAATCATCAAACCATTAGAAAAGGCTGAAGTGAAAGAGTTATGTGAATCTAGGATGGCAAGTACATCTAAAATCGGATGGAAGATCCCCGATATAGCATTGGATTATATCATTGAGAAAACAAATGGCATTCCTTCGAAGGTAATGCGTGTAATGCGTGACCTTGTAGATGAGGAAAGGGCTAACCCGAGAGACCTCAAATTCGAATCACCCCAAGAAGAAGTTATTGAAACAGCAGCAAATAAGTTGTATGAGGAAGATGAAGAAGTTGAGGAATTAGGTCCAGAGGCCCCCATAGGATTCGATTTAGATTTAGAAGAGTTAGCAAAAGAGCCCGTTAGAGACTCATATCCTGCCCCTTTACCAGCGATGGGTGGATTTGGTGCCTTAGCGGCAAGAAATAGGGTGAACAAGCAAGAGAATCCACCATTTGACAAGAAAGCAGCATCGGACGAGCCTCCCGATTCAGCAGAGGTAGACGCAAACACCCTATGGGTTGCAGACAAGCCAGAAGCGGTTTTAATCACAGAAACCGTAGAGGAAGAGGCGATTGAAGAAGAAGAATCTATTCCCGAAGAGAGTTATTATGACCCGGAAACACAAAAAATAGCACCTCAAGGTGACGTCGAAGGATTATTCGGTCAACTATTGAATGCATTGCGAGTACCTGAAGGCGTGGGTATTGCAGATTTGCTATCCGCAATCCGAAGGCCGGTAATTGGTCAAAAAGAAAGCAATCCATTAGACATCCAAACCTTGCGCAATTTATCTCGTGGTGAAGCTACACTGATAGAGGTAGGTTCAGATCGTGAGTTTTCTCCATCCGATGCCCGACTCCAGGATAAATTGGAGGTCAGAAGGCCAAGGATGTCACAGATGTGTAACCGCCTCTATAGAGCAGGTATACTATCTGTGCAACAAAAAGGCAGAACTAGAATGTTCAAACTAACCAATGATGCTCGTGCCCAACTAGTAGCATGGGGAATGATGGAGGCGAGCATATGAGTTGGTCCGTTTCAAGGTCTTGGCAGGCTCCAAACCAGATTTCAACAGCATGCAGTGTAGGGGCGGAACTCTTTGTATCCACAGGACTGGAGATTATACTGCTAGATGAGGATCACGATCAACGCTGGTGCCGTTCTCTACCTTTCAGAGTTCATGCAGCAGCCCATGCTTCAGGTAAACTCGGTGTGCTCAGCGGGCATGGATTCCATCTCTTACGAGTAAGCGATGGCTCTCAAATCGATGAAGGTCGTTCTACTACTGGCGGTTTTAGTGACATTTTACCCCGCCCAGGAGGTGGATGGGTTCTTTCTTGCCGCCAAGGGCAGTTGCACGTTTTCAATCAAGAGGGAAGAGGGCTAAAGCGTCTTGAAGTAGGTGGCGTGAGAAGATTGGTTGGATGGTTCGATAGAGAACACCTGTTGTGGCAAGATGAGGATGGAAAGCTACGTTGTGCACGATTAGCCAATGAGGATTCACAAAGATTGCTCGAAGACCGGGTTTGGTCTTGGGTAAGTCGGATGTCAGGAGGCCGTCTTCTCTTACAATCAGCGGATGGAATGTTGTGGGAAGGTTCACCTCACCCCTATGGCTGGGATAATTTGGAAACAATTGATGTGCGGTCACTTGAACCTCTCTCGTCTCATAGAGCCGGGGATGGATGGTGGGTTCTGTCGATAGAAGGTAGTCTGCACTGCATGACAGAAGATGTGCATCTCGAGTCGACAAATACTAACTTAGGTGATTTCTTAATTGGCTTGGCTGCAGATACGATGGCTAGTATCAAACGTGATGGGCTAGTTAGAATCTGGCAATCACCAGAACTTTCACAATTGAGAAGAGTCGAATTACAGAAGATGGTTGCAGAAGCCAAGGTAGCAAGCGATTGGGATGAGAGGCGTCTTATCTTCAAGAGAGCATGTGCTGCAGAGGATGAAGGCCGGATTTCACTAGCGATTGATCTATACGGCTCTCTTGGGCGTTCTTCAGATGTTAATCGACTACTCTCTCGTCAAAGAGGTGATTAGATTGGAGATTAGTGACACGATTACTGAAGATAAACTGAATCATTATCTCGACCTCACAAAAAGAGCGAGAGCCAAGGCTACTCCAATCCATGAAGAAGGGACTGAAGAGAATAAACAACTTCAGGTCATGATGAGAATGGCTGATGATTATGCTAGCGATGCTAAGCATTTCATGGACAACGGCGATTATGTGCGTGCTTATGGGGCAATAAATTACGCACATGCTTGGATTGATGCTGGTGTCAAGTTAAGGTTGCTAGATGGGCACGGCGATGATGTTCTATTCACCTTGCCATGAGCCAAAATGTGCAATTTTAGCCAACTTGGCGTAGGTGTGACTGTCCACTAACCTCTATCCAAGGAATATTAGCCTGAGATAATCTTCTTTTTAGTTCGGTATCAACTGTTAGTATTGGCCAACTTCTCTCTTTTGCCAATGCTAACAATTGGTCATCAGTATGATTTCCAGAGTCTACAAGCGGAGTAATCATTTTGGCTTTTGATACCAACATCGAAACCATTAATTTACGGTCTTTTAATGCCTTAAGTTCAGTTATGACATTTGGAACAATTGCTAATTCCTTGGTCCCTGCACAATCCAGTAGTGCTTGATCGATATTGATACCGGCTTCAATGACTGCGGCCCAGCCGCAGGCATCCACCAATATTCGGTGCATGAAAATCACTCGATGGTCCCATGGCCAATCAGTCGCCAACGGGAACCAACTCTTCTTGAAAGAGAGATTCGTTGTCCTTCATCAGCACAGATTGGTAGGCGCAGACTCAGTGTTGCTTTACCTTTACCAGTGTTGGATACAACTCCTACGCTAGTTGCGGTTGCAACATTGACCATCAGCATCTCATTCGGACGCAATGGTACGATTGGAGACGCATCATCACCTTCTCCAGAAACCATGTTCTTCATCAAATTGAGAGAGATAGTAACCGACTCACGAACTTCAGGTAGGTCGCCAACTCTAGCAACTACTTGGCCCGACAAATTGTCAGCCGTTGTAATCGCAGGGTCTAGTGGTGTGGCCATCCCACACAGGCCACCAGCATGCATATTCTCGAGGTTTAGTCCTCCACCTTGCATACTTGCAACCTTGGAATGGATTGGTTCATAGTGAGATTTGTTACCTTTCTCAATCTTTCTTCCAGGCCCGATGACAATTTCATCGCCAATATTGAATTCACCTTCAACAATACTGCCTCCGATTACTCCTCCGCGTAGTTTAGTTGGGCGAGTGCCAGGCCTGTTGATGTCAAAAGAGCGCGCTACATGCATTATTGCTCTTGCATCTTTTGATCTGTCTGGAGTTGGAATTGTTGCTTCAATCGCTTGAATCAGGATGTCGAGGTTGACGTCATGGTGAGCTGAAACTGGGATGATTGGAGCATCTGCCGCAATTGTACCTTCGAGGAACTTCTGAATCTCAGAATATGATTCAAGGGCACGCTCACGGCTGACTAGGTCGATTTTATTTTGTACGATTACGATATTCTTGATACCTGCAATCTCTAGTGCCATCAAGTGTTCACGTGTTTGCGGTTGCGGGCAGGATTCGTTAGCAGCAACCATCAGCATTGCTCCATCCATGATACTTGCACCTGTAATCATAATCGCCATCAATGTCTCGTGGCCAGGAGCGTCAACGAATGAAATAACTC
>Ga0209091_10003385_pt1 | contig 12850 bp, 7 predicted proteins | sample ArcticOcean_MG_C_6_FD_187438 | JGI IMG/M metagenome (GOLD analysis project Ga0209091, IMG submission 187438) | Marine microbial communities from western Arctic Ocean - ArcticOcean_MG_CB8_128 (SPAdes) (version 2) | ecosystem: Environmental > Aquatic > Marine > Oceanic | place: Arctic Ocean...
GAAATTCTTCATTCAAAATTAATTAAACAAATAGCCACTTTCATCAACTACTCTTATTATGAAAACATTGAAAGGCCAGTGCCTTTTGTTGTGATTTATACTAGCACGCGAAAAAGAGAAGGAAAATCGACAATAGCCAACCTAGTCGCCCAAGAGTTGCGGAAGTCTGGTGAAAAAATACTGATAATAGACACAGCAGCGATTAGTAACGAAAACAAAGAAACCACACATGAAGATAATATTTCGTGCCAGCGTCCTAACAATATATATGATCAAGATATATCACAAATAATAGATAGCTACTCCACTAATATAGAAAAAGTTAAATACCGCTATATCTTCTTTGAAATAAGTTCAATTATAGGAAATGACCTTCCTATAAAAGCAATAAAGAACGCACACCTGTCTCTTTTAGTTTCTAAAGCTAATAGAATATGGAACAAAGCAGACTCCATGGGCCTAAAGACATACAAAAACATCGCGGAGCATAATGTTGCAGCAATTCTTAATGGTGCAATGGTAGATGAACTAGAAACAATAATTGGTGAAATACCAAAAAACAGAAGCCTCCTGAGAAAAAAAATTAAAAAACTAGCTAAACTTCAATTTAAACGAAAAAAGTTTTAAAATGAGCTTCGAAAATCACTTTCACAAAACAGGCAGCTCTAAAATTTATTCTCCAATCGGGTTAATTTCGATCACCCTGACTTCGTTACTCCTAGGCCTTTTATTTGGATTAAACATGTTTTTTTTACTAGTCGTCCCTGGCTTTTTTGCTGCAGCTTACTTTTTGAACGTGGTAATTAAAGCTCCTCGAATAGCGCTAATAACGCTATTCTCTCTGTCTTTTTTCGCTATTGGACTTACTAGACTAGTGCCTCTGCCGTTTGGATTGGCAATAGACATTTTACTTGTACTTGTTTTTATCATATTATTCTTCAGAAGTTTTGGTGGTGCAAACTGGTATTTAAAAAACAACTCACTGACAAACTGCACTTTTATTTGGATGCTTTATTGTTGTTTAGAAATTTTCAACCCCGAAGCAGAAAGCCTTGCTGCTTGGTTTTATGCGGTTAGAGGTCTTGCTATGTATCCTTTTTTATTCGCTCCTTTGGTTTTTTTAGTACTTAATAAGCAAAAAGACTATAAATTATTTATTAACCTTTGGTTTGGTATATCTATTTTCTTGGGACTTTACGGAGCTAAGCAATACTGGCTTGGTCTCTTCCATTTTGAGCAAGTATGGCTTGATACTGAAGGATTTGTAACACATGTATTGTGGGGTAAATTCACGAGAATGTTTTCTTTTTCTTCAGATGCCAATCAATATGGACAATCCATGGCACACGTTGCAGTAGTAGCGATTATATTATCAATTGGAGTAAAGCAACCAGGAAGAAAACTATTTTTTATACTGACAGGTGCCGCCGGTTTACTTGGAATGATACTATCAGGTACTCGAGGAGCTATTGTCATACCAATAATTGGGTTTGGTGTTTACTTTTTGTTAAGTAAAAACTACAAAGTCCTAATAATTGGATCCCTTACAGGAGGTGTAGTAATGTACATACTTGTTTTTACATTCATCGCACATGGTTTAGCACCAGTTAGAAGGATGAGAACAGCTTTCAATGTTTCCGATGACAAGTCTTATCTGGTGAGACTTGAGAATAGAGCTAACCTAGAGAAGTATCTCGAAAAGAGACCTTTTGGCGGTGGAGTTGGATCAGCAGGAGTATGGGGTAATAGATTTACTCCTGGTACATTTTTAGCAGATTTTCAAACAGACGGACACTACGTAAGAATTAGAGCTGAGACCGGAACGGTAGGTCTTTACTTATACTATTTACTTCATATTATTATTATCGGTAAAATGGTAATAATTACCCTAAAGCTAAAAAAGCCTAAATTACAAAATACAATGAATGGACTTACCGCTGGAGCTATTGCAGTTATGGTAGCAAATTACTCTGCGGCTGTAACAGTAGCACTTCCTACTAATATTATTTTATATTGGTCAATGGCGGTGGTATACATGTCCCCTCTGTGGGACAAAGGCAAAGAACACCCTCTTTTTAATGAGTATGTTGCCCCCGAAGACAGGCTTAAATAACAAATACAAATGATTTTAAGTGTGAGTAATTTCTTTCCAGTACTTTATCCGGTAAAGGAAAACGACACTGTCCGAAGTAAAGAAACAAGTACACATATGAGAACTCCGTCTCTTTTTCAGAACGAATGAACACCAAGTATATTGATAGAACACTGTATACCAATCACTTAAATACCAATTGGATTTGGCATCATTTTCTGATTAGACCCGTAAATAAATTACTGACCAATATGAACAATCTAATTATTGCAATTAAATCAATCCCTAAAAAACTAACAAGAGTTACTCGCTCAGGAAATTTCATAGGTGAAATCGATGGATTGAGATTCCTTGCTATATTCCCAGTAGTTGTGCAACATTTGAGCGAAAGACTCATCCGGAATACAAACATAGACTTCGCAAGTAATCTTAAGGATGATACTGTTGCTTACCTCGCCTCGAGAGGAACCGTTGGAGTATATATATTTTTTGCAATTAGCGGATTTATTTTATCCCTGCCATTTGCAAAAAGATTTTTAAATAACCAGCCAGGACCTAATTTAAAACAATATTTTTTCAGGCGATTAACAAGACTAGAACCACCATATATTCTTGTAATGACAGGTCTTTTTGTTGTATTACTGATAAAAGGAGACTATGTTATTACTGAGTTACTGCCACACTTAGGAGCTAGCTTACTATACATCCACAACATCACATATGCTGATTATCCAGTTATTAACCCTGTGGCTTGGTCATTAGAAATAGAAATCCAGTTTTACATCCTCGCCCCCTTCCTTGCCAAATTTATTTTCAGCATTCATAAAAAGCTCTTAAGAAGAAGTGTTATTATCGGAAGTATCTTTGTTTTTATATCACTACAACATATATTTTCTTGGGCTCACATGCCTTACAAAATAACTATTTTAGGTCAACTTCAATATTTTTTAGCTGGATTTTTAGTTACAGATATATTTTTGAACGAATGGCAAAACAAAATCACCAAAAATTGGATTTGGGACATCATTGCTGTTAGTAGCTTTTATTTACTTCTTATAACTTGGAGCGCAGATTATGGGAAAAACTTATTCTTTATTGTGTTAATTTTCCTACTCCTAATTTCAGTGTTCAAAAGTACCTTTGTAAATAAGTTACTAACCGCACCTTGGATAGTAGCAATTGGTGGAATGTGTTATACAATATATTTGATACATCTACCCCTGCTAGAACTAGTAATTGTATTGACCAAAAAAATTGAAATCACCAATATATTTTGGATAAATCTTACGGTGCAATTTTGTATAGCAGCGCCTATAATATTAGGTATCTCCATTTGGTTTTACCTAAAAGTAGAAAAACCTTGTATGGACAAAGATTGGATAAAAAAAATACAATTTCCAATAATACATAAATTTATTAAGCATCACTTTAGCCACAAAAAACAATGAGACGCATGACATATTACGATACGTGATGCATTTATTTGCTACTAACAAAATAACACAGAATATTCTACAATTGAGAATACGTTATAGATCACATTTAAAAACTAACAGTCAGACGTTTGACATGGAAAAAATTTAGGCACAGTATTTACTACTCCACAATTCACAAAAAGAAACAATTAATACAAAAATGAACACAAACCGTAGAAACTTCATAAAAACAACACTTCTTGGGACTACAGGTCTTTTCTTTAGTTTTTACTTGGGAAAGAAGTATTTTAATTCATTAGCGGCTAGTAAAATTGAGATCCCAGATCTTAAAATAATAATAATAAGTATAGCCGATACTATAATCCCTACTGACGAAACTCCCGGAGCAGAAGAGTCAAATATTTACGAACACATAAAATATGTCTCAGATAACGTTTTATCGGATTCTGAAAAATCTAAACTTATTGCTGGACTTTTAGAAATAATAAATATTGCCGACAATCAATTTGGTAAACCTTTTCAAAACTGCAGTTCAGAACAAAAACTAACAATTCTCTATAACTTACAAGCTAGTTCCATAAAAAATAAAACACTAAATAAAATAAGACACAAGATGTTTGGAAAAAACTTCATTGAAATTATGAAATCATTAACAATTGAATGCTACGCTACTTCTGAAATGGGATGTAAAAATTTCTTTCAATATGACTTCATACCTGTCAACTACCAGCCTTCCATTACTATTGATGAAAATCACCACGCTTGGGCAACTAAATAATAAATATGAAAAATAAATTCGATGTAATAGTTATAGGTTCTGGGATTACGGGAGGGTGGGCAGCTAAGGAATTCACTGAGGCAGGAAAATCTACACTTGTGCTAGAAAGAGGAAAAGACACAGTACACGGCCAAGATTATCCAACAGCCATGATGCATCCATGGGATTTTAAAAATAGAAATTTAAGGATGGATAGAGATGTCTTAAAAGATATACCAGTTCAGAAAAGTCATTGTGACGAAAGTAACAGACACTTTTTTGTGAATGACACCCACAACCCATATATACAAGAAGACCCTTTTAAATGGATAAGAGGTTATCAAGTCGGTGGGCGATCACTAACATGGGGAAGGCAATGCTATAGAATGAGTGACCTAGACTTTGAAGCGAATAAAAAAGATGGGCATGGAATTGATTGGCCTATCAGGTACAAAGACATTGAGCCCTGGTATGAGTACGTAGAAAATTACATTGGAATAGCAGGTACAAAAGAATCTCTAAGCCAATTACCTGACAGTAAATATATTAATGGCATACCTCTGAATTCAATTGAAAATTATTTGAAAAATAAAATTGAAAATAATTTTGAACATCGAAAACTAATATCATCGAGAATGGCCAACAAAACAGGTGACAAAAACGGCAAAGGGTCCTGTATGTTTAGAAACAGGTGCTCAAGAGGCTGTCCTTTTGGAGGGTATTTTAGTAGTGTATCTAGCACTTTAATCGATGCGAAAAATACGGGAAACTTAACCTTAAGACCAAATTCTGTTGTGACTAAAATTATTTACGATGAAGAAACTAAAAAAGCCATCGGGGTTCATGTAATCGATAGAATTAGTAAAGAATCTTTTGACTTTTACGCCAAAATAATTTTCCTGAATGCTTCCACAATTGGATCAGCGGCTATTTTACTAAATTCAAAAAGCAAAAGTTTCCCAACAGGACTAGGAAACTCAAGTGGTCAACTAGGCAAGAACTTAATGGACCATGCAATGAATGGAGGAACAAAAGGAGAATACAAAGGCTTTAAAGACAAGTATTATAAAGGCAGAACACCTGGCTCAATCTATATTCCAAGGTTTCAAAACATTAATAACGAAACAAAAAGTGAAAATTTCATCAGAGGATACGGTCTTCAAGGAAAAGGAGAAAGACAAAATTGGATAAATAAAGATATACAAGCTATAGGTAAAGAACTTAAAAATGAACTGAGAAAACCAGGAACCTGGCAAGTAGCTTTAATAGGAAGAGGAGAAACCCTGCCTCAAGAGAAAAACAGAATTGAATTGGCGGAAGATGAGCACGATCAATGGGGAATGCCACTTATTAAAATTCATTTTAAATACGGACCAAACGAATTAGCGATGATTGATTCAATGAAAGAAGAGGCAGAAAACATGCTTCTTAGCGCAGGATTTGATAACGTTTACTCATATAACAGTACACCCGATCCAGGATCGGCTGTTCATGAAATGGGCACTGCTAGAATGGGTAAGGATCCCCAAACGTCCGTTCTAAATAAACACAATCAATTGCACAACGTGACTAATATCTACATCACAGATGGAAGCTGCATGACTTCCTCAGGATGTCAAAACCCATCTCTAACTTATATGGCATTAACTGTAAGAGCTTGCAAGCACGCCTTAAAAAATCTGTAAACAATGAAAAAAATAATCTTAACTATGATTTTGGTATTCTTAATTACCATAAGCCTTGTGCACCTACATCGAAATAAAAATGAATACAATATTAGTATCTCCGGGGTACTATATGTGGTGAATAAAAAAAGTAGTGATATTTCTGTTTTCGATCTTCAGCAAGGTAAAATGATTACAACTATTCCCGTAAAAATCGAACCGCATGAAATAACAATACTTAGAAATCCCAACATTGTTATTGTGACAAACTCTGGAGATAAAAAAGCACCTGGTGAACAGATAACTATTATAAACTGCAAAAAACATAAAATTGAATCAACGATAACACTGCAAGGAGTACTAAGACCTCACGGCATTGCAGTTATTCCTCAAACGAGAGAAGTAGCTATTGTAAATGATATAAATAGTGAAGTTCTAATTTTTAATACTGATTCAAAAAAAATAGAAAAGAAATTTTCCACTACACAAAAAACTAGTCATTTAGTAGTGTGTCACCCCACAAAAAAAATTGTTTTCACTTCAAACATGGGCTCCAACACAGTCAGCGCTATCAATAGTAGCACTGGAGAAATTATAAAAACCATTGATTGCCAAAGTAATACAGAGGGAATTGACATTAATCCCAAAGGAAATGAACTTTGGGTAACAAATGCTGAATCCAACACAATCCAGGTGATTGAAACAACTAATTTCAAAATAATAAAAACAATTTCTTCCGGAAAAAGGCCACTTAGGCTTAAGTTCTCAAATGATGGCAAGTACTGTTTTGTTACCAACACAGAAGGTGGAACAATTTCTATATTTGATAGTACTAAAAAAACATCAATAGCTACAATTAAACTTCCCGGAAATAGAAACATTATTGATAAGTTGCTCAATCACACACCTAAACCTGTTGGCATTGCTATGCATCCAAATGGAAAATATGTATTTATTGCAAATTCAAACGCCAACAAAATTGAAATTATTGATATCAAAAAGAAAAAAGTGGTCAGTAGAATTAACGTTGGAGAAATTCCGGACGGAATGATTGTGATTTAATTATCTTTCACTCTAAAACCTTGTATTACCTTATTTACAAAGGTTTAACGATTAAATAAAACATATTGAAAAACAGAACAGATTACATCAGTAAAAAGAAAACACTATTTCCAATATCAAAACCTTTGGAAAAGTACCTGCTTAAATATGATAGGATTCATCAAGTTGACTTGATATACGATGATTTAAATCACTACACCTCCACAGTCCCTTTACTTGACAAAAAGGAAAAAGACACTTTGTGGGAAAGCTTAATATTCCATGACTCCTACTTTTTGGAACTATCTGATAAAATGATCGAGATATATGCTTTACTAAAAGCAGGAGGCGATTCATCCATGAAGGAACACATTAAGCTTGACAGGATTGATTACTGTACCTATGGTAATACAAAACCCTTTCGTGTAAAAATTACAAATAAATTAAATGACAACTACGATTACTTTTACATAAAAAAAATTGACGCCTCGCGAGTATATGGCTTAGAGCTTGAACACCTCCTATCTCCCAACAGGATAAATTATTTCATTAAAGGAAACACCATAATTGAAGAACACATTGCAGGTATTCCAGGAGATCAATTTATTCAAGAATATGTGAATCTCAAAACAACTAACAAAGTAAGAGTTGCTAAGGAATTTGTAAAATTTAACGAAAGGTGCTTTGTTAGATTATTAGGAGATATGCGCTCCTATAATTATGTTTTTAACATCACTCCTGACTTTGACAACGAACAGTACCGAATAAAAGCCATTGATTTTGATCAACAGTTTTACGAAGGAAAAAGAATACTATATCTACCACAGTTCATAAAGGAAAATACACCTCTTGTTGCTCTATGCATGGAACTACTAACCAAAGAGAATGTTCTTCAATACCAATTGGAAGAACGATCATTAATGAAAAGAAGAGTCGTCGCGTCCTCTGCTCGACTAAGATCCTTATTTAGTGCCATCATAAAAGAAAAGTTATCTAACGATTTAAAAATAGATCAACTAACAAATGAATTAAATACTCACTTCAACACAGACTTGTATTCGGATAGTAAAGGAATGGGGGAAATACTTAGGAGACATCTTAATCATCTATTGGGAACAGAGCTGTAAAAAGTAGGATAATATTATTGATTCCCCGCTAAAATCGTCATTGTTCATGATATTCTATTTCTTCGTATTCACTTGTTCACTTGTTCACTCCGTTTGGCTGCGTTCGCAGCAAAGCAACCGAAGAGGTACGACGAAAAAGTTAGGGGAGTTGTGTGTGCTAGTGTGTATGAACAATCTCATCCCCGTAATAAATTGTTTAAAAATATTTTGTTATCAAACTAACTACGTATTTTCAAACCTGAAACATCAGGAGATTGTCGCATTTGTTCCTGTTCGCTATTCTTTTTGAATTCACTTGTTCGTCATTCTTCCTCGGATTTTGAAAGAAAAAATTTCGCTACCGAACGCAGTGAACAAGTGAATACGAAGAAATAGAATATCATGAACAATGACGCAGAGAGTAGAGCAAAAAATAGTGATAGACACCGTTTTGTTTTCACTTAAACGGTGTCTATCACTATTTGACTTAAAAACAGGAGCTTCTTAGGACGTTAAATCGCATCGAACCTCAATGTGGTGTTTGTGGTGAGATGGGTCATTAGAATGGGTGGTATGAAAAATAAGGGACAGATTGTATGTTTAAAGAAAAGTCTCTAACTCTTCCTATTCGTAGAATACTTTAGATTAGAGATTCATCATCTAAATCTACAATATGAAAACTACTAAAATTAAATTTAACGGAACTGCTTTTGTTGGAATCGATGTTCATAAGAACTCATGGAAGGTATGTCTACTGAGCGAAGGAGGCTTTAAGAAAGAGTTTAGATGCAATCCTGAAACTCAAGTTTTAATATCTTCTTTACTGAAGGTATTACCCGAATTCCAGTTCAAATGCACTTACGAGGCTGGGTTCTCTGGGTTTTGGTTGTGCGATCAATTGAATAACCACGAAGCGTTTGAATGCATTGTTGTAAACCCAGCTGACATACCTTCAAGTAACAAAGATAAGTCTCAAAAAGAAGACCGAAGAGATGCTCGGAAAATAGCCGCTCAGCTAAAAGCAGAAGCTTTACGAGGCATTTATGTTCCTTGTGAAGAGGATTTGGGACTAAGAGAAATACAAAGAATCAGGTACACCGTTACCTCTTACTTAACGAGGTGGAAAAACAGAACCAAATCCTTTTTGTTTCGTCATGGAATCACTCCACCTGCAGATCTGTTCCCTACTTCTCGTTCTCACTGGACAGGGAAATTCATTAAATGGTTGAAAAGTATTGAGTTCAGTACGCCTTGCTTGCGTTTTTCCTTGGATCAACTTATTGTGAGTGTAGAGGTTTTACGTGATAAGAAAAAGGAAATACTAAGCGAACTTGAGTTAAAGATTGAAGAGTCAAAATACAAAGATTCCTACTTGAAATTAACTGAGATGCCAGGCATCGGCACCATTGGAAGCGCTACAATAATGACAGAAGTCATTGACATTAAAAGGTTCGCTTCCTATGAGAAATTTCATTCTTTTATTGGCTTAATACCAAGCAGGAATAGTTCTGCTGAAACAGAGAGAGTCAGGGGTATTACTAAAAGGTCAAATAAAAGGATACGCTCAATACTGGTGGAGGCATCTTGGGTAGCAATACGACATGATACCGACTTGTTTAACTTGTATCATCAGCACAAACAAAGAATGAATACAAACAAAGCAATTGTCCGAATAGTTAAAAAATTAGCCACAAGGATCAGATACGAACTTTTAACTCTTGAAACTCAAACCATGTAAAAAACCACCGCACACATTCCCTTTTACCTTTTTCTTTTTTGAAGGCAAAAGGAATTGTTTCTAACACACAGAATAGTAATTATCAACAAATAAATTCTTGACAGTATTTTATTGATGGACTGTTAAATTGGTGTCTGCTGCACATTTATGAACAGCTTGGGACAGGCTACAGCCATTATTCTTAATGAAATTAAAAATAATCTTGTGGCTACTTTGGTAGACCATTTATTGAAGGCTGTTGTTAAGATTTATAAGTGTTGATACAAAAACGAACTAGTAATGGAATAAGATAAATACGTAAAATAATTAAGGCAATCCTCTAGGTTTTTAACATAGAAGATACTAATTGATTTATATTTCCCTGACTTTTTTAGTAATAACTAGGAGCTTATCTCGTAAAATTATCTTTCTATTTTTCCCGCGCACACAAAACTTTGGGACAGCAGCGATTCTCCTGCGTCAAAAAGCCGCAGTCCCCAGTTTAGTTTTTCCTCCAGAAAAAATTAGGAAAAAAAGAGGTCCAACGACTAATTTACACTAATACATCCCATGCTTTCAGACATAAACACAGTGCGTGAAAGACTTATTGTAACCGTTACCACACACATAAAATATGGTACAGCTACTTGTTCTCCTGCGTCGAAAAGTGGCAGTCCCTAATTTTATTTTCCCCTCATACTTGTGCGCGTATTGGCATGTAAGAAAAAGGGGACAGATTGTATGTTTAAAAAAAAATCTCTAACCCACCGTATTCGTAGAATACTATAGATTCATCAAAAAATCTGTAACAAATACTGAGGGCAGTGACCGTTTTATTTTCATTTAAAGGGTCGCTGCCCCTCCATTTTTTGCTGTCTAATTTCTCAATATATTTGAACCATGAAAAAACTCATCGCCACTTTTTTAAACCGTGCTTCTTTCAATATTCGCGAAAGAGGAGCAATACTTTTTTCTCAAAACGCAATCACTTCGTTTAAAATAAATGATGCGCAAAATATTGCTAAAATTCATGTACAAGGGACTACCGATTATTTAGTAATAATAAAGTGGACTAAAACACGAATTACTCACTCCTGCAGCTGTCCTTACAACTGGGAAGACACTTGTAAACATACCGTTGCAGGCTTACTAAAATTACAAAATGAATTAAGTAGTTCTGATTTCAGTAACATCTCTGAAATTAAACTTCGCCGGAGCTCAACGGCATACAACATAGGTAAATATGTTCCTAAAAAAGGCTTTTCTGAATTGCCTGAATTAAATAAATTTCATATTGACAACCTTAAAAAATCTAAGGATGACGACTTCATGGACTTTGATGATTATGAGGATGAAGACATCGAGTTCATAGAACAGGTAGAGTTTAAAATAACGGCTCATGTTGAACCTGAATATAGTCATCGCTTTTTTCGCAAAACACATGAAATTAAACTATTCAAAAAAAAGGACATTTGTTTTATTACCTGTTCTTGCAATGAAAAGGTAGCTCATTTATGCGATCATCAGGAACTGGTGTTAAAGGAAATTTACTTTATCCCTAACATGCTTAACCTTTTTGATGAACAAGAGGTAACAAAACAAAAAAGTAAAACACTTCTTAAAAATGGGATGAAAATCACCACACAAAACCTTAAACTTCTTCAGGCAGTTTGGCACGACGATGAAATAAAAGTAGCTAACGCTCCTGACGGTTTAACAATTATGGGGGCAAATATAAGCAAAAACCATGTGCTTAAACAAGCCATTGATAATTTAAATAACGATACCATAAGTTTGCCTACATCCTTAGAAGATGGAAAAGGGAAAGTTAAAAAAATTGGTTTTGCTGTCCATTTGACAACCTACTCTTACTCCGAGAAATTTAACATCATTCCATTTAGTGCTTGCTTAAATAAGGCCGAAACAATGCAAGCTGCAAATTTCACCCAACTAAACAGCCCTCACGAATTGTTAGGTTTAAATGCTAACCCATTTGAAGAGCAATTACTTCATTTATGTTTGGAGCTTAAGCAAATCAATGGCTCTTTTTACCGTGTTTCAGACAAAAAAGAATACATAAAAATTTACGCACCTTTGGTTTATAAGTTTGCAAAATTAGCTCCTCATATTGATTATTTGTACAACATGGCTGCAGGTTTTGTGGATACCGATACAATCCGAAAGAAAGACCTTTCACTTGTTCCTTTTTTAGATTCTCAATTAAATTTATCTTTTCATCTTGGTTTAGAAAATGATTTACCTGTACTTAAATCCTATTTGGAAAACAGCGAATTACGAATTGATTTAACAGAAGACGAATACGAACTATCTCAAGATGGTTTATTTGTTTTACACGATGAGCAACAACACATTATCAACAACTTACAACTAGCCTCCGACTTAACTACTTTCACAGAAATACCTTCCATGAAAGTTTTACCTAACGAATTGGACACGCTTTTGACTTCCATTGTAACTCCTCTTTCTCGCAAATACAAGGTAAACATGGACAACATGAAAAAGCTCACTGTCACCAAAAAATTAACCGATGAATTAAAACTTCAAAAAGCTGTTTATTTAAGTGAAATCGGAAACTTTGTAATTTTCAAAGCCATTATTAACTACCAAGATAACGTTGAAAGTAACATACTAGAAAAAGGAGATTTGTTAGTTCATAAGGGCAAAAAAATCACTTACTACGAGCGCAACCTTAAGGTAGAAAACGATTTTTTAGAATTACTAAACAACCTTCACCCTAAATTCAAAGACCAAAACAGGGATGACTTTTACAACTTACACACTAGTGAATTATTTAAAGACAATTGGCTTGTTGAAGCAATTTTAACCTTTCAAGAAAATGACATTACAGTCTTTGGAGCCAACGAGCTAAAAGGAACAAAAATATCGGCTTATTCCGCCAACATCACCTCCGAAATAAAATCAGGACAGGATTGGTTTGACATTAAAACAAACATTCAATTTGGGGATGAAAGCGTAACACTTAGACAGGTTCAAAAAGCATTGTTTAGCAAACAAA
>Ga0209091_10003389_pt1 | contig 12844 bp, 14 predicted proteins | sample ArcticOcean_MG_C_6_FD_187438 | JGI IMG/M metagenome (GOLD analysis project Ga0209091, IMG submission 187438) | Marine microbial communities from western Arctic Ocean - ArcticOcean_MG_CB8_128 (SPAdes) (version 2) | ecosystem: Environmental > Aquatic > Marine > Oceanic | place: Arctic Ocean...
CCTAACTAAAACTAAAAAATTACTCTCTTTCATTGTATAAACCTCACATGAAAATATATTTTAAGCGATAATACTCAAATGCTTGAATTCAATTTATTTTTATTTGATTACTGGTACTTTTCAGTGCCTTTATTCATTTCAATATTACTATGGTTTCGCTCTGAAAGTGGTCGAGGTGGTACCAGAGTAGATTGTGGACAATTAACAAAATTAGTTAATAAAAAGTCTGCAGGTCTTGTGGATGTTAGGCCAAAAGGTGAATTTGAGTCTGGAACTATTGCAGGGGCAATTAATATCCCATTGGATGAGATAGAACAAAGACATGATGAATTATTAAGAATGAAAGAACTTCCCATTGTTTTGATATGTGCCATGGGAAGGAATGCTGGCCTTGCAGGTGAGAAACTACAAACACAAGGCTACCAAAATACTCATGTTCTAAAAGGTGGTATAGCCACTTGGCAACAAGAAGGTCTGCCACTCATACAAACTTAAAAGTGATACTTATGAAAACTTATTTTCTTCATGGCCTCCTTTTTTTCATATTAACCTTCTCTAATTCAAGTCTTGCAGCAGAGCTAATTATCAATCTTTCCAATCAAGAAAAAGCTGGTACTTTGATGCTGGCAATTTATAACAATGCTGAAGCATTTGAAGGATCCGTAGTAAAAGAGAAGAGATCAGAGATTGGAGTTTTTAAGGGTCTTGAACTTTATCTGGAGCCTCAGGATTCAACCCAGCTAAGTACTGAAATTCCAGATGGTGAATATGCAATTGCATTTTTTATCGATGCAAATGGAAATAAAAAACTTGATAAAAACTTTCTTGGTATCCCTAAAGAACAATACGGGTTCTCAAATAATGCCATGGGCACATTGTCTGCCCCAACTTTCAAGCAAGCCAAATTTAATCTTGCTGGGAAGACAATTCAAAATATTAAACTTAAATAATTTATAATTGATAGCTATGAAAACAGTAACTATTTACACAACTATGACTTGTCCTTTTTGCTACAAAGCCAAAAGGCTTATGAAGAAACAAGGCATTGAGTTTAATGAAATTTCAGTAGATTTAAATTCTACCCTCAGAGCTGAAATGGCTCAAAAAGCAGGAAAGACATCGGTTCCCCAGATCTGGTTTGACGAAGAGCACATAGGTGGATGTGATGATTTGCATGCTTTGCATGATGCCAATACTTTGATGGAGCGCTTAGCTTAACCTTTTTGCGCTTTTATTTTCTTGGCTAGAGTATTTCTACCTAGTCCCAATACTTTTGCAGCTTCTTGTTTTTTACCCTGAGTCTTTTCTAACGCAAAATCTATCATTAATTTATCCATGGTGGGCTCTATAAGCTCCAACATATTTTCTGGGTTGCTTTGATAAATTTCTGTCAGCCATTGCTCAAATCCTGCCTCCCAATTACTAGAAATACTTTTGGGTGATAGTTTATGCTCGAGAATTTCTTTTGGTAGATCCTCTAGTTTTACATTTTCTGTAGGAGCCATTAGAGCTATCCAGTAACAAGTATTTTCAAGTTGCCGCACATTTCCAGGCCAGTCATATTGAGTCAGTGACATTAGCGCTTCTTGAGAAAGAGATCTTAAAGGCTCCATCAAGGAATCTGAATGAGTTTTTAAAAATGCTGATGTTAAATCTTTGATATCCTCTTTTCTATCTCTCAAGGGAGGAACTTCAACTCTAATAACATTTAATCGATAATATAAGTCCTCTCGAAAAGTTCCAGCTGCAACCAAGGATTCTAAACTTTGATGAGTTGCTGCTAGTATTCGAACATCTACTTTAATTGGCCTGTCTCCACCAACTCTAAAAAACTCTTTATTGGATAGCACTCTAAGTAGACGAGTTTGCGTTTCTAAAGGCATATCTCCAATCTCATCAAGAAAAAGAGTCCCACCATTTGCTTGTTCAAACCTTCCTATGCGTTGTTCCACCGCTCCGGTAAAGGCACCTTTTTCATGGCCAAATAATTCAGACTCAATTAATTCTTTAGGAATGTCCGCCATATTTAAAGCAATAAATGGCATATCAAATCGCGGGCTATTTTTGTGCAAAGATTTAGAAACTAGCTCTTTGCCCGTACCAGACTCTCCCTGAATTAAAACCGTTGCATTTGTATTTGCGAGCTTGCCAATGGATCGAAAGACAACTTGCATCGATGGCGCTGAACCAATAATTTCTGACTTAGAAACTTTTTTTGGAATTGGTAACTTGTTTTCTTCAAGAGCCCTATTTACTGTCTGCAGAACTTCTTTTAAATCGAATGGCTTTGGAATATATTCGAATGCTCCACCACCATAAGCATCAATTGCTGCCTGCATGTCGGTAAAGGCAGTCATGATAATTACGGGCAGATGTTCAAAATTATTTTTAACATGTTTCAGGAGATCATAACCGTGAATGCCAGGCATTTTAATATCAGAGATAATTAAATCTGGCTGATTGATATTAAGCCCTTCGATCAGAGACTTTCCATCAGCGAAAGTAGTAATGATTAGATTAGCGCTTTTTAAACCCTCTTCAAGAACCATCCGAATAGCTTCGTCGTCATCTGCAATCCAAACGTTATGCACTTTGAACCTTCTGCATTTTTGTTGATATAGGTATCAAGATAGAAAAAAGAGTTTCTTCATTTTTACGAGAAAAAGAAATTGCACCACCATGAATTCTAATAATATCCTGTGCTATCGATAAGCCTATACCAGAACCATCGTCCTTGCTTGAAACCATTGGAAAGAAAATCTGATCGTGTAATTCTGAATCAATTCCAGGACCATTGTCGCTTATAACAATTTCAGCAAGCGTGGCATGAATGTTTCCGTTAATAGGTTGCCTATAAGCTATATGCGTTTTAATCCCTAATTGGGGACTTTCAGAAAATTCTGTACTTGCCTGCAAAGCGTTGCGCACAATATTGATGACAGCTTGAATAAATAAGTTTTTATCCCCATAAATTTCTGGAATGCTGGGGTCATAATTGCGATCAATTGTTAGATTATTTTGTGCCTCCGCATCAGTTAAAGCTAAAACCCTCTGCAAAGTCTCATGAAGGTTGAAATATGCAAAAGAAGGCTTTTTTGCTGGAGTAAGAATTTTAGTAACAATTTCACTCAATCGATCTGTTTCATCCTCAATAATCTTTAGAAACTTTTTGGAGAAATCATCTGAATACTTTGATTTTAATATTTGGGCACTGCCTTTTATTCCTGACAAAGGATTCTTAACCTCATGAGCTAACGTTCTTGCTAAGCCAGCTGCAATTTTTTGAGTAGAGAAGGTTCTTGTTGAATCAATAATTTTATTGAGATTTTCTGTGCTTAAGGCTTCGATGTAAATCAAATCTTTTTTCACAGCATAAGTAATAGTTAAATCAAGGGTTCTGGTCTGACCAGAGATATCCGTAACTACAAAGTCTCGACGCGTAATAGAACTCGCATTTTTCTTTGCCTGAATAAGAATTTCTTTTATCTGACTTGCGGCCGCTTCATCTATAAAAGAAAAGATATCTTTAGATTCACTTGCAGATAATTCAGGAATCCAGTTTGCTGCTTTTGCAGAATCATTCAACCAGACTATCGATAAATCTTTAGCATTAAGAATAATTATTTCTGTATTTAGGCTATTGAAGGCTTCAAAATCTAGGGCGCTCATAATTTTATGGTATTAAAAAAAATAGCCCCCGGTTAAGGAGGCTATTCTTAAATATCTAATTCGCATTAAGCGGCACACAACATTATTTTGTTAAAGTTCCGATTAAATGAGAGAGAATTTTATATGGATCAGCATTCGAGGCAGGCCTTCTATCCTCTAAGTACCCGTTCCAATTATGCTCAACAGTGTAAATAGGAATTCTAATGCTAGCTCCTCTATCACTTACTCCATATGAGAATTGATCAATACTTTGAGTTTCATGCAGTCCAGTCAATCTCATATCATTATCAGAACCATAAGCTGCTATTCCATCTGCATGCACTTTACCAAGCTTTTCACACATCGATGAAAAGAGTTCTTCAGTTCCGTTAGATCTCATTTCTTCATTAGAAAAGTTTGTGTGCATTCCTGAACCATTCCAATCACCAGTTTTAGGTTTTGGATGAATGTTTACGCCAACACCAAACTCTTCAGCAATCTTATAAAGTAAATATCTGCTTACCCATAAATCATCTGCAGCTTTAATACCTTTTCCAAGACATTGATATTCCCATTGCCCAAGGGCTACTTCTGCATTTGTTCCGGTCAAAGTGATACCTAAATCAAGACATGCTTGAAGATGTATGTCTGAAATTTCTCTTCCAACGACATTACCTGCTCCAACGCCGCAATAGTAGTCACCTTGGGCTTTTGGCTCACCATTTTCCCAGCCTAACGGATCACCTGTCTCTGGATCGGTAAAAAAGAACTCTTGCTCGAATCCAAACCACCATTCGTCGGTAACTAATTTTTCAGCCTCCGCTCTAAAATTAGAGGGGTGGGTAGTGTGGTCAGCAGATTGAACTTGAGTCATAACTAAATCATGACCATTCGGGTTCTCATAAGTCTGCACTGGTATGAGTAGGCAATCGGAGCTTCCACCTTCTGCTTGTTGCGTTGATGAACCATCAAAAGACCAGTCTGGTGCTTTAGTATCATCGGTTGCTTTTACCTTACTTCGCATAGAAGGTTCAGGTTGATATCCATCTAACCAGATATATTCATAGGTTTTATAATCTGCCATACATTTCTCCTCAAATTTGTTTATGTAGCATTATTATAATATGCAATTCTTATGCCAATATATTCGCACAATATTGGTGCGTAATTTGACTAATTATAGAGCAATTTAATAAATACGCACAATATCAGTGCATATTTAAGAATATTTTAATTTTATTAAAGCAGGACTCAAAATTTTCAAATGAATGATTGCCACCGAAGGTTACATCAACAATGCTTGCCTGATAAAAAGAAAGAGCAGCTCTGTAGTCTAGGATCTCATCCTTACTTTGCAGAAAGACCATAAAGTTATCGCGATGTTTTATATTGGATATTTGTTTACTCATCTTGTTTAAAAGATTCAGCTGATCTTGATCAATAATAAATTTCTCGCCCGTAGAGTAATTTGTATTTTCTCCCAGATGATTTGACATATCTGCAGGAGGCATTACAGCCGGATTAATTCCAACACATTTTAAGTTATATTTTTCAGAAAAATATGTTCCAAAGAATCCACCAAGGGAACTTCCAATTAATGCTGTTGGCACCGTTGTTTTTATTAGGCTATCAATTTGCTCGAAGGCATCAGCAACATTATTCTCTAAGTTTGGAATAAGAATTTCAGCCTTGGAGGTTTCAGTTTCTATGTATTTTTTTAGAAGAAGAGCTTTCGTGGACTCTCCTGATGATGCGAACCCATGAAGATATAAAATTCTAGTCATTCAAAAAATCGATTTCTTTTTTTTCAATTGCACCATGTATAAAAATATTTTCCAGCCATTCCGTCAGCATTCTATTTTGTTGATACTTCTCATCTTGAGATTGAGAGAAGGGAGATTTTATAAAAAATGGAACGGGTTTTTCTTGTTGATAGGAAATTACTTCAGCAAGTTTTGCGTCAACATATATATTTACCCTCAGTAAAATTTCTATTAGGGGTGAATCTGCACTCTTTAATTTTGCTTCGACTGAAATTGTATGTGGCGTTCGAGAGAGAATAGAAAATTCAGCCTTATTATTTTTTTCAGAGTGCAACAGGTCGAATGAGTATTTATCTTTTTTAAAATTAGAAAGTATTTTTGCAAGTCTTAAAAAATTAGCAGAACAGGTTGCTAAATGATCATTTGTTTTAAGAGTTTTGTTCATCTACTAAATCATATAATCTTTGTTAAAAGGTGTATAGGATTTACAAGCCTCAATGTAATTTTCAATCTGTTTTTTTTCTGATGAACAAAAATTACTTACAGCATCGCCAAGATCGTCATGTAAAAAATAATGAAAAGATGAATCTAGCTTGGGCTGAAATCCTCTTCTGATTTTATGCTCTCCCTGAACTCCAGGATCAAAAAATTTAATTTTATTCTGTATGCAGTAATCAATCCCTTGATAATAACAGCATTCGAAATGTAGGTTTTTAATCTTTTTTGAGGCGCCCCAATGTCTCCCGTAAAGGGTATCTTGGCCCTGAAAGCAAAGAGATGCAGCTATAGCTTCCCCTTGATAATAAGCAAAGAAAATTATTGGTTTAAGTATTTGATTTGCATTGTTTATTTTATAAAAAAATTCTTTTGTTAAATAAGGGTTTTGCCCTCTTTCATAGTATGTTGTTTCATAAAATCCGTAAAAAAGATCCCAGTCCTTCGATGTAATTTCATCAAAATTCTTGCTCTTAAATGTAATCTCCTCCCTGATAATACTTTTCCGTTCTTTGCGAATGGTTGCTCTTTGTCTAGAAGTAAACACAGAAAGAAAATCATCAAAGCTTAAGAAATTATTATTGTGCCAAACAAACCTATAATTGAATCTTTCAATAAAATTTTGACTTCTAAATATTTTCTTACCTGCATCATTTGGAAATAAAATATGCCAACTCTCTATTTGCTCTTCTTCTAAACGTTCAATACATGAATCTATTAGATTAATTTTTTGCACTTCATTACCTCCTAAAACCCTGTCACCTTCACACGGAGTAAACGGAATGGCGGTTAATAATTTTGGATAATAATTTCTTCCTGTTTGTTGTAAAGCATTTGCCCATTGATGATCAAATATGAATTCTCCATAGCTATTAAATTTTTTATATAGTGGCAAAAAGCTTTTTAGTTTTACATCATCAAGCTCTCCAAGATGACTCGGTATCCAGCCTGTATTTTTAGCAGCCGATTTACTTTCTTCCATAGCTTGCAAGTACTGTAAATTTTCAAAAGGATTACCAGAAGATATTTCAACATCCATATCACATAGTTTGCTTAGATCGATCTCTTGAATTTTTGTATGCATTTTATTAATAAGTGTTGTAGCAGAGTATTGAAGTTACAAGCGTTAATAAAGCAGACCAATGATTATTTTTAAATGCAGCAAGATATTTTTGTTCGCCTGCCAGTTTCTGTTGATAAGTAAATAAACCTCCAAGCAGAATTAATCCGAAGAACCAACTTATGTTTAATTCATCTATCAATCCAATTATTGCTAAAAGACAAATAGAGCAGAGTTGAAAACAAGCAATGATCTTGAGTGTTTTGTTGCCCCACCATAATGGGGTTGAATTTATCTTTAAGTGACGATCATCTTTCTCATCACACAATCCATAAAAAGAATCAAAAGCAATTGTCTGGCATGCAATTGCAAAGAACAAATATCCCATAGTTGGATTACTTAATTCTTCGACCATTGCATAAACAATAATCGTTGGATTAAATGTTATTCCTAAAAATAATTGTGGCCCAATAAAAAATCTTTTAGTTAGCGGATACATCACTATTAAAATTGCAAATCCAATACTAATAATAAAAGTATTTATATTTGTCAGGGTTAATATGAAAATGCTCATCATGCTAAGGCATATAAAAACTACCCAAGCTTCATTTACTGAGACTCTTTTGCTTGGAATGGGCCTGAATTTTGTTCTTTCCACCCCTATGTCAATATTTCTATCCCATATATCGTTGATAACACATCCTGCAGACCGAACCACAATGGTTCCTGCTATTACTATTGCCAACTGGATCCATGTAAAAGCTCCTTGAGTACCAATTATTAGTGTTAATAGTGCCGGCCATAGTAAAAGATAGATTCCAATAGGTTTATCTAGCCTCATGAGTTCAATTATTCCAGTTATTTTCTGCATAATGCTACAAGAATAACTCCATGATGCTAAATGGGTGCTTATTAACTAAATAATTTGTTCTTCTGCCCCATATTGTTTCACGCTCGCTAATTTTAAATTGTGCAAAATGAATGCCGTTGTTAATAAAGAGCTCGCTTTGAAAAATTAATTCTCCAAGTGGCTTGCCTCCTATTGTTCCAAGATCGGGGTAACCATAACGAGATGTAAGAAAAGGAATAATACTTTTGGCATACACAATTGGTTTTTCATTTCCATATAGTCTCACCTCCCTTATTCTTATCGGCTGAGGAAAAACTTGGATGGCTCGATACTCCTCTAATTTAACAAAGCCTAATTCATCTTTAATCACTTCTAATCTAAAGTCGCTATTGGCTGAGATTCTTTGAGTAATAGAGCCTTCTTCTAAAAGCCAGCCAAGAATATTCTCATCTTTTAAATGTGAATTTAACTCAGAGTTAGATAGCCATTTACTGATTCTTTTTATGCGCATGAATTAGATCTGTAAAATCTGATATTATAACTTTTTTAAATTTTCATTAACGTGACTTTTAGTCCATTTAACTAACCGAGAAAGAATATGGAATATAAAAAATGGGAATGCATTGTTTGCGGTTTAATATATGACGAGGAGTTGGGCTGGCCGGATGACGGCATAGCCCCAGGAACAACTTGGGACGATGTGCCAGACGATTGGTTATGCCCAGACTGTGGAGTTGGCAAAGAAGATTTTGAGATGACTGAAATATAATGATAGAAACACCTATAAACCTTACAAGAAATATCATAATAGGTTTATTCTTAGGGTTTTTAGTTGGCTCATTTCTTTACTACACTGATTATTTATCAAATTCGTTTGATTCATTTGTAGAGCTATATATTTTTAAGATGGGTGGAGAAATCTTCATGAATCTTTTAAAACTTCTTGTAGTTCCCTTGGTCTTCTTTTCTTTAGTTACAGGGATCTCATCTCTAGGAAGCTCACAATCTTTGGGATCATTAACCTTTAAGACGGTTGGTTTGTACCTTTTAACAACTGCTATTGCAGTCTCTCTTGCTCTTTTAGCTGGATCATTTTTCCAACCTGGCTCTAATTATAATGCTGATATAGCACTAGCAGCTCCAAGCACTCTTCCTCAAGGGCAGGGCATATACTCAACCATCACAGGTATTTTTCCATCAAATATTATTCAAGCTATGGCTGATAATCAAATGTTGGCCATTGTCTTTTTTAGTATTTTATTTGGACTGGCATTAAATAAAACAAATCATTTAACTGGAAACTTCAGCGACTCATTTGCGAAACTAAATACAGTTTTTCTTCAATTAATAGTTATGGTTATGAGTTTCGCACCCATTGGAGTCTTCTGCTTAATTGGTAAGTTTGTTATCGCAGACGGTTTGGATATTTTCCAAGATGTTTTAGCCTATGTTGTTTTACTTATATCGCTGCTTCTTTTTCATGCCTTTTTTACTTACTCTATTTTCTTAAAATTTGTTGGCGGACTAAGCCCTATTACATTCTTTAAAAAAATAAAGAATGTCGCACTCTTTGCTTTTTCAACGTCATCAAGTGCAGCAACAATTCCAGTTACCCTTAAAACAGTTAACCAAGATTTAGGCGTTAATCAAAATGTTGCCTCATTTGTTGTTCCCGTTGGAGCGACCATAAATATGGATGGCACGGCAATCATGCAAGGGCTAGCAACTGTTTTTATCGCACAGATGTCTGGAATTGATTTAACACTTTTTCAATATGCTCAAGTAGTGCTTTTAGCTGTTGCAACTTCCATAGGAACTGCAGCCGTTCCATCTGCTGGTACCATCACTTTAATTATTATTTTGCAGCAGTTTAATTTGCCGTTAGAAGCAATTGGAATTATTTTAGCTGTTGATAGGGTGCTGGATATGATTCGAACATCTGTAAATGTTACAGGTGATGCTGCTATAGCATGTATCGTTGCTAAATCTGAAAACCAGTTAGATGAGAGTATCTTTAATGCTCAAAAATAACTACTAATAAAGTTACTTTTTTTTTGTTAATATGAATCACTTTTTTAAAGGAGATAGAGAATGAATATATTGCTTGCACCAGCTATTGGTGCTGTTGGCCTAATAGTTGCTTTTATAGTTTTTAGATTGGTCATGCGCTACTCGGATGGAACCGATCAGGTCAAAAAGATTGGTGATGAAATTCATAAAGGCGCGATGAAATTTATGAAAACCGAATATACCTACTTATTTATATTTGTGACCGTGTTGGTAATATTAGTTGGGGCATTTATTTCCCAAGAATCAGCCATTGCGGTGATTGTGGGTGCTGCCTGCTCATCCCTTGCAGGTTTTATCGGTATGTATGCTGCTACCAAAGCAAATGTTAGAACTGCAACTGCTGCTCAAGAAGATGGAGCTGCAGCTGCCTTATCAGTCTCGTTCTACGGCGGATCAGTAATGGGATTATGTGTCGCTTCTCTAGGATTAATTGGTTTAGGTGGACTCTTCTATTTTTATAGTGCTGACCATGTCCATGCCTTGGAAGGCTTTGGAATGGGCGCATCTGTTGTCGCATTGTTCTCAAGAGTTGGCGGTGGTATTTTTACAAAGAGTGCTGACGTTGGCGCTGATTTAGTTGGAAAGATTGAAGCAGGAATACCTGAAGATGATCCTAGAAATCCTGGAGTAATTGCAGATAATGTTGGTGACAATGTTGGTGATGTTGCTGGTATGGGTTCTGATATTTTTGAATCTTATTGTGGCTCAATGATTGCTTCTATAGCTATTGCGTATACTTTTAAAGAGATTAATCCCGAGCTCTCAGCAGAAATGATGATGTTGCCATTGGCCTTAGCGTCTATGGGTTTAGTAGCTTCCATTGTTGGAATTATTATTGTGAAATTGCAGGCGGCTAAAGCTCCTGCAAGTGCTTTGCGTTCAGGAACGTTATTAGCTCCAGCTATTTTCGTAGTCATGGCTTATTTCTTTATATCTGGCCTTAGCGAGGTATCAATGAATGTTTGGTGGGCAGTTATATGCGGTGCAGTAGGCGGAGTATTGATAGGCTTAATTACTGAATATTACACTGGTGGAGATCCTGTAAAGAAAATTGCTGAATCTGGTGAAACAGGGCCAGCAACTGTAATGATTTCAGGACTGGCTGTTGGCATGCAATCAGTTGTCATTCCAATCTTAATCCTAGCAACAATTATTCTGATATCGACTTCGTTATCAGGCGTTTATGGGGTTGGTATTGCAGCGGTTGGCATGCTGTCAACAGTTGGAATTACCATGGCGATTGATGCTTATGGTCCTGTTGCTGATAATGCTGGTGGAATTGCTGAAATGGCTGGCATGGGTGAAGAGGTTAGAGAAATAACAGACTCCTTAGATGAATTAGGCAATACAACAGCAGCTATTGGAAAGGGCTTTGCGATCGGTGCAGCTGCTCTAGCAGCTCTTGCAATTATCTCAGCATTCTCTGCAGTCGTGACTCTCGAATATGGAGACGCTTTCACATTATCCCTCGGGCAGCCTATAGTCCTAGTTGGAATGTTCATAGGTATCTGTATTCCATTTTTAATTTCTTCTATTACCATGACGGCTGTTGGCGATGCAGCTTTTGAAATGATCAATGAGATTAGACGACAGTTCAGAGAAATTGACGGCTTAATGGAAGGAACGGCTGATCCTGATTCTGAAAAGTGTGTTGAAATTGCTACCAAAGCAGCATTGAAAAAAATGATACTTCCTGGAGTAATTGCAGTTGCAATGCCTCCATTGGTTGGCTTCACTCTTGGTGCCATGGCGCTTGGCGGAATGCTTGCAGGTGGACTTTTGGGCTGTGTGGCTTTGGCATTATTTATGGCAAATGCTGGTGGTGCTTGGGACAATGCAAAGAAATATGTTGAAAAGGGAAATCTTGGTGGCAAGGGTTCAGATACTCATGCTGCTGTAGTGGTTGGCGACACTGTTGGAGATCCTTTTAAAGATACTTCAGGTCCTGCTATGAATATTCTCATCAATGTTATGGCAATAGTCAGTTTAGTTATTGCGCCTCTGCTTACCTTAAATGGAATGCTTTAAGTAACTATTTGAATTTTATAAATTTAAAGAGCTCGCATTAGCGGGCTTCTTTATGCGTCAGCAAAAGCAATGGACCCTGATATCCACCTATTGATAAGCTGATTGGCAAGTTCAGGATTTTCATCGCAGATCACCTCAGCCACTTTTTTTGTGCCCATTAGATACTGACTATCTCTTACTAGATTCGTGTATTTCATTGGAACAATTCCAGTCTGTTGAGCTCCCATAATTTCTCCAGGGCCTCTAATTTCTAGATCTTTCTCAGCAATTTTAAATCCATCTTGAGTTTCAACCAAAACATCTAGTCTTTGAGAGGAAATATCGCCAATTTTATCTTTGTGCAATAAGATACAAAAACTTTCTTTGCTTCCTCTGCCAATTCTCCCTCTCAATTGATGAAGTTGAGCAAGACCAAAACGTTCCGCATTTTCAATCACCATGATGTCTGCATCAGGTATATCAACCCCAACCTCGACGACGGTCGTCGACACCAGAACAGATGTTTCACTGTCTTTAAATTTCTGAACTTGTCGTTGCTTCTCTTTTGATGAAAGCTTTCCATGCAAGCACCCAACCCTTCCTTCATTAAAATATTCTTTTAGATCTTCATAGGTCTCCATTACCGCATTTAGATCTAAGTTTTCTGACTCTTCAATTAGAGGACAAATCCAATAAGCCTTGCTGCCATTTTTAGTAGCTGCCAATATTCTTTCGATTAACTTAGTCTTTCCACTCAAAGGCAGGCATGAAGTTTGTATTGGCTTTCTTCCCGGTGGCAGTTCATCGATTATAGAAACGTCCATGTTTGCATATACGCTCATGGAAAGTGTTCTTGGGATTGGAGTTGCAGTTAAAGTTAGCTGATGGGGTGCAGAGGTTTCAGAATCATTTTTTTTTCTTAACGCCAGTCTTTGATTTACGCCAAAACGA
>Ga0209091_10003392_pt1 | contig 12837 bp, 12 predicted proteins | sample ArcticOcean_MG_C_6_FD_187438 | JGI IMG/M metagenome (GOLD analysis project Ga0209091, IMG submission 187438) | Marine microbial communities from western Arctic Ocean - ArcticOcean_MG_CB8_128 (SPAdes) (version 2) | ecosystem: Environmental > Aquatic > Marine > Oceanic | place: Arctic Ocean...
CGCTAGTTGATCACGGGGGGAAGATAGACGATTAGTACGTTAGCCAATCGTCAGTCACCAGGTCAACCAATAACCACAAACAACAACAAACTTGGTAGCGTTTAACCACTACTGGTTATACCGCTCCACTCTTTCATAAAACAAGCAGGCAGCCGATTTGGTACTGACAAGTTAACCATTTTTAGACTCAGAAGTGGGAGTACTCTGCCTCTTTCTGCATCAAATTGCGCTCGAAATGGAGCCAGCGGTCCGTAATAATCGTGTCACCGCAACTATTTTGTAGCTCCAGCCCATGGGTATGAGTTAACTTGTCAGTACCCATTCATCCCCAACCAAAACCAAGGAGTCAGCTTATGAACCGTCTTACCGCCACCGAAGGCTACAAGATGCAATATCTGATTAAGCGCCGAGCCAACACTGGCCGTGAAGAACTTGTCGCCCATTGGTTTGCCAATCACATGCCTAATGTGATCGAAGCGATGCAGGCTCTGAAGGTAAATGACAAGCCACACGCATCACGTTACATAGCAACGCTATTTGATGCAGCCGCAAGTGGTGAACACTCCTGGGACGGCGTTGCGCAGTTGTGGTGGTCAATGTTGCTACCGCGACCAAACGTCGCGCACGGTAAGGAACCGACCGATACATTTCAGCAGAAAGCACTGCCATATGTTCCTTGGCCGACCACAGAATATGTGATTCTTGACGGCAGCGAGCGACTGCCAGTTACACCCCTGACCTTGAATGCTCCCTTTCCGACCATACGTAGCGGCATCTGTAAAATCACGTTTTTAGTCAAAGCTCAGGCAAATACTGACTACGAAGCTCTTTTCGATCATTGGTTACACGTCCACGTTCCAAACGTTACGAGCGTTATGCAACAAGCTGGTGGTTTTCGTTATGTAGTAAGCCACAGCGCGGAACCAGAACAGGAACCCTACGCTGGAATGGCAGAACTTTATTTCGATGACCTTGATGGGTGGCGCCGGTACAAAAATTTGATAAAAGCAGACGGTATGGAGCAGTGGACCGAAGAGCACGGCACGCTTGTATTGCGTAGCCAGACCGAAATGGTCGGCATTCCATAGACACCGATTAACAAATACTCATCGCGATCAGTAATACCTGCCCAGCAGGAGTCTCTTTCTCTGAAGTGTTGGGTAGGGGACCCCTAGGATGCCCTTAGGAAGTAGACACATGACGATTAAGAAAGGCCGCTTGCAGGAGGTGCCAGACTAGACCCTATTATTGTTTGTTGGTTGCAAGTAGCGAGGGAGTATGCAAGATTTGAAGGCTAAATTTCATCCAGTGTCCGCTATGAAAACAGCGTTTAACTTTAAGATCGTTGTCGTCTACGCATTATGTGCTGTTTTACTTTTAGGTTGTCAGTCATCTTATGAAGCACAACTTTCCCAATATTTCCAGTCTCAATATAGTCGTGACGACTTGTTGTCTGACCCTGGTAATGCGAGATGGGTAGCGTATGGTTTTTTGACTGGCAATGTTCACCATGACCATACCGATGGTTACAGGTATTTTTCATCGGTACCTAAAGACGAGAAAAAAGCAGCCGAAATATATCAGCTCCTAGCTGATCAAGGTGATACGACCTCGCAAGCTCAGTGGTTTCGCTCAGCATCAAGCGGTAATTCATGGAGTTAACTTAGGGGCTTGTCTCGCCGGAGCCACCTGCTCAATTGTATAAGCCAGGTTTAGCAGTTTTTGCTCAGCCCAAGGCTCTGCGAGCAGTTCTATCGCCACTGGTAAGCCTTGACGGCCAAATCCCGCTGGTACAGAGATTGCCGGTAGACCAGACGCTGGTGCAAGTCTGCAATTGAAATGAGTTTGTTCTTTTCCAAGGGGGAGGGCTTCCTCAGTGGCCGTGGGATAAACCAATACATCGAGCTCATTGCTGCTCATCAACGTTAGGAGCCTTTGGCGCATCAACCTGCCGTCTGCGTGACGTTGAAGATAAGTTGTGTGGGAATCAAAGCTGCGGTTTAAAATGTTGTGCCAAAGTTTCGAAACCTCTTTTTCTAGTCGAGAATCGTTCGTGAGATCGGCGAAAGATAGAGTTGCAAGGGATGGAAATTGAGCCAAGTATGCTGGTAAATCGCGCTTTAGGTCGTAATCGTCAACGAAACCGGCGGACGGCGAAGTCGTTTCGATCTGCAGCGCTTTTAATTCTGGCGAACTTAGTTTCACAACCTGCGCGCCAGCTTTTTGCAGTTTTTCTAGCACTGAGCGGACGGCATTGTTGGCGGAACCAACCGCCTTGTCGGGACCAAACCAATCGTTGAGCACGCCGATTCGAAGATGTGTGAGATCGAGTTTTTTCAATTCGCGCAGATAGCTAGCTGGGATTTTCCCAAGTGATTCTCCAGTTTGGCTGTCAAGCGGATCGTAGCCCACTGTGTTGTCCAGCAATATGGCGAGGTCGCGAACACTTCGCGCCAATGGTCCGCCGATGTCTCTGGAACTGGATAGTGGGATGATACCCGAGCGACTACTCAGGCCTTGCGTGCCGCGCAGGCCAACCAAATTGTTGTGGGCAGCCGGTACACGAATCGAGCCACAGGTATCGCTGCCCATACCGGCGGTTGCTAAATTCGCGGAAACTGCGGCGCCGGTGCCTCCGCTGGAACCACCAGGATGGCGGTTTGGGTTGTAAGGGTTACGAGTCACGCCAAAAGCGGAACCTCGGGTAGTCCATCCATAAGCAAACTCGTGCATATTGGTCTTGGCCAGCACGATAGCGCCAGCTTGCTTCAACCTAGCCACCTGTTCAGCATCACGCTTTGGCCAGTGGTCAGCCAAAATGGCGGATCCAGCAGTAGTAGGCGCGTCGATCGTTTCGTAATTGTCCTTGATAACCAGGGGGATCCCGTGCAGCAGTGAGCGAGGGCCTGATACCTTTCGTTCCTTGTCTAATGCCTGTGCCTGTGCCAGCGCCTGTGGATTGGAATACTGTATCGCGTTCAGGTTAGGCCCATTTTGGTCATAAGTTTCAATACGTGCGGTGTACCACTGGACCAAATCTACTGACGAAATGTCCCCATTCGATAGCATGGCTTGGATATCTTCGATCGATGCGTCAACAAGTTTGGGTGCTGCGGCGACATCCACCCCCATAAAGCTAACCAAGCATAAAGTCATAACAGTGCATCTTTTCAACATATTGTTAACTCATTTGATTCTAGAAACTCGTTCATCGCATGCCCCGCTTCCGACCGGCAAGTACGATGAGTTCAATAAAAGATCACGTTGAGAAAACTATGATCCACCGGCTACTTCTAACACTTCTCATTGGCTTTGCACCGCCGGCTCGCTAGAGTTAAACATGTCTCGATGAAACTTCCACTGCCCGTCAGTTAATTTCCAGATCACTAGGTATTTTCCTTTGTCGACAATTTGGCCTTCTTTATTTTCGAAAATATATCTACCCATCTCTGTCGCAGTATCATCAAAGCGTTCCGCCTCAAGGGTGATTAGCGTGATGGACTTCAATCCCGAGTCAATTAGGTTCTGCATAAGCGCCTGAATCTCGTTTTTACCAGTGACGAAATCTTGATTAGATGCTAGAACGACAGCATTTTCTGTATAGAGTTCAGCGAGGGCTGCAGCATTACCACTTGCATATAGTTCCATAAAAACACTGTTTGCTGCATTGATTTCGTCTTCTACAGTCAACGATTGACGGGGAACGTCAGCTGACGCTAGACAAGTTAAGGCAAGCAAGAAGGCCCCTAAAGATAGGTTGAGCATATCTATTACTCCTCAAGGTTTTAATCATAGTTTTACAAGAGAATATCTTCATCTCTCAGTTTTTAAAACGTTCATGAGTTTTTGGTTTTATCCTCTAAAAAAGAACCAAGAAGGCGCCTAATTAGTTGCTATTAGTGATCGAGTTTCGGAGGCTCATTGCGCAACAGTTTTAGATGATTCGATTTATATTAGTCTGATTTGTAGTAACTTAGCTAAATAATAGCAAAGAAAATAGATCGTACTTTCTGTTTAAGGTCCTGTCTGCTCAACTAGCCGGAAATTCTCCAACCTCAATGTAGTCTTCGACTTCTTGTAAGGTTTTGCTTCTTAGTAGTTCGTCCAAACCACTAATACCTACACAGCAGGAGTCCCTTTCTGTGAAGTGGGGGTAGGAGGGCGGTGGGGTGCTGCTAGGCCGGAGGTGCTAGTGGGGTAGGTTGGAAGTTAAATGCTAGAGGAATTACCCAGTGTGTTTCTATTAGTGGGTAGGTTCGTGGGTAGAATCAGAATTAGTGTATAAGTTATTGATATATATAGGTAGTTGGCGGAAGAGGTATCCGTTGGTGGGTGCGTCGTTTGTTTAGAAGCTAGTGTTTATTTAGTAATGTTATCTTTAGTGTTAAAGAACAAAAAGCAGGAGAATTTTATATGAAGGGTTATTGGGTAAATCACATCTTAGAAGTCAAGGACGCTGAGCGTTTCACAGCTTATGCCGAAGCGGCTCAGCTTATATGTCCTATCCTCAATAATTCTTATCAATCCCTAAATCCAATCACTCCAGTACCCGCCGTAGAAAGGCAAACACTGAATTCCACCAGGCTTGACCCGGTGAGGATTGCGGCAGCATAGTCTCGCAGGCGTGGGGACCACCTTCGGTAATGAAAAGTTCACAGGGTACACCATCTGCTTCGAGCCGCTCGGCATAGGCAACGCTCTCCTCATAGAACAGATCGATATCCCCTATACCCAACCAGGCTTGCGGAAGCCCGACCAGTGATTCACGGCGTGCGGGAACTGAATACTGAGGCACTTCCGGCAAACCGGGCTCCTGCCCCAGATAGGATTGCCAGCCACCCCGGTTATTTTTGTTATTCCAGATAAAATGCTTTTCGGCCGTCAGATCCTCGCGAAGTGCCGTACGATCATCCAGCATTGGAGCGAATATCAGTTGCGCCACTGGTTGCTGGCCGCCTTCATCATGCAAGCGCTGCGCAAGAGCCGCTGTGAGCCCTCCACCGGCACTTTCCCCGGCGATAACCGCTCGCTGAGGGTTCACACCCAATGTCGTAGCGTGCTGCTGAAGCCATTGCCAGCTGTCCACACAATCATCCAGCGCTGCAGGAAAGGGCTTAACCGATGCCAGACGATAATCCACTGACACAACGGTAATACCGAGTGTTTCCACTATACGACAGCAGGTAGCGTAATCAACATTGCTATCCAGATATATATAACCACCACCGTGTATCCATAACAGAACGCCGTCGCCTTTCGGAGCTACAGGCCGGTAAATTTTGCTTCGTGACTGCCCGTGATCTACCCAGCTAACCTTGATATTGCTATCACCTTTAAAACCGGGGACTAATTTTACCAAGACATTAACCAACATTCTGACCACTGGTATGTGAACGGGAATTGATGGAATCCAGCGTGCCCAACGGCGAATTTCAGGATGTACTTTGTCTAGTTTCACAGTAGTGCTACTTCCTAAGGTTTCATCATCTGAATAAAGTCTATAAAAACTTTCATAGAGCTAATGTATAGTGGTTTTTATAAATACTTTTTGAGATTTATTACAGTATCCTAAATCCGCCACGGGGCTTCCCATAGGAATTTTACATAACGCCCATACTCGGTCATTGTGCCAGAACCCAGTTTATATGTCCTATCCTCCGGCGATCTTTCGGGGATGCAGGGGGGGCGAGAAGTCGACGTCCTTGAGGACGTTGAGTGGGAGCGTGACGATGGCGTAGCGGGCTCGGAAGATCTCCTCTTCCTCAGTGTGGATCGTGACCCCACTGTCGGTTTGGACCACCTTCGAAACCGGCGTGGCTAGCTTTATGTCGGGCTTCGCTTCTGCCAGCATGGCGGGTTGAGCACAGGCCCTAAAACGGAGGCGGGCAAAGCCCGAATCGCCGCCGCTCAACTAAAGCATGGCAGATACGTGAACTGGCGTGCGCGTCGCGCGAAAGAAAAATTCTACTACAAGAGAATCCAAATGGTGATGGCCCTGGCTAGAGAGGCGGGATTGATTGAGGATTGAGCCGACAGACACGACATACCATAGGTGTTTGTCTTGTCTGTCCAGACTAGTAATACCTAAGTAGTGCAGGCGTCCCTGTTTGTGAAGTGGGGGAAGGGGAACGGTGGGGTGCTGCTGGGGTGGGAGTGCGGGCTCAGCCATCAAATTAACGTGCTCAGCACAACTCTTTCATAAAACAAGCAGGCAACCAATCTGATTCGATACTCAGACTTTCAATCGAAAAGCCCTGTTATAATTCCTATTCTCCGTAATTCCAAACAAGTCTCGACATGGGTCAATATGCAATATATATATGTCTTTAAGTCTGTAATATATTGCACAGTGTTACATATATTGAATTTCTGGAGGTGAACGCACTGTATACGTCAATTTGATCAAGCAGCGTGAGCGGAGAGACCTAGACCGCTGCATTAACCTTATTATGGCCGGATAGCTCAGTCGTTAGAGAAGGGGATTGAAAATCCCCGTGTCGGTGGTTCGATTCAACCTCTGGCCACCATTCAAAGGGTGGTAAAGCATGAAAAACAAGCAATTGAAGATGGCTCGTATGGAAGTTGATATGACACAGGAAGGTTTAGCCCAAGTATTAGGCGTAACTCGCCAGACCATCGGGCTGATCGAATCCGGTACATATAATCCCACGCTAAATGTTTGCGTGTCGATCTGCTACGCGCTCGAGAAGACTCTAGATGACCTGTTCTGGGTTAACTCCGAAACAGAGCTCATGTCACAGCTACCCACAAGATGGTACGCCATTGAGGTCAATCCGGGGCATGAAGATGCTGTCAAGAGACGTATCGAGACCGCAGTGATGGCCCGGAACTACCAACACATGATTAAGAAAGTAGAAATCCCTGAAAGGATAAACGACGAAGCCTTTAGCAATTGTGTGATGGTGAAGATGGTAATGGCAAATAGGAGCTGGGGCATCATTAGGGGCATTGAAGGCGTGAAGCAACGCGGACAGGTTCTTGAGAAGGGCAAATACTATCCAAGCAGTTAGTTCGCAGCGGTGCAGTATGAGTCACTTTTCCCATATGTAACTGCGAGCACTGGTGGTGATGCTTCGCGCTACGAGATTCGCTTTGGTGGGAAGTACGCGTTCTAGGCTGAAAAAGGGTTTGCCCTCTGGATGTAAAAAAATGGGTAGCCTTAGGCTACTTTTTTTTGGGTTGTAATGTTCAAGGATGTGTGTTTCTACTACTGGCAGGGTAGTTGTGTGACGAGCATGCTACACACAATGATCTGAGCAGAAGTATTTAAATTTTCCGAACTACATTAGGAGGATTCAATATGCAGTTCACTAGATTCAGCTTTTTATTCGTTATTATCTCGTTTTGTTATTTCCCGTGCGCGCTGGCAGCCGAAGCAATGATGGAAGAAATCATTGTGACAGCACAGAAACGTTCAGAAAACCTTCAGGAGACACCTGTTTCGGTCACAGCTTTTACAGCTGAAGCTATTGAAGCACTGGGGTTTCGGCAGTCCGTGGATATAACCGCACAAACACCCAACTTTAGCGTGGGCTATCCCAATGGTGATACTGGCGTTCCAGCACCATTTATCAGAGGAGTTGGTCTCAATGACTTTGGGGTTTTGAATCAGGGACCCGTTGCGGCTTATGCTGACCAGACTTATATTTCTTCCAATGCTGCGCAAATATTCCAATTGCTTGATGTTGAACGCGTGGAAGTGCTCCGAGGACCACAAGGCACACTGTACGGTCGTAACGCGACCGGTGGCGCGGTAAATTACATATCGCGAAAACCAACCCGTGAGAATGAAGGCTGGGTTCGAGCAGGAGCGGGTAGTTGGGGTCTCACCAAATTTGAGGGGGCCTTCGGCGGTCCCATTGGCGATAACACAGCGTTTAGGGCCGCTGTCCTGAAAACGGACTCCGACGGCTGGATGAAGAACCGCTTTACCGGAAATGATCAGCAAGGAATCGATGAGCTTGCCTGGCGGTTAATGCTGGAAACACAATTTAGTGACGACTTTAATGTCTTGTTCAATATCCACGGCGGTCAGACAGAGTCTGATGCAGTACAGTACAGGCATCTTGGCGTATGGGACGCGGCCGGCAACATGTGTTCGAACCAGGCAATACTGGCGGGTCAATGCGCTGACATCTTCGGATACTCCGAAAATGCGCCCTACACGACATTTAATGGCGTCGACGTTCCAGCAGTACCCGACTACGACGAGGGTAACTATGACTTTGAAGCGCAAAACGATACTGACTTTTGGGGTGTGTCGCTGACGGCTGAGTGGACGGTGGGTGATTACACCATCACGTCTATTACCTCTTACGACGAAATGGATGACTTCAGGCCCGAAGAAACGGACGATGGTCCAAACGATATTCTCACCGGTGAATTGTCGGTCGATCAGGAGACCTTGTCGCAGGAGATCCAGATTAAATGGGAAGATGACAAGTGGTCATGGATTGCCGGAGCCTATTATCTGAAAGATGAGGCAACCGATAATACCGCCTTCGATATTCTTCGTGACTTGCGACCATTTTACGTCGGTGCGCCTTGCACACTGGCGGCGCCTGAAAATACGAGTGGGTTCTGTTTGGACGATTTTGTTTTTAAGACCAAATCAGGAACCGATCAGGATATAACCAGTCTTGCACTGTTTTATGACGCGACAATAAATCTCACTGATCAGTTAAAACTTTCGTTGGGTCTACGCTACACGGACGAGGAAATCGAACACAACAGTTTTTTCTTCTACGATGAACCTGAAGCAGGAAATCCGGCCCAACCCGGTTTTCCAGGAAAAGCCAGTAACGATTTTCAGAACGTCTCCGGGCGAATACTGTTGGATTACCGGTATAACGATGACCTATTGTTCTATGGTGGGGTGACGACTGGTTTTAAAGCGGGTGGTATTCAGAGCACCAGTGATGGTGTCGCGCCATACGATGAAGAGGAACTCATCAGTTATGAGATCGGCTTTAAATCGATGTGGAATAACGGTAGCTTGCGGTTCAACGGTTCCGCTTTCTACTATGACTATTCCGATCTCCAGGTCTTTGCCTTTGTGATTGTCGGCGGCGTTGGCTTCTCAACCATCTCCAATGCGGCCGATGCGACGATTTCAGGCGCAGAGTTCGAATTGCAGTGGCTGCCTACGGAAAACCTGTTTATCAACCTCGGCGTGGGAATGCTCGACACCGAATATGAGGACTTTGTAATCGCAACGGGTGACTATTCCGGCAATAGCATTACGATGTCTCCCGAGTTGACACTGAACGGACTTATTCAATACGACATCCCCTTGGGTGACAGAGGGACTGTGACATTGCAGACGGATTTCAACTATCAGGATGAAGTCTTCTTCGACGCGCTGAACAATCCGTTGCTGAGCGAGGATGATTACTGGATCTGGAATGCGAGAGTCAGTTGGACATCTTCGGATGACAATTGGGAAGTTGCAGCGTTTGGCAGGAATCTGGGTGATGAAGAGTTTATGGTCTACGCTTTTGACTTATCCTTCTTTGGTTTTAATGAGGAAATGCTCGGAACGCCAAGATCCTATGGGCTCGACGTTAGTTACAGATTTTAGATGAAGCGGATTCACACTAAGCTGGTCGTTTGTTTAGCTGTTTCGCTATTGATTGGCTGCGATAATGACGACGACCAGGCAAAAAATGTGGAAAGCAAAACCATTGTCGCGGCATCCGGTAGCCCAACCGAGGACCAAATGCGCATGTGGGCAGGATCCTGCTCGCTTTGCCATGTCGCCGGTGTAGCCGGTGCACCGCGGGTGGCTAACCAGGAAGACTGGTCTTCTCGAAACGAACAAGGCATTGATGTATTGCTGCAACACACGCTGACAGGGTTCCGCAACATGCCACCACTTGGTTACTGTATGGCGTGTGAAGAAGATGATTTTATCGCGCTGATTGAGTTTATGGGAACGACCCATGAGTAACCCCACTCGTCGAACGTTTCTTGCTAACAGCGCGCTGGCGGCTTTATTCGGGATGGTAAATCCGGCGTTGGCCCAATCTGCTAATCGCTCGACGCCCTGGCTAAATTGGTCGGGCGGCGTGGTTGCAAATCCTGCAGGGAGATTTTCTCCTGCAACCGAGCAGCAGTTAATGGATTATCTGGCTTCCTCCAGCGGTTCTGTCAGACCGGTGGGTTCCGGGCATTCCTTTACGCCACTTGTGCCAACGGACGGGCACTTGTTGGTGCTGGATCAGCTCACCGGAATGCTATCCCACGACAGCAATGCTCAAACCGCGACATTCGCGGCGGGTACTCGACTTGGCGACATGGGCGCGCCGCTGGAAGGCATCGGGCAAGCCATGATCAATCTGCCGGATATTGATCGACAAACGCTGGCTGGCGCAACGTCGACCGCGACCCACGGTACGGGTATCGCGTTTCAGTGTCTTTCGGGTTACGTGACCCAACTCAGATTGATTGCACCCAATGGCGAGGTGCACGATATCGATCAAGGGTCTTCGCCGGAGTTTTTTGACGCCGCCAGAGTTGGGCTGGGGTCTTTAGGCGTGGTATCTCGCATCACGGTGCAGAACACGGGTCAATTTCGATTGAAACAAACCAGTTGGGTGGACAAAACTGCAGACCTGTTAAAAGACTTTGATCGGCAGGCGGCAACGCATCGACATTATGAATTGTTTCCACTTACCCATTCTGACTACTCCATTGCACTGGCGACCGATGAAACCGATGAACCGATTAATAATCCGCCAGTGTCCAATGAAGAGGAAGACGGGCTAGATCTAGCCATGGCAGCGTGGATGAAGGTTCCGCCTAAATTACGTGGGCCGCTCGTCAATGCATTGGCTGAACAGATCGAGCCGAGTGAGAGAGTTGATTCGTCATACAAGATCCTCTCGAACGTTCGCAATACCCGATTTAATGAAATGGAATATTCAGTGCCTCTGGAACGAGGGGCGGAGTGTGTTCAGGAAGTGCTAAGAACGATCATCGATGAAGAGATAGATGTGGTGTTCCCGCTGGAGTATCGCTATGTCTCACGAGACGAGACGATGCTGTCGATGAGCAGTGGTGATGAAGATCATGCGGCGATATCGATCCACCGCATTGCCTCTGAGGACTATAGGCCATACTTCAATATTATCGAGCCTATTTTCTGGAAGTATGGCGGTCGCCCACACTGGGGCAAGATACATTCGCTTGGGGCTGCACAGTTGTCAGAGCTTTATCCTAGGTTCGAGGAGTTTCGTTCGATTCGACAACGACTGGATCCAAATGGTCGGATGTTGAATGAACATTTGCGTAAAATATTTGGAATTGAAGCCTAATTGGTGAATGGTTGATGAAGAACTGGTGAATGAGTTAGTGGTGATTCTGTGAAGCGAAGAACAATGCTACTAGGTGCAGTAGGTTTCACTGGGGCGGCAGGCGCGGGTGGTTTGCTTTGGCGGCCCAAGGACAAGGGTGCTCCACACGATACGTACTTTTCTGCATTGAATGATCTGCTAAAAAGAGAAGGTCCTGGTAGGCCGGTAATGCTCCTGGACATCGATCGAATCAACACCAACATTGATGCGATAGCCGATTCAGTGGGTAACAACAAAACGTATCGCGTTGTCGTTAAGTCGCTACCGTCGGTGCCACTTTTAGAACACGTCATGAATCGCGCCAAGACCAACGCGCTGATGGTTTTTCATCAGCCTTTCCTGAATGAAATAGCAGAAAAATTTCCGACGGCTGATGTCCTTCTGGGCAAACCGATGCCGCTCGATGCTGCGGCGACTTTTTACAAAAAGGTGGATGAAACCCGTTTTGACTCCGAAAAGAAAGTCCAGTGGTTAATCGACTCACCAGAGCGTTTGGCACAGTATCATTCGCTGGCCCGACATCTTGGGGTCAAGATGCGGGTCAATTTGGAGATCGATGTCGGTTTGCGTCGAGGTGGCATTGTGACCCCGGAAGCGATGGCACCGATGCTCAAGACTATAAGAGACAACCCAGAGCATCTGGTGTTCTCTGGCTTGATGGGATATGAACCGCATCTTACAGGACTTGCAGCGACCTTGACTCACCCTGCGGTAGAAAAGGTCCTATCAATCTATTCCGGCTTTCTCAATGGTGTAAAACAGGCAGGATATGACCCCGGGACGCTAACGTTAAATGGCGCTGGTAGTCATACATTGGGTATTTATCACAAAGACAAGACCATGAACGATTTATCCGCCGGTTCCGGCGTGGTAAAGCCGACGGACTTTGACACCCATCATCTGGTCGGCAACCAACCGGCACTTTTTATCGCGACGCCAATCATAAAGCGATACGATGAGTTAATGATTGCAGGAGATCACTGGATTAGGCGACCCTTACAAGCTTGGAATCCGAATATGCGCAGGCTTTATTACATTTACGGTGGTTTTTGGAAGGCCAAAATGGTGTCTCCCGCAGGTGTGGCAGATCCGTTGTACGAAAGTACTAATCAAAGCCCGATCGCTACCTCTACCTCCGTTGACCTTCAGGTTGATGACTACATGTTCATGCGGCCGACCCAGAGCGAGTTCGTTATGCTACAGTTTGGTGACCTGCTTGCATTTAAAGGCAATGACTTTGTTGGTACCTGGCCGGTTTTCCATCAGACCGGGTAGTGCATAGTAAACCATTGTTTTATAAGGAAATTATAGTTTCTAAGGAATTTAGTACACGACATACTTGAGGATAGGAAGTTTAAACCGCATTTTCCCCAGATTTCAAAAGTATCTTAATTGGTTTTTTTGCGAAAAGTAGATCAGGGCCTTCTCGACCGACGAAAGACGCTTTGAATGGCACGATATT